>Ga0247741_1000059_pt1 | contig 87487 bp, 85 predicted proteins | sample UWRJL213509R2_FD_180945 | JGI IMG/M metagenome (GOLD analysis project Ga0247741, IMG submission 180945) | Plant litter microbial communities from Arlington Agricultural Research Station in Wisconsin, United States - UWRJ-L213-509R-2 | ecosystem: Environmental > Terrestrial > Plant litter >... | reverse complement strand
GCCCGCATATTTGCGGGGGTGGTGCTGGCAGTAGAAATACCCGAAGCCGCTTCCGTTAAAAAAGGCAGCAGTTTTAACATTGCCGGGCTGCGTTATACCCTTGCTTTGGTACTGTTGGCATTTGCGCTTTTAGCAGGCATTATAATATACGACCCAATATTTAGCAGCTGGCAAACTATACTTGCCGCATTGTTTAAAGCCGGCGGGGTTACTGTATCTGTTTTACTGCTTATACAAAGTATAGATCGGAACAACCCATTGGTGCAAACACTTTGCGGTGGTGGTGGTAAAACAAATTGCAATGCCATCCTGTCGTCAAAAGCTGCAAATGTATTTGACGGGCTCAGCTGGAGCGAAGTTGGCTTTTTTTATTTTACAGGCACCTGGCTGGCCCTGTTATTTGCAGGCACAAGCACCGCTATGCTGCAGGCTTTGGCTATACTAAATATTGTTAGCCTGCCTTATACCGTGTACTCTATATACTACCAGGTGCGTGTTGCCAAACAATGGTGTGTTTTATGCTGCACCGTACAGGCCCTGCTTTGGCTGGAGTTTATACCTATGGTTGGCTTTTTAAATGCGCCTTTTCAGTTTTTAAGCCTTACGGGAGTTGCCAGCCTGCTTATTTGCCTTGCCCTGCCTGTTGGCCTGTGGCTGTTGTTAAAGCCTCTATTGTTAAAAGCCCAGCAATTAAACACACTAAAAGGCCAGCTGCGCGATTTTAAATACAATACCGACCTGTTTAACACCATGTTAAAAGAGCAGCCCAAATATGCGGTACCTGCCGAAGACTGGAGCATAGTTTTGGGCAACGTAGAGGCTGATAATATTATTACCATGGTAAGTAACCCCTATTGCCCGCCATGCGCCAAAACGCACCATGCTTTAGATGAATGGATAAACCACAACCCCGATATACAGGTACGCCTTGTATTTACAGCCAGCAATAACGATTCTGATTTGAAAACTCCTGTAACCCGGCACCTGATGGCCTTAAATGAACTGCCCGATAAAAGCAAGGTAAAACAAGCGCTAAACGATTGGTACGATCAGAAGCACAAAAATTACGATGCATGGGCTAAGGCACACCCGGTAACCCTTGATGAAACAAAATTTTATAAACTGGACAGGCAACAGGAATGGTGCAACCTGGCCGAGGTTAAAGCCACCCCCACCCTGTTGGTTAATGGTCACCGCTTACCTGACGTTTACCGGATACAGGATATTAAATACTTACTGATTCAGTAATAAAAGAAAAAGGAGCATGCACTTATATATATGCAGCCAATTTGCCGGGCGTAATACGGCAAGGTACTTTTAAATTTATTTTATGTTAAAAATAAGCAAGCTAAGCAGAGAGGAAATGAAAAATGTTTTGGGCGGGTTTTATTACCAGCCAAGCACATGTACTACCTGTGCCGACCCTAATGAAACCGCAATAACCGGTAAGTATTACAACAGCTCCATTCAACCGGATGGGACAGTTAAGGTTGAATACTTAACGTATTATGCTTGCCCTGTAAGTGGCTATTATGCCGATAACCATTCCATGCAGCCAAATTGCGAAGGGCACGCCGTTAAACCTGTAGTTTCATAGTGATGCAGCTCTTATACGGTTTAGTTAAGCTAAACCGTATAATTTACTTTTTTCGATAAAACTCTTCAAATATATTGAACCCCTGCCAACCCGCCGGGGCTTTTTGGCGTATTGTAAATAACAGGTTGTTATAATAATGAACAACGCTTACCTTTGCGCCGCATGTTACAACGTTTAACCGCATATTTATTAATTGTGTCACTTGTATCGGCCAACTTTTCGCGTTTTTTTATCTACGCGGGGTTCGAGCTGAACCGCAACTACATTGCCACAAAACTTTGCGAAAACCGTAATAAACCCCAGTTACATTGCAACGGTAAATGCTACTTCATGAAAAAGTTGAAGCAAGCCGAAGACAAGCAGAACACCGAAGAACGGCAGGCACAAAAAAACCTGTTCCAGGAAGCCAACTACAATCAGCCGGCTAAGGTTAAGTTCTACCAGGTTTTATTATCGGTAACCAAAGTGCCAAATTATCGTATCCAACTGCCGGAGCTATCCCGCAATATCTTCCAGCCGCCCCGGCTCTCATAAAAACACTCTTATCTTTTTAATACAGTTTACAATGCCGGCCTAAGGCCTGTATCTGCTATGCTTTTGCATGCACTGTAATTTATTTATGCCCTGCGCATAGGGGCAAGCTTATACGTTTTTATGAAAACACCTACACTAATATTATATATAATACTGTGTTTTGCGCCCGCTTTGGCCCTGGGCCAAAGCAACCTGCGCGGCACAGTTACCGATTCGCGCACAAACGAAGCCATACCTGGCGTAATGATCAGCAACACCGCCGATGGTAAATTGCTCACTACAACAAACGCCAAAGGCAAATTCAGCTTTAGGGCCGACAGCGTTAAAACCATTCGCTTAAGTATGATTGGTTTTGCCGACAAGATCTATACCCTTAACGGTTCCGGATCTGCAGAGATAACCTTGGAGCCCTCAACCATCGATCTGCAGCAGGTGGTGATATCTGCCAGCCGCGAACGCCAGGCCAGGCAGGATGCCCCCATCGCCATCAGCAAAATAAACGCTACCCAGATCCATGATGCCAAAGCCACCGCACTTTACCAACTGCTAAACAAGGTAACCGGCGTGTATATGGTGGATTTAGGGAACGAGCAACATACCATGGCCATACGCCAGCCTATTACCTACAATGCCTTGTATTTATATATGGAAGATGGGTTGCCCATTCGCCCTACCGGCATCTTTAACCACAACTCGCTATACGAGATCAACATGAGTGGCGTACGCGATATTGAGGTGATAAAAGGCCCGGCATCATCTCTGTATGGTAGTAACGCTATTGGCGGGGCCATCAACTTTATTACACAGGGGCCACCTGCGGGTTACGCGGGCAATGTATCTGTACAGGGCGATAATTACCATTACCGCCGTGTTGATGCCGATGGCGGTTTCAGTACAGGCAAATTTGGCTTGTACGTTGGTGGTTATATAGCCAAACAGCGCGACGGCTGGCAGGATTATACCAACTTTGACAAATACTCGGGTAATTTTAAAACCACTTACGATTTTGATAACGCAACCCGGTTAACTACATCTGTAGCGTATAATTACCTGAACACACAAACGCCGGGAAGTTTGGATAGTGCAAAATTTTACAGTCGCACCTATGGCGCCAACCAGCGTTTCACCTATCGTAAAGTAAAAGCATTTAGGGCTAACACCAAGCTTGAGCATACCTGGAACGCGCAAAGCAGCACCTTTTTAACCCTGTTTTACCGCAACAACTCTACCGCGCAACTGCCAAGCTATTATATATCGGATGTAAGGGACAACGCGGGTAACTATCTAAGCTCTAACGGGCAGGAGAACGATCAAAGCTTCCATAGCCTTGGTTTACTGGCGCAGCATAGGCAGGACATTGATTTTCTGCACTCAAGGCTTATCGTTGGTGTGTATGCCGATAACAGCCCGAGCAGCTACTACGCCAAATTTTTAGATATTCAAAAAGATGTGGCTAATAACTTTTATACGGGTTACACCAGTACCGGTAATTATATTGATAACTACCGGATTAAGCTTTTTAACACTGCCGCTTACGCACAGTACGAACTGAAACCTACCGGGCCTTTACGTATTGTAATGGGTTTACGATACGATCGCATCCACTATAAGTTTACAAACGGCATTGCCCCCGGCAACACCAAATACAAACAGCAGGAAACAAACGATTTTAACATTGTAGCGCCAAAGCTGGGCCTTACCTACAACTTTGGTAATAACAAAGGGCTGTACGCCAATTACAGTGTAGGTTTCCAACCACCAGAAACCGGCGACCTGTACAGCGCGCGCCAGCTTACCCCACTAAAACAAGCTACGTTTAACAACTACGAAGCCGGCGGCTGGTTTACTGCCCTCAATAAAAAGATGTATGTAGAGGTTACCTTTTACGACCTGGAAGGCCGTAACGAGATCATTAACCAGTTGCTACCCGATAATACCACCCAAAACCAAAACGCGGGTGCAACCCGCCACCGTGGTATAGAGTACTCGGTAGCTTACGCACCCGTAAGCGAACTAAGCTTTAGGTTTAGCGGCACCAATGCCAAACACACTTATGTAGATTATAACGAGGTAACCACCAACTATAGCACGGGTGCAAACACGGTTACCGTTTACAATGGCAACCGCATGAACAACGCACCAAGCTGGATAGCCAACTCCGAGCTTACCTACAAACCTGCGTACATCAGCGGTTTCAGGATAGCGGGCGAATGGCAGCACATCGCATCGTATTTTACAAACCCTGCCAATACCAAAACCTACGCGGGCTATGATATTTTTAACCTGCGCACCGGGTTTGATGTAAAGAACGGGCCGCTGAAAGGCGCTGGCATCTGGTTTAATATGCTTAATGTTACCAATAAGCTATATGCAACCACGGTAACCAGCAACCAGTACGGCGATACCTACAACGCCGCGCCGCCAAGGGTTTATACACTGGGCATCAGTTATTCATTTGCAAAACACTAACCATGGCAACAGCAAAACAAAATTTTTATAAATGGCATCGGATATTGGGCTTAACAGCCCTTATCCCTGTCATCATGTGGACGCTGAGCGGCCTTTCGCACCCGTTCATGTCAAACTGGTTCAGGCCGGTGATAGCTTTGGAGGTTTATAAACCTGTGCTTGGTAAAACTAAGCCCGCTTTGTCTATACAGCGGGTATTGGCTCAAAACAGCATTAGCAGTTTTATCAACTTTGGGCAGCTTAATTTTAGTAAGGATACTTATTACCAGGTTTTAGGTACAGATAGTGTGTATAATTATTACTCGGTCAATACAGGAAAACTGTTGCCCAATGGCGACAAACTTTACGCCGCATACCTGGCCCGGTATTTTACACAGGATACTACATCCAAAATAAAAAGTATCATCCTGCAAAAAACCTTCGATGGGCATTACCAGCCTATTAACCACCTGCTACCTGTTTGGAAGGTAACCTTCAACAGGCCCGACGGGATGGACGTTTACATTGAAACCGGCCAAAGCCGTATGGGCACGTTTAACAACCATACCCGCAAGGCCATGCTTACTGTTTTTGAACAGCTGCATACCTGGGAGTTTTTGGCAGCCATCGGTGGTGATCAGTTTCGCAATGTGGTGATGCTGATTATTGTAGGGGTGATGTTTTTATCGCTGTTAAGCGGGATAACCATTTACGGCCTGTTCTGGAAAAAGTTTAAAACGGCACAACAAAACCGCCGGGCCGATAAACGGAAAGACACTCGTTTTGTGCACCGCTTTCACCGGCAGATCGGGCTGATCGTATCCTTCGTGATGCTTACGTTCATCATCAGCGGGGCGTTCCATTTAATCGTTAAACTGCATAATAGCGGCCCGGCGCAAAAGGCTTATACCCAACAGATCAATAGTAAAGATCTCGCAGTTTCAAACCTTACGCTCCCTTTTACCGATAGCCTGGTTAAAAACATAAACCTGGTTAAATTTAATGATAGCACCTATTACCAGGTGAGTGATACCAGAAAGAACGTAAGTTATTTTAACACTATAACAGGCACCCAATTAACCGATGGCGATACGCAATATGCACGATGGCTGGCAAACTTTTACCGGGTTGATCCGGGCATAGAAAAAGTGAACGGACGGGTAAATATCACCCAGATCCGTCAGTTTGATAACGAATATGGCTTTATCAATAAACGCCTGCCGGTACAAAAAGTAAGCTATCCCAACGGCGAAAACTGGTATATAGAAACCACCACATCACAACTGGCCACAAAAGTTGCCGGGATCGATCGCGCCGAAGGCCTTTCGTTTATATTTTTGCATAAATACTTCGGCATGAGCTGGGCCGGTAAAAACATTCGCGATATAGTGAGCATGCTGGCCGCGCTGGGTGTGCTTGTGGTCTCGTTATTCGGCTTTGCCGCATTCATCAAAAACAAATAGTTATGAAAAAAACATTCATCATATTAGCATTTGCAGGCCTGCTCTTCGGAGCAGGCGCCTGCAATAATACGGCACAAAAACATGCCAAAGAAACCACTAAACCCAAAGGTAAATACTATTGTACCATGCACCCCGAGGTAACATCTGACAAGCCCGGAACCTGTAGCAAATGCGGTATGGATCTGGTAGAGCGGGATACAACAGGAAAGTAATGAACAACCGTCATTGCTGTAGCGTGGCAATCTCTTTGAGCTATTCCCTCATGCAAAGTGTACAATTGTCCTAAAGAGATTGCTTCGTACCTCGCAATGATGATTACTTTACCGACTACCTCAAACTAACCGCGTACAAATATCCACCGGCACTGCCAAAATAAATAATGCCGTTATTAATAACCGGCGATGATACTATAGGCCCCAGTGTATAAAACTTATCCATAACATATACACTGGTACTATATAGCGCATTGTTATAGCCCTGCATCAGGTAGCCAAAATCAAGCGTGTCTTTTTTGAGTACAGCTGCCGCGTTTTTATTACGGGCGGCAGTGGTATAGGTACCCGAAAGCCTCCCATTCTTAGCATTAACCGCAAATAGCTTGCCCGTAAAATCGCCAAAAAAGACGGTGGTAGCGCTTAGCACCGGCGATGAATAGATGTATCCGTTTGCTTTGTATTTAAATAATTGTTTACCCGTTGTGGCATCAAAGGCCAGCAGCAGGTAGGTATCTGATGTACCTATATACAACACGCCATTTTGCACCGCTGCCGTAGTTAACACCCACGAGTTATCGGCAGCATATTTCCAGTTGAGTTTACCTGTTATGGCGTTAAGCGCGTAAAAAAAACCATCGCGCGATCCAAAATAAACCATGCCGTTACTACAGGTAGCCGATGCCTGAATCCCCTCCAACACATGGTACTGTGGCTGCACGCCCGTTTTAAATTTCCATGCGAGTTTGCCCGTTGTGGCATCTATAGCATAAAAGTAAGTATCCCAACTGCCAAAATACAGTTTGCCGTTATACAGTGCGGGGGTGGTATGGATCAGTCCGCCGGTTTTAAAATACCATTTAATTTTACCAGTAGCGGTATTTACCGCGTACAAGTTACTATCGCTGCTGCCAAAATACAAGGTTGAACCATCGGTGCTAAATATGGGCGATGACAGGAAGAAATCGTACAGGTCGTCCATATACTCATCGGCAGGCTGCATCGTCCATAAACCCTTTGCGCCAACCTTTTTTTCGCCGCCGGTTTTAAATTTCCACAATAGCTTACCGGTGCGCGCATTAAGTGTGTAATAATAGCCATCGTAACTGCCAAAACAAACCCTGCCTTTATTTACCGATGGCGATGAATGCACAGCTCCGCCGGTGCAATATTTCCAAATCAATCTGCCCGTTTTTATATTGATAGCATAAAGGCTGTTATCCTCGCTGCCAATGTAGGCAACCCCATTACTAACCGCCGGCGATGAAAATATCTTGCCATCTGTTTTAAACTGCCATTTTAGCCCGGCAAATGTGCTGTAGTTTTTGGCAGTATATGTGCCTGTGTGCCTTGCATCTGCATGAAAGGTTGCTGCGGGTAGCTGGGCAAATGCTATATATGGCAATAGCAGTATCAGGGTAAATAATTTCTTCATAAAAAGGTTTGGTACACAATAGTAACCATACTTTTTGGTTATTGGTATTTTTGACTTTACCCTTACGCTTATCAGCACCATTTACCGTAATTTTATTCAAAAAATCAGGAATATATATGAAGATCGAGATCTGGAGCGATGTGATGTGCCCGTTTTGCTACATTGGCAAACGCAGGTTTGAGGATGCTTTACAGCAATTTGAGCATAAAGACAAAGTGGAGATAGAGTGGAAAAGCTTTCAGCTTAACCCTGATATGGTGACCGACCCATCTACCAATATTAACCAATACCTGGCCGATGCCAAAGGCTGGACGCTGGAATACGCCCAGCAAATGAACAACCATGTAACCGAAATGGCTGCCGAAGTTGGCCTGACCTATCACATGGATACAGCCGTAGTAGCGAATAGCTTTAACGCCCACCAGTTTACCCACCTGGCCAAAAAACACGGGCTTGGCGATGCTGCAGAAGAGGCCCTTTTTAAAGCCTACTTTACCGATGGTAAAAACGTTGACGATACCGATACCCTTACCGAATTAGGCGCAGCCATTGGCCTGGATGCAGATGAAATAAAGCAAACAATTGCTGCCAATACCTATGCCGATGCTGTAAAGCACGATATAGCCGAAGCGCAATATCTGGGCATACAGGGCGTCCCGTTTTTTGTAATGAATAACAAATACGGCGTATCAGGCGCGCAGGCAGTGCCGGTATTTTCGCAAACCATTGAGAAAGCTTTTGCTGAGTGGAACGGTGAACAGGCAAAGCCAAAACTGGATGTAATTGAAGGCCCCACCTGCGGCCCTGATGGCGACTGCTGATTTTGTGCAGATACTGTTAACACATATGGTATTCAGCCGTATAAAGAATAAAAATAACTGTAGCCGGTTTAATTGGCACGAAAAAAATTATATATCTTTATACCTGATTAATAAAACTATATGAATAAACTCTACACAAAATTTCTGGCACTCATATTATTTGCTTTCGCGATAGGTGGCTGTAAGGTAGATACCCCTATTTACCCCGGGCCAGTTGAATCTACCATTGGTAAAAACAAAGGCAACACCGGAACAGGTACAGGTACAGGTACGGGAACTGGCACAGGTACAGGTGCGGGTACGGGAACAGGTACGGGAACTGGTACTGGTACTGGCACTGGTACGGGCACTGGCACAGAAAACACCGGTGATGGCCTCCCAATAGGTTCAACCAATACCATTCAAATACAGTTAACACCGGGTGGTTCTGTTAAAACTTATCATTCTAATACAACAATTATATCGGCCTTTGGGCTAATTAGTATCAGCGCTATAGAAGGCCAAAGCTCATATATTCAGATAGGGTATACCGACACGGGTACCGGCACATTTGACCTTTTTGCCCTGCAAACAGAATCACTTGGTTTAGACCAGTTAAAACCTGCTAAAATAAAAGTTACCGAATTTTCATTTAATACTTCAACCAATAAAGGGACCATTAAAGGAACATTCAGTGCTGATATGAGCGATGGCAACACCGAATACCCTCATGTTATTGGTTCGTTTAACGTTACCATGTAATTGATTTATTGACGTTTACCCGCGGATTAAATTCCGTTTAATCGATATAGATTTGTAATTTTGCATCTTAGTGTAGCAGCTACACTAAGATTTTTTTTATTTTGGATACAACACTACCTACATATAATTTCCCGCGAACCACCTTGCGTATAGCAGTTGGGGTTATGTTTTTTATGGCCGGTATTTGCTTTGCCAGCTGGGCATCGCGTATAGCAACCATACAGCAAAACCTTAACCTTAGCGATGCCGGGCTTGGCGGAGTATTGTTTGCCTTGCCGGTAGGGTTAATGTGTTCGCTTCCGTTTTCGGGCTGGATAATTACCCGCATTGGCAGCCGCAAATTGCTAATATCGGCATTAGTAGTTTACAGTGTGGCCTTAGTGTCGTTAGGGGTGGCTCAAAACACTTTGCAACTGGTGGCCTGCCTACTCCTGTTCGGTTTTTCAAGCAACGCGGTAAACATATCTGTAAACACCCAGGCCGTAGCCGCCGAAGAATTGTATAAACGGCCTATCCTATCCTCATTTCATGGTTTATGGAGTTTGGCCGGCTTTAGCGGTGCAGCTATAGGCACTTTCATGATAGGGCAGCATGTTATTCCGTTCAAGCATTTTAGCATGATCATGGCGCTGGTTATAATCACCGTAATATTTACCACACGCTATTTAAAAAATGATAAACCCACAAGTGCCGGGCCGGTATTTGTAATGCCCGATAATTCGTTGATCAAACTGGGGGTTATTGCCTTTTGTTCTATGATCTGCGAAGGCGCCATGTTTGACTGGAGCGTTATCTATTTCAAAAAAGTAGTGCTTGCCCAAAACGCGCTGATGGGTGCAGGCTATACAGGTTTTATGCTTACCATGGCTACCGGCCGCTTTATTGCCGATAAGTTTGCGCACCGCTTTGGCTTAAAACGCACCCTGCAGGTTAGTGGTATGCTCACCGCAACAGGCCTGCTTACGGCTGTGGCATTCCCCTATTTGTATACCTCAGTATTTGGTTTTATGTTGGTAGGCTTCGGCGTATCATCTGTAGTGCCGCTGGTTTACAGCGCCGCGGGCAAATCAAAAACCATGTCGCCGGGGGTAGCGTTGGCCGCAGTATCAACCATTGGGTTTATGGGCTTTTTAATAGGCCCACCTGTAATAGGCTTTGTAGCAGGCATAGCTACACTCAGGGCATCTTTTACACTGATAGCAATTATGGGGGTCTGCGTTACCGTTTTTGCAACCAAAGCAAAAATTTAATCCCCCTTATTCAGGTCGTTAGCGTTAGGGTTTAAAACGTACTCGAAATTCTCGTACCCGTTATGAAAAATAAATTTCAACCGCTCGTGCGGCAGGTTTATATCCAGCGATATAGCGCCTAAAGTTGTTGGCAGGTTATCCCTTATTAATTTCAGGTCGGTAACGTGGGGCATATCAATGGCAATATCCTCGCCCCGGGCTTCAATCTTCCAGTCCCTAAGGTTTGCGCCCTGTAATACATCCAACCATTTTTGTTGATACGCGTTCATAAGCTTTGCTGTTTTTTTATAGAACAGGTGTGCTGGTATTAAGTTTTTAAGTAGGCTATAATAAAGCGTCATTGCAAGCTACAGCGTGGCAATCCTCGGATAAGCGTGTCACCTACCTTTCTATCGAAGATTGCTTCGTACAGCAATGACGCGCGAAGAAAAGCCGATTATTATTTCGCCGGTATTGTGCGCTTGCCGTATACACCCAATGGGGCTAACCTACCCTCAAATAACACCTTAGGGCTATTAAAAAATAGTTTAAAATCCTGCTCGCTTACCTGGCCGGGGTACGGTACATAGTAATGATTAGGGTTGCCGTTGCGCCAGGCCACTACATACGATGTTTTATGTTTGGCAAGGGTTGGGGCTAATACTTTTGTCCACCAATCGGCTTGTGGTATTCCTTCGTAACCAATTTCGGGGATACAGGCCAGTTTGTGGGTTTTGGCGGCTATGGCGTCTAAAATACCCAGGCGCATATCCAGTTTCTGCTGGTAATCGGGCATGGTTTTAAAGCAGTAGCTATCAAAGCCAATAAAGTCGGTATACTCATCGCCGGGGTAGCGTTGCATAAACTCGGCCTCGCTGTTAAAATCAGATGTAGAGTAAACGATGAGCAGGTTATGCAGCTTTTTGGTAACGCGCATATAATCAACCGTAAAGCGCCAAATCTCTTTAAATTCTTCGGGCGTACTGGTGTTGGCACACCACCAAAACCAATTGCCGGTAAGCTCATGAAACGGGCGGAACAATAACGGGATCTGCTCGCCATCGTTGCCTTTTAAACTGGCCATGTAAGCAGCACCTTTATCCAACCATTTGGTATAAACATCATGATAAGCGCCACCGGGCAACAATTCTTTCACGGTACGCATGGAGGTATCCCATGCGGTTTTTCCGTTGGCCGGGTTATCCATGTGCCAGCAAAAGGTGTTAATGCCGCCCCTGCTGTATGCATCGCGCACCAATTGTTTCTGTAGTTTAAAGGGCGTGCCATTAATATCACGTTCGCTGTCGTGTTCAATTTTGGCCAGGTCCCAGCCGTACATTGCCGGGTAAGAACCCGTAACGCTTTTCACATCCGACCGATTAGCATCATAAGTCCAGCCCACACCGTAAGCGGTATCATCGTGGTGGCCAAATATCGCCCCGGCATCAACCAAACGCTGCATACTGTAAAACAGCTGGCGGGTTTCGTAAGTGGCCTGTTTATCGCAGGGATTATTCAACTGTGCCATAGCGGGAATATTACCAATTAACAGGATAGTAGTAATAGCGTAACGATAAATATTTTTCATTTGATATGTTGATGTTATAGTATTATTTCCCTTCGGCCACTAAAAACACGGTTCCCCTGGCAGGAACGGTAACAATAATTCCGCCTGATATTGCTGCAGAGTTTGCCGCAATTGTTTTATAAGTTGCCGGGCCGCCCGAGTCGCCATCGGGGCCGGTACCATTTACATACACCTTGCGCGAGAACGGTGCGTTATCCGTACCCCCGTTTAGTGTGTAATAGTAATACTTTGTACCCGCCGCAAAGTTTTTAAGATTAACGGTCACTGTCCTATCCAAACCGCTGCGGTTTACCAGCACAACCCCGGCACCGCCCGATTCAAACGAAGAGCCATAACTAAAAATATCCGGGCTGCCCGTTACTTCCGAGGTCACCATACGGTCGCCAAAATACTTTTGGAAAAAGTACATGTAGTAAAATGCAGGTCTGGCGTTCCAGGCAGGTGCGCCGGGTTCCTTATTGCTACTATTTACGCTGTTATTGAACAAGCCGTGGTCATCACCATTATCCCATGCATTTGCCAGATCCCAGCGACTGGCCATGCTGTATTGGTTTTTAATGAGTTCGCCCAATACCATCACGGCGTGTACACCGGCCACGTTTGATACCATTTGCTTTGAACCGGCCGAGAAGATATTCCACTCATCAAGCGCTACGGGCTTTTGCTGCAACCCTGCTTTTTGGAGCGAGTTTTTTACCCAGTTCATCATATTGGTGGTTACACCAACCGGGGTACCTAATATTACCTCGGGAGATGAGTTTTGCATGTAAGGCGTGTAGTAGTTATGCACCACATAAAAATCGGGCGAGTTGCCTGATGTGGCCATCGCGTCTGCATTCCAGCTTTGTATAATGGTTGAGGTATTGTCTTTTTCATCAGCCTCAGTGGTAACCATCCCTATTTTAATCCCAGTGTTGCCTACTTCGGCCGCTGCCTTACGCATTGCATCGGCAAAGATCTTAAAGTGCAGGCCATAAAGCGCGCCGCTTAATATGGCAGGCTGCCCGTCTTTATTGGCAGCGGGGTTTATACGGTAGCCCGCTTCCCAGTTACCATAATTTTCGTTACCAATTTCCCAATATTTGGTGCGGCCTTTATCATACCGTACCCAATCAGCAGCCAGTTGAGCAGCTGCTTCAACAGGATTATCGCTTGTGCCATAGCGCGCGTAACCATAGTTTACGGTAATAAGGCCTGTACTATTGGTTTGCTGTAAAACTTTGTAATAGTTATCAAGGGTGAATGTCCAGTCGGCGGTGTTGTTGCCATACCAGTAGTTGGAAGCGCTTGAAGTGCCCGCGTTATCTAACAACTGGGCTGGTGCGTCATCGGGCGCTTTGTTGCTGCCGTTCCAAAAGTAAATATCAGATAAACTGCCCCCCGGGAAACGCAGGATATTTGGCGATAGGTCTGTAAGCTGCTGCATCAACACAGGCTGGTCTACATACTGGCCCATAAACGGGTTGGTATTATTCCCGAACAGGTTTTTTGATACTTTGGTGATCACCTTGCTTAGGTCGACAGTGGCAACAACTGATCCTGCTACCGGCTTGGCTACTGTTTTGTATGTTGCCGGTATACCGAATGTTTTGGGCTGCCATCCATCCAGGAAAAAGCCTTGCGTGGCCGCAATATCGGGGTTATTGGGTAGGGTAATAACGGTAGGGCCGCCATCTGTACCGCCGTTATTTTTACCGCCGCCGTTTGTGTTAGTGTTGCCGTCTTTTTTACAAGAATGCAGCAGGGCCAGGGCAACTATCGCCGCCATACCTGTTTTCATGAAATGTGTTCTCATTGGGCTTACTGTCTGTTTATTCGTTTAATTAATTCGATACATGCCCTGCTATTGTGATAGGGGCATTTCCAGATCCCGGCTTTGTCTTCGGTTTGCATTACATCGCCGTTGGCGTAAATGCCCCAAAACCACTCACCGTGCTGTATATCCAATATGTGTTGCTTAACGAAAGCCCAATTTCGAAGCGACAGATCAAGATATTCTTGTTTATTATTCAGTTGAAAGGTGTTATAGAAGCCTACCATTGCTTCTGCCTGTACCCACCAGTGTTTTTCTGTTATTAAATGATGCGCGGCCGGTTCATATTCATACCATAAACCGCCATCGTTGTCTAATCCCTGTTTGGTTGCATCGGTTATTTTGATACATACCTGTTTTACTTTTTCTATTAATTCGTGATGTTTGATAGCTTCGGCTGCTTCCAGCAAAAGCCAGGTGGCCTCAATATCGTGCCCGTACGATACCGTGCCTGATTTTTTATTCCAGCCCTCATCAAAAAACAACACGAGGTGATTAGTTTCCCCATCGATGATATGCTCCAGGAAATTATTAATCAAGGTGATGATCTGCTCTCTCAACCCCTCCTCCGGCAAAATACTGTAAAGCGTAGTGTAGGCTTCCAGCACATGCAGGTGGGTGTTCATACTCTTTTTCTCGTTGGCATCCCTGGTGCTGAGGCGGAGGTCGGCAATGGGTTGCCACTCTTTGGTAAAGGCCTCCAGGTAACCGGTACGGACGGCATCATAGCTTTTATCAACCAGTAATTTGTACAGGTTAACCGCATAGTTTTTTGCTTCGGCTACGCCGGATGCCTTGTAATATTCGCTCAGCGCATAAATGGTAAAGGCCGAGGCATATACCTGCTTTTTAGTATCCAGCGGGTTGCCCAAATAATCAACCGACCAATACACCCCGCCAAATTCGGCATCAATAAAATGTTTGATGATGTATTGGTACGCTCTGTTGGCCATGGCCAGGTATTGCTCATCCGGATTGAGGTTGTAAGCTGCCGAGAAACTCCACAGTATCCGCGCGTTTAAAACAGACCCTTTTGGCGAAGCGGGAACAACGTTGTTATCGTTATCTATTTTACCATAAAAACCACCATCCTGTTCATCAACAGTGTTATCCATCCAATAATTCAGGATGTTGCCCAGTTCGCCGGTTAACTCCTGTTTATAGGTGTGTAATAGTTCTTGTATAGTATACCCCGCCCTCACTTCCATGCTTATTTTTCCTGTATCTCTAAAAGGTTTTTATTTTTATTGATGATGCCGTTAATAACATTTACCGATGCAGCCGAACGCAGGCCATCTGCCGGAGTGTTGAGCACATAATTCACCAGTTTATCAATTGTGGTAGTTGCCACGTGCATGCGGGTATCTGACGATGCGTAGTAGATAAACACGCTACCATCCTCATCCCTTATCCAGCCATTGCAAAACGCCACGTTTGATACATCGCCCACACGCTCTGCACCCTCTGGGGCTAAAAAGTAGCCTGCGGGTTTGTGGGTAACTTTTGTCAGGTCGTTTAAATCGGTCATGAACATATACAACGTGTAGCGCAAACCAGCAGCGGTATTACGTACGCCGTGCGCTAAATGCAACCAGCCTTTATCCGTTTTTATTGGTGCGGGGCCCTGGCCGTTCTTGGCCTCGTAAACGGTGTGGTACTGTTTATTATCGATGATGGTTTCTTCGTCAACCACTGCGTTCTCCATGTTGCCGCAAAGGCCAAAACCTATGCCGCCACCTTTACCGGCGCTTATAAAACCATCTTGCGGGCGGGTGTACAGGGCATATTTGCCATTAACAAACTCGGGGTGTAAAACCACGTTGCGCTGTTGCGGCGAGTTTGTTTTCAGGTCGGCCAAACGCTCCCAGGTTAATAAATCTTTTGTGCGGGCAATACCACAGGCGGCAATGGCCATGCTTTGATCGTGCGCCGGCGCTTCGGGGTCGCGCCTTTCGGTGCAGAACAGGCCGTAAATCCAGCCATCTTCATGCGCTGTTAAACGCATGTCGTACAGGTTGGTATCAGGCTCATTGGTTTCGGGCATGGTGATGGGGTGTTCCCAAAACTCAAAATGGTCTATCCCGTTAGGGCTTTCGGCCACAGCGAAGAACGATTTACGGTCGGCGCCTTCTACCCTTACTACCATGATATACTTACCGTTAAATTTGATAGCGCCCGCGTTAAACGCGGCGTTAATACCAAATCGCTCCATCAGGTAGGGATTGGTTTCGGGATCAAGATCATATTTCCAGCCTATGGGCGCATGCTGCGCGGTTAACACCGGGTGTTTATAACGATCGAAAACGCCGTTACCCAGGCCATCTACCTCGTTATTTATATCGATCAGCTTTGCGTACGCTTCCTCTAATCCGGCTAATCTCTGTTTAAATTGCTTTGTCATTTATATGCTTAGTATTCTTTTAGTTTGTTCCACCAGGTGCGTTTCAGTATCACCATCATCACGGCCAAAATGGCTATAGTAATTAATAACGGTGTTTTTTGCCACAGCACCAGGTACATGGGCAGTATGGTTAGGCAGCATTGGGCAATAGTGCCTACTACTACGTTAAACATGTTTAGTTTAAAGTTTTTATTAGGCTGAAAAGATGGATCGTTTTGCAAGGCTATTTGCTTAACCGGCTCCCAAAAGCCCCATGGCCTTACATTGGTGTAAAAGGATTGCAGTACGGCCATATCTGTTGGCGGCGTGGCATACGAGCCGATAACCGAACCAGCCAGCGATAGCAAGAACAGCACCGGGAACCAGAATAACAGCTGCCCTTCGGGGATGTAGCCAAATTTTACCAACAGCGAGAACACCATAGCCGATACGATACCGGCAAGCATCCCCCAGAAAAAACCATTAGCATTAAAGCGCCACCAATGCCATTTAAGCGCGTTTGATGCTATGTACCCACCATATAATGCCGATACTATCCATTGCAGCACGCTGTTAATATCCTGCACAAAAAAGCCCAGTATCACGCCAACTGCTACCACAATTATCCCTACCAGGTAGTTCATAGTGATGGTTTTTTTGTTGGATGCTGTAGGGTTTACGTATTTAAGATAAATATCGTTTACGATGTAGGCCTGTGCGGCGTTCATGGTGCCGCTAAAAGTACTCATGAAAGCACCAAGCAAACCGGCAAGCAGCAAACCTACCAATCCTACCGGTAAAAAGTTATTGATAACCGCGGGTAATATGCGTTCAAAATCTATCGCACCCTTACCATCGGTCAGGTTCATTTGGTGGTAATAGATCAGGCCCAGCGCGGTTAAGCTGATAATAAGCGTATAGCGGATGGGCAGCAGGATAACACTTACAAAACCATTCATTTTGCTGGCTTCTTCAGGCGAGCGGGTTGAAAGGATCTTTTGCATATCGTAATTTGGTGCGGGGCCGGCAAGTGCCGCAAAGAAACCTTTAAAGGTCATCATCATAAAGAAATAGGCGAACAGTGAGTAACCATCGCTTTTTATTTTTTGGTTTACCTCGGTGATAATGCCCGTCCAGTTCAGGTTTAAATGTTTACCAAAAAATGGGGTGTACCAGCCATTAGGTACATTTAACTGGTGACTGCTTATTTGATTGGCAGCTATAAAACCTATCCAAACACAGGCTACCGTCATTACACCATATTTTACCATATCGCCCAGCACAATGCTGTGCATCCCCCCTATAATGGAGTAAAACATGGCAAAAAGGGTAAAAATGATACCGTAAACATGCGGCACATACTGCGGCGCTACATCAAAGGGGATATAACCTTTTATCAGCTCCCATGGCACAAATATCTCTATGAACTTACCCAGGCCTATAAAACCGTAAGCCATAAAGCCCAGACAGCTTAACAAGGCAAAAGCTATAACCACCAAATGCGAGCTGGTAACCCCCGCCCCCGTTTTGCCAAACCTGGTTGCCAGCCACTCGGCACCGGTTGAAGCGTTTGAGCGGCGCAGCCAGCGCGACAGGTACATCATTAAAAAAACCTGGTTAAACACCGGCCATAGCCAGGGTATCCAGATGCTTTTCATCCCGTACACAAAACACAGGCTTACCATCCACATGGTACCGCTGATGTCGAACATGTCCGAAGCATCGCTTAAACCAAGCTTGTACCAGGGTAGTGATTTACCGCCAAGCAGGTAACTCTCGTTATTTTCGCGCGCTTTTTTGCGGTACCACAAGCCAATAAATATGGTGCTGAGCAGGTACAGTACTATGATGGAAATATCTATAAGGGATAATCTCATTTAATCATTAATTAGTAATAATTGGTACCTGCTAAAATAGATGATTTAATTACCCTATATATAATACTATTTTAACCTTATGTTTGTCAATACGGTCAAAAAAGGGCTCAAAAACTATATGAATATGCGGTTGCCGGTGTATGTTTCCCTAAACTCTTTTGGGATGCAGAATTTTTTTCGCTTAAAGATTCGGTTGAAATTTGAGATGTTATTGAACCCGCATTTGTACGCAATTTCGGCCACGGTGGTGGTACTGTCTATCAGCATTCGCGATGCATGGCCAAGTCTTATCTCGTTTAAACTATCAATAAATGTTTTGCCGGTGCGCTTTTTAATAAAGCGGCTGAACGATGCTTCGGGCATATTGGCTATACGGGCAACTTCGGCCAGGCTTACCTGTTTATTATAGTTATTGTTCATAAACTCAAACACTTTTTCTATACGGCGGCTGTTGTAATAGAACTTCTCGTTGGTAAAACTCGGATCTGAAAGCGTTTTCATATTGCGCGATATCGACAGATCATGCAATATGGATAACAGCTCAAGCACCGAATCAAACCCGTTCTTTTTATCGAGCGATAACAGCCTGTCCTTTAGCGCCACAATGGTTTCTGGCGAAAAAGCGATACCGCGTTGTGAGCGTTCCAGCATGCTTTTCACAAAGCTCATCTGGTTGCGGCGCAGAAATTTTTCATCGAAAAGGTCTTTGTGGAATTGTATGGTAACCTCATTTATCGCCTCACTTTTACACTGGTTTGTAAACCAGGCGTGGTAAAGGTTTGGCCCTACCAGCACAAGTTCCAGGTCGTCTATCACCTCAATGTGGCCGCCTACTACGCGCTTGGCACCATTGGCGTTAATAATAAGATTTAGTTCGTACTCCTCGTGGTAGTGTAAGGGGAAATCGAACTTGTTTTTTACACGCGAAAAAATCGTGAAGCAATCGCTTGGTGTAAGCGGCGTTATCTCACGCATAACGTTATTTGGCATAATGAATAATTATTGTTTTTTTCGACTGTGAATACTGATACGAATTTAACACTTATTGTACAATATTTAATTCTTTAATACAGTAAATCCTACCCACACATCAATAATTAATTGTTTAAACTATTGCATTAAAACTACCCGACCGGTGTTGGGCCACCAGCCGGGTAGTTAAAATATATTACTGGTTCACAATAATAACATCATCAAAATAGAACGTTTCGTCCTGGTCATTCGGGCCTTTTATCCAAAATCCGATAGTGTTTGCTGTACTGCCTGTGCTGAATATGCCAGCAGTAGAGATCGGAATCTTAAAATACGTCCATACTTTAGCAGGAATGGTAAGTGGTGTGGTATCATCGTTATTACCATAACCTTTGGCTCGTTTATCGGCGGTAAGGTACAGGGTGTAATCCTGCGATGCCCCTTTTACCCAAAACGACAGGAACTTATACTCGGGTTTTGAGGCCAGGCCAGGGTACCAGTTAGAGAATCCGTCTGCCGACCAGTTACCCTTTGCATACGTTGCCGCAAAAGACGCCGTACCCGATTTTGACACCGTGGTAGATATGGTTGCCGGCCCCCATGAGTTGTTTGCCCACCCGTCGGCGCCATAATTATCGGTGAAGATCTTATACGCCATATCCAGGTTCTCAAATACCTGCGTGGTGGTTATCGGGCCGGTGGCGTTTGTTATTTCTAACGGTGCGCCGGGCACTGTGGTACTTGCAGGCATTTTTATAACCAACTCTTTTTTGGTTTGCGATACAATAGCAATTTCATCAGTAAAACCTTTAAACTTAACCGAGGTAACATCCGCCAGGTTATTACCAGTGATGGTTATTTCGGTGTTAGCGGTAAAGTTATAGTTAGATATCGTTGATATAACCGGTAACGCTATAACGTTAAAGTTTACCAATAACTGCTTACCAATTTTATTGGTGATGATAATATTTTGCTGCCCGCCGTTAGCTGTATCCGGTACACGGAAGATAAGCGTATTATCGGTATTAAACACCGTGTTAAACGGTGCGGGCACGCTACCTTTTTCAAACACTACGGATTGGATCTCGCCCAGGCCGCTGCCGGTAAGGGTTAATACATCGCCACCTTTGGCCGAATCGGGCTGAAGCTTATCGGCCTTTGGGTTTGATGATGCCGCGGCCGGCTTTGGGTTCTCTTTTGTACAAGAGGTAATGACAGCTGCGCCGGCCAAAAAGGCCACCAGCACAATCATTAATTTATATATATTTTTCATGATCAATAATGATTTTTAAATACGTTATCGCTTATTTATAATAATCAACAGCAGGTTCAAGCAATTTCGGGTCTTGCGCGGTTTCGGCCTGTGGTATTGGTAAAAACAACTGTTTCTCAGAGTTTAAGGTAGCCTTAAAACTGGTAAGCTTTCCGTTACCATCAAGCGTACCCCTCTCTTGGGAGGCTATGATCTGCTGCGCTTTTGCAAAACCCTGTCGCTGAATATCAAACCAATAATCGCCTTCAAAAGCAAACTCTACTTTACGCTCATGCAAAATATCATTGATATTGATGCTACTTAAGCTGGTTAGGCCCGCCCTGTTGTGTACTTTGTTAAATGCCTCGAGCGCGCCGGCATCTGATGTAGAACCCGCCCCGCCCAAAACGGCTTCGGCGTATATTAATAACACATCGGCATAACGTAAAATGTAAGTAGGCATACTGGTGTGGCCATCGGGTGTAACCGGCTCATCTGTACCGCGATTAGGGCCAACAATATATTTTTGGATATTTGAGCGTGTACCGGTAAATATAAAGTGATCGTCTGTTGCCTTACCAGTTGTATCGTATGTAAATCCGTTGGGGAAATTATCGTTCTTCCAAAGATCTTTATGAAAGCCCTGCTGCATTACCGACCAGCCACGACGCTTGTCGGCTGTTTCATAACCAGTGGCTGGGTTTAACATATCAAAAGATGGTACTATAGCCGAGTAACCGCTACCACCTGTGGGCTTTGGATGAACAAGAGGCTGCGGGGCAGCATAGATAGAAAAACGGTTACCACCGTTCCAACTCATTTCTGAAAGCCACCTTAATGAAAACAAGTTCTCCTTATTTTTTTTATTTGCAGCCGTAGAACTTGTAAACATGGCGTTGTAATCATCATTTAAGCCAAGCACCCCGTTACCCGCGCCATTTGAGTAATCAATTACCAGCTTAGCTTTAGCCGCCGCATTCGGGTAATCTTTAAGGTACAGGTAAACTTTAGCCATCATACCAAGTGCTGCGTATTTGGTTACGCGGCCATCCTGCGCGGCTATTTCGGGTAAACCATCGGCAGCTGCCTGCAGGTCTTCCAAAGCAAAGCGCAGTACATCTTTCTGGTGGTATTTAGGCACCAGGTAAGCGCCGGGTTTTGTAAGGTCTAAGGGGTTATCAACTATTGGCGCATCGCCAAATGTACGGCCTATATAAAAGTAGGCAAAGCCGCGTATAAACCTGGCTTCGGCTATACCATTATCTAAAAACACGGTATTAGCACCACCGCCAAGCAGGGCTTTTTTATCTCTGAATGTTTGGATCAGTACAGATGCCTGGCCAGCCGCTTTGTAGCAGGAGTTCCAGGTGCTTGATACCAAGCCATCGGTACTTTGAATGTTAAAATTATAGAACGAGTTGTATTGGTCGTTACCTTGTGTACCGGTAATTGTACCTCCCAACAAATCGCCTACCGAAGAGAACGCCTTATCGAACCAATCGCCCCAAACATTATTATACAGGATGCCGGTGGCGCCATTTACCTGCTCGGCATTATTATAGTAATTATCTGTAGTGGGCCCGGTTGTGGATGGATGGTTAAGGAAATCCTTTTTACATGCAACACTAAAGCAAACCAACGCACCTATCAGGAATATTATATTTCTTTTCATTTTGCTTATTTTTTTCGATTAAAACTGAATATTGGTACCAAACGTGAATGTGCGTGGTATTGGATAGTGACCGTTATCCACATTCATAAAGCCTACCAGGCTGTTAATAGCACCCAACTCAGGGTCGTAACCCGAGTATTTGGTAAAGGTGTACAGGTTTTGTACCGATGCATAGAACCTTACCGATGCTATTTTAAGCCTGCTCATGATGCTTTTTGGCAGGTTGTAACCAATAGCAACATTCTGGATACGCAGGTATGAGCCACTCTCTATGTACCTGTCAGAGATCCGGGTGTTATTGTTTGTCCACTGGTTGTACCTTGGCATATTTGAGCCTGTGTTTGATTCTGTAAACCTGTTTAACACGGTAACCAACTGGTTATTATTTGAGTTAGACATGGCTTCGGTTTGCCTGCGGGTATAATTAAAGATCTGGCCACCGTAGCTCCCGTAAAGGAATATAGACAGATCGATACCTTTGTAGTTGAAGGTATTGGTGAAACCGTAAGTGAACTTAGGGTTAGGGTCGCCAATTACGCGTGCATCCTTGTCATCAATAATCCCGTTACCGTCCAGATCTTTATAGCGGATATCGCCCAACCATAATGAACCCGGCGCAACAGTTAAACCTGTTGGGATAGGGCCTTTAGCCAGATCTTCCTGCGTGCGGAACAACCCATCGGTAACAAAACCGTAGTAACTACCAATTGGGCTGCCCGGTGCGGTTAATGATATCAGGTTACTGGTGCCATACTCATTAAAGATGCCTTGCAAGGTAGCGGTAGGGCTGTTTAACCTTACCAGTTTGTTTTTGTAATGGCTAAACACCACGTTGGTTTTCCAGGTAAAATCTTTATTGCTGATGTTGTAGGTGGTAATACCGATATCGATACCTGTATTGGTCATTTCACCAGCGTTAGTAATTGGCGATTGGATATCGTTATACGCCGTACCCAAACCCGAAAAAGACGGTAGTTGGCTGGACAAAAGCATATTGGTAGTTATTTTTTTATACACATCGATAGTTACTTCAGCCTTGCTGTTCAGCGTGGTTAAATCAATACCGGCATTGTAGGTTTTAACTGCCATCCAACCCAGATCTGGGTTGGCTACATTATATGGAAGGCTACCCGGGCCAAACGGCGCGGTGCCAAATAACTGTATACTTGATACAAAAGCATTTGAACGAGTATCCTGACCACCTACTTCGCCATAACCTAAGCGGAATTTTAAATAACTCAGGTTTTTCATGTCTTTCATAAAATCCTCGTTGGTAACTGTCCACGATGCTGAAACCGCAGGGAACGTTCCCCAACGTTTGCCCGGGCCAAAGCTTGACGAACCATCACGACGAATAGTACCCGAAATGGCGTACCTGTTATTAAAGGTATAACCGGCACGCGCAAAGTACGATTCCATACTCCAGATACCTGCACCTGCACCTATACCTTGTGTAGGATCGGCCAAACCGGCGTTTAACGATGGAAGGTTGGCCACCAAACCATTCCGGTTAGCATTGATGTAATCATAGTCAGACCGTTGGACCTCATGACCTACTGTAGCACTGATGCTGTGCTTGCCAAATGAACGGTCAAAGTTCAGGAAGTTTTTAACACCCCAGTAAAGGCTTTGCGTGCGCTGCTCACGGATGCGGCTTGGCGATAATATCACATCGCCGGTAATACTGTTCTCCAAAAACGGCTGGTACGCGCGGTCGCTTTCTAAATTAAAGTTGTAGTTGGCCTCATTACGTAAAGTAAGGCCTTTAATAATTTTTACTTCGGCATAAATTGCACCTATTGCTTTGGTGTTACCGGTACGTACATCACGGTTTTGCGCTAATGTAACCGGGTTATTAGTTAGGTTTATCTGGTAACCGCCAACGTTGGCATTGGTAATATAGTTACCATAAATATCGCGCACGGGCGATACCGGCGTATTATATAATACGGTACTGGTTACAGCGTCAAAACCATCGCTTAAGCCAATTTGCTGGCTGCTTTTTGACAGGTTGCTGGTGAAGCCCATTTTTAACCAGTTATTTACCTGGTGATCTATACTGGCCCTAACGGTGTATCTATCGAACCCGGTTTTTATCAATGTACCGGTTTGGTTTAAGTAACCGCCGCTAAAATAGAATTGAGTTCTTTCTGTACCTCCTGATACTGATACCTGGTGGCTGGTTACCACACCACGTTGGTAGATCTCGTCCTGCCAATCGGTACCATGGCCTAATACAGATGGATCCCTAAATTCGGCCGTGCTGTCTAAACCGCTACCCGGTACGGCACGCACCTCGTTCACTAATGAGTTACGGTATTGCGCGTACTGGCGCAGGTCCATCACTTTCAGCTTTTTAGGGATTTCTGAGAAACCTACATAAGCATCATAGTTAAATTTACTTGTACCTGCTTTACCGCGTTTGGTATTAATAATAACTACGCCATTTGCACCGCGCGAACCGTAAATGGCTTGTGCCGATGCATCTTTCAGAATGTCGATAGATTCGATATCAGACGGACTTAAGGTAGCCAAAACGCTTTGGCCTGTTTGCCCAGAGCCACCACCCAAAAAATCCTGATTTAAGCTTACATTGCTTTCGGCGCCAAACTGCACACCATCTATTACATACAATGGCTCGTTAGATCCGGTAGCATTGGTAACACCACGCACACGTACCGAAACACCTGCACCCGGCTGGCCGGAGTTGTTCATTACCGTAACACCGGCAACTTTACCCTGTATAGCCTGGTCAACACCGGCAACGGGCAGGTTTCTGATATCCTTTTCGCTGACCGATGATATGGATGAGGTAATATCGGCACGGCGGATGCTGCCGTAACCAATTACCACTACCTCATTAAGCGAAGTGTTTGATGCCTTCAATATTGCATCAACTACGGTACGGCCGTTTATGGCAACCTCGCTGGTCTCAAGCCCGATAAATTTGAAAACAAGCACCTTGGCTGCTGCTGATACTGTAATGGCATATTTGCCATTTACATCGGTTACGGCAACGCCTGTACCATCTTTTACAGATACAGTAACACCGGGCAAGGCGCCGGTATTATCTTTAACTGTTCCCCTGATTACTGTGCCACCTGTTTGCGCCATAGCTGCGGCACAAATAAAGAAGGAAGCAAACAGCAATGCTATTCGTAGAATTTTTCCCATAATGATTTGTTAGTTTTTGGTTGATTTATATTTGATTTTAATTGGTGTACTTGTTTATAAATACCAGCCGCCAAACACATCAATTGCTTGTTGGCATCACATGTACCAGGCGTAATTACTTACCCCTGCGTTATCAATAATTCTTTAAAAACTGGTTAATTGGTTTATATAATCAGCACCCGGCAATTATTGCAGGTACGTTATTGATTATTCATGGGTTAAAATTATATGCTATTAAAAGCCCTGTTGTGGATAAATAGGGGCACAAATGTCAACCTTTATTAATTAATTGATTATCAATAATTTAATAATCAATACAGGTGAATTACGATTGATTTAGTTACAAATGTGCACCCATAATTAAAATTCAGACACTTTGTAAAGTGCCTGAATAGTATTATAAGCTAAATGCTTTGGGTGTTAAATTTTGCATAGCAATGGCTTGGGAGGTATTATTTCGCGCAAAGACGCAGAGACGCTAAGATTAAGTGGCGTACAGGATGCGCGCGTAGGTACAAGAACAGTTCAAGCAAATAATACTCACCATTCAATCACGCTCTACTCACTAAGCTCTACGTAGCGCGACGGGATAGTATTAAACTCGGCTTTGAAGGTGCGCACAAAATACTTCTGGCTTTTAAAGCCTACCTTATGGCAAATCTGTGAAATAGTGAGGTGCCCGGTTTCCAGTAGCTGTGCGGCACGCTTTAAGCGCATCTGGCGCACCAGTTCATTAGGTGTTTTGCCAGTCATATGCAGTATTTTTTTATAGAGGGTGTATCGGCTTACGCACATATCGCAGCTCAGTTCCTCTACCGAAAAATTGGGGTTAGAGATATTGTTATCTATCAGCACCAGTACCTTTTTAATAAATACCTCGTCCGGCGAATCTACATGCATTTCGGTTGGTTTTGCCTCTACCTGTTTCTGGTAAGTTTTGCGCATGTATTCCTGCTGGCTCAGTATATTTTTTATCTTAGAGAGCAATATCTCGAAGTTGAACGGCTTGGTCATATAATCACTGGCGCCGGTACCCAGGCCTTTAAGTTGCTGCTCTTCGCCTGCCATGGCGGTAAGCAGTATCACCGGGATATGCGATGTACGGGTATCAGTTTTTATTTTTTGGCAAAGCTCAATCCCATTCATTTCGGGCATGGTAATATCGCTTACCACCAGGTTGGGGTGTTGCGCCAATGCTTTTTGCCAGCCTTTTTTGCCGTTCTCGGCCTCGATAATATTAAACGAGTCTTTTAAGTTATCCTTAATATAAAAACGGAAGTCTTCATTATCCTCAACCAATAATACTGTTGGCTTTTTACCATCACGAGGCTCCTTAACTTGTGTAGAACGGTTAGTATCCAGTTCAAATACCACATCTTCGGTATGTTCTAAAAGTAAAGGGGTGTCAGTAAACAAAGCAATATCGGGTTGCTGCAGCGGCAACAAAACCGTAAAGCAGCTACCCTGGTTAAACTCGCTCTCAACGGCTATTTCGCCACCATGTAAGCGCACAAACTCTTTGGTAATAGACAAGCCTATACCGCTGCCCTGGTTGAGCATAGAGCCCGGTATATCATTTTGGAAGAATGGCTCGAATATCTTATCCAGCTTATCTTTTTGGATGCCTATACCGGTATCCATTACCTTAATCTCTAACTGGCGGTGCCGCGCGGTGCTGCCATCTTTAAAATATAGCAGCACACTCACATGCCCGCCTGTTTGGGTAAACTTATACGCGTTAGAGAGCAGATTAAATATAATGCGTTCTATTTTATCATGATCAAAACTCGTTTTAAACTCATCCAACTCGGCATCAAACACAAAATCGATCTCTTTTTGCTCGGCTATATCGGTAAACGAATAGGACAGATCGCGGATAAAGCCAATAATATCACCCGGGCTATTATGCAACTTGAGTTCCTGGTGCTCCATCTTCCTAAAATCAAGCAATTGGTTAACCAGGTTCAGCAACCTTTTGGCATTGCGGTTTACCAGTAAAAGCTGCTTTTGTATCTCGGGTTCCTGTGTTTGTTTAATGATCCTGTCTACCGGTGCCATAATAAGCGATAGCGGCGTGCGGAACTCATGGCTTACGTTAGTAAAGAACTTTATCTTCATGAGGTCAAGCTCGTGCAGGCGATGGGTCTCCTCGCGCTCTTTCTCCAGTAAAAACTGCGCGCGGATTTTCTGAATGCCGCGGTGCCGCAGGTAAAACAAAGCACCCACAAATGCCAATGCATACAAGATGTAAGCAATTGTAGTTTTCCACCATGGTGGCAGGATGGTAACATGCAGCGATATTTCTTTACTGTTCCAAAAGCCGGGGTTTGACGCACGCACCTTAAAAGTATAATCGCCTGCATCAAGGTTGGTGTACACCGCTTTGCGGGTAATATTATCGGCCGGGATCCAGGCTTTATCAAAGCCCTGCATCATATACTCAAACTTCACCTTATCGGCATCAAAATAATTAAGGGCGGCAAATTCTATCCCGAATACATTTTCGTTGTGGTTCAGCTCAACCAAGCTGGTTTGGGTTATGGCTTGTGGTAATATAACCTTGCCATATAACTTTTCGCCGACGGCAATACTTTTATTAAACACCTGGAAATCGGTAAAAACCAGCGCCGGGCTATTTTTACTGGTACGCAGGCTGGCGGGTTTAAAAATATTAAAACCGTTACCACCGCCAAATATCAACTCGCCGCTGCGGGTTTTGTAGGCAGCATTCATGGTAAACTCCCTGCCCTGTAAGCCGTCCCGCTCGTTATAGTTCACAAAACGGAACCCTATCTTATCAGTCCCCCTGTTCACAATAATATTAGAGAGGCCGTTTGGTGTGCTTGCCCAAATGTTACGGTTGTCATCCTCGCGCATCTCATTCACTGTGTTATCAGGCAAACCATCGGCACGGGTAATATTGGTGAATTTGTTTTTTGCAGGGTCAAGCACGCTCAGGCCCTCGCGGGTGCTTATCCATATTAACCCGCTGCTATCTTCTAATATACTGTTGGTATTATTGTTTACCAGGCTGTTGGGGTTCTTTTCATCATGTATATAATGGCTAAACTTTCCGGTTCGCCTGTTTAGCACATCAACTCCAAATGATGTTACTATCCACAGGTTTTTATGGCTATCGTCCATCAGTGCCGATATATAGTTGGAGTAAAGCCCCTGCTGATCACCCGGCTTTAGTTTATAATGTTTAAAAGTATCTGTTTTACGGTCGAGCACGTTTAAGCCGCCCGCAAGGGTACCCACCCAAAGGTTATTGTCAGCGTCTTCAATGATAGACCACACCCTGTCTTCCGAAAGGCTGCCCGGTATGGCATCGTTATGCCGGTAATGCTTAAACGTTTTGCCATCAAAGCAATCCAGTCCTCCAAAATAGGTGCCTATCCAAAGCTTCTGCTCGTGATCAAGAAACATACTTACAATTACATTATTGGTAAGGCTGTTGGGGTTGGTGGCATCATGCAGGTACTTTTTAAAGCTACCGTCTTTACGGTTAAAATAAACCAGGCCGCCGCCATTGGTGCCCAGCCACAGGTTGCCGTACTTATCTTCAATAAATTTATTTACGTCGCTAAAACTCAGGCTGGCCGGGTCAGACAAGTGGTGTGTGTATAGCGGGAACTTGATAATACTTTCATGGTAATAACTCAGCCCCCTCTTGTAGGTGCCCACCCAAATAATCCCGGTATCGTCCTTATACAACATAATAATGCTGTTTTGGCCAATGGTTTTATTATCGTCCTCGCGGTTAGTGATGTACCTTATCTTAAAGTCCTGCTTGTTAAGCAGGTTTACACCGCCATGGTCGGTTGCTATCCAGATGCGGTCTTTATCGTCCTGTATCAGGTTAGATACCACATTTGTATTTAAACCATCGGGGCCGCTGCCTTTATCAATATGCCTAAAAGTGGTTTGGGTTGAATTAATATAATACACGCCGGATGAGTAGGTAGGCACAAATGCCCATACATCGTCCTGCTTATCAATAAAAACCCTGTAACCGGTATTTAGTGCCGGTGGTAAAGCGCTTAGCTGCTTGCGGTAATTAACCCGGTAGGTTTTAGGGTCAATGCGTTCTAACATTCCCTTGTTATAAACCAGCCAGATATTGCCTTTTGAGTCTGACGTAATATCGGCCACGGCATTACTGTAAATAGATGTTGCGGAACCCTGCTGATAACCGATACGGATAGTTGTTTTGGTTGATGCCTGGTACTTATAAATACCCGAATTAACATTCAGGAACCAAAAGTTACCGAATTTGTCCTTTTTTACGGCGTTTAAACCTTTACCGGGGACGTTGATAGATCTAAGATACCTCCCGGTATCATGGCTGAAACTTTCGGTAGCCGGGTCATAAATATTATAGCCGTTGCGGGTTTCAATCCATAGCTTATTTTCCGGGCCTTCGGCAATGTTTACTATAAAATCATCATTAAGGCTGGTACTATCGCCCTCTATATGCTTATACACCTTAAATTTGTAGCCATCGTACTTATTTAACCCTGATAGTGTACCGAACCACATAAACCCCTTGCTATCCTTCAGCATGGTATTTACCTGATTATGCGACAGCCCGTTAGAGATATCAAGCCGTGAAAATTGAAATTCGTTATTCTGCGCCGCGGCTGTGACCGCTATAAACAGTGCAAAAAATGCAGATATAAATACCTTGTAAGCTATTTTCCTCTTCGCCGCCATGAATTTATTTACAGCCTTCTTTTTTAAAAGAATAAGCCGGGATCAAATTAGTTTATAATTATAATTGGTGTATCAAACATAACCAAATTAAAAAGTAAGCTATAATACTATTTTTACATTTCTTAATGGTTACTTAACCAGGAAAATTTATCAATCAATCTATTTTTGAGGATATTACGTTAATATAGGCATTGCATATATGATACTTTTATTTCACTCTGGCCTTATATTTCATCAACAGATTTGATACTTTAAAAAGTTACCGGCCTGTTTTAGGTAATTATTACATTTTACTGATTAACTTTTAAAACAATTTGGTCAATCCGTTTATCTATATCTTTGTTAAGTTATACCTTTGCCACATTAATGGATAGCGTAAATAATACAACCAGCCCTGCCCCATCGCGTATCAAAAAAACGCGTAACAAGTTGGCAGAATTCTTTTTAATGCTGTACAGGGTTTATGCCTTTGTGCTACGTTTTTTTAAGGAAGTGTTTTTACCTCCTTATGAGTTTAAAGAGATTATACGCCAGTGTTATGAAACAGGTGTACGGTCCTTTACGCTAATAACGCTAACCGGCTTTATTGTAGGGGTTATTTTCACCAAGCAAAGCCGCCCGTCACTTACCGATTTTGGCGCTACATCGTGGTTGCCGTCGCTGGTATCCATAGCTATTATGAAGGCCCTTGCGCCACTTGTTACCGCGCTTATTGCTGCCGGTAAGGTAGGTTCAAGCATAGGCGCCGAACTTGGCTCTATGCGTGTTACCGAACAGATAGACGCCATGGAAGTATCGGGCACAAAACCTTTTAAATTTTTGGTTTGTACGCGTGTTATTGCAACAACCATCACCATACCTTTATTAGCTACCTATACCGCTTTTATTGCTTTAATAGGCGGCTATTTGAATGTAAGCCAAAACGAAGGCACCAGCTACAGCGTGTTTATGGAGCAGGCCTTTGAGCCCTTAACCTTTATTGATTTTTGGGCATCGCTTAGCAAAGCCATTGTATTTGGTTTTACCATTGGCATTGTAGGCTGCTACCAGGGCTACAACTCTACCAAAGGCACCGAGGGTGTGGGTAAAGCTGCCAACGGCGCGGTTGTAACAGCTATGTTTTTGGTATTTATTGAAGAAGTTTTAATTGTACAGATAGCCGGATGGTTCCGCTAATACAAAATGGAAAAACAAAAGGCACATATCGATAAAAGTAACACGGTCATCAAGATTCGCGGGGTTGAGAAATCTTTTGCTGATTATGATGTATTGCGTGGTATTGACCTTGACCTTTACCAGGGCGAAAACCTGGTGGTGCTTGGCCGGTCGGGCACGGGTAAATCTGTACTGATTAAGCTGATATCGGGTTTATTAACCACCGATGCCGGCACTATAGAGGTTTTAGGTAACGATGTTACCAATATCAGCCAGCGCGCGCTGGAGGACCTGCGTATCCACATAGGCTTCTCGTTTCAGAACAGCGCGCTTTATGATAGCATGACCGTTCGTAAGAACCTCGAATTTCCGCTGGTACGTAACCGCAAGAACATTACCCGGGCCGAGATCAACAAAAATGTGGAAGAAGTATTAGAAGCCGTTGGCCTTTCACAAACCATTAACCAAATGCCTTCTGAGCTTTCAGGCGGCCAGCGCAAGCGTATTGGTATTGCCCGTACACTGATACTGAACCCCGAGATAATGCTTTATGACGAGCCGACTGCAGGCTTAGACCCCATTACCTGTATCGAGATAAACGACCTGATCAACGAAGTGCAGCAACGCTACCATACTTCGTCTATCATTATAACGCACGATTTGACTTGCGCTAAGATGACCGGCGACCGGATTGCCATGTTACTTGACGGGCAGTTTCAGCGCGTAGGCACTTTCGATGAGGTATTTGCTACCAACGATGCCCGCGTTAAACCTTTTTACGATTATAATTTTATACAATAGATATTAGTACCCTATCATATGGATGCATCAGAAAATAGAAACTCAATAATTGTAGGCGTGTTTGTACTACTCGGCGTAGCCGTGTTTGTAATAGGCGTGCTTACCCTTGGCGGCCAGCAAAAAAGCTTTGTAAAAAGCATACACATCAGTTCGGTATTTAACGATGTATCGGGATTGAAAAAAGGGAACAACGTATGGTTCTCTGGTGTAAAAGTGGGAACTATAAAAACCTTAACTTTTACCGGCCCGGGCCAGGTTGATGTGGTAATGAGCATTGATGCCAGCACGCAGCAATACATTCACCGTAACGCGGGGGTACGCATCAGCAGCGATGGTTTAATAGGCAATAAGATAATTGTAATAGATGGCGGTTCGCCGCAGGCGCCGATTGTGCAGGATGGCGATGTTTTGCAATCGGAGAAATTGTTATCAACCGACGACGTGATGAAAACCCTGCAGCAAAATAATCAAAACCTGCTGGCTATCACTACCGATTTTAAACAGCTAAGCAAACAAATACTGGCCGGAAAAGGCACCGTAGGTACGTTACTGGCCGATAGCAGCATGGGCATGCAGTTAAAACAAACCATGCGTAACCTGGAAGCAGCTACACAAAGCGCTGCTAAAATGGCGGTAAGTTTAAACAGCTTTAGCAACAAAATGAACACCAAAGGTGGCTTTGCCGATAACCTGCTTACCGACACTATTACCTTTAACCGCATTCGTGCATCGGTGGGCCGTTTAAAAGAAGCTGCGGATAATGCTACCATATTAACCGACAACCTTAACAAGGCCAGCAACAAACTTAACACGACCGACAACGCCCTTGGTGTGCTTTTAAACGACCCTAAAGCGGCCGTAAAAGTACAAAGCACGCTTGATTACCTGCAGCAAAGCTCAGTTAAGTTAAACGACGACCTGGAAGCCGTTCAGCACAGCTTTTTACTAAAGGGCTTTTTTAAGAAACGCGAAAAAGCCAAGCAGGACAGTATAAAGAAAGCAATGTAAAAGAATTTAAAAGCGATGTTGATCATCGCTTTTTTTGTGGGCTGCCAAACGTCATCACGGGGATAAAATCTATTTAATCCAAACCATCCTCTCACTCCACTGTTGCCTGTATACATCAACAGGAAATAATATGCGCAATTACAGGACACCCGTTTGGCAAACTTTAGGATTAGGAGCAATAGCCGGGGTACGTGCAAGCGCCGCTCCTGCAATTGCACGGCATATGAGCACCGGGTTTTACCCCGCCCTATCTTTCCCGGGGATGATGTTTTTGCGGTCGCCGGTTACTACCATGGCTACCCAACTATTCAGGGCCAGCGAACATGCGGGCACAAACCACAATAAAGAAACCTTATCCCTGTCTGATCTTACCGCCAACATAGCCTCGGGTGCGTTTGTGGGTGCCCTCATCTTTAAAAAAAGTAGGCAAAGTATTTTGCAGGGTATGGTAATAGGTGCTGCCGCGGCACTGGCAACCAGTGTAGCCAGTTTTTACCTGCGCAAGCATGCCGATAAATTACCCGATGCTACCAAACACCTCTCCGGCGCCTTCGGCGATGCGTTTGCCTACAGCAGCGGGGTTAAGCTTATAAAATAATTATTACTCCTCCAGTTTTGGTGGTTCTCTTTTTTCGGGAGGCAGCTCCTGGTATTTTTTATAGCAGGCATTGAGATAATTTACCAGGTTAAAATCGTTAGCGGTGTAAACAGACGGGGTGGGGGTGTACAGGGTTATAAAGTTATCAAGCTCCAGGCCGGTTAGGGGCACATACTTACCAATTGTTTTGGGCGTAAACACCAACGATATATTGTACATTATATCATAATCGCGCTGCTTTGCTTCAAGTTTTGCCTTTTTCTTCGCATCCTTTTTCCAGTACCAAATACGCCATATAATACCGCCTGTAAGATACCCTTTCTTATCGCGGGCGTAAACAACCGGTTGACCATGATACTGCGGGTCGTAATACGTCGCCATATTTTTGGTTTCGGTAGTGGTAATATTTACCGGCTGCAGCTCATTATTCAAAGGCTCCAGGAAAATCTCTTTAGCCCACGGCTCGGTTACCAGCAAAGTATCAACACTGTATGCAAACCCTTTAAAGATGAGCAGGTCGCCGTTTTTGGCTGGGATAGAAAAGTTACCTGTGTTGCCGGTAACAGTTGTTTTTTTACTGGTCAGGTTCTCTACCTTTATGCCTGCGAGGCCTATCCTTGTTTTCAATTCCAATACCCGCCCGCTAAACGGTGCCTGGGCAAAAGCGGTTGATGAAAAGAATAAGCTGATAAAAAGCAGATAACGTGCCATTGCTTAAAATTATTAAAACCTGCCGGTTTGTTGCCGGGCAACGGTTACATTTAACTTTTATTAACACAAATAGCAAATCCTGTAGTTTATTAAGCGCCACAACAATACAATCAAATGAGGATATTTTTTTAACTGAATATTATTTTTTTGATTAGATTTAGATGCAATTTATATTTTTAATAGCCTCTTAAACACACTTGATTAAATTTGAAACAACAGTTAACATATACTGACGCTTCATTACCCGCAATAAAGCAAAGTAAACATAGTTTATACACAAACTATGGGGCCATGCTATTGGGTTATATACAAGAGGTTGTTAAGGAGCAAGCCATTGCCGAACAATATCTTATTGAGCTTTTTAACGAGTTAAAAGCAACCGATATTAAAGATTTGATGGATAGCGGCGTAAACCAGTTTCTGCGTTTGCAGCAAATAGCGCGTAAAAAGCTTTCGTCGTTTATTAGCACTGTTGAAGATTGTGCAGACCAGGGCGAGATCACCACCAAAAAAGCAATAAACGGCAATAAGCTTATTGATATGATGGGCCACGACCAGCAACTTGTTTTTTGTGGCGTGCATTATCATGGCAAAACTATTGTTAAACTTGCCGCCGAATTAAATAAGCCCGAAGATACCATCAGGCAATTACTAAGAGAATCGTTTACTATTATCAGGAATAACCGTAATGATACAGCAGTACATCAATAGCGGCATATTAGAAGCCTATGTAACAGGTTCTGCCTCCGAACAGGAGGTAAAGGAACTGCTATATATGAAGGCCAACTACCCTGAGGTAAACATTGCTTTGCAGGAATTGGAAAAAGATATGGAGCTTATTGCACAGCAAATGGCCATAACCCCACCCGAACGTACCTGGGATAGGATATCTGACACTATTGATGAACTGATACTGCGACAGACGAACGACCCCGACCAGTTTACCGAACGCGGTGATACCAACGGCCAAGACTTTACCAAACCCGGCAGCGGGCCGCAATACATTGAAGTGGAGGCCGAAAGCAACCACATGAAGGTTCATAAAACCTGGAAATGGGTTTTTATAGCAGTATTTGTATTAAGCAAGATATTTTTGGCCTTTGCTATTTACTTTTACCTGGAAAACAGGCAGGCGCAGCAGCAACTCAAAGAAATAAAAATCGAATTGCAACGGTTAAAGCGCTAACAATTATACTATTTTCATAGTTCCCCCTAATTAAAACTGATATTTAAACGCGTTTAAACATCTAACTTTTTTAAACTTTTTGCGTAGCCAGAAGTTATTTAAACAGGAGGCAACACACATCATGACAACTTCACCAAACAAAGCAGCTGCTTCAAAAAAGAACGCTGCAAAATCAACCCATCCTGATACCAAAGACCTGGAAACACAACTCCCGCTCAGCGAAAAAGACGAGGTAAAAAAGGCCGAACAACGGACGAGCAAGAACACTAAAAAAAACTGATCAGTTCAACTCAAGCATAACAACCGATTTTGCCGGCAGGGTAACCACCAGCCGGCCATTTTCTTGTTTGGCACCTGTAAATTTACGCAGCGTGATTTTTAAAGGCTGGCTAAACGTGTTTACATCGGTAATGTTAGCTGATGTGAGTATTTGTCCGGTAACCGTTTTCCATTGTAAGCCCTTTAATTCTGTGTTGATTGTTACCGTTTTATTCATATCAATATTTACTAACGACAGGTGAATTTTACCCGCCGCATCCTGCGAAGCAGAAACATTTACAGCCTTTAAGCTCTTGCCATCCACGTCATAATTTGGCGAGTTAAGAGCTATGTTTAGATATTTTGCATCCTGGTGTACCTTGTACATATCAAATACATGGTAGGTTGGCGTTAGTATCATTTTTGTTTTTTCGGTAAGTATTAAGGCTTGCAATACATTTACGGTTTGCGCAAGCTCGGCCATCCGTACACGGTCGCTGTGGTTGTTAAAAATATTTAAGGTGCTTGCTGCTATCAACGCATCGCGCAGGCTGTTTTGCTGATATAAAAAACCTGGGTTTGTACCGGGCTCCGGGTCGGTCCATATCCCCCACTCGTCAACCGCTAACGCCACCTTTTTTGCAGGGTCGTATTTATCCATGATGGCCGCATGTTTGGTAACCAGCTCTTCCATTTTAAAACAGTTAACCATGGTATTAAAGTATTCCTTTTCGTCGAAATTGGTTGCAGAGCCCTTTTTGTTCCAGTTGCCGGTAGGTATGGTATAATAATGCATAGATAAGCCCCACATCATGGCATTGGGGATATTTTTCATGCACACTTCGGTCCAGTTATAATCATCAGAGTTGGCACCGCTGGCTATTTTCTTTAAGGTTGCACCGGGGTAATTTTTAGCGAACGATGCATAACGTTTAAACTGGTTTACATAATAATCGGGCGTCATCTCGCCGCCGCATCCCCAACTTTCGTTACCCACGCCCCAAAATGTAACCTTATACGGCTCGGGGTGGCCATTTTGTTTACGCATATTAGCAACCGTACTGCCGCTATTAGCGTTTAGGTATTCTATCCATTTAGACATTTCTTCTACCGTACCGCTGCCTACGTTCCCGGCAATATAAGGCTCGGTGTTCAATAGCTTGCAAAGCGCTAAAAACTCGTGGGTGCCAAAGCTGTTATCTTCGGTAATGCCGCCCCAGTTGGTATTTACCATTTTAGGCCTTTGCAAACGCGGGCCAATACCATCGCGCCAATGGTACTCATCGGCAAAACAGCCACCGGGCCACCGCAGGTTAGGGATCTTTATTTTTCTTAATGCTTCTACAACATCAAGCCTTATGCGGTCTTGCTTTTTAACAGGCAGGTTTTTATCCACCCAAAAACCATCGTATATACCACGGCCCAAATGCTCGGCAAACTGCCCGTAAATGTGTTTGCTAATTATATGGTCAGAAACACCGGTTATGGTAACGCTGCCATTGCTTTGTGCAAAGGCACTAAGCCGAAAACAGATCAGCATTAAAAGGAAAAGTTTTCTCATAGATAATAATTGTATGGTTTACATTTAAAAGTATGCAGTTTTGTGCAGCTTTTATAATTTATTATAAAAAATAATAAATAGCTATACTCCTGGTTAAGGAAAACCATTATAGCCTATATGCCCTTGTGCGGCCAGTTGCTTTTTCATAAATTGAACCCATTATGAAAAAGCTGCTCGTGTTGGTTATTGCCCTGTTTTTTATCTGCCCTGCTTTTGCACAGGATACGCGCGCTGTTTGCATTAAAATAAATGAGTTGAATACCGCTGTTTTAAACGGCACCATAAAAAGGGCCGAAGCTGTCAAACAATTTAAAACGCTTATACAAATTGTGCGTGGCAATTCCCCTATGTTAAAAGAGGATGTATGGGTATTCCCTTTGCAAGGCTACCAAACCAATGCTATCGGCGGCACTAACGGTAATGGCTATAATGATAAGGGCTATAATTATCTCGACGGTAACAAACACACCGCACACCCAGCCCATGATATTTTTATTACTGATAAAAACCAGGATGACATGGATGACAGAACGGGAAAGCCCGTAAATGTGCTTGCAGTAGATGACGGGTTAGTAATAGCCTGCAATAACGAATGGGCCCCCACAAGTACCATGCGTGGTGGCAAATTCATTTGGATATATCATCGTCAGCTTAACATTATTAGCTATTATGCCCATAACCGCACCATTCTTGTAAAACCCGGCGATATGGTAAAACAAGGTCAAAAAATTGCCGAGGTTGGCCGCACCGGGCTTAATGCCTATAAAAAAAGATCGCCAACACATTTGCATTTTTCGGCCTTTCAGTTAACTCATTATTTACCCGTGCCGTATAACCCATATTTGCAATTAAAACAAGCTAAAAAACAATGAAAAGCATTTTTAGCATTGTGCTGTTAATTATGCTCACGGCACCGCACCCTGCGGATAACGTGCGCAGCCGCTTTAAAACAGCTGCAGGTTATACCCACATTGCCGTTGCACCTGGCAGTTTTGGGGCATACCTGCAAAACCTGCCGCTTAAACCTGCAGGCACCCATACCAAAACTTATACCGGCAGCATTGCCCGTACCGATCCATACACCGCAGCCGTTATTGATATAAGCATTGGCAGCCAGGACCTGCAGCAGTGTGCCGATGCCGTGATGCGCCTGCGTGCCGAATACCTGTATCAGCAAAAAAACTACAAAGCCATTGCCTTTAACTTTACCAGTGGCTTTAAATGCGATTACATACATTATGCCGATGGCTACCGCTACAATAACGGGCGCTGGGTATTAATGGAAAAAAAAGATTACACGTACCCCAACTTTTTACGATACATGAACCTGGTATTCTCCTACGCGGGTACACTATCATTACAAAAAGAATTACAGCCCGTTACCAACCCGGCAGATATTAAAGCCGGCGATGTATTTATAAAAGGAGGGTCGCCGGGCCATTGTTTTATGGTGATGGATGTAGCAGAGAATGCCGCCCATAAAAAGCAGTTCTTGCTTGCCCAAAGTTTTATGCCAGCCCAAAATATACAGGTATTGCAAAATGGCTCGCCATGGTTTAGCCTGGGTACAACAGCCGAAATACCGTACGGCGAATTAGTGGATGCAAAGTATTTAAAAAGATTTTAATCGCCAATAACGCCCTGAATTCATTTAGTAATTTTTGATAAAACAAGGGGCTTCCCTGCCGGTTATTTTGTAGTTTATTTTGTACACCAGATCTTTCTGCAGGTATGTTAAACGACCTTTAAAAGAGTTTATTTAAAAAAGGCTTTCTACCTAATAAAAACCCTTCTTATTACATTTTCTTGTTAAAAACCCATGCTTTAAGGCACGGCTATTGCATTGTAACAGTTGAACTATTTGATTAATTTATGAGACACCTACTTTCAGATCTGCTCCACATATTTGTTATTTTTATGATGGTGGTATTTGTTATAGGCAGTGTTTTAGCTGTAACAGGCACCTTTGACCACTGGACAGAGCGTTACCGTTTAAAGAAACGCCGGCGACGTTTGTTAAGGGACAAGATAAAAACCAACGGCCCAGACAGCACCAACAATATGCCCTATTACTCTACCAAACCCGATAAAGAAACAGTAACTTATAAGAGTAATACATTTAACGAATTATAATAATTTAAAAGCCCCTGCTAACACGGGGGCTTTTGCGTACCTAAATATTACGCTTTTGTTACAGAGGTTTATTGATGCTATTTATATATTTAAAAAAAATAACACATCATGAAAAAAATATTAGTTATAGCTACCATAGTGGCGTTTGCTTTTTCTGCAAATGCACACCAAAAGCCTAAGCTGCCTAAACCGCAGGCAATAGCCATAAAGCCGGATACTATAAAAAAAGATACGCCTAAACTGTACAACCCTGCAGCAGATGCTAAAGCAGAAATTACCGCGGCCATTAAAACCGCGCAGGCACAACACAAAAATGTATTGCTGCAAATTGGCGGTAACTGGTGTATATGGTGCCTGAGGTTTAACGACCTGGTAACCAAAGATGCTGAGCTTAATAAATACATGAACGATAATTTTGTGGTGCTGCACGTAAACTGGAGCCCCGAGAACAAGAACGAAAAAGTACTGGCCGACCTGGGCTACCCGCAGCGTTTTGGTTTCCCGGTATTTGTAGTGTTGGATGGTAAAGGCACCCGCCTGCATACCCAAAACTCGGGCTACCTGGAAGAAGGCAAAGGCCATAGCAAAGCCAAGGTGATGGAGTTTTTTCAGGGATGGGCACCTGCCGCGCTTGACCCTAAGAGTTATGTAGAGAAGGAAAAAGCGAAGTAATAACGAATCCAGACGGCATTGCAAGATACGGAGCAATCTTCGACCTGCATGTCGCCAACTTTTTATTTCTCTCAATAACGGGGTGGTAAAACAAAAGAGGGTTATGCATTCAGCATAACCCTCTTTTTTATATTCAATCTTTGGAATTTTAGCCTTTCGGACTTAATCAATAACGCTTACTTTAAGCATATTGGTTTTGCCTTGTTTAACAATTGGCACGGCCGCAGTATTAATAACTACATCGCCGGCATTTAGCAATCGCTCTTCTTTAAGAATGTTGTTTACATCGGCAATAGTTTGGTCGGTGCTTTCAGCTTTATCGTAGTAGAAAGCCCTTACACCCCATACAAGGCTAAGCGCGTTAAGCAGGTGCTTGTTTGATGTAAAGATATAAGTACCGGCTTTAGGGCGGTAGCTCGAGATCTCGAAAGCAGTGTAACCACTAACTGTCATGCTCACAATACCCTTTGCGTTGGTATGCTCGGCCAAATACACTGCCGAACCGCAAAGCGCATCGCTCAGGTAATTTGCAGATGCCTGATCTGTGTTTTCTAATTTTGATGCGTTGAACGGGTAACCAAGGTCTTCAACGTTACGAACGATCTTAGCCATTGTTTCGATAACAATAACCGGGAATTCGCCTACTGATGTTTCACCGCTTAGCATCACTGCATCAGCACCATCCAGTACAGAGTTGGCAACATCGTTTACCTCGGCGCGGGTTGGGCGCGGGGTAGTGATCATTGACTCCAGCATCTGCGTAGCAACAATAACCGGTTTTGATGCGTCACGGCATTTGCGGGCAATCATTTTTTGCAGCAAAGGCACTTCTTCAAGCGGGCACTCAACACCAAGGTCGCCACGGGCAATCATAACGGCATCAGTAGCAGCAATAATATCATCTATATTATCAATAGCCTCAGGCTTTTCAACTTTAGCAATTACGCGCGATTGCTTACCGCTTTCGCGGATGATGCGTTTAAGGTCGATGATGTCCTGGCCGGTACGTACAAAAGAAAGCCCTACCCAATCAACTTCCCATTCTAAAGCATATTTCAGGTTTTCCAGATCCTCTGGCGTTAAGCTTGGGATAGATACTTTTGTATTTGGCAGGTTAACACCCTTACGTGATGTTAAAATACCACCGTGCACCACTTCGCAAATCACCGTGTCTTTGCGGTTGGTCTCAATAACTTTTAATTGCAGTTTACCGTCATCTAAAAGGATGATCTCGTTAGCCTGTACATCCTGCGGGAAGGTTTCGTAAGTGATGTAGATCTGGCTGTCATCGCCAATACACTCATGAGTGGTAATGTTGATGCGGGTACCATTAATAAGGTGTATACCGCCATCTTTTACCAGGCCTATACGGATTTTAGGGCCCTGCAAATCGGCAAGGATGCCCACATTTGTTTTATATTCAGCATTTATCTCACGGATCAGGTCAACAAATTTTTTGTGATCCTCGGGTTTACCGTGCGAAAAATTTAATCGGCACACATTTAATCCAGCCCTGATCATCGACAGCAACACTTCTTTTTTTGCTGAGGCGGGGCCCATTGTAGCAACAATCTTAGTACGATTATAGTAAAAATTCATATTTTCAGGTTAAATTCAGGCTATATTACAGTAATGTGTATTAATTACACATCTAAATTTCCGCTAAAATAATAGATTTTCCCGTGATTTTATTTTTTTCGGGTCAATCTTTACCGCCGCAACAATTTCGGGGATCTTATTCAGGGCCGAAATCATGCTTTCCAGGTCAGTATCATCAATATAATTCTTGATCATAATAAAAAAATCGGCCTCGCGCATTTCGGGCACCAAATAGCCGTCACTTCCCTTATTCCCAATAAAATAAAAGTCGGTTTCGGTAGTTTCCCAACTGTAGCGGTACAGTGAAAATAGCAGCGGGGCGCCATTAATACTGGTATCTAACGATAGGTCATCGACCCTGGTAAAATTAAAATTTAAACATTTGTTTATATAGTAGCATATCCGGTAATCTTTTAAAGATGTGGTGATAGCTATCAATACAAAATCCAGATCGATCTCAAACTTTAAAACTTTCCTGTTCAAAATCATTTACATTTTAGAATGGTAAAAATACAAAAACAATCACCTTGCCCTAAATTTTTGTTGGGCTCATTTTAAATAAACGGTTGCTTATATAAAGTGCCGGGCATTTTACATGCTACCTATTATATTATAAATGTAGCATGTAAGTTTAATTTTTTTGCACAAAGACGCTGAGATGCAAAGTAGGTTTCTATTAAATTTTAATGACTTTGCGCCTTTGCGAGACACCATTTTTAAAAAATACACCTTCCCTGCTGCCCTGAATTAAATTTGTATTTTCCTGATAATTAATCAGATACAACACTATTGTGTAACTTTATTACTATAAATTCAAAATAGATATTAAACTTTAATACTTCTGTGCAAAATCATTACTTTTACGGCGGTTGGATAGCCATACTGAAACCTTTTGTTACAATTAATTGTTCACTCAATATTGTCAAAGTTTTTAGATTTGATATTTAACATAATTTATTTTTCTTTGCACTGAATTTATTAATCATTAAACTATAAAGACTATGTCTGATATCGCTTCAAGAGTAAAAGCTATTATCGTGGAAAAACTGGGTGTTGACGAAAGTGAAGTTACACCAGAAGCAAGCTTCACCAACGATCTTGGTGCTGACTCTTTAGACACCGTGGAATTAATCATGGAGTTTGAAAAAGAATTTAACGTTGCAATCCCTGACGATCAGGCAGAAACCATTGGTACTGTTGGCCAGGCTGTTGCTTACTTAGAAAAAAACGTTAAAGCTTAATTAGCTCCCTAAAACTGTTAAATGGAGTTTAAAAGAGTTGTAGTAACCGGGCTTGGAGCGCTTACTCCGATTGGTAATACTGTACCTGAGTATTGGAACAGCCTTATTAATGGGGTAAGCGGCGCTGCCTTTATTAAGAGTTTTGATGTTGAAAAATTCAAAACTAAATTTGCCTGTGAAGTAAAGGGATTTGACGCGGAAGGTTTTTTGGGCCGGAAAGAGGCACGTAAACTTGACCCGTTTGTACAATACGCTTTATTTTCGACAGAGGAAGCTGTTAAAGATGCCGGATTAGATTTCGAAAAACTGGATACCAGCCGTATTGGCGTTATCTGGGGATCAGGCATCGGTGGTTTAAAAACGTTTTTAGATGAGGTTGTAAATTTTGCCAAAGGCGATGGTACACCCAAGTTTAATCCGTTCTTTATCCCAAAAATGATAGCCGATATTGCACCGGGCCATATCTCTATTAAATATGGCTTGCGCGGGCCAAACTTCACTACTGTTTCCGCTTGTGCATCATCAAACAATTCGCTTATTGATGCTTTTAATTATATCCGTCTTGGTAAAGCAAATATGTTTATCAGCGGTGGGTCTGAAGCTATCATAAACGAAGCAGGTATTGGCGGTTTTAACGCTATGCATGCCCTATCAACCCGCAACGATGACCCTGCAACTGCATCCCGTCCGTTTGATCTGGACAGAGATGGTTTTGTAGCCGGCGAAGGTGCAGGTACCATCATTTTAGAAGAATTGGAGCACGCCCTTAAACGCGGTGCTAAAATTTATGCCGAAATGGTTGGCGGTGGCATGAGCGCTGATGCTTACCACATGACTGCCCCTCACCCTGAAGGTTTAGGTGCATCGCTGGTAATGAAAGCGGCGTTAGAAGACGCAGGGTTAACCCCGGCCGATATCGACTATGTGAATGTACATGGTACATCAACCCCAATTGGCGACCCGCAGGAAGTAAAAGCGATAACTGATGCCTTTGGCGACAGGGTATACGATATCAACATCAGTTCAACAAAATCAATGACAGGCCATTTACTTGGTGCTGCCGGTGCTGTTGAAGCTATTGCCTCTATCCTGGCAATACAGAATGATATTATCCCGCCAACCATCAACCATTTTACTGACGACCCGGCGTTTGACCCACGAATTAACTTTACATTTAACAAAGCTCAAAAACGCGTAGTTAATGTAGCGCAAAGTAATGGCTTCGGTTTTGGTGGCCACAATGCTTCAGTTATATTTAAAAAGTACCAGCAATAATCTCGTTGGATGCCAATTAGCCGCTTTTATAAGCTATACCTTTCGCCAAATAGAAAATACGTTAAGGTTTTAAAAAATTTGCTCGGTTTTGTACCGGGCAATTTGTCGTTATACCGGTTGGCGTTCAGGCATAAGTCTGTTGCGCAAAACATCCGTAAAGGGGTAAAAAATAGTAACGAACGCCTTGAGTTTTTGGGCGATGCCGTATTAGGCAGCGTAGTGGCCGAGGTGCTTTTTAAACTATACCCTTATGAGGATGAGGGCTTTTTAACTGAGTTACGCTCAAAAATTGTGAGCCGTAACAACCTAAACCAGCTTGGCCGCAAGCTTGGTTTTGATAAACTGATAGAGTTTGATACCAAAATATTAAACTCGGGCAGGCAGGGCTCACTGCTTGGCGATGCCTTTGAAGCACTTATAGGTGCCGTTTACCTGGATAAGGGGTACGATTTTACCCGTAATTTTTTGGTGAACCACATCATCAAATCGCATATTGATATTCATACGCTCGAACAAACCGAAACCAACTTTAAAAGCAAGCTGATTGAATGGTGCCAGCGCCACGGTAAGGACATTAGTTTTGATGTGATAGAGAACCAGGAAGGCGAGAGCGCCAAGCTGTTTACCATACAAGCCAGTATTGACGGCGAAGTTATGGGATCGGGCAAAGAGTTCAGTAAAAAGAATGCCGAAAAACTGGCGGCCGAAAAGGCGTGCGCCTCGTTAGGAATCTAAACATTTCTCTAACAGGCAACTATTCACCAATAACTTAATCAACCACTCAACGCATCTAATACAACTTCTGCAAAGTTGGGTGGTCGCCGTTCTTCTTAAAATACTCATATTGTATTTTAGTTTTCTGGATCAGGTCGTAATCATTCCACAACTTCAGGTCTTCGTACGATGGTTTGTAGTACCCCATGAATTTTTTTATTGTGGTGCTGTCGGCTTCTGTTAAACCGGTTACGCGCATTATAAAGGGCCTGTTGTAACGTCTGTCAACTTCTGTTGCTTCTAATTCTCCTTTTGTGAATGCGGCAAAGCGCCTGGCTCGCCCCGGTGTTTTACCAAATAATTCATATAACCCAGTTATTGGCGATGCAAGTGCAGCTAATACCGGCGGTTTTCCGTTATAAAAGGTACCTTGTTTGCGGTAATCGCCCATAATTTCGTTCAGTTCCTGCTTTTTTGTTTGGCCCAAAACACGCACCTCATTTAATTGCACTTCGGGCTGCATATAAACCACCATGCCGTAGTTGGATGCCTGCTGCTTTTGAGGCGTATACCCCTTTTTGGTGAATAGCAAGGTATCGCCAACCGTGGCGAGGATGCTAAAACCACCCAACTGGTCGCCAATGGCAACACCTTTAGTGCGCAGGTTCGTTATAAATACTTCGGAAAGTTTTACCGAGGAGATTCTTCTGTAAATAGCCCCCTTTATAGTCACCTGTTGCGCAGATGCAAAAAAGGCAAAACAAAACAGGTTTAGTAAACAGGCTATTATAAACTTCAAGGGCATCTATATTTAACGCCGTAAACTTATAAAATGTATATGGCTTGAGTTGTGAAAAAGTGTTAAAATTAATAGTTAGATGTTGGTATTATGAGATTAGTTACACCCTCAAACTAATCTCGCATCTCATATCTCAAATCTATAATCTAAAATATTATCTTTGCACATGATAAAATCCATGACAGGGTATGGAATTGCCAGCTATGACTCCGGCAAAACAAAATATACCGTCGAGATCAAATCTCTGAACAGTAAATTTCTTGAACTATCCCTGCGCCTGCCCAAAATATTTTCTGAGAAAGAGTTTCAACTCCGTAACGATTGCAGCAAGCAAATTGACCGCGGCAAGGTAAATCTTTCCATCAATGTTGAGCAGGCCAACTCAAACGTAAAAGCCGCCGGTATTGACCGCGAGCTGCTTAAACATTATTACAACCAGCTTAAAAACGTAAGCGATGAGCTTAACGAACCGGGTGGCAACCTGCTGCAATTGGCCTTGGGTTTACCCGAGGTAGTAAAATACGAGGAAGACACCGTATCTGACGATGAATGGAAACTGGTTGAAAAAACCTTTCAACAGGCTATGGCTGCTTTCCAGCAGTTCAGGACCGATGAGGGGAATGTTTTAGAGCAGGATATTAAGATGCGGATTGGCATTATCCTGAAAAACCTGGAACTGGTTGAAATTGAAGAACCAAAACGTGTACCGGTTATCCGCGAGCGCCTTAACCAGTTTTTAAGCGAAGCCGTAGGTGCCGAAAGCATCGACAAAAACCGCTTTGAGCAGGAATTGATCTATTACATAGACAAGCTTGACATCACCGAAGAAAAAATAAGGCTAAAAAGCCACTGCGATTACTTTATTGAAACGCTTAAAAATGCTGATGCCAATGGCAAAAAGCTGGGCTTTATCTCGCAGGAGATAGGCCGCGAAATAAACACCCTTGGCTCAAAAGCAAACGATGCCGCTATGCAAAAGCTGGTAGTAGGGATGAAAGAAGAGCTGGAAAAAATTAAAGAACAACTGTTAAACGTACTATAGCCATTAGTCAATAGTAATTGGGCATTGTATTATGCAACACCTAATGACAAATGGCTACTGACAAATGACTACAATGAAAGAAGGTAAACTCGTTATATTTTCGGCCCCGTCGGGCGCAGGTAAAACCACCATTGTGCAACACCTGCTGCGCCAGATGCCCGAGCTGGAATTTTCTATCTCGGCTACTACAAGGCAGCCACGCGGCGACGAACAGGACGGCAAGGATTATTACTTCATCAGCCTGCCCGAGTTTACCCACCGTATAGCCAAAAAACAATTTGTTGAATTTGAAGAGGTTTATACCGGCACTTTCTATGGCACCCTGCGTACCGAGATTGAGCGCATCTGGGCAAAAGGCAAAACTGTTATTTTTGATATTGATGTAGAGGGCGGCATGCACCTTAAACGTAAATACGGAGAGCAAGCCCTCGCCATTTTTGTACAGCCACCATCATTAGAGGTTTTAATAGAGAGGCTTACCGGCCGGGGTACCGATAGTAGCGAAAAACTACAGGAACGCTTTGCAAAAGCAGAAAAAGAGCTTAATTACGCCCCTCAGTTTGATATTATCCTCAAAAATCACGATCTTGAAACGGCTTGCAAAGAGGCCCGGGAGTTGGTAGCCAATTTCATTGGCACCAGTTTGCAGTTATAAGTTTGCAGTTGGCACTTTCCTATGGGTACGTACAAGGATTTACTATTGTATAAGAAAAGCTTTACGCTCGCTATGGAGATCTATTCGGTTACAAAACAATTTCCTAAAGAGGAAACCTATTCGTTAACAGACCAAATAAGAAGATCATCCCGTTCTGTAAATATTTGCACTATTGAGGCCTATCGGAAACGTAGGTATCCCAATTATTTTATAAATAAGCTTACTGATGCTGATATGGAAAACAGTGAGACCCAGGGATGGTTACAGTTTTCATTAGCATGCAACTATATAACACAAGACACGTTCGAGAAACTGCATTCTTTATCTGACGAGATAGGAAGAATTATATATTACATGATCGAAAACCCGGGTAAGTTTGGCGCTGGTGAATAACTGGCTATGAGTTATAACTGCAAACTGCTTACTATTAACTGCAAACTGTAATGAAGATAGGCTTACTATTTGGTTCTTTTAATCCCATACACATAGGGCATTTAATTATTGCCAACTACATGGCCAACCATACCGCGCTGGATAAGGTTTGGCTGGTGGTATCGCCGCAAAACCCCTTAAAAAAATATGGCGACCTCATCAACACTTATGATAGGCTGGAAATGGCAAAACTGGCTACAGACAATGCCACCAATATTGCCGTAAGCGATGTAGAGTTGAAATTGCCGCAGCCATCATACACTATTGATACCCTCACCCATTTAAAGGAAAAATACCCCGAGCACGATTTTGCGCTCATCATGGGATCTGACAACCTGGTAACCCTTCATAAATGGAAGAACTATAAACTGATACTGCGCGATTACCAGATTTTTGTTTACCCCCGCCCCGGCTATGAAAACGCCGAGTTTGCATCACACCCATCGGTAACCATCACCATGACACCGCAGATGGAGCTTTCGGCAACGTTTATCCGTAAATCTATAGCCGAAAAAAAGAACGTACAATATTTTGTGCCCGATCCGGTTTTAAAATTTATTGAGAGTAAAAGCTTGTACAGGGTTTAAACTTCTCCAAGCGTCATTGCAAAAAAGCACGAAGCAATGGTAGATGTAAGCTAAATCATTTCGCCTTTTACCTACAACCATCTATCTTTGCCCTTGTGAGCGAGAAAACCATCCTTAAACTTCAACTACCTACCGACCCGCTATGGGTTAAAAACGTGGTAGAAAGCAACATTGAAGAACTACTGACCGACCATGCCTATTGCGAGCAAAAAGCAGCTACCAATGCCATCACCCTGATCATCCAAAACCCCAACCTGAGCGATGTGGTTCAGGAAATGATAGCCCTTGCCCAGGAGGAAATGGAACATTTTAAACTGGTGCACGAAATAATGCTGAAGCGTGGTTTTGTGCTTGGTAAAGAGCGCAGGGATAATTACGTGAACGAGCTACGCAAATTTATGATAGTTGGCGGTGGCCGAGAACAACAACTGATAGACCGTTTATTGCTTTCGGCCATGATTGAGGCCCGTAGCTGCGAGCGCTTTAAAGTACTGTCAGAAAATATTAATGATAAGGAGCTTTCCGTATTTTACCACGAGCTGATGATCAGCGAAGCTACCCACTACGCCATGTTTTTAAGGCTTGCCCGTAAACACGCCGTAGCGGTTGACGTTGATGCCCGCTGGACGGAGTTTTTAGCCTTTGAGGCACAGGTGATACAGAATTACGGTAAAGGCGAAACCATACACGGCTAATTCATCTATACAAAGCAACCGGTCACCGATACATTAGGTATATTACAGGCGCAAAAGTATTTACTTTGAAGATGTTACGCTTAAAAACCTTTTCGGTTATTATACATATTGCCTGCTGGCTGCTGTTTATGGCCCTGCCATTATTGTTTACAAACGGCCGCAACGGTACTACCAGTATACTTGTTTTGCTTGCATCGCCGTATTATTGGCTGTTCTGTTTAACCTATATAACACTGTTTTACCTAAATAGCTCCCTGCTGTTTCCATTATTTTTCCTGAGAAAGAGATATGTAGGTTACGCTATTATCTGCGTAGGCTTACTAAGTGCAATATATTTTTTAAACCCATTTGAAAGGCTGTTACGCAACAGCGAAGGCTGGCGGGTTAAAATGGCTATGCAGCAAGCCGGTGGCCGTATGCAATTTGGCCCTGCCCCGGGAGATAATGTAGGGCGGCCACTAAATGGCGACCGCCAGGGCCCGCCGCGCGATAGCCTGGAAAAAAGCTGGCGCAATCATCGCCCGCAGCAATTTGGCCCGGGTAAGCGGAAACATCTTGATACCATCAGCCTGTTCCTTTTTTTAATGATCATGGCTTTAAGTACGGCCATAAAAACAGTACAGCAATGGCAGATTACCGAACAGCGCGCCATTAGCGCCGAAGCCGAAAAAGCAAATGCCGAGCTATCATTCCTTAAAGCGCAGATCAACCCGCACTTTCTGTTCAATACATTGAATAATATTTACACGCTGGCCATCACCAATAACGCCAACACGGCCGAGAGCATCATGAAACTCTCCAACATTATGCGCTATGTTACCGACGAGGTGACCGAGAACTTTGTAAGCCTGCAAAGCGAGGTAGATTGTATTACAGATTATATCGATCTGCAACGTTTACGTTTAGGGAGCAAAACCAGGGTTAATTTTAACATAACGGGAACCATCGCGCAGCAAAAAATAGCGCCTTTACTGTTCATGACATTTGTAGAGAATGTATTTAAATATGGCGTAAGCAAACAGCACGAAAGCGCTATTGATATTAACCTGCATATTGCCGATGATATGATCACTTTTATGTGTGTTAACCCCATATTTGAGCGCAAAGAGCATATTGAGCGTACCGGCATTGGCATTGTTAATACCAAACAACGGCTTGAGCATTTATACCCCGGCAAACATGTGCTGAATATTGCTGATGATAACGATCAGTTTACGGTGGTGTTAACATTATACATCTAAGTACCATGGCTTTAAAATGTATTGCTATTGATGATGAGCCCCTGGCGCTTGAACTGATCAAAAACTACGTGACCTGGTTCCCGGCCCTGCAACTGGTCAATACTTTTGAAGATGCCTTATCTGGCGCCGAATACCTGCGCAACAACCCTATCGACCTGCTGTTTATTGACATTAACATGCCCGATATTACAGGGATTGATCTGGTGCGTTCGCTGGCCGTTAAACCCATGGTGATATTCACCACTGCTTATAAGAACTTTGCTTTTGAGGGTTTTGAGCTGGAGGCCATTGATTACCTGTTAAAACCCATAGATGTAAAACGCTTTGGTAAAGCGGTTGAAAAGGCCGTTGATTATTATAAATACAAAACCTCCATTGCTAATGAAGGTGAGGATGAAAGCCTGTACGTATACTCGGAATACCGCATGGTAAAAATTGATCTTAAAGAGATAGCGTATATTGAAAGTATGGAGGATTATATCAAGATCCACCTGCATAACGCCAAAACCATATTAACCCTGATGCCGCTTAAAAAGGTATTGGAAAAACTCCCTGAGGATAAATTTCAGCGTATACACCGCAGCTATATTGTACCGGTAAAAAAGATCATCTCTATACAGGGCCGAAAGGTGAAACTGGCTGATATTGAACTTCCCATTAGCGACAGCTATGCCGATTTTGCCCGCCGTTGGGTAAAAATGTGATAAAAAATATCCGATAGTCGATACATCACCGCCGTTTACCGATACTCCCTCCCCCATTTTGCCGTTGCCGGGTACATTTACATTAATTATTTACCCTTACTTCAATCACCATGACAAAGGCTATCATAAAACTTACCTACAAGCAGGTTATAGATGCGTCATCAACCGGCGATTTTGAAAAGAATGTGCGGTTTGCATCTTACCAGGAGTTCCTGCTAAAATCGCAGGCATACAACCCCGGCAATAAGTTAAAAACCTTCAGCGAAATGAAGAATAACGATGGCCGCGCCAACCTGCTGCATTATAAGTTGAGTTTTGTAATTGGCTATTTTATTGAATCGCTGAAGAACAAGGTACCGGTTTTAACAGATACGCTGGGCAACTGCATTACTTTTGAAGTGCCCAGGTTTGAACTGATAGAATCGGACGTTACCACCATGGATACGCATAAGGTGGCCATTAATTATATTACGCCTGAGCTTACGCTTTTAAACACCATAGGCGAATATTTAGTACTTACCACCGGCAATGGCGAAGAAACGTTTACCATAAAAATGCAGGATGGCTTAGCCATTACAAGTTATCAGCAGGCGGAGGGTAAAACCGCCGTTAACGGGCACAGCGTGTTAAGTAAACTGAGCGCTTAAACAGAATACCCCTTTTTTCATAATATATATAGTTTGGTGGAGCGCCCTATGGTTTGGGGCGCTTTTTTTTATGATCAGATAAACCCTACCACATTGCGCAGGTAGTTGTTCATCATCTCTATATCAACAATATCGTTCAGGTAGCCGATGTGCATATCCGGGCGGATAATGAGGGCTTTGCGCATACCGGCTTTTACTTCAAAAGCATCAAAAATATGCCAGTTGGTGTTTGATGGCGGCAGGTGAAAAAAGTTAATGCTGCCTTGGTAATCCTGCGTTATCCATTTGGCAAGGGTAAACAGGAAGCCTTCCGGTATCTCGCCAAGGGTTATCAGCGTAAAGCCCGGTTTGCTGCACCAGGTGTGGATATCGGTCTTCGCTTTCTTTTTCTCATCAAATATTTCAAAATACGGCAGGCGGTCGCCGGCTTTTATGTGGGTTATCCGGCCCAATTGCAGGTTTAGTTTGCTATCGCGATAGGTGATACCCGTTTGCGAGATCCGTTTAAAAAACCCAGCTCTTGATTTCTCGCTCCGCCATACCCTGTTCAGCATTTTTGGCAGCAGCCAGCTCTTAAATAAATTAACAAACCAGTTGCCAGACATGATGATGCTGAACGCCCTGTCGGTAGTTTTCAGCAGATCTTTAGCCACGGGCATGCGCTCGTCGGCATAGCTGTTTAAAATATCGGGCTTTAATTGCTTATTCATTACTCCGGCCAGCTTCCATGCAAGGTTATAGGCATCCTGCAGGCCGGTGTTCATGCCCTGCCCGCCAACCGGCGAATGGATGTGCGCGGCATCGCCAATTAAAAAGCAGCGCTGTTCCCTAAAGGCACCTGCCATACGGTGATGCAGCCTGTAGGTTGTAAACCAGTTTAAATTGCTTACCTGTAAAGTGCGTGCGGCAATTTTATTAATGTAGGGCAAAACATTCTCAAGCAATAAATCTTCCTTGCCTTCAAGTTCGGGCTGTATGTTTCCTACAATACGGAAATACCCTTCCTCAGGCATAGGAAAAAATCCGGCGAACCCATCCCTGGCAAAAAAGAGCTGAACATAAGTTTTCTCCAGGTCTTTATTATCCAGTTTAACATCAGCCAGGTAAAAATTATGCTGATAGGTATCGCCATTAAAAGAGATGCCCGATTGCTTACGAACAGTACTTCGGGAGCCATCGGCACCAATTACCCAATCGCAGGTTAGCGCGTACTCATTTTCGCCATTTTTTAATATAACCGATACATGGCTGCCATGTTGATGAAGGCTGGTAATGCTGGTATCCCAATAAACGGGGCAGCAGGCTTTTGTAAGATAATCGAGCAAGAGCCGCTCGTTTTTGCTTTGTTGAAAAAGTTCCAGGTAAGGGTATAAGGTTTGCCCTTCGCCAATACCTGTTAATGATAAAGAGGCCTGCTGTTTGCCATCCTGGTAAAAAGAAGCGCCTGCTACCTGTGTGCCGGCTGTAAGCACCTGGTCAACAATGCCCATTTGCCGGTATATCTCCAATGAGCGTGCTTGCACAACCAATGCTTTTGATTGATTGGTTGGCCCCTGCTTTATATCAATAATAATAGGCTGCACCCCGTTTCGCAGTAATTGCGCGGCCATCATCAACCCTGACGGGCCGGCGCCAACTATCAATACACTGGTATGTTGCGGCAGGGTTATCATCTCATTTACGCATGGAATAATAAAAAGATGGCTGGCCGTTTACGCAGATCGGGTACTTGTTTTTGCCACTCGCTTATCGGCATGGTTTTAATAAACTCGGTAGGCGCGGTAATATCGCAGGCAATACAAAGGCGGGTTGTGGGTTTACAACTCTTCAACACCTCCTGCAGCATGCTATCGTTACGGAATGGTGTTTCGATGAATAGCTGCGTTTGTTTGTTCTTTTCGGCAAGGCCTTCCAGTTCCTTAATACGTTTGCTGCGCTCAATTTTGTCTATCGGCAGGTAGCCGTTAAAGGTAAAACTTTGGCCGTTAAACCCTGATGCCATCAGCGCCAGTAAAATAGAACTTGGCCCAACTAATGGCACAACCTTAATGCCTTTACGGTGCGCCTCGGCCACAATATCCGCGCCAGGGTCGGCAATGCCGGGGCAGCCAGCTTCGCTCATTAAGCCAACATCATTGCCGGCAATTAGCCCTTTAAAAAACTCTTTAAGGCCTGCATCACGGTTATGCTTGCCATAATCATGGATCACCAGTTCGCTTTGCGGGGTTTTTAAACCAGCCAGCTTTAAAAAACGGCGGGCGGTTTTCTCGTTCTCTACAATGTATTCTTTTACACTGTTAATGGTATCAACCAAATAAGGGGTGAACGATTGGGCCGCGGCCTCGTCTGCAAGTGGTACAGGTATTAAATAAAGGGTTCCGTAAGCCATAGTTATTATCTTATAATGCAAAAAGCGATGTTAAGTTTCGCTTGATATAAAAAGAGACGCGAAGTATCCATATAAAAAAAGAGACGCGAAGTATCGCGTCTCTACAATTATTTATTTCAGTTTAGCCAATGCTTCGCGTATGCGTGGTATCATCTGCTGGATCTCGCTTAGTGTAGTAGCCCCTACCGATGCCCTGAACCAGGTAACCTCTTCGCCGGTACCAAAGGCCGAGAATGGCACAAAGGCAACGCCAGCTTCTTTGATCAGGTAAAAGTTTACATCGGCACTGTTAGCCAATACTTTACCATCAGGTGTAGTTTTGCCCGTATAATCAACCCTCACGGTTAAATAAATAGCGCCCATCGGCTCTATCGAATCTACGCTGAAACCATCGGATTTTAACGCCTGGAAACCTTCGTGCAGGGTGCTTAAGCTGGCCTGGATATCGCCTTTCAGTTTATCAAGATAGGTATTAACATACGTGTCGTTTTTTAGGTATTCGGCCATGGCAACCTGCTCGGCTTTTGGCGACCATGCACCCATGTGGCCAACTATAGCCTTCATGTTGTTAATGATAAACGCCGGGCCAAAGCCCCAGCCTACACGTACGCCCGTTGCGGCAAAACATTTCGAGCCACCATCAATAAATACGGTGTAGTCTTTCAATTCAGGGCGCAGGGTTACCGGGTCGTAATGCTTGTATTCGCCAAAGGTTAGCTGCGAGTAAATTTGATCGTACAGCAGGTACAATGGTTTCTCATCCGCGCCGCGGCTTTCGTTTTCGGCAATCACCAAGTCGCAAATTTCTTCCAGGTCTTTTTTACCAAACATGGTACCTGTTGGGTTTAGCGGCGAGCATAATGCCAGCATAGTAGCGCCTTTTAAATGCGGTGCTATCTCATCTGCCGTAGGCATAAAATTATTCTCGGCACGGGTCTCCACCAAAACGGCTTCGGCACCGGTTAAATCACAATAGTGGTTATTGTTCCATGATGGTGTAGGGAACACAACCTTATCGCCCGGGTCAACCAGGGCCAGGTAAGTAGAATAGATGAGCGGGCGCGAGCCTCCTGATATTAAGATCTGGTTGGAAGCATACTCCAGCCCCATCCGGTTCTTCAGGAATGCCGATACACTTTCGCGCAGGCTCAGCATACCATCGGCAGGCGGGTAATTAGTTTGGTTATGGTTATAGGCATCAATAATGCCGTCTTTCAGTTCGGTTGGGATAGGATAAATATCAGCATCAAAATCGCCAATGGTTAGGTTGGCAATGTTCTGGCCTTGTTTTTTTAATTCGTTTATTTCGCCGGCTATTTTAATGATCTCTGAGCCGTGCAAATTTTGTGCTAATACTGATACTTTCATTTGTAGAATTTTACGAGGTGCAAATATAGGGTTATTGATGGGAAAGGTAAAAGGTTAAAGCTGTACAGCAAACAGCTATCAACAAAAAAGTCCCCGTATTTTCATGCGGGGACTTTCGTATTTAAATAAGCTTAAGCTTATACAATGTAGTTCCAGCCATGGGTGTCTTCGGCGCGGCCATACTTAATGGCGTCGAGCGTTGTGAGTACCTTTTGAGAAAACTCGCGGGTGGCAGGGTCGCTCAGGGTATATTCTTCGCCATCAACACTGATAGAGCCAACTGCGGCAATGGTAGCGGCAGTACCGGCACCAAATGCATCGGTTAGTTTACCGTTTTTAGCGCCTTCAATCAGTTCGGCAACAGAAACCTTACGCTCTTCAACCGGGATGCCCCAATCTTTAGCCAGTGCAATAACCGTATCGCGGGTTACACCATCAAGGATGGTATCTTTTGCTTCGGCAGTTATCAGTCTGCCATCTAACAGGAACATCGCGTTAGCAGCGCCCATTTCTTCCACGTATTTATGTTCTTTGGCGTCTGTCCAGATCAATTGATCAAAGCCCTCTTCGGTAGCTTTACGTGCCGGCAGCATGGACGAACCGTAGTTACCGGCAGCCTTTGCAAAGCCCATACCACCTTCGGCGGCACGGGTGAAATGTGTTTCGACCTTAACACGCAGGGGTTTTGAAAAATAAGGACCAGTTGGGCCAACAATAACCACATATTTATACGTAGCCGATGGGGTTACGCCCAAATATGGATCAGTAGCAAACATAAACGGACGGATGTACAACGCGTGGTTTGCTTTGCCCGGGATCCATTCGCGGTCAAGGTCAACCAGGGCCGCTATGCTTTGTACAAATACCTCTTCAGGCAAAGTTGGCATACAAAGGCGCTCTGCCGATTTGTTGAAACGGATAGCATTCTTATCAGGGCGGAAAATAGAGACTGTACCATCGGCATGCTTGTAAGCCTTAATACCTTCAAAAAACGACTGGCCATAATGCAGCGCAGAAATAGCCGGGCTCATCAGGATTGGGCCATAAGGCAAAATCTCAAAATTCTTCCATTCGCCATCGGCGTAATCGGCCACAAACATGTGGTCAGAGAAAACCTTGCCAAAAGGCAGGTTGCTAAAATCCGTCTCAGCCAAACGTGAGTGAGCGGCTTTGGTTATTTTTATGTCCAGTGTATCGGTCATGGCAGTATAGATTATCATTCAGAAAACGGCAAGTTAGGAAATTTTGCGTAAATGTTTAGCTTTTTAGCCTGCCAGACACTATATTACAACAAATTAACAAACTATTGATTATGCCTGTATACCGTTTTAGCCCCCAGGGGAACATCGAAATGAAAAAAACCTGGGTACGCACCATGTGGGTATACTATGGGGTTATTATAGCGGTGTTTGCCTATAACCTGCTTTACAAAGGGCATAATGCATTAAGCATAGGCATATTTGTGGTTATTATAACAGCACTGGGTTTTGGCTTTATATTCGGGCGTAAAAAGTATTTCGCCATCATCGATGGCACAGCATTGATCACCGACGATAACGGGGTAACCCTAAGCGTGAAAGACAGGCCCGATATTACCATTGCCTACCATAACATCAAAAAAATAATCTATCGTAAAGACGGCATCCAGTTGATCAGTAAACTCCCTGCCGACTCATCCATGATCATCATTAATAAATTTGAGGATTTTTACGGGATAGAAAAACTGGTTACCGATAAGGTTAACGAAAACGAATTACCTGCGGATAAGCAAGGCAATATAATCAGGTAACTGTCAGCATGTTACATAGATAAAATTATGATATTGCTGATTATAAGCCACTTACCGGCGTTCACAAGCGTTCACGGCAGTGAACGTGAACACTTACGGATGTTTGAGGGCGTTTAAGGACGTTTGAGGGCGCTACAATTCGCTGATCACCTTCTCCACCCAGGCCTTACCCCAATTCTCCAATTGTTCTGCACTCCATAATGATGGATAAAAAATACGGCGCTGAAAACGTGGAGGCAGGTATTTTTGCCAGTTGGTACCGCCGGTTGCCTTGATATCTTCGGGGTCGCGGTTCAGGTAGCGCACGGCAGATTTGTAATGGCACAACGGCCAGTTCACATTTACGTTTACATCCAATTGCCTTAGTTCATCCTCCAGCGCTTTGGTACTCTCGCCTTTATACTGAAACTGCTGTAACAGCGCGTTAAAGTTGGTATTCGCTACATTTTTGCCAAGCTCAATAAATGTTTTGGCGTATTTTTTCTCGAACTGATTTAAGGTAAGTGTTTTTTTACCGGTTGATAGTTCAGTAGCGCCGTACTTCCAGTAGATCTGCTCGAACTGGCTTTCGATGGGTTGGTTACCCAGGGCCTCACGCTGGTCGGCAATTACCAGGTTAATAAAATCGGTAGCGTGGATCTCTATCATACGGTATTGCCCGCTCTGGAAACCGCTGGCAGGCAACAGGCTCATCCTGAACTGCAGGAACTGCTCCTTTTCCATCCCATCCACCATAATTTCGAACGAGTTGGTAAGCGCTTCAAAATAACTGTTAATGCGTTTTATCCGTGCTGTAAAAAACACTGCGGTAAGGTTTTCGGCATTGGCTATTTGTTTGCACTCGTGCAGGGCAAGCTTAAAATACAGCTCGGTTATCTGGTGGTACATAATAAAGATCTCTTCGTCCGGGAAGGGTGTTTTTGGGCTTTGCAGGCTCAAAAGCGTATCCAGGTGAATGTAATCCCAATAGGTTAAAAAATCGGCGTGGAGCAGGCCGTCGAGGTAAGATATCATATCCTGGCCCATGGCGTCGTATTTTTCCTGTAGCAGCGTAAGTCTTTTTTCTATTTCGGGAGAGATACTCATAAGGCAAAGATAGGGAAGGGATTTCGAATGTCGAATTTTCAATTTCGGATTTGCATACCGATTAAATAAATTCGAAATCGAAAATTTGATATTCGAAATAAAAAAATATATTTGTGTTATACAACAAGGCAATGGTGTTCTGCCTATTTGAACCGCTGCAAAGCTGATGACGCCTACTCAAATAATTTATTCATTTATTTGCATGTAGGTTATGTTTAAAAATTTCTTCTCCAAACAAGTTTCGCTCTTACAATACCTTATCCGCTGGACGCTGATCAGTATCCCTGTGGCTGTTGCTATTGGCAGTATGGTGGCCCTGTTTCTGTGGCTGCTCAATTGGGCTATCCACTTCCGTTTTGCGCATACCTGGTTATTATACCTGTTGCCTGCGGCCGGTGTGGTTATACACCTGCTCTATAAATGGTATGGTCAAAGCGCCGAGCGCGGCAATAATTTAATTATTGATGAGATCCACGAGCCGGGCGCGGGTGTGCCCAAACGGATGGCGCCGCTTATTTTGGTTACTACCGTTATTACCCACCTGTTTGGCGGCTCGGCCGGGCGCGAGGGTACAGCCGTGCAAATTGGCGGTAGCCTGGCCAACCTGTTTGGCAGTTGGTTTAAACTAAACGAAGCCGACAAAAAAGTGGTGCTTACCGCTGGTGTTGCCGCTGGCTTTGGGGCTGTGTTTGGCACACCGCTAACAGGCGCAATCTTCGCGCTGGAGGTTATTGCCATTGGGCGTATCCAGTATAATGCCCTGCTCCCCTGCTTAATTGCAGGGCTTGTTGCCGATGTTACCGTATCAGCATGGGGCGTGCATCATACACCTTACCATGTTGGTGTGGTAAATACGGGGCAGCAATTTTATGGGCATAATATACCGGTTAGCTTTTTGCTGCTGGGCAAGGTTATCGTAGCTTCTGCCTTGTTTGGGCTGGCAAGCTGGGCATTTGCCAAAACCGTTCGCCTTATAAACTTCTCGCTGAAATGGATCAGGGTTAATTGGCTTATCCCTGTTTACGGTGGCCTGGTTATTATACTGCTTACTTATATTTTGGGCAAGCCCGATTATTTAAGCCTTGGCGTTGATGCCGAATACCCGGGAGCGGTAACAATTGTATCGGCGTTTCAGCATGGCGGTGCCCACTTATTCAGTTGGCTTTGGAAACTGATCTATACCGCCGTTACGCTTGGAACAGGCTTTAAGGGCGGCGAGGTTACGCCTTTGTTCTACATCGGCGCCACCCTGGGCAATACCCTGGCCGATTTGATGAATGCACCCGTAAGCCTTTTTGCAGCACTGGGTTTTATAGCGGTTTTTGCAGGCGCAACCAATACGCCATTGGCGTGCACCCTAATGGGCATTGAACTTTTTGGAGGTGAATACGCCATATTTTTTGCCGTAGCCTGCTTTACCGCTTACTTTTTTAGTGGCGAGGCCGGCATTTACTCCGCGCAGCGCATTGCCGAACCAAAACCGGGCAATGATGCCGGCAATGAAAAAGGCAACCATTTTAAGCGGATGTTCCACAAATACAAGTTATAAATAAGCAGGTTACTAAAAACATATTACAAGTTGATTGTTTAATAAACGTATTAACCCTTACCCCATGAAACCATCATGAGCTACCGCTCAAAAACGAAACTAAAAAGTTCATGATAGCTCATCACAATTAAAAACAATTACTCTGATGAAAATTAGCAAAATACTGATAGGCATTGACGATAGTAAGTTTTCTGAATATGCCGCCTCATACGGTTTTGATATTGCCCGCACATTTAACGCACATGTAGGGCTGGTGCATATTGTTGAGCCGGCCATTACGCCCGAAATATCTTCAGATAACCTTTTAGGGATGCCTATAAACACTCCCGATTTTAACGAAATGAATTTGCTCGACATCCAAAAAGGGAATGCCGAAAATATAATTGACCGCACCATTAGCAAATATGCAAATGGTTTACAGGTTACCCATTTTAATGAGTACGGCTCAACCGCCGACGGTATATTAAGTTGCAGCAAAGAATTTAAGGCCGACCTGATTGTGATAGGCACCCATGGCCGCAGCGGGATAGATAGACTACTAATGGGCAGCGTGGCCGAAAGCATTGTGCGCAACTCGCACGTGCCGGTGTTAGTAGTGCCGCTGGTAGAAAAATAATTAAAAAAATGTATCATTGCGAGCGATAGCGCGGCAATCGTAAAGCACAAGCGGATATGCTAAGATTGCCACGTCACTACGTTCCCCGCAATGACATAGCGGCAAGCCCCTTAATACAACAGCCTAAACTTTATCGTCTGCTCAATAGCTTTCAGTTCGTTTAATACAATGGTATCATAACCGGTGTTTACATCAGTTATTACATAACCAATTTGCGGGTTAGTCACCAAAAACTCGCCAACAATATTAATGTTGTGGTTGGCAAATACCTCGTTTATCTGCGCCAGTATGCCGGGTACATTTTTATGAATGTGGATCAGTCTGTGGGCGTTGTTAATACGTGGTGGCTGCAAATCAGGAAAGTTACAGCTCATGTGCGTTTTCCCCTCGTTCATAAAGGCAAGAACCCTGCGGGGAATAAAATCAACATTACGCGGATTTGCCTTTGGGTCATCAAAAATAATAATGCCTTTCTCGCATGCGGCCTCGGCCAGTTTACGGCCTACCCGGCCAAAACAACCAATAACTTTTAAGCGGCCAGCGTTTGTCAATTGCTCTGGTTTGGGCAGGTTGGCCTCATCACAAAATAACACACCGGCTTCATCCAAATATTTTTCCTCAATGTTATCGCGGTGGCGCAGGTTATAGCCTTCGCGTTTCATTTGGGCAAGCGCCTCTTCATCAACCTGGCCAACAATTAAACACTTAATGCGGTTTTTGGGGTATGATATAGCCCTTGGCAGTTTATTGATGTATAAAAACTCATCAAAACTGGGGGTAATATGGTCGGCTTTTTCGGCTACAGATTTACGTTCGATGTTCTCGGTAAAGGCAAAGAACTTTTTGATCATGCCAGATTCCTTCAGTTGAAAATCGGAGTAACCATCACCAATACCATAAATATCGCCCTGCAGGTTCAACTCTTTCAGCAGTTTTACCTTGCCCCCTTCTTGCGATAGCGGGTTCTCTTTATCGTAACCAACAATGTTACCTTCTTCATCAAACACAAAGGTGTTTGCGTAAATATTCTCTTTTTTGATATGATATTCGGTTACAACGGGGATAATAAACTCCTTGAAACCACCCGATACGATCAGCACCTCGTCCTGGTGATTTTTAAAGAATACGGTGTTTCGCGAAAACGATGTTGATACTTTTTTCTTGAGATGGGTGATCAGCATTTTTAAATGATCGCGGTTGGCGCACAGTAATTTCACCCTTGCCTGCAAACTTTCGGTGAACGACAGCCGGCCTTCCATAGAAGCATTGGTCAGGTCTTCTATCTGTTTATAGATAGCCTCCCTGTCGGGATGATTTTTTAAAGATATGCGCGCTAACTCGTCTAAAGCTTCTACCTGCGTAAATGTGCTATCGAAATCTATGATAAAATATTGCTCCATTGGGGTATAAGATGCTGAGTTGCAAATGTGCGAAAATTTTGCGGATGCGTGGAAACGAATGTGTAATAACAACACCTGTGGAAATAAGGTAAAAACGATTCCTTATCTTTGCTTATGCTCAATAGCCTCATAACCTTTTTGCAACAATACAGGTTTTTATCACCCGATGAGCAGGCATTAATAACCGCTGCATTTGAGCCGAGGCATTACAAAGAAGGCGACCAGCTATTTAAAGCCGGGCACATCTGCCGAGAGCTTTTCTTTATCAGCAACGGCGTGATCCGTATTACGGCCACCAACCAAAAAGGCGTGGAGCTTACCCACTTCTTTTTAAAAGAAGACAGCTTTACCACCATCCTTTACAGCTTTAATAATGAAACCGCTGCCGACGAAAGCATCCAGGCCGCCTGCGATGCGGACGTGCTGGCTATATCCAAAGGCAGGTTACAGGTACTTTACGGGCAGATTGCAGGGTTTAAAGAACTTATAGACCAGATAACCCAGCAAAAGCTGATGGATAAGATCAAGATCCGCAACGCTTACCTGGGCGAGGATTCTGAAACACGCTATCATCTGTTTATGCAGCAGCAACCAGATATTGTTAGGCGCGTACCTTTAAAAGATGTTGCGGGATATTTAGGCATTACGCCGCAATCGCTTAGTCGCATCCGTAAAAAACACTGATAAAATTTCTTTACAGGCCCGTTTCGTTTTTACCATATGGTAAGTGAATGCGCCGCCACGTGCCCGAAATTTGTCCCATAAATTTTAACAATTTAAGTTATGGACAATCAAACAAAGCCCCTATCGGGTAAAAAGGTAATTATATTAGGTGGCAGCGCGGGTATTGGCTTAGCAACCGCTAAACTGGCCGCTGCCGAGGGTGCAAGCGTTGTTATTGTATCAAGCAATCAACAGCGCATCAATAACGCGTTAGCAGAGCTGCCGCACGGAAGCCAGGGTTTCGCAGTTGACCTGAGCCATGAAGAAAACATAAAAAGCTTTTTTGAGGGAGCCGGTAAGTTCGACCACCTCGTGTACACCGCAGGTGAGAACCTCAGGCTTGATATTATTGCCCGTACCGAAATAGTAGCAGCTCAAAAGTTTTTTAACGTACGTTTCTGGGCCGCGTTTACAGCAGTTAAGTATGGTTCACCCAATATAAATGAAGGTGGCTCTATATGCCTCATCAGTGGTACCGCCGCAGAAAGGCCTGGTGCTGGCTGGAGTGTGGCAACCAGTATATGCAGCGCCATGGAAGGTTTTGTACGCGCCATGGCTGTTGAGCTTGCCCCTTTGCGTGTTAACTGTGTGATGCCCGGCGTAATTAAAACCAACCTTTGGGATAGCATGAGCGACACCGAACGCGCAGCCCTGTATAAGGCCGCAGAAGATACATTGCTGCTAAAGCGCGTAGGCCAGGCTGAAGATGTTGCCCTGGCCTTTGTTTACCTGATGAAACAAAAGCACAGCACAGGCCAAAATGTTATAGTTGATGGTGGCGGTTTATTAGTATAAAACAAAAAGAGGGGCTGCCCCCCCGTGCAGCACCCTCTTTAAAACTAAATAAAAGCAGTTTTTATTTTGTTGTGTTGGCAGCCATGTTGGTTAACTTATTAGTTGCAACAAGGTTATTTATCATTTTTGAGTTAAAAGCAATTTCCTGCTTTAAGGCGCCCATACTGTTTTTAATGTACATTAATGATTTAAGGCCCTTAATACCTTTCATCAACCCGGCGCTTTTAATTTCACCAGGCAGGGTGATCAGGTCTTTTGATGATTTTAACAGATTTGAGCCCATTGCCAGGCACATTTTTGAAAAACCCACCAACTGATCGGGAGATAAGGGTTTAACCTCGGTTGTTGGTAAGCCATCAATGGTTTGGCCGGTTACACTGGCGTACATTTGCGGTACAAGCGCGCGGTTCTCTCTTAATTGGGTTAACATGGTTGATACCATTCCTGCCAAAGCATCAACACCTGCAATACCTGCTTCTTTTGGCACCTTCAAAGCATCGGCTTTGGCCAAAGCCTTTTGAAAATCTTCTGATTTTAGCATGGCAACCAGTTCGGCGCGTTGTGCTTTTAACTCGTCAAGGGTTAACACTTTTGTTTCTTTAACTTCGGCAGGGTTTTCTGTTAAAGTTTCGTCCTGCGCTTTTGCAGCAAAGCATAGTGTTAATGCAAATGCTGCGCTGAGTAATAACTTTTTCATAATATTTTGAGTGTTTAGTTTATGAATGTAAAGCTCATGCAATCAGCCACTTGCATCAATCCCATTGTATTGGTATATTATTATACGTGCTAATACGCATATCATCAACAAAGGCCAAAACGCCTGTAGCCTTTGCCGGCAAGCAGTTAATCTTCTCATTTTAAAACCGTTCTGTTTTTTAGAGGTTATAGTAATTGCACTAAAAACATTATTGTTATGAGATCTATCTGGAAAGGCTCTCTTGGATTTGGGCTGGTAAGTATCCCTGTTAAATTATATTCGGCAGTGCAAACCAGCACACTCGATCTGGATATGCTGGATGCCCGCGACCACGAGCGCATCCGCTACCAGCGCGTAAACGAGAAAACCCATAAAGAGGTGCCGTACGATAAAATTGTAAAAGGCTACAAAATGGATGATGACAACTATATAATAGTAGAAGAAGCTGATTTTGAAGCCGCCGCTCCCGAAAAAAGCAAGGTGGTAGAGATTGAAAGCTTTGTAGATATTGCCGATGTTAACCCCATGTTTTACGAAACCTCTTACTACACCGAACCCGATACCAAGAACAATAAAGCTTATGCGTTATTGCTACAAGCTTTAAAAAAATCGGGCAAGGCGGGGCTGGCACGTTTTGTACTGCGCAGTACCGAGAGCCTTTGCATTGTACACCCGGTAGATCATGTACTGGTGATAACGCGCATCCGTTTTGGGCAGGAGATACGCGGTACCGAAGACCTGAATATTGCCGATGATGTAAACATCAGCAAAAAGGAATTGGATGTGGGCCTGGCATTGATCAAACAATACGCTGAAGATTTTGATGTATCGAAATTTAAGGATGAGTATAACGATGAATTGCTGAAGATCATCAAAGCAAAATCAAAAGGGAAACGGGCTACCATTAAAAAGCTTAAACCGCATAAAACCAAAAGCAACGATTTGTACGATCAATTAATGGAAAGTTTAAAAAGTAAAAAAGGCGCTTAACACTTTTAAGTAATTTATTATCATATTAGTAAAACTTATAGCGTGGAGTTGTGTTATATTATAACACAAATTAAACATCAACCTGCTATGGCTACTACTAAAACAGCACCCAAAACTAAAAAAGTTCCCGAAACAACAGACGTTGTAGAGGAATCGGCATTGAATGAATTGTTCCTTGATGAATTGAAAGACATTTACTGGGCCGAGAAACACCTGGTTAAAGCTTTACCAAAAATGGCTAAAGCCGCAACATCCGACGAGTTACGATCGGCTATTGAAACCCACATCACCGAAACCGAAAACCAGATAACCCGGCTGGAAGATGCCTTTGCATCAATAGACGAAAAAGCGGTGGCGGTAAAATGTGAAGCTATGGCCGGTTTATTAAAAGAGGGCGATGAGATAGTTGCCGAAACCGAAAAAGGTACGCTAACCCGCGATGCAGGCATTATATCTGCCGCACAAAAAATTGAGCATTACGAGATCGCATCGTACGGCACATTGCGCACCCTTGCTTTAACGCTGGGCTATAACGAGGCGGCCGAACTGTTGGAAGCAACTTTAAAGGAAGAAAAAAACTGCGATAGTCTGCTTACCCAGATTGCAGAAGGTGGTATTAACGAAACCGCCAAAAGCGAAAAAGAATAATTTAATACAAAAACTAACTAAACTAAAGAGGGCTGCCTGAAAAGGTGGCCTTTTTTGATATGCCTAAAACAACTACTTGTAACAAAGCCCGTTCTGTTTGGCAGAACGGGCTTTGTTGTTTATATTTATCATTATTTATATCTTTTAATTTAAACTGATTTGAAAAAACGTTTGCTCATCCTGTTACCGGTTATTATTTTATTTTTTGGCGCTTGTAAAAAAGATGAAGGCCCGTATGCCGGTCTGGTACTGGTAAGCGGTGACAACCCCGTTGGGAATAATTTTTCAGATACTTATATGCCAACATCAACCGGGAGCAGTTGGACATACATTACCAGTGGGCTCACTACTCCCGAAACTATGGAAACCCACATAACAGGGGTTATAACCAATATTAATGGCTCCGATTACTTCGAACTAAAAAGCAGCACCCCCGGTAAAGAAAATATTGTGCAATACTATTATGTAAAAGACCATGTGTATAAAACACAGGCTACAAGTTTACTAACCGCCCTCACAATTGAATTTTATTACCTGAACGATGATTTACCGGTTGGTGGCGAATGGACTGGAGTACCAACCGCTACCGGATCTATAAATGGCGTACCGGCACGCACATTAGGCAAAATCCTCGAAAAAGATATCAGTAAAACCGTGCTTGGTAAAACCTACACAAATGTTATACATACCCAGGTAACATTACAATACAATTATGGCTTGGGCAATGGGTTCGAAGATGCCGCAACTTATGATTATTACCTGGCCAAGGGTATCGGATTAATAGAATCAGATGCAAACGCATCTGGTGTTACTGCATCAACTAAATTATCAAGCTATACTATTAAATAGCATCCGTTCATAATAGCATACAAAGGCTTGCGGCTTCAACACTGCAAGCCTTTTTTATTACATCTTATTCACCTTTGGGTATAACTATTTTGGTAATTTTTTTAATTCAAAATTAAACTTGGCATGGTGGTTGCATTGTTACTACCAAATAAATTATAACAAAACTACCATGGAAACTACCACAGAAAAATCAGTTGAAGTTTTAAACGACCTAATTGAAATTAACAACGACCGGATAGACGGTTTTGATCGCGCAGCAAAAGATCTTGGTGAAGGCGATGCTGATTTAAAGGCCATATTTGAAAAATTTGCAGGCGATAGCCGCCGCAACGTACAGGAATTAAGCGCAGCAGTTGGCCAGGCCGGCGGCGAGGTTGAAACCGGCAACACAGCAACCGGAACCATCCACCGCGCTTGGCTTGACGTTAAAGCTACCTTTAGTGGCCACGATCGCAAAAGCATATTAGAAGAATGCGAACGTGGTGAAGATGCCATCAAAAAAGCATATCGCGAGGCACTATCAGAAGATAATGGTTTAGCCCCACAATTTGCTACCGTTGTTGCCCAGCAACAACAAGCTATTAATGAAGGCCACGATAGCATCAAAGCTTTGAGGGACGCCCAGGCGTAGGCAAAAAATAAATTATTTTTTAAAGCCGCTCAGTATAATCTGAGCGGCTTTTTTGTATAAGCAGCATTTGTTAACAGTAATTTTAAATCCCAAATAGCGTTTTAATCGTATATTTGTAATCGTTATAAATAACATTACCGCATAAATCTATTTTTGTGATCATATTAATTTTCTTCTTAGCACACTGGTTTCTGTCATTATTTTTCCAAACATTCTTTCTGCACAGGTACGCCTCGCATAAAATGTTTACCACTAATAAATTTTTTGAGCGTACGTTCCATGTTATGACGTATGTATTCCAGGGATCATCATATTTAAACCCGCGCGCTTATGCTATTATGCATCGCGAGCACCATGCCTACAGCGATACTGAGAAAGACCCGCATTCGCCACACTTTTTTACAGATGTGTTCCAGATGATGTATTACACCGCGGTAAGCTATCGTAAACACGAAAAAAAATTAAAAGAGCCCGAAGAACGCTTTAAAGGCAACTACCCGGAATGGAAATTTCTGGATTATGTAGGGTCGTCAATCGTATCGCGCATTATATTCGGGTTGCTGTACGTTGCTTTTTATGTAGTATTTGCTACACAATGGTGGATGTTTTTGCTTATCCCTATCCACTTTATAATGGGCCCGTTGCATGGTGCAATTGTAAACTGGTGCGGCCATAAATACGGTTATTCAAATTTTGATAATAACGACAAATCAAAAAACACAACCCCGTTTGATTTTCTGATGCTTGGCGAATTGTTCCAGAACAATCACCACAAACGCCCAAACAGCGCCAACTTTGGTGCAAAATGGTTCGAGATAGACCCTGTTTACCCTATTATGAAAGTTATGCACTGGGCCAGGATCATCCGCTTGCGAAAAGCTTATTTGTAACATCAGGCATCCATTAAGGTTAGTAAATAAACCTATATTTACAGATAAAAGCCTAATCGCTCTTATCTATAAATATGGGTTTGCCATATATCGGCTAATCGGTTAAATGAAGGGCCTGTTTTACCTCGGCATAATTTTTAAAGTTGACCGTTGCTGTTGTATGCACTCCCCCCGGTATAATAACATACCTGAAACTGTGTGCATTAGATATGCTACCATAAACATTATTATTATTGGTCATAACAATCTGGATCTTCCCTACCATACTACGGGCCGACCATGTGTCAATTTCGGGCGTGGTGCCGTTCAGGTAGTTGATAACAACCGGTAATACACTCACCTGGTCGGTAGGCCATATTACCGGGTTGTATCCATTCATTTTGCCATATACAAGTACCGTCCCTTTGTCTAAAATAGCCTGGGTAATTTTTGATGCAGCTATGTCATACGTAAAATTGAATGTGCCAAAAACGGTTGTTTTGGTGTAAGTTGCCGGGGTAATCCAATCAGAGTAAATCACATTAGCTGTGCCTGTAGCCCCGGCCGGCCCGGTTGCTCCATTTGCTCCGGCTGCACCATTTGCTCCGGTAGCACCAGTATCGCCTTTTACACCGGCAGGGCCTATAGGGCCGTCGTCACCTTTCTTGCATTTAACCAATAAGGACGATAAGCAAATAATTGATAATAGCAATAAATAGCGTTGTGTTTTCATGATAAATTGTTTTAATGTTAATGAATTATGCTTGTTACTAATAGTGATAAAAAACTGTATATAAGCTAATTACCACACTTCATAATACAATGGTAAATACTATCACGCTATCGTTTCACGATAATGATTAAAACTGGGAACATCAGTTAGTGAGATGTGCTTTTTAATGATTGAACGGTTTTATTTAGTAAGTTTCCTTAGGTTGGTGATGCCCTTTGGCAGTTAGCGCAGCTGCAATCATGAGCTTGAATTTTCAGGGCCTTTTCAATATGCTTAATATCATAATGAAACATTTTTTGCGTTATATCCTTATATTTACAAGCAAAATTTAAAACAGATGTTATTTCGTATTCTCATCGCATCCATTTGTATCTTATATATTATCCGCAGCCTGGTGCGTATATTTTTGCCTATGCTTTTTAACAGCGTAATCAACAAAGCGCAGGAGCAGGCACGCCAGCAGCAAAACTACCAGCAACAGCAACAAAGGCCTGATGGCCGCATACGGGTTGATTATAAGCCCGAGGGCAAAAAAAGTTCGGTCCCCGATTCTGAAGGAGAATTTGTAGATTACGAAGAAATAAAATAACCGTATGCTACCCGATAATTTGTATAAGCGCAGGCGTAACCACAACAACACCCCGCCATCATTGCTTTTGATATTTACCAACTGCATTGTACTGGCTGTTCTTATACAAATGTTTATTGGTTGCAGCACTATCAATAACTTTTTTTGGATAGCCATAGGTGTACTTGCTTTGTACAATGTTTACACCATTCGCCGCAACCGCGAAGAATATAATACGCTTAATATCATTATTTATATTGCCAGTATATTGTTTATGGTGTTTCTGTTTTATTACTTTAGCCACCAGCCCCACAAGTGCTAACTAAATATCTTATAAAAACTTATCGTTTCTAATCTCATTCAATTTTCTATTTTTGAAGATTATAAATATTATCCCTAAAAAAGTTTAGATGAATAACTGGATCAAACGTAATGGCACCCATCTCGCTATTATTGGAATTTTCTTAGCTATATGCTTTTTCTACCTCACGCCTGCATTCCAGGGTAAAACATTAGGCCAAAGTGATGTTATCGGCGCGCAATCCACTCAAAAAGAGATCAACGATTATCGTGCAAAAGATACCACCATCCTTTGGACCAACCAGATATTCGGCGGTATGCCCACCTTCCAGATATGGGCACCTTATCCTAATAACTTAACTACACACATCGTATCGGCAGTAAAGGCAACATTCCCTAACCCGGTTGATACCATGCTGATATTTTTATTAGGTACCTATTTTCTGTTCACCGTATTAAAGGTTAACCCGTGGCTTTCCGCCGCCGGGGCAGTGGCGTTCACATTCTCCACTTATAATATAATCCTGCTGGTGGCGGGGCACTCCAACCAGGCATTTGCCATAGCCTTTTTTGCGCCTGTGCTGGCAAGCATTATACTCACGTTAAGAGGTAATTATATTACAGGCGGCGCGCTTACGGCATTTTTCCTGGCTATGGAAATACGCGCCAACCACGTGCAAATGACCTATTACCTGATGCTGGCCATCTTTATATTAATAGGGATTGAATTGTACCACGCTATTAAAGGCAAGGCTACTAAAGCCTTTTTAAAATCTATTGCCTATTTAGCCGGTGCTACTTTGCTGGCGCTCACGGTAAACGCATCTATACTATGGAGCACTTATGATTATGGTACCGAAACCATCCGCGGGCAATCAAATCTTAAACAAACAGCCAAGCAACCAAGCAACGGCCTGGCTAAAGATTATGTTTACCAATACAGTCAGGGTATTGCCGAGTCGTTAACCTTCCTGGTGCCAAACGCAGCAGGCGGCGGTTCTGGCACCGAAAACCTCGACCAAAACTCCAAAGTAGCAAAAGTATTTACTGCTAAAGGCGCTACTGATGAGCAAGCCGTTGGAACCGCGGGGCAAATTATGAGCCAGGTACCGGGCCTTTCAATGTATTGGGGCCCTAAGCGTCCGTTTACATTTGGGCCGCATTATTTTGGTGCCATTATCTGTTTCCTTTTTGTACTGGGTTTATTAGTGGTAAGAAATCGTTTAAAGTGGTGGCTGCTGGGCACAGTAGTATTAACCATGCTGCTATCATTTGGTGGTAACTGGCCGTATTTGTCAGATATTTTCTTTCACTATTTCCCGCTGTACAATAAATTCAGGGCGGTTGAATCTATACTGGCGGTTACCTGCCTTTGTTTCCCGATACTGGCATTACTGGCGCTTCGCGAGTTTACAACCAACCCGGATAAGGCTCTGTTGTTGAAAAAATTAAAGCTGTCTTTTTATATCACCGGCGGCTTAACACTGATATTGATAGTAGTACCTACCCTGTTATTAAGCTTCAGGGCGTTTGACCAAACCGAAGGTATTAATGTGCTGAGCCAGGCTATGAAAGGCGACAGCTCTATGGCCAATGATATATCAAACGCATTGATACAAGACCGCACCGCCCTTGAGCGTGCCGATGCCATCCGCGCGTTTATACTTATTGCCATTGCATTTGGCTTATTATGGGCTTTCTTAAAGCAAAAAATAAATGTTACGGCATTGTCTATCATATTTTTTGCCGCCATATTGTTTGATATGTGGCAGATTGACAAACGCTACCTCAAGGATGCCAGTTTCCAGGATAAGGTAGAGGTATCGAAGGTGGTTTCACCGCGCGAGATAGACCAGTTTATTTTGAAGGATACTGACCCTGATTTTAGGGTATTTGATATGACGGTAGGCCCGCTTAAACAGGATACTTACACGCCGTTTTTCCATAAATCAATATCAGGTTATTCGGCAGCCCGGTTAAAAAGGTACGATGAGCTTTTGGATAACCAGTTTGCAAACAGCGTAAACCAGGATGTACTGGATATGCTGAACACCAAATACATCATCACTGCCGACCAAAAAACAGGCGCAGCCAGCATGCATGCAAATGCAACCGCCTGCGGCCATGCCTGGTTTGTAAAAAGTGTTAAATATGTAAAGGGTGCCGACCAGGAAATGCAGGCCATCAGCAGCTTTGCGCCAAAAGATGAGGCGATGATAGACGAGCAATACAAAAAAGTGGTTGAAGCCAAACCTATTTCGTTTGACCCGAACGCAACCATTACGCTTGTTAATTACAACCCGCAGCACTTGGTATACCAAACCGGTTCAACCGTTAACCAGGTAGCGGTATTCTCTGAAATATACTACTCAAAAGGCTGGAAAATGCTGATAGACGGCGTTGAGCAACCATACTACCGCGCCGATTATTTATTACGCGCAGCAAGCATCCCATTGGGCAACCACAAGGTAGAGTTTGTTTTCCACCCTGCATCTTATTACGTAGGTGAGGATATCTCGTTAGCGGGCTCTATATTGCTTGTACTGGCGCTTGGCGGCGCAGGCTTCGCCGAATGGAAAAAGAAAAAACCCGAAGCTAAAAAAGCATAAGGCTTAAATACTTAAATTGTAAAGAGCGATGGGTAGTACCCATCGCTCTTTTTTGTATGGAGATTCGCTCCCCGTCATTGCGGGGAGAGCGTAGCAACGTGGCAATATCTTAAGCTATTCGTTGATGCAAGGTGTATAACTATCCTAAAGAGATTGCTTCGTACCTTACAGCAATGACGCGGGAAGAATAGTTAATCGTTCGTTCTTTTATTCTTCAGCCAGTACCAGCCTAAATTGTAAGCGATAACTGTATGGTTAAGTAAGGTAGGTATCAACCCATAATGCCGCTTCATAATATCAAACCGTTCCAGCAGGCTTTGTTTGTGTTTAGCTTTAGACATGCCGCCAACCAAATATTTAGCCACATACCCATCAACCTTTACAATCTTTTTGGCTTTTTTAGCCGCCTTAATAATCCAGTCGATATCGGCGCTCAACTGGTACTGCGGGTCATAAGGTTCGGTTAGGGAGCGTTTAATATAAATGGCCTGGTGGCTAACGCTCATGCCATACTTAAAGCTGCGCCAGTTAAATTGAGCGGGGGCCTGGTGGCGGCGCTGGCCAAGGCTTTCGCGCTCGTCGTTCACCATTTCGGTTTCGCCGTAGTAAATATCGGCGTCCGGTGCGGTGGCAAACACTTTTGCAACGGTATCATTGACATAAAATTCATCGCCCGAGTTCATGAATATCACATAATCGCCCGTGGCAAGGGCAAGGCCCTTGTTCATGGCATCGTAAATACCCTTATCTTTTTCGCTGATGAGTTTGGCTATGCGGTTTTCGTAGCGTTTGATGATCTCCAGCGTGCCGTCGTTTGAGGCGCCGTCAACCACAATGTATTCTATAGCACCGTAAGTTTGGTTCAATACCGAAAGCAGGGTGCGTTCAATATCCCGGGCATTATTATAAACGATGGTTATTACAGACAGGACGGGTTTCATATGAACTTTAAAAAAAAATAAGCATCTAATCTTTAGGATGCAATGCCTTATTTATACCTGGGTGTTTGTTATTATATATTACTTCAACGGTATCACCAACTGTGAGCGTTGTATCATGCGAATTCCCTCTATATTCTTTGCTATTAACAGTGAAGGAATATGAATATGAGAATTCGGATCCTACTGGCTGATTTGGCAAATAATTCTTTTCATCAATAATTATTGCTTTTGTAATTTGAGGCTTGTCCCCAAGAAAAGTATCTGTAAAAGAGTTTAAAGCAATTTTATATATTAAATATCCCATCAAAATAATAGCAAAGGCTATCCATGCAATATCCTTTATCTTTTTCATTAAGAGTTTGCATTTAAAACAGACTTATACAAGTCTATATATTGCCTGGCCACCTTCTCATTATTGAACACGCGTTTTACTTTGTAGCGCGCAGCCGATGCATATTTATCGTGATTGCCGGTGTTCAACACATCATTGATACCCTCCGCCAGGTCAGTTGATGATTTAAATTCGGCCATGTACCCGTTTACCTGGTGGTCTATCAGATCGGGGATGCCGCCGGTATTAAAAGCTACCACGGGGGTGCCACAACTCATGGCTTCCATGATCATATTGGGCAGGTTATCTTCAATAGATGGTGATACAAAAACATCAGCCGCGCTGTATATTTCGGCAAGGTCCGCCTGGGCCGTAATGGTATTTAACTGGTGCACGGTGAACGGCAGGGCTGTTGTATCAAAATGTTTGTTCTTGCCAAATATCACCATTTCTACAGGAGTATCGCTCATGTATGCGTTATTCAGATGCGTAAGGGCTTCTACCAAAAAACTGATGCCCTTGCGCCTGTCATTAATATTGGCCGCACCAAACAGTATTATTTTTGAAGATGGATTGATGCCCCATTTTGCCCTTGCCGCTGCCTTATCTTTTGGCGAAAAAATTTCCGTATCAATGGGGTTAGGGATAGCCTGGATAATAAAACCTTTTAACAGGGTACTTTTCATAGCCACCTCGCCCAGCCAGTGGCTGCAGGTTACAATGGATAGGTTTTTGGCGATAGCAAGCATATCTTTTTTATGCAGCCAGCCACCGTGCGAGATATCGTTATTTTGGGGATTGCGCAAAAAGTAGCAGTTACCGCACTGGTTTTTAAAATGGTTACATGGCCCTGCGTAATGGCAGCCGCCGGTAAAGGCCCACATATCATGCAGGGTCCAAACCACGGGTTTGTTCAAGGCGATGAGTTTTTTAAGATCGTGGATAGACAGGAAGCCCGAGTTTGTCCAGTGCAGGTGGATAATATCCGCTTCCCTGATCACTTTGGATGTGCTGATATCTGTACCGGCATTTGCTGTTGAAAAGGCAAACCGTACAGATTTATCCCTTTCCTGGAAAAACATAAAAGGCAATCGCTCTAAAAAGAAATTAAGTTTTGACCTTAGCTTGCCAAATATGTTCCGTTCAACCGTGTAAACCGCATCTTCCGCACGTTTTTTATGTTGTACAACCATGGTTGCATCAACCGCCTGTAATTGCAGGGCCTTTAAAAGGCGCATGCAGGCCTCGGCAGCGCCGCCGCCAGAGTCGGATGTGTTTATGAGTGCAACCTTCATTCAGCAGATATCATTTATCGGGGCAAGTATAATGATACTAAAATTAAAAATTTTACTTTTGAATGCTTCATCGCAGCAATAATAAAGTTTAACAGCAAACCCGGCACTATAATATGAATTTTTTCGCCTATTTATTCCAGGATTGGAGTGCTAACCGGGGCAATATAAAAGGGCGACTGGTTTTGTTCCTGTTCCGGTCTGTACAGATAGTGAACCGCCATTTGCTGTTAAAAATCCTTTTTTGCTGGCACCTGGTGCTTTACCGCCTTTTTGTGGAATGGCATTTAGGTATCGAACTGCCAAGAAAAACTACCGCCGGCAAGGGCCTTATTATTTACCACGGGCAGGCATTGGTAATAAACCAGGGTGTTATTATTGGCGATAACTGCGTATTGCGCAACAGCGTTACCATAGGCCATAAAAAACTGGCCGACGGAACATTCAGCAAATGCCCGCGTTTAGGTAATAATGTTGATGTTGGCGCCAACGTTTGTATTATTGGCGATGTTACAATAGGTAATAACGTAATTATTGGCGCGGGAACTGTGGTGATAAAAGACATACCCGATAACAGCATTGCGGTAGGTAACCCCGCCCGCATACTGGAACAAAAAACTGAAACGGTAACCCGTATTGAGCATATTTAATGGAGAATAATTTAACCGACCGTTCCTTCTGGAAATCGTTTTGGGAATCGCGCAAGGGGTTGATATTTAAACTGAAACCCAATTATGTTTTTGGTGATATCCTGGCAAAAATAATTGCCGATAAAGGGGTGACTAACGCTATTGAACTGGGTGGTTTCCCGGGATATTATTCTATCTATCTTAAAAAGTATCAGCATCTAAAAACTACCCTGCTCGATTATTTTATCCACCCGGAACTGGTTAATAAGCTGCTTGCTGCCAACGAACTTAAACCCGGCAATATCAATATCATCGAGGCCGACTTGTTTACTTACGAGCCCACTGAAAAGTACGACTTGGTGCTTTCTTTCGGGTTAATTGAGCATTTTAACGATACCAAATTCATCATTAACGAGCACCTTAAGTTTTTAAAGCCAGGGGGTACGCTGTTCATCACCCTGCCAAATTTTAAAAGCGTTAACGGCTGGGTGCAAAAGAATTTTGATAAAGAGAATTACGATAAACACAACATCAACAGTATGGATCTTGCCCTGCTGCATGATAGCTGCAAAGCCTTAGGCCTAAAAGATATTGAAGCCTATTACCATGGTAAATTTACCGTATGGCTGGAAAATAAATCGGAACAAAAAGTCCTTTCAAAAGCTATTGTAAAAGCCATTTGGACGGTGGGCAAAGTGTTTACCAAGATCATTCCGATTGAGAGCAAAGCATTATCGCCTTATATTGTGGTGAAGGCTACGATGTAATTATCTAAACATACTTGCATTCGTCAGTAACGAGTGCTTAACATCGTTTTTTTTTTCGCCGTTGTTGGTGTTGTCATCAACAACCTTTAGGCAGGTAGTAAACAAGCATGGCGGCTTGTTGGTGACAACACCAACAAGGGCGTGAATCTAATCCTCCCTGTCATTTCGAATGTAGAGAGAAATCTTGTTCAATTGACAGACGGTGAAATTTGCATCATTAACAAGATTTCTCGTCGCTGCGTTTCCCTCGAAATGACAGGTGGAGAAAGAGTGTTATGAAAATTTCTCTTCCATCATTTTTTCCAGCGCAAACATTTCATCACGCAGCTTGGCGGCCAGCAGGAAATCCATGTTTTTTGCCGCCGCGACCATGTCCTTACGCGTGTTCTCTATAGATTTCTTCAGGTCTGGCTTGGTCATGTATTGCACAATCGGATCGGCCGCCAATGAAATACTGTCGGTTTCCACATAAGCCTGCTGCACACCACCTTTAAAGTCGACAACGGAGGTTTGCTCCATGATCTCTTCTTTAGATTTACCAACGGTGCGTGGTGTAATGCCATGCTCGGTGTTGTACTTTATCTGAAGCTCGCGACGACGGTTGGTTTCGTCCATCGTTATCTGCATCGAGTCGGTTATTTTATCGGCATACATAATAACCCGGCCCCTGTCATTACGGGCGGCACGGCCAATGGTTTGGATCAATGACCGCTCCGATCGCAGGAACCCTTCTTTATCTGCATCCAAAATAGCTACCAGCGATACCTCAGGTAAATCTAACCCTTCGCGCAATAAGTTGATCCCTATCAGCACGTCAAATTCTCCAAGGCGCAGGCCACGCAGTATTTCTACACGTTGCAATGTTTTTACTTCCGAGTGGATATAACGGCATTTAATGCCCAGCCTATCCATATACTTAGCCAGTTCCTCTGCCATACGTTTGGTAAGGGTAGTTACCAGCACACGGTCGCCCATTTTGATGGTTTTATCCACCTCATCCAGCAAATCATCAACCTGGTTTATTACCGGGCGCACATCTATAACAGGGTCGAGCAATCCCGTAGGGCGTATCACCTGTTCTACCACTACCCCACCCGATTTTTCCAGTTCAAAATCGGCAGGGGTTGCGCTTACATAAATAGTTTGCGGGGCAAGGCGTTCAAACTCCTGAAAGTTCAACGGCCTGTTATCCATCGCTGCAGGCAAACGGAAACCATAATCAACCAGCGAGATCTTCCTTGACCTGTCGCCACCATACATGGCCCTGATCTGTGGCACGGTAACGTGGCTCTCGTCAATCACCATCAGATAATCATCCGGGAAATAATCCAGCAGGCAGAAGGGGCGCATCCCCGGCTCCCGGCCGTCAAAAAAGCGGGAGTAATTTTCAATACCGCTGCAATAACCCAACTCGCGGATCATCTCCAGGTCGTAATTAACCCGTTCTTCCAGTCGCTTGGCTTCTATAAAGCGGCCATCATCAATGAATTGTTTCTTACGGGTTTCCAGCTCCTCCTGTATAGCCCAAACCGACTGCTGGAAGCGTTCGCGCGGGGCAACATACAGGTTGGCGGGGTAAACCACCATGTGGGTCATCTTCTCGATGGTTTTACCGGTGGTGATATCAAAAGTGCTCAGCTCCTCAATATCATCCCCAAAAAAGCTGATGCGATAGGCATAATCCATATATGCCGGGAAGATATCCACTGTATCTCCTTTAACACGGAAGGTACCGCGTTTAAAATCGGCAGTGGTGCGGGCGTATAATATCTCAACCAGGCGATGTAAAAATGCGTTACGGCTGATACGGGTACCAACCGCGAATTTAAATACCGAATTGGCAAAATCTTCGGGGTTACCCATACCGTAGATGCAGGATATAGACGATACCACGATCACATCCCTCCTGCCGCTCATCAAGGCCGAAGTGGTACGTAAACGCAGTTTTTCTATCTCCTCATTTATCTGAAGGTCTTTTTCTATATATGTGTTTGAAGAGGGTATAAATGCCTCGGGCTGGTAATAATCATAATAGGATACAAAGTAATTCACCGCGTTATCCGGGAAGAACTGCTTGAATTCGCCATACAGCTGTGCTGCCAGCGTTTTGTTGTGGCTTAAAATCAGCGTTGGCTTTTGGGTTTGCTCAATTACGTTGGCTATGGTAAACGTTTTACCCGACCCGGTTACCCCCAAAAGGGTTTGAAATGGGTCGCCGCTGTTTACCCCTTCAACCAGTTGTTTGATGGCTGTAGGCTGGTCGCCGGTAGGTACGTATTGAGAAGTTATTTTAAAATCCATGTGTAATGTAAAAATACAAATAATCCCGCAATAGGGCTTTTCAGATCAAAGTAAGGCAACAATAATGACAACAGTATGTCAGCAATGGTTTATACCGATCGTTTATATTTAATTACAACAGGCACATCTGATTTATGTTCGGCCCTGGATTAAGACTGCTACAATTATCTGATGTTTACTTTGACGATTTTAAGCGCTGTGCCCTGGCCAAAAAACTTTGTTGGCTAATTTGTTCCTCTACTTCGGCAATGGCTTTCATGAGGTTGTTTTGGGTATTGGTAAGTTCGGCGGCCGCATTCTTCATAATTTCCCAAACGGGTTTCATCTGTTCAATCAACGCCTGGCCTTTGGTTGTTAGCAGAATAAGCCGTTTGCGCTCATCGGCTTTGTCTTTTTTTGATCGTATGAGTTTTTCTTTCTCCAGTTCTTTAAGCAGGCTGATGGTAGATGGGTGGGTGTACCCTATTTCATTGGCAATTTCAACCACGCTTAAAACAGGCTTAAAGTGCAGCGTGTAAATAACCGGGAACCATTTAGGTTCAAAATCGATATTGTTGGCTTTGTAAATAAGCACACCATCCTTACGAAGCGTTTCGGCAAGGCGTTGCAGCCTTGTGGAAATAGCTAAAATTCCCGATTCGTCAATAACGTTCATGTGTTGCCCTGGCTAATTGCCCAAATATAACTCATAAAAAATATTATCGGCCCCCATCAGCGGGAATGATTTGGGTAGTTCTGTTTTGGCCAGTTGGGTAAACCCATTTTTCTCGTAAAAACGATGGGCCGCCTTCAGCAGGTCAACAGTACCTAAATATATCTCGTTTATATCGTTTTGCTTGCAATAAGCTATCAACGTATCTAACAATAATTGCGCTATGCCAAACTCTTTGCCACGGTATTCTTTACGCACAAACATTTTGCGCAAGGCGCCGGCGTTATTGCCTATCGCAATGATGGCAATGGTGCCAACCAACTCCCCATTGTAAAATGCCCCCCAAAAGTTGCCGCCAGTTTGGTGGTAATTGGTTTCAATATCCAACAGGTCGGGCTGGCCTTCAAGCGTTACGGGTACATTAAATTCTATTTGCTGTATGGGAAGGATGATGCCGATAATATCTTCGCAATGGCTGTTGTTCAGGGTATTTATCTGTACTGTAGTATTCATAATATTTTATTTACGTACAAATCTACGTAGTTAACTACATATAATCCAATAAAATTTCCTTATTCAGTAATTTGGCTTTTAGATTAGAAAATAAAACAGACTGTTTTGACTTAAAAACGTTAATTTTAAGAATGATTTTCATCCTGAATAAAACCGATACTATTGCCAACCAGTTTTTGGCCGAACTGCGCGATGTAAACATACAGCAGGATAAATACCGTTTCCGTAAGAACCAGGAACGGTTGGGCGAAATACTGGCCTACGAGATCAGCAAAACTTTAAAATACAGCGCCAGCGAGGTGGAAACCCCGTTGGGAACCGCTAATATCAACTTAGCTATTGAGCAACCCGTAGTAGCCACCATACTGCGTGCCGGGCTGCCCTTTCACCAGGGGTTTATTAATTTTTTTGACCGTGCCGATTCGGCTTTTATTACGGCCTGCCGCAAGGTTAAAAAAAGCGGGGCGTTCACCATTCAGCTCGACCAGATCTCCGCGCCTGACCTGGAAGGTAAAACGCTTCTTATGTGCGATACCATGCTGGCCACAGGGCAAAGTATTGTACTGGTTTGTAAAGCGATTATAGCCCAGTATAATTTAAAGGCATTGCATATCGCATCGGTTATTGCCAGTACCGAGGGCATTGCCCATGTGCGCGCCAACCTTCCAAAAGCCCAGATCTGGACCTGCGCCGTTGATGACGAAATGACCAGCAAAGCTTACATTGTGCCGGGACTTGGTGATGCGGGAGATTTGGCGTTTGGGGAAAAGGTGTAGGGATTTACGATGGCCGTTTTAGATTTACGATTAAATGAAAAACACCCCCCAAAAAGAAGCCATTGTGGAGGCTTTGAAAAATCCAAATGGCTGGGTTTATGAGATTGATAAAGAGTACAGAAATAAAGAAGTTGTTCCGCCTACTGCTATAATAGGAGCATGGAAAGTAAATGAAAAGGGCATTATTATTGGTGATTTTTTACCTAATCCAAATTATATAGTTAAAGACCGATAACTTTGCTTCATGGCCCAGTTTAAACAATACAAACACATCTTCTTCGACCTTGACCACACCATTTGGGATTTTGATAAAAACGCCGAAGAAACCCTGCACGAGCTTTATGGCACCTATAAACTAAAGGATATTGGCCTACATTCTGCCGATCTGTTCATCGAAACCTATACCCGTCACAACCACCGCCTTTGGGCAGAGTACCACCTGGGCAGGATCACAAAAGATGAATTACGCGAAGAACGTTTTAAAAGCACCTTTATTGAACTTGGCGTACAGCCCGACCTGATGCCCACCGATTTTGAGGATGCTTATGTAAACCTTGGCCCGCACAAAACAAACCTGTTCCCGCATGCGCACGAAACACTGGCTTACCTTCAAACCAAATATACACTGCACCTGATATCAAACGGGTTTAAAGAATCTACCGAGATAAAGGTTAAAGGCACCAACCTGGGCGGATATTTTCAGAACGTGATCATATCCGAAGTAGTGGGCGTTAATAAACCCGACCCGCTGATATTTAAACACGCCATTGAACTGGCCGGCGCCACTATACCCGAAAGCGTAATGATAGGCGACAGCATTGAAGCCGATATTCGCGGGGCCATGGGCGTAGGTATGGATGCCATCTATTTTAACCCCTTCAACCTGGAAAAGCCTGCTGATGTTGCTGTGCAGATCAGTCATTTAAAAGAGTTAACTTTACTATTATGAACCTGAGTAAAGAGCGCCGAGCCATTGATACCGCATTAGATACTTACCGCCAACTACTGGATACTTATACTGATGAACGTTTCATTGAAACACCCCCGATGTGCGGCTGGAGCTACGCCGAGGTTTATGATCATATCCTGAAAGCCAGCCTGGGCTCGGCTATAGCCGCAGAGCGCTGCACGCATAATAACTGCCCGCCTACCAAAAAAGGCATGAACTTTTGGGGTTATTATTTGATGCTTACCGGCCTGTTTCCGCCGGGTAAGGTAAAAGTACCCGAAAGCGTGGCCGCTAAAATGGCCCCAAATAAACTGGAAATAGAAGATGCCAAAAACCTCATCATAAAAACCCGTAAAAAGATAACTGATATCACCGATCTGATCAAAGATGCGCCCGATAACGCCCGCTGGCTGCACCCGCGCCTGGGTATGCTAAACGCCGGGCAATGGCTAAAATTCATCCGGGTGCATTTGCAGCATCATTTGAAGCAGTTGGAGCGGATAAAAAGCAACTTCGCAAATAGCATAGTATAAAAGTGTTCACGTTCACTGCCATGAACGCATCGCGAACACGTTAAGTTCCTCATAATCAATACTTCTATTTTTTAGATACTGACAAAACGCTGCCACCACTTTTACCGAATGTTTTTTCGGGGAATTTCACGCCTGTTTCACCATACAATGGTACCTTTACGTACCAAAACGCCTCAAAACGACTTAAAGCGCCCTATATAAACTTCCTTCAAAATTTATTTTAGTTAACTACGTAACCTTTCACATTTAACATAGTCTTAACACTATAATAATTTGATTATATGATATTTGTAAAAATAAGGAAAGATGAATTTTGAATTTGCTTACTTGTTTGTAATAGGATTACTGGTATTGCTTGGTGCATTCTATCTAAGCCCTTACGAACTAAAGGTTAAAGAAGACGACGACGAGGAGTAACTATCCCCGTTTGCCCGGCCTGCCAGCGCTTGTAATTTAACGGCTATTTTCATAGCCCCTCAATTTTAATGGCAAAACGCGAAGTCGACATTGTTATCATCTCTGATGTACATTTAGGTACATATGGCTGTCACGCCAAAGAACTCCTCAAATATCTTAAAAGTATCAAACCCAAAATGCTCATCCTCAACGGGGATATTATAGACATTTGGCAGTTCAGCAAATCGTACTGGCCCGAAGCACATATGAAGGTGGTGCGCCGCATCCTTAAATTTGTCACCGAAGGCATCCCCGTGTACTACCTTACCGGCAACCATGATGAAATGTTGCGCAAATTCACCGATTTTAACCTGGGCACATTTCAACTGTTAGATAAAATAGTACTAAACATAGATGGCCGAAAAGCCTGGATATTTCATGGCGATGTGTTTGATGTTACCATGCAGCACTCTAAATGGCTGGCCAAGCTGGGTGCCGTTGGGTACGATACGCTTATCCTCATTAATAGCCTCACCAACTGGTTTTTGACCGCCATGGGCCGCGAGAAGATGAGTTTCTCGCAAAAAATAAAGGCCAGGTTTAAAGATGCCGTAAAATTCATTAACCAGTTTGAGCAAACCGCTGCCGACCTGGCTGTCGAGAAAGCATACAGCTATGTTATTTGCGGGCACATCCACCACGCCGAGATACGCGAGATCCAATCCACAGAACAAACCGGCTCGGTATTATACCTCAACAGCGGCGACTGGGTAGAAAGCCTCACCTCGCTGGAGTACCACAACAAGGAGTGGAAAGTATTTCAATACCAGCCCGATGATTTTAAACAGGATAATGACGAGGAAGACGTGAGCGACGCCGAAGACCTGGATGCCAAACTGGATGTACGCAGCCTGCTGGAAAGATTTAAACAGGAAGCGCATTAAATCTTACTAAAGCCATTATATTTGCCAGCATCATCTACTCATATTCTATGAAAATATTGTTCGGTATACAGGGTACAGGGAATGGCCACATCAGTCGTGCCCGCGAGATAGTGCCCCTGCTGCAGCAATATGGCGAGGTTGACCTGCTGGTAAGCGGCACCGAAGCCGAGGTTAGCCTGGCACAGCCGCTTAAATATCGTTTCCATGGTTTTAGCTTTGTGTTTGGCAAAAACGGCGGGGTTGATAATTGGGCTACCTTCAAGATCATGAACCTGCGCCAGCTTTGGAAAGATATGCACAGCCTGCCGCTGCACGAGTACGACCTGATCATAAACGATTTTGAACCAGTTAGCGCCTGGGCATGCCGCCTGCAAAAGGTGCCGTCGGTGTCGTTAAGTCACCAGTGCTCATTCGTATCCCAAAAAACACCGAGGCCAAAAAAATGGAATTACGCCGAATGGCTTTTTAAATATTACTCGCCTACAACCCATCACATAGGTTTCCACTTTGAGCGCTATGATGATTTTATCCACACCCCGGTTATCCGCAGTGATATCCGCAAGATGGAAACCAGCGATCTGGGCCATTATACGGTATATTTACCCGCTTACAGCGATAAAACGCTCATCAAACATTTAAAAGACACCCATGCCGAGTGGCAGATCTTTAGCAAGCGCACCAAAACAGCTTACCGCGAAGGTAATGTACAGGTATTCCCGGTGAATAACGAGGCGTTTAATACCAGCCTGGCAAGCTGTACCGGCCTGCTTACAGGCGGTGGCTTTGAAGGCCCGGCCGAAGCCCTGTTTTTGGGTAAAAAGGTTTTGATGATACCTATGCGCGGCCAGTACGAGCAGCAATGCAATGCCCTATCAGCCTCTAAGCTTGGGGTTGAGGTGGTGCATACCATTAACCATGATTTTGGCGCGCGCATCAGCAACTGGCTGGCAGATGACCGCCGCATAGTGGTTGATTTCCCTGACGAAACCGCGCAAATAGTGGATGATATGGTAAAGAAGTACGCAAGGAAATAGTTGGCAGTAGGCAGTTTTTAGTTTGCAGTAACTGCCCCACTACTAACTGCCTACTGTTAACTGAAATTTTCTGCTAATTTTGCGCACATTAGCAGGCCCTTATGATCAGTATTTTCAAGATATTTAATCCGCTTAATGTTTTATGGCTGGCCATTTTACTGTTCATAACGCGCATTGGCTTCTTGTTGACCGTACCGGGCAAACTCGAATTTATTTTTGTTGAACCCTTTGCCCGCCTGCTGATCCCCGTATCGTACGAGTACGCCTTCTCGCCCGGCCTTAACGTTTTTTTAGCGGGCGTGCTGGTGCTTGGGCAAGCCTTATTGCTTAACTACCTGGTTAATTTTTACAATTTGCTAGGCCGGTCAACCTTTTTACCGGCATTAATGTATGTAACGCTTACTGCCCTGTTTGCACCATTTATGGTGTTAAGCGCCCCGCTTATCTGCAATTTTTTGGTGATATGGATGCTGTTTAAACTGTTCAGCTTTTATAAAAGCGACGATGCCAAATCAACCGCTTACGATCTGGGGATGATCGTAGCCATAGGCTCCATTATTTACCTTCCATATATTTACCTTTTCCTATCCATCTGGATAGCGCTTATTATATTTAAACCATTTAACTGGCGCGAGTGGGTATCCGGCATATTGGGATACTTCACCATCTTCTTTTTTTTCGCGGTGTTTTATTACCTCAATAACCGGCTGGGCAGCTTTTATCATATCTGGGCGCCGCTGGGCACCAGGTTTCCTAACAGCATCAACATTAACTACTATAATTACCTGGTGCTGATACCCGTTCTGCTTTTATTAGGGCTTTATTTCTTTAAACTTCAGCAAAATTATTACAAAAGCTATGTACAGGTGCGCAAATCGTTCCAGCTGTTATTTATTATTTTTTTAATCGGCGGCCTGTCGTTTTATGTAAAAAGCGAGTTTAATTTGAACCACTTTTTGCTGTGTGTAGTACCTGCAGCAGTGTTTTTTTCCTATTACTTTATCAATGCCAACGTCCGCTGGATGTACGAAAGCTTGTATTTATTGCTGCTTATCAGCATCATATATTTTCAGTTTAACACTTTTTAACTTTTACATTCGTTCAAATTTCAGCGGTTATATTAGTTTTGTAGCATGAAATTCGGTGTAGTAATATTTCCAGGCTCCAATTGTGATGAAGATATCATCCACGTTCTTGAAAATGTAATGGGCCAGCAGGTGGTGCGGTTATGGCATAAAGACCATGATTTGCAGGGTGCTGAGTTTATTGTATTGCCGGGCGGCTTTTCTTTTGGCGATTATCTGCGCTCTGGCGCTATTGCCCGCTTCTCGCCTATTATGCAAGAGGTTATACAGTTTGCAGCAAAAGGCGGCAAGGTTATGGGTATATGCAACGGCTTCCAGATACTGACAGAAGCAGGCCTTTTACCGGGTGCATTACTGCACAACAAAAACCGCAAGTTTATTTGCCGCAACATTTACATGAAAGCGCAAACCCAGGATTCGCTGGTTACGCAGTTTATCGATCCGCAGCGTGCGTTAAAAATACCTTTGGCCCATGGCGAAGGCAATTATTTTGCTGATGCTGATGTATTGAAGGCAATAAATGATAATGACCAAGTGCTGTTCCGTTATTGCGATGTAGCTGGTAACATTACAGACGAAAGCAACCCTAACGGCTCGCTTGAAAACATTGCAGGTGTAACCAACATTACCCGCAACGTGTTTGGCTTTATGCCACACCCCGAGCGCGCTTCTGAAAGCCTTGTAGGTAACGAGGACGGCCTTGCTATTTTTGAATCGATACTATCATTGGCCCGGGCTTAAATGCTAAACCTGGTTATTGATATTGGCAACACTTTTACCAAGGTGGCTGTTTTTGATAACGATGCCATGCTTAAAGTGGAGCAATACCAGCAAGCCGGTGCTACCAATATCAGCAGCTTTATAAGCAATTACAAAATTGGCAGGGTTATCATATCATCTGTAAAAACAGATAAACAGCCCTGGCAAACCTTATTAGAAGATAAGTATACGGTAACATATTTTAACAGCAGTATAGCAGCAGGCATCAATAATAATTACAAAACCCCCAATACACTTGGTGCCGACAGGCTGGCAGCTGTAATAGGGGCACATGAGTTATATCCCGGTACAACTAATGTAGTAATAAGCGGCGGCACCTGCATTACCTATGATTTTATTGACGCCGGCGCAAATTATTTTGGCGGCAGTATATCACCGGGGTTAAATATGCGTTATAAAGCGGTTAACCATTATACAGCGGCATTGCCTTTATTGCAGGCCGATAAAAACTTTACCGCTGCGTATGGCGATGATACGGCATCCGCAATAACATCGGGTGTGCAAAACGGGATTAAATACGAGCTGGAAGGCTTTATTAACGAATATATAAAAACAGCAACAGGGTACAATATTATACTAAGCGGGGGCGACAGTATTTTTTTTGATACTCTATTGAAAAATAGCATCTTTGCCCCCTATATTAAAATTGAACCTTACCTGGTTCTTAAAGGATTAAACGCAGCTATACAAAAGCATAATGATTAAATATATAAGGTTCGTAATAATACTGTTCTTATTTACTGCAACGGCACTTGGCGTAAAGGCACAATCTACTGCAACTACCAGTTCCCCGTACTCGCGCTATGGCCTGGGTGATATTAGCCCCATGCTAATGCCCCAAAATATAGCTATGGGCGGTATTGGTGTAGCAACCAGCCGTATCAATGGTTTCTATTCTGTAAACCCGCTTAACCCGGCTTCATATTCATCTATAGGGTTAACCGTTATTGATATTGGTGTATACAGTAACTTCAGCACGCTCGAAAAAACCGGCTCTGCATCACAAAAAAACTCCAACTTCAGGCTTAGCCATATTGCATTTGGTATACCGGTTTCAAAACGCTCAGCTATTGCTTTTGGTTTAATGCCTTATAGCGAACTTGGTTACAGTTACAGGCAGGTAACCCCTAACTTTGGCACCGGTTTGCCTGCAGATACCAACGCCGTAAATTATCTTTACAATGGCGATGGTGGTTTATCAAAGTTCTATTTAGGTTACGGTATAGGTATTGGCAAACACTTATCTATAGGTGCTAACGTATCATACATATTTGGTAACCTTAAAGAAACGCAATCAACAGAAGTACCTTCATTAGC
>Ga0247741_1000058_pt1 | contig 87903 bp, 75 predicted proteins | sample UWRJL213509R2_FD_180945 | JGI IMG/M metagenome (GOLD analysis project Ga0247741, IMG submission 180945) | Plant litter microbial communities from Arlington Agricultural Research Station in Wisconsin, United States - UWRJ-L213-509R-2 | ecosystem: Environmental > Terrestrial > Plant litter >... | reverse complement strand
CGAAAGTCACCGTCGCCAGCAGCGCCGCCGCCCTCGTTCTGTGATGCGGCTTATACGGCTATCCCCTTTTCTAAGTCAACAGCCCCATTCCAAAAAAATCAGCTTTCTCGTAATGCGCTGATTTGAAAGGGGAATTTCCAAGGGGGCTAGACACGCCCTCAAACACCTCTGGCCCGCGCCCGCTTTTCCTCCCTCACGCGGACAATGGGACGCGGCCTTTCATCTGCCTGCGGAGCGCCGTTAACCATCTTTTCAACAGTGTACGGGATTGTAGGAGAGAAAACTCCAATCAGGTGAACATGATGTCCACTACCCTCTTGCAGCATGGCCTGCCGCTTATGGCGACGGCAACAGCGCTGTCTCCGCCACGGATCAACGCCGTTGGCTGCCGCGTGGAATCCTCATTCAACGGCTCCCCGATCCCGCAGCTACACACTGCTGCCCCCGGCTAATTGTCGTTTCCTCCATACGCAGTGCTCGGCACGACGTCACGGCGCGACAGTGTGCGATCGAAATCCAGGACTTCTGCGTCGTCTTCCTATTTCATCGGGAAAATCATTATGAAAAACGATAGCTACACTGAGAAGACCATCACCACTCTGGCCGATCAACTCTTCGTCCTTGGAAATGCAAACCGCCTCGCCATCCTGAAGAATCTTGCCGATGGAGAGATCCAGGTCAACGTGCTCGCGACCAAGCTCGGGCTCGGACAGTCGGCTCTATCACAGCATCTGGCAATTCTGCGATCCTGCGAGTTCGTCAGCACTCGGCGTGTCTCCCAGTCGGTTTTCTACTCTATTCGGCCGACCGCGATCGCCTCCGCGCTGGCCGGCGTCAAGGATCTGCTGTTCAGCCAACCGGCCGCCATCAAAACGGAACGCGTGGCTGGCAGCAATCATTGAGCGCGTTTGCGGCGGGTAAGACAAAACGTGCTAAACGCCGGACCTCGCCCGATTGAGGCGCCAGCTGCCGGAGCCCTCGGCTAAATATTGACCATTTGGTCAGAAAATAGCCTGAGCCAAACATCATAAGGCTAATGAACATAAGTTTATCGTTTTAAATCAACGATATTTTGTTTGGCACAGCTCTTGCGACGGGACTTGCATCGTTTCGTCACAAGAGGGATATGCAATGACCAAGGGTAAAGACACTGGCGACAAGACGCTGCTCTCATCGCTGCCTGACATTTCCAGGCGCAAGCTACTGGGCGGCGTTGCCGCAGCCGGGGCCAGCACCGTCTTTGGAAACTTCACCATTTTCTCGCGCCAGGCGCATGCCGCCGAGCCGCTGCGTGTGCTGTGCTGGCCGGGCTATGAAGAGAAGGACGTCATTGCCGAGTTCGAGGATTTGCACAAGACCAAGGTCGAGTTCAAGATCTACATCGGCGGCGAGCAAATGCTGCAGTTCTTCGCACAGACCGCGCCCGGTACCTTCGATGCCATCATTTCAGACGCCGAGTATGTCCAGAAGCTCAAGGCGCAGAAGGCGATCGAGGCCTATTCGACCAAGGGCTTCGACGAGCTCGCCAACTATCACCCGAAGTTCCGCGATTTCGCGCCGACCAGAGGCGAGACGGAAGGCACGGTCTACGGCATCCCGACGCGCTTCTCCTTTTACGGCATCTCCTACAACACTGACGAAATGTCGACCGAGGAAGCCGGCGACTGGGCATCGCTGCTCAATCCCAAGTATGAAGGCAAGATCGGCATGTTTGACTGGTACCTGCCGAACCTCGGCAATGCCAGCCTGGCGATCAACCCCGGCAACCAGACGCCCTACGCGATCGACGATGCTCAACTGGCGCAGGTGAAGGACTTCCTGATGAAGCTGCGGCCACAGATCGGCATGTTCGGCTCTTCGAACCAGCCGATCGCCCAGGCGATGCTGGCGGGCGACATCATCGCCTCGCCGACGGGCGACCTCGACATCGACCTCAAACTCGCCGGCTACGACAACTTCTCCTCGACGATCCCGAAGCAGGGCGGCATTCGCTGGCAGGAAGTCGCCACGGTTTGCGCCGCGTCGAAGAACAAAGACCTGGCGATGGAGTGGGTCAAGTACATGACCTCGCCGAAGGTGCAGTCCAAGCTGGTCTATACCAAGGCCTTCAAGGCCCGCGGTCCGAACATGAAGATCGTCGATCATTGGGACGAGGACCAGAAGAAGCTGCTCTCCTACGTGCCCGATCCGGCCAATCCCGGCAAGATGCTTGTGGAAACGCTGATCGACCGGTCCATGCCGCGCGGTCTGCCGTCGAACCAGCCCGAACAGGCCTGGATCGACATCTTCAACACATTCAAGACGGCCTGATTACCACCCGTTGAATGAAACGCGCGCCGCCCGGCATAGGTCGGGCGTCGCCTCTCTGCTTGCATCCAGGAACGACCATGATTGCCGCAACATCAGCTCCCGACCTTGAACTGCTTTCGGTCACCAAGCGCTTTGACAGTTTCACGGCGGTCGATAACGTCAATCTGAAGGTCGGCCGCGGCGAATTCGTCGCCATCATGGGACCGTCGGGCTGCGGCAAGACCACACTTTTGCGCATCCTGGCCGGACTGGAGACGGTCACCTCGGGACAGCTGCATATCCGCGACAAAGACGTCTCGGATGTTCCCGTCAATCTGCGCTCGACGCGCCTGGTCTGGCAGAACTATGCCTTGTTTCCACATCTCGATGTCGCCGGGAACATTGCTTTCGGCCTGACACTCAAGGCACATGACAAGGCGATCGTTGCCGGGAAGGTTCGGGCGATGGCAGACCTCGTAGGACTTAGCGACTTTCTCGGCCGGCGGATCGGGCAGCTTTCCGGAGGCCAGAAGCAGCGCGTGGCGCTTGCCCGCGCCTTGGTGACCGAGCCCGAGATCCTGCTGCTCGACGAGCCTTTGTCGGCGCTCGACGCGCATTTGCGCATTCGCATGCAGGGCGAATTGCGCCGGATACAGCGCCAGCTTGGCATGTCGTTCATCTACGTCACACACAACCAGATCGAAGCCTTCTCAATGGCCGACCGCGTGGTTGTGATGAACAAGGGGCGGATCGAGCAGATCGATACGCCCGAGGAAATGTATGCCCGGCCGAAGACGGAATTTGTCGCCCGCTTCGTCGGCTCGAACAATCTGTTTCCCGGTCGCGTGCATTCGATCAAGCCGGACCATGCCGTGATCCATTGCGCGCATGGTCAGGTCAACGTCGCGACGCAAACGCCGCCCACTGTCGGCACGCCGGTCTTTGTGGTCGTGCAGGCCGACAAGATGACAAGCGCTCCGACAGGTCTTGCGCATGAGAACCGTGTCGATGCAACGTTGCGCGGGCGCGAATATGCCGGCTCTCACAATATCTACCTCATGGACCTGATCGACGGCACCGAGGTCAAGCTGACATCGCAGGCCACCTTGCCGATCGAGATCAACGCGCCCGTTTCGGCCTATTTCGCTGCCGAACATGCCACGCTGATCGAGGGGGCGGCGTGATGACGGCGACATCAGGCATCGACAAGAGGCTGAAGACGCCAAACGACAGCCCGTTGAAATTCTGGTTCCTCGCGCCGCTGGTGCTGTGGCTTGGCGCGCTCTTCCTGCTGCCGCTTCTGTTCCTGCTGTGGATCGGCTTCTGGCGGGTCGAGAACTTCCAGGCGATACCGGATTTCTCGCTTAACAATTACCAAGAGATTTTCGCGAACTTCTTCAGCGGATCGCGCTATGGGCTGGCGCTGGTTCAGTCTCTGTGGGTGGCCATCACGACCGCGGTCTTCGCCGTCGCCTTTTCCTATCTCATTGCGCTGGCACTGGCTTTCGCCGTGCCTGCGCGCTGGCAGCGGCTTGCGCTGCTGCTGGCGATCGCGCCTTTCTGGTCGAGCTACGTGCTCCGGCTGTATTCGTGGCAGACCATCCTGTCGCGCAACGGCGTCATCAACTCCACTCTCAAACAGATCGGCCTCTCCGATCTGCGCATCGACGTGATCTACACGCAGATTGCTACCCGCATCGGCCTGATCCACTATCTCGCGCCGATCCTGGTCGTCATTCTTTATGTCGGGATTCTTGCGATCGATAAGGTGCTGATCGAGGCGGCACGGGAACTCGGCGCTACGCGGTGGCAGGCCTTTACCCGCGTAATCCTGCCGCTCAGCCGTTTCGGCCTGCTGACGGCCGGCAGCTTTGCGGTCATCGTTGGCCTTGGCGATGCACTTTCAGGCAATCTGCTCGGTGGTGGCGCCGGGCGTTCGATCTTCGGCAAGCTGCCGACCTATGCCAGCATGATCATGTCCGACTATTCGAGTTCGACCAACCTGCCCCGCACATCGGCGCTTGCCACCATCCTGATCGTCGTCATGATCGCCGCGCTTGTCGTCGGCTTCATCGCTGCAGACCGCGCCCGCCGGAGGACCGCATGATGGCGCGTAACCCTTGGATTTTTCTTGGACGTCTTTGGCTTGGGCTTGCCTATGCCTTCATGTTCCTGCCGCTGGTCGTCCTGATCCTCTTCTCGTTCCAGAAGAACCGTTTTCCCGGCTTTCCGCTACAGGGCTGGACCACAGGCTGGTACGGAAAACTGTTTTCCGACGGAACGCTGCTCGACGCGCTTGGCCACACGATGATCGTTTCGCCGGCCGCGGCGACGGTTGCGACAGTGATTGCCTTCTTTGCCGCCTATGCGCTGAACCGCTTCCACTTTCGCGGCAAGACAGCATTGCTCGGGCTGGTGACCCTGCCAATACTGATCCCGCCGTTGATCCTCGGCGTCGGCTTTCTCGGCCTGCTCGCCCGGGTGCATCTCTCCGGGACGCTGTTTGCGGTCTTCCTCACCCACGTGGTGCTGATCACGGCACCGGCGCTGGCCATCATCCAGCTCCGCCTTGCGCAGATGCCCGGATCCCTTGAAGAGGCTGCATGGGATCTCGGAGCAACGGAGTGGCAGACCGTCTGCAAGGTGGTGCTGCCATTTGCATTGCCCGGTATTTTCGGTGCCTGGCTGCTCGCATTCACCTTCTCCTTCGACGAATTCATCATCGCCTGGTTCGTATCGGGCTTCCAGCCGACATTGCCGGTCGCGATCTATTCGGTGCTTGTTGCCGCCATCGATCCATCGCTGAATGCCATCGGGACAATCGTGTTCGCGATTTCCTGTGCGGTTCTGATCGGCATCGAACTTATCCTGCTCCCCTTCCTTGTCGGCAAACCCCGCGGCGACGCCTGAAGTACATCGGATACTCCCAATGACCCTCCTTATCCGCAATGCTTCGATCCTGGCAATGGACAAGCGCAACGGCACGACACCCTTTTCCGGCGACATGCTGATCGCGAACGGAACGATCGCAGCGATTGGCCCGGAGCTTGCGCTGCCGGCCAACGCCCGCGAGATCGACGGGCGAGGCAAACTGTTGATGCCGGGCCTCATCAATGCCCATCTCCATTCGTCGGAGACCTTCTTCAAGGGCAGGTACCAGCACATGCCGCTGGAAATCTGGATGCTTTATGCCTATCCGCTGTTGATGAAGGGGTCGATTTCATCGCGCCTGCTTTATCTGCGCAGCCTGCTGGTGGCGATGGAATCGCTGAAGGCAGGCGTCACCACGATCGTCGACGACTTCTTCGATCCGCCAGGCTTCGATCTCGACCGCCTACGCTTGGTCTTCGACGCCTATGACGACGCTGGTATCCGCGCCAATGTCTCGCATTGCGTCATCGACAAGCATGTCTTCGACACCATGCCCTATCTCCGCGACACGATCCCCGCCGCATTGCAGGCGGAAGTCCAAGGGCCATCGATTACGCCTGATGCCTACATGGACTATTGCGCCGACGTGTTCGCCTCGCAGCACGGGCGCAGCGACCGTCTGGGCTTCATGATTTCGGCATCGGCGCCGCAGCGCTGCTCGATCGAGATGATGCAGGCCTGCACCGAGCTGGCAATCGAAAAATCTGTCCCCTACCACACGCACATCCTCGAAACGAAAACGCAAGCCGTGACCGGTACGGAGTTTTACGGCAAGAGCCTGATCCGCTACATGCACGATCTCGGCCTATTGAGCGCCAACACGACGATCGCGCATTCAATCTGGGTCTCGAACGAAGACATGGAACTGATGGGCGCGGCCGATTGCTCGATCGCCCACAATGCCATCTCCAACCTGAAGCTCGGCTCCGGAATCGCGCCCATCCGTCGATTGCTCGACGTCGGCGTCAATGTCGGCCTCGGCACCGATGGTCTTTGCAGCAACGACACGGCGCGAATTTTCGATGTCATGCGCTTTGCCGCCCTGCTCCACGGCGTTGCCACGCCAGATACCGATCGTTGGGTCAGCGCATCCGATGTCCTTCGCTCCGCCACGATCGCCGGCGCCAGAACGGCGATGCTCGACAAGGTGACCGGATCACTTGAGGTCGGCAAGCGCGCCGATGTCGTGATGATTGATCTCGGCGGCTACGACTACATGCCGATGAACGAGCTCGATCATCATCTGGTCTATTGCGAGAACGGATCGGGCATCCGCATGGTGATCGTCAATGGCGAGATCACCGTGGAGGACGGCAAGCTCTTGACGGTCAACGAAGAGGACATCTTCGCCGAGTTGCGCGAGCTTCTGCCAGCCTACATGAAGGACCATGCGGAACTGGAGCGACTGAACGCGCGCTTCGAGCCGTACATGCGCGAGATGTATCGCCGGGCGACGCTGCAGGATGTCGGCATGAACCGCTATCAGGGCGATCTGCCTCTCTGGCCCGGCCAGAACAGCGTGGTCGGCCGCTAATGTCCGGTCTGTCTCCCGCCGAATTCATCCGCCGCAAGCGCAACGGCGAGCCGCTTGCTCCGGCAGATATCCGCGAATTCGTCGAGGGTATCGGCAACTGCACAGTCTCCGAGGGGCAGATCGCGGCCTTTGCCATGGCCGCATTCCTGAACGGCATGTCGTGGGCCGAGACGGCGGCGTTGACGCTTGCCATGCGCGATTCCGGCGACGTTGTCGATTGGGCGGATACGGCGATCGCGTCATCCGTCATCATCGACAAGCATTCCAGCGGCGGGACCGGCGACGAGAAAGTCAGCCTCATCCTCGCTCCCCTGGTCGCAGCCTGCGGAGTCCACATGCCGATGATCTCGGCGCGAGGCCTCGGGCACACCGGCGGCGAAGTGGATCTCATGGAGGCCATACCGGGATGCGATATCGCGCCGCCGGCCGATGTCTTCAAGCGTGCCGTCGAGACGGCGGGCGCCGCCATCATCGGCCCGACCGGGCGGCTCGCACCCGCCGATGCCGCCATCTATTATGTGCGCGACGTGACGGCGACGGTGGAGTCCGTGCCGCTGATCACCTCCTCCATCCTTTCCAAGAAGCTGGCGGCCGGCATTTCAGGTCTGGTCATGAGCGTCAATTACGGTTCCGGGGCGTTCATGCCGACCATCGCTGACGCACGACAACTGTCGTCCAGCCTGATTGCCGTCGCCAGGCAGGCAGGCCTGCCGATGGTGACGCTGATTGCCGACATGGACGAGGTCATGGGAGATTCGGTCGGAAGTCGTCTACAGGTGCTGGAGGCGATCCGTTTTCTGGACGGGACTCATCGCGATCCGCGGATGCTGACCCTGGTCATGGCGCTTGCCGCTGAGATCCTGCTCCTGGCAAATCTGGTAGCCGACGAGCAGCAGGCGCAGCAGATGCTGCAGCAACGATTAGACAATGGGTCGGCACTACAGCGGTTAGGCAAAATGGTGGCCTCCTTGGGTGGGCCTTCCGATCTTGTCGATATGCCGGGCGTTTATCTGGAGACAGCCTCCTATGTGATGCCGGTCACGGCAGATGCCACCGGATACATCACCAAGGTCGATGCCTTCCAGATCGGGCTTTCCATGGTCGGGCTTGGTGCAGGTCGCAGGCTGCAGACCGACAGCATCGATCATGGCGTCGGCCTGTCCGGAATGCGCCATCTTGGCGATGCCATCGTTGCGGGTGACCCGCTTTGTCTCGTCCACGCACGCGATGCGGCTGCGTATACAACGGCCGCCGATGCTATCCGCCGCGCCATCACCATCACGGCTGGCCGCCCGGCGGAAAACGCCGTCGTGACGGGCCGCATGTCCACCAACGACCCGGAGAATTGAATGTCATTCGCCCAACATTACGCCATCACCGATGTCTGCATTCTCGTGAAGGACACCAAGCGCTCGATCGACTTCTATGTCGGCAAGCTCGGTTTCGAGTTGAACCGGCAAGCGGAAGGCTTTGCGGAATTCAACGGCGCTGGCCTAACGCTCGCCTGCTGGGAGATCGATCACATCAGCAGCCACACGGGCATCTCGAATGCCAAGGCCGAAGGCCCGCACAAGGTCTGCGTGGCCGTCCGCCTGCCGACGCCTGAGGAAATCGACGAGGCCTTTTCCGACCTCTCCGGCAAAGGTGTTGTCATGTATGGCCCGCCCGAGGACTATGTCTGGAACGCCCGCGGTTTCTATTTCACAGGTCCGGATGACGAACTCTGGGAAGTCTATGCCTGGAGAGACGGCGGCTCCGCGGGGAATTTCTAACGACCACTCTCAGCCGGCAGCTTCCACCGGCGCATATGTCCAGGGATCAATGCTTGCCGGGCGACCGGCCAGCGAGAGGCTGGCGGTGCGCGGCGCGGTTTCAGAAATCACCTTGCCGCGCCTGACGACGGCAAGCCGGCCGGCTTTCAACCGGACTGCTTCGATCGCATCCCGCGCCTCGATGAGTACAAAATCCGCATTGCAGCCGGGGGCAATGCCGTAGCCTTCAAGTCCGAACGTCTTGGCCGGATTGGTGGTCACTGCCTGGAAGCAGGCCTTCACCGCATCGCGGCTGGTCATGTGGCCGGTGTGGACAGCCATGTGAGCGACCTCCAGCATGTCGGCATTGCCAAAGCTGTACCACGGGTCCATGCAGGAATCCTGCCCGAGCGCCACATTGACGCCGAGTGCCATCAGTTCTGGTACCCGCATCATGCCGCGACGTTTCGGGTAAGTGTCGTGTCGTCCCTGAAGCACGATGTTGGCAAGCGGGTTCGGTATGCACTGAATGTCGGCTTCCGCGATCAGCGGCAGCAATTTCGAGGCGTAGTAGTTGTCCATCGAATGCATAGACGTCAGATGCGAGCCGGCGACCCGCCCCTGCAGCCCCAATCTCTGCGTCTCGTAGGCCAGTGTCTCGATGTGGCGCGACATGGGATCGTCGGTCTCGTCGCAATGGAGATCGACAAGCAGCCCGCGTTCAGCAGCGATCTCGCAGAGCGCTTTGACCGAAAACCGGCCATCCTCCATGGTCCGCTCGAAATGCGGGATGCCGCCGACGACATCGACGCCCATATCAAGCGACCGGATGAGGTTATTTGCAGCCGTCGGAGAGCGATAGAACCCATCCTGCGGAAATGCCACCAGTTGCAGATCGAGGTAGTCCTTGACGAGGTCCTTGACCTCCAGCAATGCCTCGACACCGACGAGCCTGTCATCGCAGACATCGACATGCGAGCGCACGGCGAGCAGTCCCTGCGCAACCGCAAGATCACAATATTTCAGGGCGCGTTCGATCACCGCTTCCTTGGTCAGCAGCGGCTTGAGTTCACCCCATAGCTGAATGCCCTCGAGCAGAGTGCCGGAGCGATTGAGGCGCGGCGTCCCAAGCGACAGGGTCGCATCCATGTGAAAGTGAATATCGATGAACGGCGGAGACACAAGACGGCCGCCAGCGTCGATCACCCGACCGGCTTCACCCTCGATGTTGCGCTCGACGGCGACAATCTTCCCACCGTTGACGGCGATGTCTATGTCGGTGCGATCGTCGGCAAGATTGGCGTGGCGAACGATAAGGTCGAAAGTCATTAAATAGCGCTCCGCGACATGCAATTGGTCTACCCTGCACCTTAGGTAAATCACCAGCGGCAGCAATAGGTTGAACGATGCTTTGTTCGATTTTTCAGCGCTTTTCGACCGTGGCGATATTTTAGGCTGAAGATTGCCGTTCTATCGAGACGTCACGGTCGAAAACCCACTCGACGTCATGAAAGCGTCACGCGCCTCTGCCATGCGTTCGGGCCGCAACAGCGTTTCATTACCCGGGTTCAGAATGACATCTTCAGCTATCTCCGCACGCCTTTCGCCATCCGCCTCCCCTCGCCTGATCACCTTGGCATCGACGGTCGTCAAGGCCGGCGAAACGGCGCGCGCGTCCCTGAAGCGCCGTCGCGTGACCGAGATGGTTTCGAAAGCGCCGCGTGACTACCAAACCGAAATCGACGTGACCGTCGAACGGATCATCGTCGACCAGATGGTCCAGGCATTTCCAGCCTATTCCATCAAGGGCGAGGAGGATGTCGGCAATCGCGTCGCTGACGAGAACGCGCCCGTCATCTACATCGACCCGATCGATGGCACGACCAACTTCGCCTGGGGCATCCCGCATTTCGGCATGACCATCGCGATCGCAGAGGCTGGCACAATCGTAGCCGGCGTCGTCTACGACCCGATGCTCGACGAATTGTTCAGCGCCGAACTCGGCGGCGGAGCCTATCTCAACGGCGAACGCATTGTCTGCGTTCACAATGCAGACATCGAAAACGTGGTCGTCGGCGCTGGCCTACCGGTCCCCGGTCAGGTCAAGGCAGTCCCTGAAGCCGTTTATTTCGATGCGCTGAAGCGATTGATGGCCAATACGGCAGGCGTTCGGAGGCTAGGCTCCGCGGCATTGTCGATAGCCTACGTCGCATCCGGCCGCCTGGACGGTTTCTTTGAGGATGGATTGTCGATGCATGACTACGGAGCTGCAGCCCTGCTGGTCACGGAGGCCGGTGGGCGTGTCTCTGCCTTCAACGGCGGACCGGTCACGGCCAACGGCGACATCCTTGCCGGCAACATGTCCCTCCACCCCTGGCTGGTCGAGGGGCTTGAAGGCGAACGAGGTTAGCCGAGAAGAAGCGCCTCGATACCGACCGGATCATCGGTAGTGATCTGGTCGACCTTCAGGGCCAGAAGGCGACGAACGATGGGGAGTGCTGCCGGGACGGCGGAGTTGATCGTGTAGGCATCGATGCGGCGGTCAGCTCGATGGAAGGCAGCGACAAGATCGTAGCCCGCATCCTCGGCAAACAGCACGAGTTTATGGTGCAGGTAAATCATCTGCGCGCGAGGCGAAGCGCTTACCGCATCAGCGACGAAGCCTTCAAAATCACGGCTGTCTTGCAAGCGCTCGATCGCACCATCATGGCAAGGGTCGTAGCCGATCGGCATATCAGGAACGGCTTGCGACATGCGCTCGACCGCTTCCGGGTCGCCGGCGGACAGAATGACAGACCGGGCGACCGGCCCGATCGCCGTCGCAAATACCGCAATGTCTTCCTCGCGAATGGCTGTCGCGTGCTCCTTCAGATCGAGTTGCAGGATGGCGTCATCGTGCACCTTCGCGTCGGCCAGAAGCTGTCCGAGATCGTCGATCAGGATGACCGGATGCGCTGTCGGCTCTCCGAACGGGTCGCGAAGATGCAACGTGCGCAGCAGGCTTTCCGTCGCGTCAAGCACGCGCCCGCTGCCCGTCGTCGCCTGGTTCAATGTCTCGTCGTGCAGGACCGCAAAACCCGCGCCATTGTAGCGCACAAGATCGATCTCGACGCTGGCGCCAAGGGTCATGGCCTCGGCAATACGTTGTCCCGTGAACGAGGTGTCGCCGGCATAGCGGTGGCCGCGATGCCATTTCAGCCAAGTCTTGTGGCCTTCCGTGTCGATCGCGATGCCGTTGCGCTCAGACATTACCGAAGATCCGATCATGATTGTGTTCTGGCGTCGCCGCCGATTGATGGACAAGCTTGTTGTCGCGGTAAGCGCGGAACACCTGCGCGACCGGCTCGACGCCCATGCCCCTCGTCCAGTTGCTATCCGGTGCCGTCATCGCCTTCAACCGTGTTCCGTCGGCAAGATCGATATCGACGATCTTGTGCGTGCCGAAATCGATGCTGCGGTGAATGATCGCGGTCGAAAAGCTGCTGGACGCACGCAACGACACCGCCTCGGGGCGCAGAGCGAGCACGACATCGCCATCGTCGATCGGCACCGACACGGGAAACGCCGGATGCTGGCTCTTGCCACCGCGTATGCTCGTCCTGATGAAGTTCATCGATCCGATGAACCCGGCGACAAATTCGGTCTGCGGCTCACGGTAGACGACATCCGGCGGCGCGATCTGCTCGGTGCCCCCGTCACGCATCACGACAATGCGGTCGGCAAGCGCCAGCGCCTCGTCCTGCCCATGGGTGACGAACAGCGTGGTGATCCCGAGCCGCTGCTGGATATCCCGCACCTCTTCCCGCAAACGTTCGCGCAGATGCTGATCGAGGCTGGCGAAGGGTTCGTCGAGAAGCAGGATTTTCGGCTCGAGCACCAGCGATCGCGCAAGCGCCACACGCTGCTGCTGACCGCCGGAGAGTTGCGTTGTTATCCTCTTGCCGTACTCGGCAAGACCGACGAGCGCCAGAGCGCCCTCGACGCGCTCCTTGATCTCGGATTTGGGTAGGCGCCGCAGCTTGAGGCCGAAGGCGATGTTGTTGAAGACATCCATGTGCGTCCATAGCGCATGGCTCTGGAACACCATGCCGGTGGGGCGTCGTTCCGGCGGCAGTGCCGTGACATCCTTCGCGTCGATCAGGATGGAGCCACCAGTCGGCGTTTCGAAGCCACCGATCATCCGCAGCAGCGTCGACTTGCCGGAACCGGACGGCCCGAGCAGGCATACGAGTTCGCCGTCCTCGACATCGAGCGAGAAGTCACGCACCGCGTGGGACGCGCCGAACGTCTTCGAGACGTTCTTGATCGTCAAGCGTGCCATCTTAAAGCCTTTCCTCGGGCTGAGCCCGATCCAAACGTCACGCGCCGAAGCCGCGCGCGAAGGCGCCGGTTCCGACGACGCGGCGCGCAAACATCAGTGCGATGAACGACGGTACCCACAGCATCACCGATAGAACGGCGCCATACTGAACGACGATCTGGTTGTTGATGAAGGTGATCATCAGAACCGGCATCGTGCGGATTTCCGGCGCGCCGATCAACCATGCGCCTTCCGTCTCGTAAAACGTTCCGACGAAGGTGAGCAGCAGCGCCGCGGCGATGGTCGGGGCCGCCTGCGGCAGCGTGATCGACCAGAACACCCGCAGCGGGCCGGCGCCGGCATCGCGGGCGGCCTCCTCCATACGCCGATCGACATTCTGAAACGCCGCGACGGGAATCCAGATCATCAGCATCAGCGTACCAACCAACTGGATCAGCACCACGCCCCAGAACGTGCTAATCAGCCCGAGCTTCAAGAAAATACCTGCAATCGCGACCAGCAGGCCGAACTTCGGGAAGGCGTGGGAGGCCAGGAACGACAGGAAGAGCACGTTCTTGCCGGGAAACGACATGCGCGCGAAGGCGTAGGCGGCAGGCAGGCAGATGATCGCCGACAGAACCGTTACGGTCGCCGTCAGCCTCAGGCTTAGGGCCAGAGCTTCCCACACGTCCGAGCGCGACAGCGTCTGCGACCAGAAACGCAGACCGAACTGCTGCGGGATCACCGATGGGTAGCGCCAGACCTCCGTAAACGCCCATGTGCCGACCACGATCAATGGAAGTGCGATGAAAAGCGTCAACTGGAAGGCGAAGACGATACCGGCCCAATCAGGCCGCGTGCTGATGGCTGTGTTGCCGATCTTCATTTCGCGGCCTCCCGGTTCCTGGCGATCGAGCGCACATAAAAGATGCCGAAGACGAGGCAGAAGCCGAAGGAGATCACCGCTTGCGTCAATGCACTGAGGGGATCGTTGAGATCGGAGAAAGTGCGCTGCATGAACGGTCCCATCATCTCCGGCGACGCCGGCCCGAGCACATAGGGCAAGGTGAAGGAAGAGAAGATGCCAAGGATCGCGAAGGACGCAGTGACCAGCAGCGAATTGCCCATGCGCGGCAGGATGATCGAGACGAACACGCGCAGCGGAGAAGCCCCTACGTCGCGCGCGGCTTCGACCGAGCTTTTTGGAATGGTGCCAAGCCCGGCCGTCAGCATCAGCACCGTCAAAGGCAAGTTATCCCAGACCAGCCCGATGACCGGTCCCCATGGCGTCAGATAGGGAGACGGTATTTTTGGCAGGCCGATCGCATTCAGCAGGATATCGACCGTTCCGTTGGGGCCGATGGTCCGGATCAGCGCGTAAGACAGAATGATCGACGGCACGAACATCGGGAAGATCGCCAGCCCCTGCACATAGGCCGGCAGGCGGCCCTGCGAGAAGCGCAGGTAAAGCGCAATCGGCAGGCCGATGGCGAGCAGCAGCACGCCGCAGACGAACGTCGTCCACAGCGTTACCCAAAGATTGGCCAGGCTGTAGGAATCGCTAAAGAAGAAAGCGTAGGACGCGAGCGAAACCGCCGCGCTTCCGTCCGGCTGCCGAACGAACACGGTCGTGACGACGGCCGCAAGGATCGGATAAACGATCAGCCACGCCAAGAGAAGCACCGGCAGGGCAACCAGAAGAAGCCCCACCGGACGCTGTGCTTTCGTCGGCGCGACTGCTCGCGCCGACAGCGGCAATGCCATGCCTCTGCGCATCAGGTGCGGCTGATGCCTGGGGCGACGGTGCGATACCAACCGTCGTTGATCGCTGGCTCCCAATCACCGCTTGGGAAGGTCGGGATCGTCGTCGGGATGACGTCGGCATACTTCTGACGCAGTTCGTCCGAGATATGATCCCACGAAACAGCAGGGAAGCCACCGAGTTCGGTGATGATCGCTTCCTGGATTTCCTTGGTCAGCATGAACGCCGAAAGCTTCAAGGCAGCATCCTTGTTGGCGCCATTCGAAAACACCGTGATACGCGAGAAGTCGCCGCACAGTGCGAGGTCGCTCAGCTGCACAAGGCCCGTTGTCTCAGGCAGAACGCCCTGCGACAGGGCCTGCAGTACCTGATCCGACCAGACGGGTGTCATCGTGATGACACCTTGCGCAAGTAGCTGAATCGACTGCGTGTTGCCGGCAGTGTAGGCACCCTTTTCATAGAGCGACGGCGCGAGGTCGTTGAGGATCGCCCAGGCCGGCGTCAGCGCCTGGTTGGCGAAGTCGGCGGTGAAATTGTCGATCGTAAACTTCTTCGGATCGCGACCGTTGGCTTCATGGATCGCACGACGAACGAAGTTGCCGCCAGAACCGCCCTTGTCGGGACGATTGTAAATGAACTGGCCGGGGTTGGCCTTGATCCAGGCCGTCAGCTGTTCCCAGGTTTTCGGTGCATCCTTCGGGTCGAGCTTGGTCTTGTCGTAGGCGAGAAGCACCTGCGAGCCGCGATAGGGAAGCGAGTATGGGCTATCGACGCTCAGCGGGTTGACGTTGCCGAACCCTTCGATGTTATCAGCAGAGAACTTTACCCACAGGCCGGCATCGATGCCACCTGTCGGAAGACGAGGATTGAAGGCCTCGAACAGATCGGACTGCGGATCGGTCTTCGACTTCAGCGCAGCAAGCGCGCGGTCTGCAATCGCACGCAAGCCGGTGTTGTCGCCGCCGTCGGTGACCTTCAGGACAACGCCACGATTGGCCTTTTCGAAGGCCGGGCGCACGGTATTGTTCCAGAAGTCGATGATGTTGGCGTCTGAGCCGCTGTAGAGATTGATGGTCGCGTTGGCAGCCGATGCGAAACGCGGCAGAGCCAGAAGGCCTGCTGCGGCCGATGATGTGACAAGAAACTCGCGTCTGTTCATATCCGTCTCCGTTCGGTTCGGGGCCCGCGCCCTCATGGTCTATGGGCTTGCTACTGCCGGCGCGTAACAGCGACATGACAAAAACGGGCGCAGAAGGATTTTTTGCACACCCGTGCATCAAAACCTGAGAGCAGGAAATAGGATGCGAACGCCAGAGCCGTCGTCAGTTCTTGAAGACGAAGCAGGTCCGGTTGCTTTTTCGCATCTGCGCGCAGACGTCATTCGCCTCCGCCCTCGTCTGCCGGGCGATGCGCGAGACATAGCGAGGCCGGAAGCCGAAGCTTCTGTCACGTTGGCGAATGATGAGCGGCTGTTCCTGATTGAGCGGCGCCGGCAGTTGCTGAACAGCCTCGAAAAACAGCCGGCGCGCCACGTCTGCGTTGGCGTTTGCAGCAATCTGCACGCCCCACGGCGCCCAATTGCCTTCCGGTTGCCAGACCGGTTCCGAAATCTTGCGGCGGTTGGCCAAGGCAACGCAACTGTCGATGAAGGGGATGTCCTTGGCCAGGGCATATGCCGTCTCGCCCGGCGTATCGGCCTTCCATTCTTCAACGGTGTGGGCGGTGATCGCCATCACATAGCTGCGCGTCTCCGATGGCAAACTGCCACCGCCGAGGAAGTTTGAGAGCCCGTTTTCGCCGGCATTATAGGCTGCTGCGGCCAAGCCGAGATTGCCGAAGCGGTCCCTCAGTTCGTCGAGATATTCGGCCGACTTCTGAAGCGCCTCCAGCACATCATAGCTGTCTTGCAGGCCGCGCAGCTTGGCGGTGCCTGGCATGAACTGTGCGATCCCCTGAGCGCCCTTGTAGCTGAGAGCATCCGGGCGAAAGCGGCTTTCCCGCCAGATCAACCGCGCGAAGAAATCCGGCGGCAGGTCGTGATCCGCTGCCGTGCGTTCGATGGCGCTGCAGAGGTCGAGGTTGAAGCTATCCTTGCGAATGCACTGCGTTTCCGCAGAGCCGGCAATCGAGCGCGTGTAAAGGCAGGCAGCTTCTGTCGTTGACAGAGGAGGCTCAGTCGCAAACGCAGGAACAGCCAGCGTCAGGAACGGCACCAGGGGTGAAAGTCCGGCGGCCAGAAGAATGAGCTTGCGTCGGACTGCGAACATCTGGTCTCGGCGGTGCCATTGGTTTGCGACGCAATCATACCAATCGGTTTATGGCTCGCAGTCAAGCCTTGCTAAAGCACGCTGCCATCGCCGCGCTAGATTCGTGAGCAAGACCGGAGTACTTGCGAACTAATGGGGCGCGTCAATATCTACAATGCATTCAGTTGCGGTTCGCTGCCAATTCGGCCAGTTTGACGTAGCCGACGCGGACACCAGCTGCCGGTGACACCTAAGCCGGCCCGGCCGAAAGGCCAGAGCTGGCGCCCCCTTGGAGGACGGATCCGATGAAGCTCAAAGACCCTTCCCTTTTTCGCGAGGCAGCACTCGTCGGAGGCCGCTGGATAGAAGCCGATCCAGCCAATGCGATTGCCGTGAACAATCCCGCCACCGGGGAAATCATCGGCCAAGTGCCGAAGCTCGGCGCAGTCGAGACGAAGACAGCGATCGAGGCTGCCCGTGTCGCGCAGAAGGGTTGGGCTGCACGGACGGCCAAGGAACGCGCCGGCATCCTGCGCAAGTGGTTCGACCTGATGATCGATAACAAGGACGATCTCGGCCGCATCCTCACGCTCGAGCAAGGCAAGCCGCTGGCCGAAGCCACCGGCGAGATCGTCTACGGCGCCAGCTTCATCGAGTGGTTCGCAGAGGAAGGACGCCGTGTTTACGGCGACCTGATCCCTGGCCATCAGCCGGACAAGCGAATCATGGTGATGAAGCAGCCGATCGGCGTGGTAGCGGCGATCACGCCATGGAATTTCCCGAACGCAATGATCACCCGCAAGGCTGGGCCAGCGTTCGCCGCCGGATGCGCCATGGTATTGAAGCCGGCCTCGCAAACGCCGTTTTCGGCAATCGCCATCGCCATTCTTGCCGAACGCGCCGGCATTCCGCAGGGGCTGTTCTCCGTCATCACCGGCTCGGCCGCCGCGATTGGTGCCGAGATGACGGCCAATTCGACAGTGCGCAAACTGACTTTTACCGGTTCCACGGAGGTCGGCGCCGAGCTCTACAAGCAAAGTGCACCGACCATCAAGAAACTTGGTCTGGAGCTCGGCGGCAACGCACCCTTCATCGTCTTCGACGATGCCGATCTCGACGCTGCCGTCGAAGGCGCGTTGATCGCGAAGTTCCGAAACAACGGCCAGACTTGCGTTTGCGCCAACCGCCTCTATGTGCAGGACAGTGTCTACGACGCCTTCTCTCGCAAACTCGCCGCTGCCGTCGGCAAGCTTAGGACCGGTAACGGCTTCGACGAAGGCGTCATCCTAGGGCCACTGATCGACAAGTCCGCGCTGGAGAAGGTCGAAGAGCATATTGCCGATGCGCTCGCCAAGGGTGCCAGCATCATACAGGGCGGCAAGCCACATGCGCTTGGCGGCACCTTCTATGAGGCAACGGTTCTGGCTAATGTCACCAAGGACATGGCAGTCTCTCGCGAGGAGACATTTGGGCCCGTCGCGCCGCTGTTCCGGTTTACCGACGAGGCGGATGTGATCGAGCAAGCCAACGACACCGAATTTGGCTTGGCCTCGTATTTCTACGCCAAGGACCTCGCGCGGGTGTTCCGGGTCGCCGAAGCGCTGGAGTACGGCATGGTCGGCGTCAACACCGGCCTGATCTCGACGGCTGAAGCACCATTCGGCGGCGTCAAGCTTTCGGGCCTCGGACGAGAGGGGTCGCGCTACGGCATCGAGGAGTTCACCGAGATCAAATATGTCTGCCTCGGCGGCATCGGCTGATCCGATCATCAGCTGTCACCGTGGAAATTGAAGCTGCTTGTCGCAACTCCCCTAGGGATGGCCAGACACCATGACCTTAGAATGACTGAGATGACCAACACATCGCTTATGCCACTCAAAGCAGGGCTGATCGGCGCCGGCATACAGGCGTCACTGACGCCTGCGATGCACATGCGGGAGGCAGCGGCGCACGGGTTCGACTACCAATACGAACTGCTCGATCTGAACGAGATCGATGCTTCGGTCGATGACGTCCCTGCCCTTCTCTCCGATGCTGAAACACGTGGGCTGTATGGCCTTAACATCACCTATCCCTGCAAGCAGGCGGTTCTGCCCTTTCTCGACGACCTATCGGCTGAAGCTCGGGCTCTCGGCGCAGTCAACACCGTTGTCCTCGAGGAGAACCGCCGGTATGGGCACATTACGGACTGGTGGGGTTTTGCTGAGGGCTTTCGACGCGGTCTGCCCGGTGCCGACCTGTCTTCAGCTGTTCAGCTTGGTGCTGGCGGTGCCGGCGTTGCGACCGCCTACGCGATCCTCTCGCTCGGCCTGCGGGAACTCACCGTGATCGACCGCGAACCAGAGCGCGCCGCGTCTCTGGCAGCCGCCATGTCGGCGATCTTTCCGAAAGCAACGGTCAAAGCCAGTCAGGACATCGAGCAGGCCATGCGCCGAGCCGCCGGTCTCATTCATGCAACTCCAACCGGGATGGCGAAACACCCCGGCATGCCACTGCCGGCCGATCTGCTGCGGCCCGACCTATGGGTGTCGGAGATCGTCTATCTCCCGCTCGAAACCGAGCTTCTGCACCGGGCGCGATTGCGTGGCTGCCGTACGCTGAGTGGTGGCGGCATGGCGGTGTTTCAGGCGGTAGAGGCGTTTCGTCTCTTCACCGGGCGAAATGCGCATGCGGGGCGCATGCTTGCTCATTTCGATGCAGCAATGACTGGTAACAAGCTGAGCTAAGGGCGCAAAGCGCTAAAGGCTGCGAGACCTCCAGAATCGAAAAAGCCTGCCGCGGGAGGAGGTGCAGCAGGCTTTTCGAAAATAACCGAACGGCAGCTGGGAGGAGGAGTGCTGCCATTCCCGCAAGCGCCCTTGGGAGGAGGATAAGGTCGCTTGCAAACTCGAAGCTCTGCGGGAGGAGGTGCATCACTTCGATGACTTGAACATACAGTAAGCACGCCCAAATGATAGGCACATTTTTGCAGAACAGCTATGCGCCATGCGCTTAACGCGCGGCTGCTGTTGCAGATTTGCGCCAGTTAGTCATTTCGGCACATCAACCGCTCCTCTTTGGTCCAGTGCGATTTTCTGCTACGACGCCGCCAAAAGCCAAAAGGAACCGCAGATGAGTGCCGCATTCTACCGTGACTACATTGTCGATCTGAAGGCACGCATGGACGATCTCCATGCCGACACCGCGGCATATCAGACTTACGAGCTGACGATGGAGTTGCTGGCACAGAAAAACCTCGTCAGCTACGCAATGAAGCGGCAGCGCGGGCAGACTGACAGCCTGTTCTATCGCCGCGACACATCGACCGGTCAGCGCGCCCAGATGCCGCAACAGGCGGCCTATGGCGTTTTCGCCGGTTTTTTCGGGCTGGGCCAGTTTCTGGCATCTTCAGGACGCGCCGAGGGACTTGGCGAGGAGCAGTTTGCCGAGACGCTGACAGCCGATTGGGCATACCCGACCTGCGCCGTCCAGTTCTCCTACCGCAGGAAGGGGCAGTCGCGCGCCGCGTCGATGAAGATGCTGTTTATCGGCCTCAACGGCGATGCGGATGCCGCAGCGTATGAAGCCCGCCTTGCACGCCCTGCCCTGCTGATCGAGACCCGGCCCTTCGCGTCCAACATTCTCTGGGAGTGGAAGTAAGAGCGCGTTGGCGGACGAGGTCAGACGTCCAAGGATTGGGACACATCGACGAGCAGTTCACTTGCAACATCACGTAGCAGTTCCGAAACGCTTCTGAGAAACGATCCCATTGCCGATCCTTTGCGCCAGCAGATACCGATCTGCCGGTTTGGCGCCGTGCCTTCGAAGCGCAGCAGGCGCACATTGCTTGAGGCAGGCTGCACTGCCGCCAGTTCGGGCAGCAGCGTAATTCCGACCTCTGCGCCCACCATCTGCCGGAGCGTCTCCAGGCTGGTGGCGCGGAAAGACGTGCGCTCGCTCGCGCCCGACATGCGGCAGACGTCGAGCGCCTGATCGCGCAGGCAGTGGCCCTCTTCCAGCAGCATCAGGTCATACCGGTCGAGATCGGCAAGCGTCAGCGAATGCCTGTTGGCAAGCCCGTGGCCAGCAGGAACGGCCAGCAGGAAATCTTCCTCGAACAGGAACTCGGTTTTCAGGTGATCATCGTTGACTGGCAAGGCAAGGATTGCTGCATCCAGATTGCCGCTTCGAAGACGCGCCAGCAGCGCATCGCTTTTTTCTTCGATCAGCAATGTTTCCAGACGCGGAAACTGCTTACGGATTCGCGGCACCGCATGCGGCAGGAAATACGGCCCAAGCGTCGGGAAGATGCCAAGGCGCAAGGTGCCGACTTCGGGGTTCTGGCTGCGCAGCGCGGACGACCTGATCTCATCGATCTCGGCCATGATCCGACGCGCCCGCTCGACTGTATCTTCGCCGAACGGCGTCAGCATCACCGAGCGCGGCGTGCGCTCGATGAGAGGAGACCCGAGAAACTCCTCAAGTTTCCTGATCTGCATGGAAAGCGTCGGCTGGCTCACGGAACACGCCTCGGCGGCCCGGCCGAAATGCCGGTGGTCCGCCAAGGCTATCAGGTACTCCAACTCGCGAAGCGTCATCTTCACAACACGCGAACGTGTCTCACGCCGCCTTCACGGCATCGGCGTCCGGCGCCGAGGTGCGGATCAGGTGATCGAATGCCGCTAGCGACGCCTTCGCGCCTTCTCCGAGCGCAATGACGATCTGCTTGTAAGGCACCGTGGTGCAATCGCCGGCCGCAAAGACGCCGGGAACCGAGGTCTGGCCGTGATGATCGACGACGATTTCGCCACGCGGCGAAAGCTCGACGGCGCCTTTCAGCCACTCGGTGTTGGGCAGAAGACCGATCTGCACGAAGATGCCCTCGAGGGCGAGCGTATGACGCTGGCCGGCGACGCGGTTTTCGTAAACCAGGCCGGTCACTTTCTGGCCGTCCCCCAGCACTTCTGTCGTCTTGGCGGACAACAGGATCTCGACATTCGGAAGGCTGCGCAGCTTGCGCTGCAGCACGTCGTCGGCACGCAATTTGTTGTCGAATTCGACCAAGGTCACATGGCTGACGATATTGGCGAGGTCGATCGCCGCCTCGACGCCCGAGTTGCCGCCGCCGATAACCGCTACACGCTTGCCCTTGAACAGCGGGCCGTCGCAGTGCGGGCAATAGGCCACGCCCTTGTTGCGATACTGGTCTTCACCGGGAACACCCATCTGGCGCCAGCGTGCGCCGGTAGAAAGAATGACGGTCTTCGACTGCAGCGTTGCGCCATTGGCCAGTTCGATCGAAATCATGTCGGTCCCGCGCACCAGCTTTTCGGCACGCTGCAGGTTCATGACATCGACGTTGTATTCCTTCACATGCTCCTCGAGCGAGGCCGCGAATTTCGGGCCTTCAGTATGGCGAACCGAAATGAAGTTCTCGATCGCCATCGTATCCAACACCTGACCGCCGAAGCGTTCTGCGGCAACACCTGTGCGGATCCCCTTGCGGGCAGCATAGATCGCCGCAGCCGCACCGGCGGGACCGCCGCCAATGACCAGAACGTCATAGGCTTCGCGCTTGTTCAGCCCCTCTGCCGCACGCGCCGCCGAGTTGGTATCGAGCTTTGCGACAATCTCCTCGACTTCCATGCGGCCTTGGCCGAAAAGCTGGCCGTTCAGATAGACCGTCGGCACCGACATGACCTGGCGGCTCTGGACCTCTGCTGGGAATACGCCGCCGTCGATGGCGACATGCTTGACGCGCGGGTTGAGCACGGCCATCAGGTTCAGCGCCTGAACCACGTCAGGGCAATTCTGGCAGGTCAGCGAGAAGTAGGTCTCGAACAGGAAGTCGCCGTCCAGATCCTTGATCTGGTCGATGATCGCCTGCTCGGTGCGCGGTGGATGACCGCCGACCTGCAGCAGCGCTAAGACCAGCGACGTGAACTCGTGGCCCATGGGAATGCCGGCGAAGCGCAGGTTGATATCATGACCGGGGCTGGTCAGCGCGAAGGATGGTGCACGTTCGCCATCGTCGCGTGTCTCAACCACGGAGATCTTGTCCGACAGCTTGACGAGTTCGGCGAGAAGCTCCGACATTTCCTTCGACTTGGCGCTGTCATTGACAGAGGCGGTGATCGCGATCGGGCGGACAACCCGCTCCAGATAGGCCTTGAGCTGGGACTTCAAATTATCGTCGAGCATGGGACACTCCGCTAAAAATGGATGACAGCGGCCGTTTCAGGCGCTGAATATGGCGGTTTTGGACTGCCTTCCAGCCCAAGGCTGGAAGGCAGCTTCATCATTTGAAAATCAGATCTTGCCGACGAGGTGCAGCGAAGGAGCAAGCGTCTTTTCGCCTTCTTCCCACTTGGCCGGGCAAACTTCGCCTGGATGCGCACGGACGTACTGAGCCGCCTTGATACGACGCAGCAGGTCGGCTGCATTGCGGCCAACGCCTTCAGCGGTGACTTCCATCGCCTGGATGACGCCATCGGGATCGACGACGAACGTGCCGCGGTCGGCAAGGCCTTCTGCTTCGCGCATGACTTCGAAGTTGCGGCTGATGGTGCCCGTCGGGTCGCCGATCATGGTGTAGTCGATCTTGCCGATTGTCTCGGAGCTGTCGTGCCATGCCTTGTGCGTGAAGTGGGTATCGGTCGAGACCGAGTAGACTTCGACGTCGAGGCGCTGCAGTTCGGCATAGTGGTCGGCAACGTCGCCGAGTTCCGTCGGGCAGACGAAGGTGAAGTCGGCAGGGTAGAAGAAGAATACCGCCCACTTGCCCTTGGTGTCGGCGTCGGTCACTTCAATGAATTTGCCCTGCTTGAAGGCCTGCGCCTTGAAGGGCTTAATGGATGTGTTGATAAGGGACATGGAGGCTCCTGTGGAATTGCTGCGAAGCGAAATACCGCTTTCGCAACGCAACATAAAGAGAAGCCGGCGATAAATGAAATAGATAAATAAAAAAAATTCGATAGAGAGCGTCTATTGCTCTTTACGGAGCGCGCCAGGTTTTTCAGCATGGCATAGCCTTCGGACCTCGGAAAATCGCTGCGATTTCCTCGTTTCTGACCGACACAATACGGGAAAACTTGCATCCCATTAACGCACGGCTGACGCTATGAAACCGCAGGGCTCTCGCCATGGACTCCATGGAAAAGCGCCATAGGTTTCAGGTTTCGCATTTACATACCACCGTCGAAATACCGATTGAATTTAGGAATACAGCATTGGACTTGCGTAACAAGACGCTCTGCGCTTCCGGGTTTCACGCACCGGAGCGCGGAAAGATCGACATTCTGGACGACGTGCTGATCGATGTCAGCGCTGGTGGTACGATCAGTGCGATCCACCGACCGAGCGACCCGAACTACCGCAGCATCCGCGATGCCCGGGAAGAGACCGGGGAACTGGTCACCTTGCCTGCCGGTTCGTATCTGTTGCCCGGCTTTATCGATCTTCACGTGCATGCACCGCAATATCCACAACTCGGCAGCGCGCTCGATGTACCGCTGGAAGTCTGGCTTCAGAAATACACATTTCCGCTTGAGGCGCGTTACAAGGATCTAGCCTTCGCACGGCGCAGCTATGGACTGCTCGTCGACGACCTTCTAGCGAACGGCACGACAACAGCGCTCTATTTCGCCACCGTACACCAGGATGCCACGCGCACTCTTGTCGATACCTGCATCGAAAAAGGCCAACGCGCGCTGATCGGCAAGGTCTCGATGGACAATGTCGATGAGTGCCCGGACTATTACCTCGACTCGCCGGAAGCCGCCATCGAAGGGACCCGGGCACTGATCGACTACGTCAGGGCGCATCCCGAAAACACCGATGGACGCGTGCTCCCAGTCATCACACCGCGCTTCATTCCTTCCTGTACCGATGCCACACTTGAGGGATTGGGCGCACTGGCCAAGGAATGCGGCTGCCATGTGCAGACGCACTGTTCCGAGAGCGACTGGGCTCATGGTTATGTGCTGTCGCGATACGGCGTCACCGACACGGAGGCGCTCGATCGCTTCGGCCTGCTTGGCCGACGCACGGTGTTGGCGCATGCCAATTTCCTGACGACCGATGACATGGACCGCGTGCGCGAGCGCGAGGCCGCCGTCGCACACTGCCCGCTCTCCAATGTCTACTTCGCCAACGCCGTCTTCCCATTGCGTGCCGCGCTCGACAAGGGCGTGCATGTCGGCCTTGGGACCGATATATCCGGCGGCCCGAGCGCGTCGATGCTGGAGAACTGCCGCGGCGCCATCCTGATGTCGCGCGCTTTGGAGAGCGGCGTCGATCCCAAGCTCGATTCAGCGGCACGTGCAACGTTCGGTCCCGCTCAGATCGATTTTCGCGATGCATTCTATATCGCCACAGCAGGCGGCGGTGTGGCGCTGGATCTTCCCGTTGGCCAGTTCCGGCCCGGCTATTTGTTCGACGCCATTGTCATCGATACAAGGGCCGAGAAAGGCTCCGTTCGGCTGTTCGACGAGTTCGATAGCGGCGAGCAAATCCTGCAGAAGATCATCAACACGGCGTCGAAACCGAATATCGCCGCGACATGGGTCGGCGGTCTTAACGTTCGCCTGCCGTAGCAAAGACATTGGTCGGCGACTTGCTTTCGCTTTCGCAATAGGCGCCGACCACAGCCTCCTGCCGAATTGTATCGGCAGTCCCGCAAAGGCAAATTGCAACCAGACGGACAATGTGCAAGCCTGCGTGACCACGGAGGGGATCCGTGTCGCGAAGGGGATTGCACATGCTTCTGTTTCTCGCATTTCTGATCGGCATTATTGCAGGCCTGCGGGCGCTGACGGCACCAGCCGCGGTCGCCTGGGCAGCGGCACTTGGATGGTTCGATATTTCACAGACGCCTCTGGCCTTCATGGGCTATAGGTGGACACCGTGGGTCTTTACGCTGCTGGCACTCGTCGAGTTGGTGACCGACCAACTACCGTCCACGCCGTCTCGGAAGGTACCGATGCAGTTCGGTGCCCGACTGATCATGGGGGCGCTTGCTGGCGCCACGATTGGTGCGGCGGCTGGCTCGCTTGCCGGCGGCTTGATCGCAGGGATCGTCGGCGCCATAGTGGGCACGCTTGGCGGTGCGGCTGCGCGTGGCAAGCTCGCCTCGATTTTCGGCAAGGACCCACCGGCAGCTCTTATCGAGGACGCAGTGGCAATCTTTGGCGCAATATTGATTGTCGCGTCAGTGTGATGCGCGCGTTTGATGCCATCGTTATCGGTGCGGGACAGGCCGGTCCTTTCCTTGCCGCGCGCATGGCGGCAAAGGGCATGACGGTGGCGCTGATCGAACGAAAATTCCTCGGCGGAACATGTGTCAACGCCGGCTGCATGCCAACCAAGACACTAGTCGCCAGCGCACGCGCTGCCCACGTGGCACGAACGGCCGCCGCTTACGGGGTGACGATCCCCGGTGAGGTTGGCATCGACATGAAGACGGTTCGTAGCCGCGCGCAGAAGATCACGATGGATGCCCGCAGCGGCCTGATCAAATGGTTTAACGGCATGAGCGGCGTGACCGTGATCTATGGTCACGCCCGCTTCGAAGACCCGAAGACGATCTTCGTCAACGGCGAGAGGCTCACGGCGCCCCGCATCTTTCTCAATGTCGGCGCGCGACCCGCCATCCCGGACATGCCTGGAATTGACGATATCAGCTACCTCACCAGCACCTCCATTATCGAACTCGACAGCCTGCCCCGTCATCTGGTGGTGGTCGGCGGCAGCTATATCGGCCTGGAGTTCGCCCAGATGTATCGCCGCTTCGGCGCCGAGGTCACCGTAATCGAGCGAGGATCGAAACTAGCCTCGCGCGAAGATCCGGATATTTCGGATGCGATCGCCGATATCCTGCGATCCGAAGATATCACCATCCACACCGGCGCCGACGGAATTGCGTTTGCCAGAGCAGGCGACGACATCTCCGTTAGCGTCGCGGACGGCGTGGCGGACGTCACGGCCAGCCATGTGCTGATAGCGACTGGACGAATACCCAACACCGATGATCTCGGTCTCGACAGAGCCGGCGTTGCCGTCGACAAACGAGGCTACATCGTTGTCGATGACAAACTGGCAACCAATGTCGACGGCATCTGGGCGCTTGGCGATTGCAACGGCCACGGCGCCTTCACCCACACATCCTACAACGACTTCGAGATCGTCGCCGCCAATCTGCTCGATGGCGAGAACCGCAAACTCAGCGACCGCATCCTCGCCTATGCGCTCTATATCGACCCTCCGCTTGGCCGGGTCGGCATGTCCGAAAAGGAGGCGCGCGCCTCCGGCCGTGACCTGATGATCTCCACCCGGCCCATGAGTCGGGTTGGTCGCGCGAATGAGCGCGGCGAGACCAAGGGGTTTATGAAGGTGATCGCCGACGCTTCGACTCAACAGATACTCGGCGCCGCGATCCTTGGCATCGAAGGCGACGAGGCCATTCATGGGTTCATCGATGCGATGAATGCCAAGACCCCCTATCCTTTGCTGAAATGGGCAGTGCCGATACACCCGACCGTGTCGGAACTGATCCCGACCTTGCTCGGCGACCTGAAGGCCGTGTAGGCTCGCCGGAGCGACGGAGAAACCTGACCCGTGTCCATCGAGCATCTCATCGAACACTACGGCCTGCTTGCAATCTTTCTCGGCACCGCATTCGAAGGGGAAACGGCAGCCTTCCTTGGCGGGGTCATCGCGCATCGCGGGCTGCTGCCATGGTGGGCTGCCTCGCTCGCCGCATGCGCCGGCTCATTTGCCGGCGACCAGATGTGGTTCTTCGCCGGCCGGTATGCGGCGCGCTGGAAAGTGGTTCGGCGCGTGATGGAAACGCCGGCGCTCTCGCGGGTCACAGCGCTTCTGGAACGCTATCCCACCGGCTTCATCCTCGCCTTCCGGTTCCTTGTCGGGCTGCGAACGATCAGTCCGATCGTGATCGGAACCACGCGCATATCGACCGCGAAATTCGTCGCGTTGAATGCCGTCGCGGCATTCATATGGGGCCAGCTGTTCACAGCGCTCGGCTATCTCTTTGGGCACGGGATCGAGCAGATATTGGGCCGGCTGCCGCTTCACCATCACCTGCTCATCGCGCTCGGGGCTGCAGCGGCGATAGCCGTTGCAGCCCTTGCGTTTCGCCGGATGCGGTTTGGCGTCATCCGGCCATAGATCGAGGCTATTCCATCACGATCTGCAGCTTCACATCGCTCGGCCGCGCTTCGACGGCGCGGTCAAAGGCCATGATCGATTCCTCGAAAGCGAATGTTTCCGAGATCAACGGCTTCAGATCGACGCGCCCGGAACCCAACAGCGCAATCGAACGCTCGTACTGATGGGCATAGCGGAACACCGTTTCGATACGGATCTCCTTGGTGGATGCTGTCGAAACGTCGAAGCCAATCGGATTGACCGGCAGGCCGACGGCGACGATCACGCCACCCGGACGCGCCAGATCCATGATCGTCTCCCATGCGCGCGGTGAACCCGAGCATTCGAAGATCACATCCGCGCCCCATCCGTCTGTCAGCCGCGACACTTCTTCCACAAGGTTCTGCTCGCGGATATTGACGGGAATGACGCCCTGGTATTGAGCGGCGATATCGAGCTTCGGCTGGGCAAGGTCGGCAACGATCGCGCGAGCGCAACCGCCGGCGAGCGCCGCGATCGCCACCATCGTGCCGATCGGTCCGGCGCCCAGCACCACGGCCGTGTCGCCTGGCGCAATTTTCGCCTTGGTTGCCGCCTGCATGCCAACCGCAAAGGGTTCGACCATGGCACCTTCCGCGAAGCTGACATTGTCAGGCAGCTTGAATGTATAGTTGGCTGGATGCACGACCTCCGGCGTCAGCACACCATGCACAGGCGGCGTTGCCCAGAAGCTGACGGCGGGATCGACGTTGTACATCCCGAGACGGCTTGCCTTGGAGTTCGGGTCCGGAATGCCCGGTTCCATGCAGACACGATCGCCGACCTTCAGATGGGTCACCCCCGCACCGACCTCGACGACCGTTCCGGCGGCCTCGTGGCCCAGCACCATAGGCTCGTTGACCACGAACGGACCGATCTTGCCGTGTGTGTAATAGTGCACGTCGGAGCCGCAGACACCCACGATGTGGATCTTGATCTTTACCTGCCCAGGTCCTGTTTCCATCGGCAGATCGATATCGCGAATTGCGAGTTCATGCTGGCGTTCGAGCACCAACGCACGCACCTTGGTCATTATCGGTTCCTTCCCTATCGCCTCCCCGCTCGCTGAATCGAGCGCAGCGTCGGCCAGACTATAGAACCCGAAGCCGCCGAATTTCAATTCGATTTGCGATGCATTTGCCCAGCAGGTGACGGAATGCCCAATGCAACTCCACGAGGTCTTGCACCGCTCCATATCTGGTGCAGCTTCCAGCGGATTGTTCCCAAACAACGTTCCCTGGCCACCTAGGCAGATTCATTCCAAATCCGTCGGCGAAATGGCACAGCATTCCGGAACTTCACCATCGAACAGAAACAATCTTCGTTTCATTATACGACCAGCTTGGTAGTGTTTGGGTCACAACGAAGGAGAGGTTCCCATGCATTCACACCGGATCACCCGGCTTTTGACAGCCGCCGTTCTGGCCGGCAGTTTTGCCATTGGCGCTGTTGCCCCGGCCTTTGCCGACCAAACGCTTCTCAATGTCTCCTACGATCCGACACGGGAACTTTACAAGGATTTCAATGCGGCATTTGCCCAGAAGTGGCAGAAGGATACCGGTGAAACGGTCACGGTCCAGGCCTCACACGGCGGTTCCGGCGCACAGGCGCGATCCGTAATCGACGGGCTCGATGCCGACGTCGTCACGCTGGCGCTAGAAGGCGACATCGACGCAATTGCAAAGAAGACCGGCAAGATCCCAGCCGACTGGAAGACGAAGTTCCCCAACAACTCCACACCTTACACGTCGACGATCGTCTTCCTTGTCCGCAAGGGCAATCCGAAAGCTATCAAGGATTGGGCCGATCTGGTGAAGGATGATGTTCAGGTCATCACCCCCAACCCCAAGACCTCGGGCGGCGCACGCTGGAACTTCCTGGCAGCCTGGGCTTGGGCCAAACAGGCAAACGGCGGCGATGAAGCCAAGGCTCAGGAGTATGTCTCCAAGCTGCTGCAGCACGTTCCGGTTCTCGACACCGGTGCACGTGGCGCGACGACGACCTTCGTACAGCGTGGCCTGGGCGACGTTCTGCTTGCGTGGGAGAACGAAGCCTATTTATCACTGGAAGAACTCGGCCCCGATCAGTTCGAGATCGTAACGCCGAATTTCTCGATCCGCGCCGATCCGCCGGTCGCCATTGTCGACGGCAACGTCGACAAGAAGGGCACCCGTAAGGTCGCCGAAGCCTATCTGAATTACCTCTATTCCGACGAGGGCCAGAAGATCGCTGCCAAGCACTACTATCGCCCGATCAAGCCGGAATCGGCCGACCCAAAGGATATCGCCCGCTTTCCGAAGCTGACGCTTGCCACGATCGACGACTTTGGCGGCTGGAAGGAAGCACAGCCGAAATTCTTCGGAGATGGCGGCGTATTTGACCAAATCTACAAGCCGGCACAATAATACGCCGCATGAAAGCACATAGCCCCACACGGTGGCGGTTCAGGCGGCCGAGTGTCATTCCGGGTTTCGGAATGACGCTCGGCTTTACCTTGATCTGGCTCACCCTCCTCATCCTCATCCCTCTCTCTGGCCTTGCATGGCGCTCGAGCGAACTCGGCTGGGAAAAATTCTGGTCGATCGCGTTTGATCCACGGACTGTGAACGCTCTGCGTATCAGCTTCGGAACCGCTTTCGCCGCGGCCTGTGTCAACGCCGTGTTCGGCATCGTGCTCGCCTGGGTGCTGGTCCGCTACCGCTTTCCCGGCAAGCGGATCATCGATGCCATGGTCGATTTGCCATTCGCCCTGCCAACCGCCGTTGCCGGCATTGCGCTGGCAACGCTTTACGCGCCCAATGGATGGATCGGCCAGTTTCTGACGCCTTTGGGAATCAGAATCGCCTTCACGCCGGTCGGCATCGTTGTTGCCCTCATCTTCGTCGGACTTCCGTTTGTGGTGCGAACGGTTCAGCCCGTCATGGAGGAGATCGACAAGGAAGTGGAGGAAGCGGCCGCGACGCTGGGCGCCAATCGGTTCCAGACCATTTCGCGTGTGCTGCTGCCTGGCCTCGCACCTGCCGTACTCACCGGCTTCGCGCTTGCCTTCGCGCGTGGTGTCGGCGAATACGGTTCGGTGATCTTTATCGCCGGTAACCTACCGTTCAAATCCGAGATTGCGCCGCTTCTCATCGTCATCAAGCTCGAGGAATACAATTATGCCGCGGCGACTGGTATCGCCGCCGTCATGCTGATCCTCTCGTTCATCATGCTGCTGGTGATCAACCTCATCCAGAGCTGGAGCAGACGGAGGTACGGCTATGGCGCTTGAGACAATCACCAATTCGCCGAAGGTCCGTTCGGTCGTCACCGAGCGTCGATGGGCGCGGTGGACGCTGATCGCGATCTCGCTGGTCTTCCTGACGTTGATCTTGCTGCTGCCGATGGCAGCGGTATTCGTCGAGGCGTTCCGCAAGGGCGCCGGTGCATTCTTCACGGCACTGCAAGACGCCGAGACTTTCTCGGCGATCCGGCTGACACTGATCGTTGCGGGTATCAGCGTTCCGCTGAACGTCGTCTTCGGCGTTGCCGCCGCCTGGGCCATCGCCAAGTTCGAGTTCAAAGGGAAGGCGTTCCTGACGACGCTGATCGACCTGCCCTTTTCGGTTTCACCTGTCATATCGGGTCTGGTCTTCGTGCTACTGCTCGGCGCCAACACCTATCTCGGCCATTGGCTGAGCGCGCACGATATCAAGGTTCTGTTCGCCGTGCCGGGTCTGATCCTGGCGACGATGTTCGTCACCTTTCCCTTCGTGGCACGCGAACTGATCCCGCTGATGCAGGAACAGGGCACCGGCGACGAAGAGGCGGCGCTTTCGCTTGGGGCAAGCGGTTGGCAAACGTTCTGGCACGTGACGCTGCCCAACATCAAATGGGGCCTGCTTTACGGCGTGCTGCTCTGCAACGCCCGTGCGATGGGTGAGTTCGGCGCCGTCTCGGTTGTCTCGGGCCATATCCGCGGCCAGACCAACACCATGCCGCTGCAGGTGGAGATTCTCTACAACGAGTATAACTTCACCGGAGCTTTCGCCGTTGCTACGCTGCTCGCTCTACTGGCGTTGGTCACCCTTGTCTTGAAGACATTGCTGGAAATGCGATACAGCGACGAAATCGCCGCGAGCCGGCGGCACTGAGGAATTAGAATGGAAGTTCGTGTTCAAAATCTACGCAAGGAATTCGATCGGTTTCCGGCTCTGCATGACGTGTCGCTCGACATTCATTCCGGTGAGCTGATCGCCCTGCTCGGGCCTTCGGGATCCGGCAAGACCACATTGCTGCGCCTGATCGCCGGGCTGGAAAGCCCGACCGAGGGCTTGATCTATTTCGGTGACGAGGACGCGTCGAAGAAGACGGTGCAGGAGCGCAATATCGGCTTTGTGTTTCAGCATTACGCGCTGTTTCGGCATATGACGGTTCTCGACAATGTGGCGTTCGGGCTGAAAGTCCGTCATTCCTCGCGCCGCCCGCCGCGCGACGAAATCCGCCGTCGTGCGCTGGAGCTCCTCGAACTGGTGCAGTTGCCGGGCCTTGAAAAACGGTATCCGGCGCAACTTTCCGGCGGCCAGCGACAGCGCGTAGCACTTGCACGGGCGATGGCGGTCGAACCGAACGTGCTCCTGCTCGATGAGCCATTCGGCGCGCTCGACGCGCAGGTGCGCAAGGACCTGCGCAAATGGCTGCGCGAGATTCACGATCGCACCGGCCATACAACTGTGTTCGTCACCCATGACCAGGACGAGGCGATGGAGCTAGCCGACCGCGTCGTCGTCATGAGCCAGGGCGCAATCGAACAGGTCGGCACGCCGGACGAGGTCTACGACAATCCGAACTCGCCCTTCGTGTTCGGCTTCGTCGGCCAGTCGAACTGTCTCAAGGTGCGCCTTTCCGGCGGCGAAATATGGTTCGAGGACCGCCCCCTCGGCCTGACGGCAGAGGGAGAGCCGGATGGCGAAGCAAGCCTCTACTTCCGTCCGCATGACATCGAAATCCGCGACGGATGCGGCGGCTGCATCGCTGGACTGCTGACAAGCAGCCGACGGGTTGCAGGAACGCGGCACGTGGAAATCGACATCGGCGACGGTCATCCGCCGGTCGAGCTGGAACTGCCCCCGGCAGCAGCCGGGAGCCTCGATCGCAGCCGGATCGCCTTTCGTCCGACCCGCTGGAAGCTGTTTCGATCGGCGTGATGCTGTAGCGATGATATCGTGACATAACGGAAGACGGCTTCGCGCAATGCGACGCCGTCTCTCCCGATTTGACTGGTGTGGCCGCCACAAGATTGGCCAGAACCACTGTCATCTCAAAAGTACGGCGACAAATTGCCGGTTGAGCGGCATGAATGTCGATGCCGTCAAGATCGGGTTTACCAATCTGTTTTAAGGCTGGCTTCGTCAACCTTCGCCTGTGCGCATCCATCGCACGCAGAACGCATCGAAAGAGCAGGCGCCATGCCCGACATTACCTCCGACCTCGAGATTTTTGATCTGGCACCGATTGCCATGTGGATCGAAGACTTCAGCAGTGTGAAGGCGCTGTTCGACGAGTGGCGGCAGGAAGGCGTTGGCGACATCAGAACGTTTCTGAAGGAGGATCCGGCACGGGTCGCCGAATGTTCGAGCCGTATTCGTATACTGCGTGTCAACGGCAAAACGCTCGAACTGTTCGAAGCAGCGGACCTTGATCATCTTACCGACAATCTTTCGATGGTGTTCCGCGACGAGATGCTGGAGAGCCATGTGAACGAGCTAGCTGCACTCTGGGATGGCAAGACCGAGTTTGACGGCAGCGCAGTGAACTACACGCTTTCCGGGCGCCGGCTCGACATCCAGCTGCGCGGGACAGTCATGCCCGGTCACGAGCAAACACTAGAGAGGCTGCTGCTGACCACTGAGGATGTGACGCCCCGCGAGGACGCAAGGCGTCAGGAGGAACAGCAGCGGCAATATGCTGAAGGGATTTTCGAGCATTCGCCGGTGTCGCTTTGGATCGAGGATTTCAGCCGCATCAAGCATCTGATTGAGGATGTCCGGCACCGCGGCATTGGGGACTTCCGGGTGTTCACCGATGTGCACCCGGAATTCGTTGTTCAATGCATGAGCGAGATCAGCGTCATCGAGATCAATCGGGCGACGCTCGATCTTTTCGGAGCGCCTGACCGCACAACGCTGCTGCATCGCCTCGCAGAGATTTTCCGCGATGACATGACGAAGACGTTTCGCGAACAGCTGATCGAGCTATGGAATGGAAACCTGTTTCATCAACGCGAAGTCGTGAACTATGCGCTGGATGGTTCCGAGCGCCATGTGCTGCTGCAGTTCTCGGTATTTCCAGGCTACGAGAAGGATTGGTCGCGGGTCCAGATCGCGCTGACCGACATCACTGCCCGCAAGAAAGCCGAGGCCTATCTCGAATATCTCGGCAAGTATGATGTCCTGACAAAATTGCACAACCGCGCCTTCTATTCGGAAGAACTGAACAGGCTGCAGCGCAAGTCCCTGCGGCCGGTCTCCGCCATGATCATCGACCTGAACGGGCTCAAGGAAACCAATGATCAGCTTGGCCATGACGCGGGCGATGCATTGTTGCGCAGGCTTGGCGAGGTCCTGAACGGCGCCATCTCCGTGCCCAATCACGCTGCACGCATTGGCGGCGACGAGTTCGCGGTGCTCATGCCGGGCGCCGATCGCCACGCCGCCGTCGCCACACTCGACACGATCAACGAACTTGTGAAGATCAACAACCAGTTCTATTCCAACGCACCGCTCAGCCTTTCGGTCGGGCTCGCCACAAGCGAGCCAAGCGAAACGATGGAGTCGATGGTGCGCCGTGCCGATCTGGCCATGTACGAGCATAAGCGGGAGCACCATGCCAGCCGCAAGGCCGTCACGTCGGCTCAGCAGGCAAATACGTCTGCAGCAATCTGATCGCCAGTTATCACACCAAGGGCAAGCCTAATCATGAGGTTTGTCGGTGAAATGCCGTATGGCAAACTCTGCGGCGCGTTGGTTCGAGCGGCGGGCATCGTCGAGCCAGAACGGAAACAGCTGCCACTGGTGAACCATGCCGGGGATCACTTCTGTGGTGACGTCAACACCGGATTGTCGCGCCTTGTCGGCCAGTCGCAGCGTGTCGTCGAGCGAAATCTCCCGCGAGCCGACCTGCATGAGCAGCGGCGGAAAACCCTTCATGTCGGCGTAGAGCGGCGAAACTCTCGGGTCCGTCGGTAGGCGGTCTCCGAGGTAAGCTTTGCGGGCGTCCTCGACCTGCAGCAGATTGCCGAAAGGATCGCTGGCCGCGTTGGTCTTGATCGAGCCCCCGGTCAACGCAAGGTCGGTGATCGGACTGATGGTGATGACCGCTGCGGGGAGCGGTCCCTTCAGCCTCATCTGCCGAAACGTCGCCTCGATCGCCAGATTGCCGCCAGCGGAATCTCCGAGCATCACGATGTTGCCAGGGTCGTAACCGGAATCGAGCAGCCATAGATAGGCCGTCAGCGTATCGTCGATCTGTGCGGGATAAGGTGATTCCGGTGCAAGCCGATAATCGATCAGCAGGACATCAGCCGATGACGCCTTTGAAAGGGACGCCGCCGAGGCGCGGTGTGTATCGGGCGAACCGCTGAAAAAACCGCCTCCATGAACATAGAGAATAGCGCGCTTGCCGATCGAATAATGCACACGCGCCGGCCAGATCAACTCGGCATCCACCCCACCGGCATCGACCCGCCGGATCTGGACACGCGACGGGCCGGGCGTGTCGCGCATCAATTGCTCGAATGCCGCCCTCTTTTCTGCCAGCGTCACCGCTTTGGAGTAGTGTTCCGTCCACACCCCGAGCAGCTTTTCAACCTGTTGCTTTGAGGTCTCGCTCTGTGGTGCGTCCGCTTGCACGGTCCGTTCAGCGGCAATAGCGGCCGACATGCTGAAGACGACGGAGAGACAAATCGAGAATCCGGCGATCAATGCGCGGCGGATAATGGACGACGCGATCGTTTGCAACCGATCGAACGGCGATCGCATATCGTCCAAGCTGCGCATCTTGAGGCCCTCAATGTGATGAGTGTCAACATCGGCGCCGAAACTGCCACGCCTACGAAGAGAGTCAAGGCTCCACTCCCAGTCCTGCGAAATCACAAGCCCTGGCCGCACGAACTCAGGCCTCCACGGCTTTTCGCAGGTTCACGAGCGCCTTGATCGGCAAATGATCGGAGGCCATGCGGGAGAGCGGGGTATCATGAGCCTCGACGGTCGTCACCACGCCCTTGCGGTTCGCCATGATCCGATCAAGCGCGAGCACCGGTAGCCGGGCGGGAAAGCTCGGGACGGCAAGCGGTTGCGGGCCGAAGATCGACTGGAACGAATGTAGGGACGAGCGGTCGCCCAGGCGCCACTCGTTGAGATCGCCGAGCAGGATCGTCGGAATCTCGGACGTGTCGGCCATGAGCTCGAGCAGCACTCTTGCCTGCTGTGAACGCGAATGCCGGAGAAGGCCAAAATGCGCGGCGATGATGCGCAGCCCCCCTCCCCGCTCCAACTCAAGTTCCGCCACCAGCGCCCCGCGCGGCTCCAGGCCGGGCAGCTTGATCTGGTGAACGTCACGCACCAGACCCTTCTTGAAAAGCACGACATTGCCGTGCCATCCATGCGCCTTTGCCATACCGCTGACCGGAACCGGCACGAGTCCGGTTTCGCGCTCGAGCCTCGCCATATCCAGTATGCCCGTACGCTCACCAAATCGGGTGTCGGCCTCCTGAAGCGCGATGACATCGGCGTCGATCTCATGGATCACCCGGCTGGTGCGCTCGGGATCGAAACGCCGGTCGTTGCCGACGCATTTGTGGACATTGTAGGATGCGATCAGCGTGCCTTCCGGCCGCGACAACGACCCGACATGCGGTGCATCCACGCGTTTTTTGCGGTTTCTTATGGAAGCTAGAATGCTGGCGGGGAGACTGTCTTTTTTGGCATGCATCGCTGTTTGCCGGCGCTCCGTTGAACAAATGTGCTGCTGCTTCAAGTATAGGCGGTCTAGCCCAACTTACCATGCCGACACAGGGAAAAAGCACTCAGAGGTACGGCGACCCAAGCCACAGCACCTTGTTCAACAGCCGTACAGCAAAAGGTTTGGCCCGCAGTCCCTGGAGTGTCACCGGTGATGCCGATCGGATCGACTCGCCAATGCGCTCGTCGATCTCGGTGGCAAAGCCTTCGTTCAACACTTCAAGATCGATTTCGAAATTGAGGCGCAGCGATCGCGGATCCAGATTGGACGAACCGACATAGGACCAGACACCATCGATCGACAACAGCTTTGAATGACTGAACGCGCCGCTGGCGCGCCAGATGCGGCAGTAATTGCTGACAATCTGATCGAACTGTGCCGTCATGGCGCGATCGACAAGCACGAGATTGTTGGCTGCAGGCACGACGATATCGACCTCGACGCCGCGGCGGGCCGCCGTCGCCAGAGCGCTGATCAATTCGCGATCGGGCAGGAAATAGGGCGACATGATCCTGATCGACTTGCGGGCGACGGAGAAAGCGCCCATCAGCATCTTGTGATTGGTCTCGACCCGCCGATCTGGGCCTGAAGCCACTACACGCATAAACACCGGATCGCCGGGCTCTCGCTCCGGCGCCGCAATGCGCCATTCGTCTCCATTCAACACTTCACCAGTCGTGAAGCGCCAATCCTCGGCGGCAATGTCGAAAAGATCGGCGACGACAGGGCCGGTGATCATGAAATGGGTGTCGCGGGCGAAATTGTCCCCGGCAATCTCGCGGGTGAACCCCGCCCTGATGTTCATGCCGCCTGTCAGCGCAATCCGCCCATCGATGACGACAATCTTTCTGTGGGTCCGCAGATTGGCGTAGGGCAGACGTAGGCCGATGATGACATTGCCGTTGAATACCGAAACGGTGACGCCGCCCTCTTCGAGATAGCCAAGGATGCTGGGGACCGAATAGCGTGCACCGACAGCATCGATCAGCACACGTACGGCCACACCGCGTTTGGCGGCGGCGATCAATGCATCGGCGATCCTGAGGCCGATCGGATCGCGATCGAAAATGTAGGTTTCGAGCAGCACGCTTCGCTCGGCATTGTCGATCGACGCTTTCATCGCCGCATAGCAGTCATCGCCCGTCTCAAGCATGTCGATGGTGTTGCCTGTGGAGATCGGGCTGCGGGCCACCCGATCTCCCAGCGTCTGCAGCGAGGCAAAGCGGCGTCCGAAACCGCTGATGATCAGGTCGGCATCGGCATCGAAGCTTTCGAGTTCGTCGAGGTCCGCCTGCGAGATCAACGCATCGCGGCGCAAGCTCAGCGACGCCCGGCGAACCCGATTGATGCCAGCGATAGCGTAGAGAACGGCGCCGACAATCGGCGACAGCACGATCACGCCGACCCAGCCGATGGCGGCGCGCACCTCTTCTTTCGTCATCGTCGCGTGGATGGCCGCGGCCGCTCCCATGACCAACGAAATTGCAAACAGGATATGCGGCCAGTAAGTCGATATGAGATAAAACATTAGCGCAAGATATAGCGATCAGGCACCATTGTTCAATTGCCTGCGCATAGGTCAAATCCGTCACGTTCCAGTTGGGAGTTAACTGCTCGAAAAGGTTCGATCTGCACGTCTTTTGAGCACAATTACCAACGATGCCCTGCCTTCATGGTGCAGCGCCGCATCTATTTTTGCAGCGTGTCAGAAATTCCTTGAAACAAGGCGATTCGTCTGGAACTCTCCTTTCAGTATCGCGTTTGAACGATGGCATCCCTGCACTGGAGATCGGCGATGACGGAAACTCAACAAGAGTGGATTGCGAAGCGTGCTTATGCGCTTTGGGAAGAGGAAGGTCGCCCGGCCGGGCGAGATCATGCGCACTGGGAACAGGCGATGAAGGAGCGCGCTGCGCTCGAAGGATCGGCTGCGTCAAGCGACGGCAAGGAAGTGAAAACCAGAGCAAAAAGGCCTGTGGTTGATGTCAAGGCAAACGGCGCTGCCAAGGCGGCTCCAAAGAAAACAGCGGCGCGGAAGTCGGCCTGACAATTTCAATGCCTATTGCTTCGAATGGGCGCCTCACCGGAGCCCTGATTCATTCGTCATACGCCTGAATTAATTTAGGCGTACTGAATAGATATGGCCATGCAGCAATCGGCGACGCTCATGCTGCAACGGGGGAAATCGCGTCGCAGAGGGCACTGAACGGAACAATAATGACTGCCGGCCGTTTTTCAGCAAAACTCGGAGGGCAGTCATGAACCGCGGATATTTCGACGTCATTCTCGTGTCTCTCTTCGTAGCAAGTTTCTACTTGTTCATCGCTCCCATGTGAGATTCCATGCCGACCCTCGTCCTCGCTGCAACGGCTTATCTGGCGCTTGCCATGTTTCTGGTGGTTGTCATCGACAACCTTGTGGCTTTGTTCTTCCGCGAAAAGCGGGCAACGATTGCATTGCGCCGATCGGCCTTCGATAAAATCCTTGCGGCCTCGCGCTGGGCGATGCGCAAGTAATCGCGTTGCGCATGTAAGGCGGCGTCTCCGACTCAAGCGATGATGGGCGACAAACCCGATATTTCAAAATACTGTTACAAACAGTGGCGTCTTTACGAGATCCAATCGCAGGCGCCTGCTAGGAGGCGCAGATGTCCTATCAGCTTTACTATTGGAGCGGAATACAGGGCCGCGGCGAGTTTGTGCGTCTGGCGCTGGAGGAAGCCGGCGCGGAATATATCGACATCACGCGACATGAAGGCGCAGGCATGGGAACCGGCGCCATGCTTGAAATCATGAACAGCGACGGATCGAACATTCCATTCGCTCCACCCTTTCTAAAAGAGGGCGATCTGGTGGTATCGCACGTCGCCAACATTCTCTTTTATCTCGGCCCGAAGCTCGAGCTCGCACCCAATGATGAAGGCCTGCGCTATGTGGCAAACGGGCTGCAGCTGACGATCACCGACTTCGTCTGCGAGGTGCACGATACCCATCACCCGATCTCGACAGCGCTCTATTACGAGGATCAGATACCGGAAGCGAAGGCTCGGTCGGCCGCCTTCATCAAGGATCGTATTCCAAAATATCTCGGATATTTCGAGCGCATTCTGCAACAGAACCCTGGTGGTACGCAGCATGCAGTCGGCCGGAATATGTCTTATGTCGATTTATCGCTTTTCCAGCTTATCGAAGGTCTGAACTATGCCTTCCCCAAGGCGATGAAAGGCTATGCTGATCGTTACAAGGCTTTGGCGTCCCTGCATGCAGCGGTGCGATGCCGCCCCAGGATCTCCGCCTATCTCGCCTCTCCGCGCCGGCTGGCGTTCAGCGAGGACGGCATCTTCCGGCATTATCCGGAACTCGACCTCGCTGGCTAAGCCTAAAGCCTTGCCCGCAAACGCGGGAAATGGAATTGTCGTTATTCTATCAATGGGAGAACCTGTTACCATGGCTCATCTTGCTCAATCGCTTGCCTCGATCAAAATCCCCGATCTTGCGGGAAAGGCTGTGCTGATTACGGGCGCATCGACCGGCATCGGCGCCGCTCTTGCCCGTGCGCTGGCTGCGCAGCAGATGAAGGTCGGGATCCACTACAATTCCAGCCGCGAGCAGGCGGAGGCGCTGGCCGATGAAATCAAGGCCGCCGGCGGCACCGTCCATCTCGTTCATGGCGACGTCTCGAAAGAGGGCGAGACCGAGAGAGTGGTCGAAGAGACGGCGCGGACCTTCGGTCATCTCGACGGCCTGGTGAACAACGCCGGCGGAATGCTCGGCCGGAAGCCGACATCCGAATATACCGACGAACACTACGAGAAGGTCATGGACCTCAATGCCCGTTCTGTACTGGCGGCTACGCGCGCCGCGCACCCATGGCTGAAGAAGCAGGGCGGCTTCATCATCAATACGACCTCCATCGCGGCCCGCAACGGCGGTGGCGGCGGCGCGATCTTGTATGCGGCGTCGAAGGGCTTCGTGTCTACGATTACCCGTGGGCACGCCAAGGAATTCGTGCCCGATCGCATCCGCGTCAACGCGGTCGCGCCCGGCGTCATCGCGACACCGTTCCATGAGCGCTACACCAATGACGAGCAGATGGAGATGCAGCGCAAGTCCATCCCGATGGGCTTTGTCGGCACGCCGGAGGATTGCGTTGGCGCCTATCTGTTCCTCGCCTCGCCAACGCTTTCCGGCTACGTCACCGGACAGATCATCGAGGTCAATGGCGGACAGCTGATGCCTTGAGTTTGCCTGGTATCGATCGTTCCCGGCGTTGAACCCGCAGGGAACTTTTGCACTGCAACAACGTTCCCTGCATGCCAATCAAACACGCGGGGCGCGATCCATGAGTTTTTCCTTTTCCGAACTCGATTTTCTCAAGCCTGAACTCGGTGCCGAGTATACCGGTCAAGGAACGCATTTCGCTGTGTTCTCCGCCCATGCGGAGCAGATGGAACTTTGTCTGTTTTCTCCCGATGGCAAGGAGGAAGTCGCCCGGATGGCCTTGCCGAAGCGTGAGGGCGATATCTGGTCCGGCTATATCGCCGGCGTCGGCCCAGGTACTGTTTACGGCTATCGTGCCCACGGCCCTTACGACCCCAAGGCAGGCCATCGCTTCAACCCGAATAAGCTGCTGCTTGACCCATATGCGAAGCAGGTTCTCGGCGACCTGAAATGGGATGATGCGCTTTACGGCTATACGATCGGTGCCGACGACGGCGACCTATCCTTCGACGACCGAGACAGCGCGCCTTACATGACCAAGGGCATCGTACAGGATCCGGATTTCGACTGGGATGGCGATCAGGCGATCCGCCGCACATGGACGGACACGATCATCTATGAAGCGCATGTCCGCGGCATGACGATGACCCACCCAGATGTTCCCGACGAACTGCGCGGCACCTTTCTCGGCATGTGCAGCGAACCCATCATCGACCATTTGACCAGGCTTGGCGTCTCTGCGATCGAACTGCTGCCGATCCAGCATTTTCCCAATGACCGTTATCTGCTGGAGAAGGACCTGACGAACTACTGGGGCTACCAGACGCTCGGCTTCTTCGCGCCCCAGCCACGCTACCTCTCGGGCAAGAAAATCACCGAATTCAAAACGATGGTGAGGGCATTCCACGCCGCCGGCATCGAAGTGATCATGGACGTGGTCTACAATCACACGGCCGAAGGCAGCGAACGCGGGCCGACGCTCTCCTTCCGCGGCCTCGACAATGCAAGCTACTACATCCTGTCGCCGGATGATCCGCGCCATACCTTCGACACGACGGGCACCGGCAATACGCTGAATGTCGCACATCCCATGGTCATGCGCATGGTTCTCGACAGTCTGCGCTATTGGGTCGGCGTCATGCATGTGGATGGATTCCGCTTCGATCTCGCTAGCACACTTGGTCGCCAGGATCTGGAGTTTGAACGCCAAGGGACCTTCTTCGGCGCCATCAGGCAGGACCCCATCCTCTCAGGTGTCAAGCTGATCGCCGAACCATGGGATGTCGGCGCTGGCGGCTATCAGGTCGGTGGTTTCCCGCATCCGTTCCGCGAATGGAACGACAAGTTCCGTGACGATGTCAGACGTTTCTGGAAGGGCGATGGCGGATTGGCGCCGGATATCGCTTCACGTCTGACCGGGTCACAGCTGCAGTTCAACCATTCCGACCGCGGCGCCACCTCCTCTGTGAACCTGCTGTCCGCCCATGACGGATTCACGCTGATGGACACGGTTTCCTTCAACGACAAGCACAACGAAGCCAATGGCGAGGATAACCGGGACGGCCATTCGGACAATCATTCCGACAACATGGGTGCTGAAGGTGCGACGGATGACGCGGGCATCCGTGACGCGCGCAGCCGCCGCCGCCGCAATATGATGGCGACCCTGCTGTTAAGCCAAGGCGTCCCGATGATCGTCGCTGGTGACGAAGTCGGCAACAGTCAGGGCGGAAACAACAACGCCTATTGCCAGGACAACGAGATCGGCTGGGTCGACTGGTCGGGCCTCGACGATCCCTTCGTGACGTTTTGCCAGAAGATGATCGCATTGCGCAAAGATTATCCCGAACTGCGCCAGGAGCGCTTCTTGACGGGAACCGTGGGCGAAGACGGCCGCACCGAGATCGCCTGGTACAAGCCTGATGGCAACGTGATGGAAGAGGACGACTGGAGCGATCCGGAGCTTCGCCTCCTGGTCGTCTACCTGTCCTACAGCGCTGCTATACCAGATGCAGAAAAATCGGCCGGGCTTCTTGTCGCTCTCAATGCTGGTGGCGACTGCGACATCAACTTGCCTGAGGTGAACGACATCAATCAATGGCAGCGCGTGCTCGACACCGGCGCCGACGATCCTTTCGAAACGATCCAGCCAAGGGAGCCGCTCACCATAAAGCGCGAAAGCATAGCGGTTCTCGTTCCTGTCAAGAGCTAGGCTTCCTGCTCTATTGAAAAACTGGCATCGACAGCCACCGCGAAGGGACTACACGCGAAGATGCTGGGCCTGTCGCCCAGCATCTTCATCCTCGTTCTTGACATTTTTGTTGGAATAGAACAAAACAAGAACACATAGAGAGGTGAGCATGACAAGAACAGAGACAGTCATCGCAAACGCATTGGCAGTCGTTGCCGCATCGCGTGCCGAACGCGAGAGGGATGCCGAACGCCGGAAGCGCGTTTTTGGAAAGATTGAGATTGGACGTCCGCTGCCGAAGATCAAGGGACAGCAGTTGAGCCTCGATCTTCACTAAAAGGCATTCATGCGATCTCGCCAGATGCCCGCGTAGCCGTGTGCGGGTGATCGGCACCGGATCAGCGTTGTCGTGGATGACTTTTGAAGACACGCCGTCCTATTTTTGATCGAACGGTTTCATCGACCCCTCCGATCGGCTATCTCGATTAGCAACGTCGCGAAGATATCACCGGATCTTGTTCCCTCCTAGAAAGCCTCTGCATTGCCTCACACCGTGCCCACCTGTTTCGATCGCCCTTACGCTGCCTTTCTGTTCGACATGGACGGCACCATATTGAGTTCCCTTCTTGCGGCCGAGCGGGTCTGGGGCGCCTGGGCAACGCGCCAGGGATTGGACGTGGCGGCATTCCTTCCGACAATGCATGGCGCGCGCGGCGTCGACACGATTGCCAAGCTCGGTTTGCCCGGCATCGACCCGGTGAAGGAGGCGGCTGAAATTACCGAAGCAGAGATCGCCGACGTCGAAGGTGTATATGCCCTTCCCGGCGCCGCCGAATTTCTTCGCTCTCTGCCCGCTGACCGCTGGGCGATCGTTACGTCATCTCCTCTCAGACTTGCCCAAAAGCGCCTGGAAGCGGCCGGCTTGCCGATCCCGCATTTTCTGGTAACAGCTGAGGATGTCGAGATCGGCAAGCCCGACCCCCAGTGCTACAAGCTTGGCGCACAGCGTCTGGGCTTCAGCGCAAGCGATTGCCTTGTGTTCGAAGACGTCCAGGCTGGCATCCTGGCTGGCGAGGCAGCAGGTGCCGATGTGGTCGTCGTCACCGCGACGCAGCACCACGAGCTTGAAACTGCGCATCCGACCCTTTCGACTTACGAGGGCTTAACCGTGCAACGCTTTGCCGATGGAAGATTAGGGCTTTCCCGTTAAGTCCAGCGCGACACCTACACTTTGTTGAGCTGTATGGCGCAAGCGCCCATGCCAATTCACAATTGGTCCGCCGCGCCAAACTGGACCCTTGATGTCATCTTTGCGGGCGGCTAGACAGTTCTGATTGGCGACTGGTGGCGGGCACCTGCGCATCCTCCTATCGGATTGGAACAGCAAAGTGACCAAACAGCCACAAACGCCCTTCCGCCTTATCCTTGAAAGAGCTGCAGATGTGATTCACCGTCTGCCCCGGATCGGCCGGTTGATGATCATCAACAGCCGCGAAGGGGTCACCCACGAGCGCATCGGCCTGTTGGAAGCCATAACAGCCGAGGGCGAATGGCTAGTCTGCACCGGCGATTCGCATCATTGCCGCATTCATGTGCCGTCGATCGCGAAGATGGTCATCGACACATCCAGCGTCATGGCCGGAAAGGCATATCCCAGGATCGACTGCTATAACAGCGATGACCGGGCCATGTTCAGCGTCGTCAGTTTCGAGGGACTGGATCCGTTCCTGGCAGCGATCGAGGGCCTGAAGACAAAGCCCTGTTTGGATGCCAGAAGCCCTTTCGAGATCAAGGAACGCAGCGAAGCGCTGCCAGATGATGAAGGCTTGGTGCCGTTGCATGCAGCATTGACCTCCGGCGCGGTCGTCGCGATCGGCATCACCCGGCCCGGCTTCAGCCAGGAGTCGGAAGGCATCATCGAAAAGCTGGTTCCGTCGATGGGATTCATCAACGTGATGGTTCCAGACTTTCACTTCCACCTGCGCGCCGGTGCGATCGGTTACTGGAAAAGGGCAAGCAACGAAGACGGGATCACTCTCGACGCCTATGACCAGAATGGCGCGCCGCTCGGCCTGACCTTGTCATCGTCATCCGTTACAGCATTTGACGTCGTGGAACCGGCTCTTTGACTGCACAAGAGCCCCGATCGTAAAAATACCCGCCGCGAGACCGGCGGCGGGTATCTGCTCTTCGGCTCGGGAGAGAGTGTGAGCCTTAGATATTGGCGAGCAGTTCGTTGATGCGCGATTCCATATCGGAGAGCGCGGCATCGATTTCCTTCTGGCCAGTAATGGCCGAGCTCATTTCCTGGCCGATGATGTCCTGGATCGCGAACTGCCGCTGGACAGTCGGAGGCAGTGCTGTGCCGAGCGTGGCAATCGAGGCGATAGTGTCGCGATGCGGCAGCGCCTTGAACTCCTTGGAGTCGAGAACCGCCTTGACCGCCGGCAGGTGGCCGGTGCGCGACCAGTCGAAATCGTTGTCGTGGAAGAACTTCAGGAACTTGCCGATCGCGGCATTCTCCTCGTCAGAGCGATCCTTCGTCGATACGGCCCAGCTGTGGCCGTCCGCATACTGCGCCTTCTTGCCACCGAAGAGCTGCGGATAGGGATAGACCGCGTATCCGCCCTTGTTCAGCGCCGTGCCCGCCGTCTCCGATGAGGCATTGTAGTCACCGATCACCCAGGTGCCGTTCAGGTGCACGCCGCCTTCGCCAGCGAGGAAGGCATTGATGCTGGCGGCATAGTCAAGATCCTTGACCGTGTCGCCATTATCATAGATCGCCTTGTAGAGTTCGAGGACCTTCTTGGCTTCCGGCGTGTTGATCTTCACCTGCTTCGGATCGGCGAAGAAAGCCGAATCCTGCTGGAAGAGATAGGTGTAGAGATTGCGAGTATAGAGTGCCACTTCGTTCGCGAGGTTCTGCACGAAGTAGGGCTTGCCGGTCTTTTCCTTGAACTGCTTGGCCTGCGCCAGAAGCTCCTCGGGGCTGGTCGGCAGCTTCGGCGTGCCGTCGGCATTGACCAGATCCGCCTTTTTGAAAAGGTCCATGTTTATGTGGTAGAGCATGGTCCAGTTGTCGATCGGCAGGCCATAGATCTTGCCTTCCTTGGTAACGCCGCCGAGGCTCGCATCGGTGAAATCGCTCGCTGCGACGCCGACGGACTTCAGCACATCGTCGAGCGGCATGATCAGCCCCTTCGACTGATAGTCTGCCAGAACCGACTGGTGAATGGTGACGATATCGGGCGGGTCGCCGGCGGCGAACTGCGCCGTCAACTGGTCGTAGCCTGGCCACTCGACCGTGGTGACGGTGACGTGCACATCCGGATTGTCGGCGTTGAACTTGTTGATCAGCGACGTGATAATGCCGCACTCACCCACGGCCTTGCTGACGTCGGTGTTCTTGCCCCAATCGGCATCGCAGGCGCCGAAGAACCGCTGCACGGTAAGCTCTGTCGCGGCAAAGGCCGGTGACGCGCCAACGAGCGCGATCACGGATGCCGCCGCCAGCATGTATTTCCTCAATATATGTGTCATGCCCTTCTCCTCCTCGATTGGTCTTTCTGACCCTTGGCTGGCCTCCTCCCCGGAAGCCGGTTGCGACATCACCGTATGTCAGGCTCAGCGCACGGCGGCGCCTGAGACTGCCGTCACGATGTATTTCTGGAAAAATAGGTAGAGAATAAGGATCGGCGCGCTGGCAAAGACCGCCTGCGACATCAGGAAACCGAGGCCCTCAGACTGCGCGAAGTTGGTCTGTGTCGAGGCAATGCCGACCGTCAGCGTGTACATATCCTTCTTCGTGCCCGAGATCAGCGGCCAGAAGTAATCGTTCCAGGCGCCGAGGAAGGTGAAGATGCCGAGAGTCGCCTGCGCCGGCACCGTCAGCGGAAGAAGCACCTTCCAGAAGATCTTGAAGCGGCTCGCATTGTCGAGCAGTGCCGCCTCGTCCAGTTCCTTGGGGATGGCGCGGAAATACTGCGTCATCAGGAACACACCGAAGGGAGCCGACAGGCCGGGCAGGATCAGCCCGTGATAGGTGTTGTGGAATTTCAGCCAGCTGAACAGCTGGTGGCGAGCAATCAGTACAGCCTGTTCAGGCACGGCTAGCCCGAGCAGCACGATGATGAACAGCGTGTTGCGGTAGGGAAAGTTCAGCCGTGCAAAACCGTAGCCGGCGAGCGAGGACAGCACCAGCGTAGCAAGCGTGACCCCGCCGGAAACGATGACGCTGTTCAGCACCCAGCGAAACACCGAGGATGTCGCCAGAATGTTGATGTAGTTGTTGAGCGTGTACGGCGCGTTGAAGACGGAATTCATATCCGCCATCAGTTCCTTGTTGTCCTTCAGCGACAGCCCGACCACCCACAGGACCGGCGCCATCATGATTAGCGCGCAGGCAATGGCAAGGATGAGGATGACTCGATCACCGAAAGACCGACCGATGATGTTACCGCCTGTTGCAGCACTCATCCTTCTTCTCCCTTGCGACGCGAGATAACGTACTGCGCCATGGCAGCGATTAGGATCAGCATGAACAGGATTTCCGAGGCCGCGGCACCGAGACCCAGATCCCACTTGGTAAAGGCGGCTTCATAGATGTAGTAAACGATCGGCTTCGACACGTTGTTCGGACCGCCGAGCGTCATCAACTTGGCCTGCCCGAACAGTTGGAACTGAAGCACGATCTGGATGATGATGACCAGGGCGAAGGTGCGACGGATCGACGGAAGCGTGATGTACCAGAGCGTGCGCCAGCGGCTGGCATTGTCGAGCGCTGCGGCCTCGTAGATATCGCCGGGAATCTGCTGCAGCGCCGAAAGAAACAGCATCATAGGCAGGCCGATGCACCACCAGATGGTCGCGATGGCGATGCCGATCATTGCCAGCTTGGGATCGGAGAGAAAGGCAGGAGGCGTGGCGCCGAACCAGCCGTAGATCGTTGCGAGCAGACCGAAGTTGCCGATGAAGACGATGCGCCAGATCAGCGTGACGATGGTGACCGACAGCACCGATGAGGAGAAATAGATGGTGCGGAGTGCGGCGGCCGTCCGGGTCTTGCGGTTGAGCGCCAGTGCCAGCATCAGGCCGATGATCGCGAGCGCCGGAACGGTCAGAGCCACGAAATAGAATGTGTTGCCGATCGCCTGGATGAAGATCTTGTCGCGGAACAGCCTGAAGTAATTGTCGATGCCGACAAACCTCCCGACGCCGAAGGCATCGGCCTTGTGGAGGCTGAGCCAGATGCCCCAGAAAAGCGGTAAGACCAGCAGGGTAACAAAGAAGAACAGATAAGGCAGCACGAACAACGCGTTGCGCCACAACGGCGCGTTGACGTTCTGCACCATACGACGTGCCGCGACGTTCGCCTTCACGCCGCTTCCGGAGAAGGTCGTCTCAGCCATGCCCGGCCTCCTCGTTGTGCCAGGCGTGACCTTCGCCGTCGAAGAGATGCGTCCGGCTGCCGTCGAGTGTCAGCCCCACCTCGTCGCCGATAGTGACGCGGCTGTTGCCGATATCCTCAGCAACGACCGTGCTGCCGTCCTTCAGGCGCGTATAAAGCAACGTCCGGTCGCCCAGTCGTTCGAGCACGTCGACCTTGCCTGTTGTCGTTGCCGGCACGCCAGTGGCAATCTTTACCGCCTCGGCGCGGATGCCGAGCGCATGTTCACCGGCGCCGATGCCGGCGGCGCGGATCGCCGTCTGCAACTCCGTCCCGTCGGGCAGCCTGGCGCTAACGAAGCCGTTGCGCTCCGACAGGCCGACATCGAGAAAGTTCATCGTCGGCGAACCGACGAAGGTAGCGACAAAACGGCTGGCCGGGCGCGAATAGATTTCCATCGGCGCGCCGATCTGCTCGATTTTCCGATTGTTCATGACAACGATGCGATCCGCCAGCGTCATTGCCTCGATCTGATCGTGAGTGACGAAGATCATCGTCGACTGCACCCGGTTGCGAAGCTGAGCGAGCTCAACCCGGGTGCGGACACGCAACGCTGCGTCAAGGTTCGACAACGGCTCGTCGAAGAGGAAGGCCTTCGGCTCCTTGACAATCGCCCGACCGATGGCGACGCGCTGGCGCTGACCGCCGGAGAGCTGGCCAGGCTTGCGCTCCAGCAGATGGCCGATCTCGAGCATGCGCGCCGCCTCCGCCACGCGGGCCGAGATCACGTCCGCGGGCACGGCGATGTTGCGCAGCCCGAACGCCATGTTGTCGGCTACCGTCATATGAGGGTAAAGCGCGTAGCTCTGGAAGACCATGGCGATGTCGCGCTGTCCCGGCGGCAGCGTGTCGATGCGTTCGCCATTGATGGAGATCGTGCCCTCGTCAACGCTTTCCAGACCGGCGATCATTCGCAGCAGAGTCGATTTTCCGCAGCCCGACGGTCCGAGAAACACCATGAATTCATTGGCCTTGATCGACAGCGACAGGCCGTCGAGCACGGTCATCGATCCGTAGCGTTTGCTGACGTTGCTGATTTCGATGCTGGCTGTCATCCAACCGCTCCTTGTCCGCGGTTGGAATCCAATATTCCGATATAAATACATGCTTGGCATGAACTGACGGAGTTTGCGGCTGCGCGTACAAGCAGGCCACATTCCGTCAGCGATAGTGCCAGAACAGAAGCGACTGCTTCCATCTCTTCCTCCCAGTGGCACGTCAAGACCGGTAAGCCGACGTTAAATCATCGGCTTACGATGTCAACACATGTTTGATATGTATCAAATATCCCGATTTACAATATCAGGCCTGTAGCCGGATGACCCGATAAGACAGCGGTGCGATTTTCGCGCTGAGCTTTCCGTCCAAGAATACCGAGCCACCAGCCTTAACCGGCACGACGTTGTCCGGCTTTTCGGCGGTATTGGTAATGGTGAGGTCCGAATGGACGATCACCTGATCGTCGATGATCTTCAACCCACCGAACTCAAGCAGGCTCGCGTCGAGATCGAGCGCTTCGGTGCCATGGCGGTTGACGATGAAGAACGTGACCGTTCCCGCGTCCTTGTCGTGAACGGCGGAGACATCGAGGTAAGGCACCTCACCGACGTCGTCGACCTTGTAGGTCGGGCTGTCGACCATGAGCTTCAGCGCCGTGCCGCGGCCGTAAACCGATGCGAAATAGTAGGGATAGAAAATCGTCTGGCGCCACGCGGCACCACGCGGCGTCGTCATGATCGGGGCGATGACGTTGACGAGCTGCGCCAGGCAGGCGATTTTCACGACATCGGCGCGATTAATAAAGACATTGAGGATGCAGCCCACCTGCAGCACGTCTTCGAAATTGTAGTCGTCCTCAAGCAGCGCCGGCGCATGCGGCCAGCCGTTGGCGCCAGCAAGCGTCGCCTTGTCGCGCTCCTTGGAATGGTACCAGACGTTCCACTCATCGAAGGAGATATAGACGTCCTTGGTCGAGCGCTTCTTCGCCTTGATGTAGTCGATGACGCCGGCAACCGTACCGATGTAGTTGTCGAGTTCGATGCTGCGCGCCAGATAATTGGCGGTATTTTTCTCGCGGTTCTCGAAATACATGTGCAGCGAGATGTAATCGACCTCGTTGTAGGTGTGGTCGAGAACGGTGGCCTCCCACTCCGGATAGGTCGGCATGTGGGCATTGGACGAGCCGCAGACGACGAGTTCCAGGGAGCTGTCGAAGGCGCGCATGGCTTTGGCCGTCTCGTGCGCCAGGCGACCGTACTCGTCAGCCGTCTTGTGACCGATCTGCCAAGGGCCGTCCATCTCGTTGCCGAGGCACCAGAGCTTAACGTCCCAAGGCTCGGAACGGCCGTTGGCGATGCGCTTGTCGCTCCACTCGCTGCCACCGGGATGATTGACATATTCGAGGAAGTTGCGGGCTTCATCGAGGCCGCGCGAGCCGAGATTGACGGCCAGCATCATCTCGGTCTTGGCCGATACGCACCACTCGGCAAATTCATGCATGCCGACCTGATTGCTTTCAGACGTGTGCCAAGCAAGGTCGAGGCGCGTCGGGCGGCTTTCTTTCGGGCCGATGCCATCTTCCCAGTTATACGCCGAGACGAAGTTGCCACCGGGATATCTCACGATCGGAACGTTCAATTCTTTCACGAGGTCGATCACATCCTTGCGCATGCCGTTCTCGTCGGCGGTGGCATGGTCGGGCTCATAGATGCCGGTATAGACGGCACGGCCGAGATGCTCGATGAAGGAGCCGTACAGCCGCGGGTCGATGTCGGAAATGGTGTATTTGCTATGCGCGGTGACCGCAGCTTTCATGATATCCTCCACTATATCATTTTTTGTGATCTATATCACAATTTGAGATGAATAAAGCGGAAGCGACCCTCGCGGTCAAGGGTTAAATTGGCAAAAGCGGATACGGTCAGCGAGTCTTCAGGCGCAGCAGGATGTCCTGGTCGTAATTGCCGAAGCCGCGACCGAAAATGTTGATGCCGCCGGGGTGCTTGGCGTCGTCTCGCACGCCGATACGCAGACGAATCGAATGATGCTCGTCCAGCTTAAGGTCGGCGAGTGTCACGTTGGAGATCCGCAAGCCGTCGACGAATGCGCCCTCGTCGTTGATGCGGAAATTCTTAAGCTTGCCGTATTGCGATCCCTTGAGCTTCCACCAATCTGGCGTAAAAACGCCGCGCTTGTCGCCGAAATCGCCCGGTGATGTCCATGTTCCGATGTCGGTGCCGTTGACGCTCAGTGTGATGTCGGACGGCCAGTCGGCACTGGTACCGGGCACTTCCGAGCTCAGTTCCATGACGAATTCGATCTCGCGGATACGCGTATTGGTCAACCGCGCATTGTTCGGAAACTGGTATTCGACATAGCCGCGAGTAAACCAGATCAACGCCGTCTTCATCCGATCTGGATCGAAGAACGTGTTGGGCACATCGAGCAGACCGATGATGCCGTCTACCGAACAGAGCCCGCAGGGGGCGGTCACCTCGAAGCTGGTATAGAGGCCAAGCGGCATGGCTACCTCGATGGCATCCGGTTCGGTTTCCTTGATCTCGTTCTTGAAGACCACGAGGATCTCGTCATAGACGCTGTGGCAGACCTTCTGGTTGCCCTTGCGGGCCTTCTGTGTCTCGGTGCGGATCAGCCCTGCCTCTTCCAGCATCTGCACGTTGGTCGAGACGCTGGATTGCGGCAAGGCAAGGATTTCAGCGATATCGTTGACGTTGAGCGGCCCCTTCTCATTGAGAAGCTTGAGCACGGAGACCCTTGCCGGCGAAGCGAGCCCCTTCAGGACAGGCATATCCGCCTCGGGATCGACGACGAGAAAATTGCGGCTCATGGGATTCCGATCGGCGGGATGAAAATGTCTGATACTGATCTATATCGAATATTTGGATTTATTCAATTGTTCGCGCATCGAAGCCGGCAAACAATCCTGCCTTCTTGTTAACGACGCTGCCCGAATGCCGAGCTTGTGCCGTTGCGCACAACGGCATGCAGTCTATTCTAATAGAAGCATGTTTCGCCCATAGCCGCGAACGCAATATGGAGCCGTCGATCTTGAAATCTGCCTTTGCCGCCGCCCTCACCTTCATTGCTGTGCTCGTGCCGGTGGCTGCACCCGCACAGGCTGACGGGTGGCAGTCCAACGGACGGGGCACCAGCACCTGGCATGTGTCGCCGTCGCTGGGCCAGTGCAACATCAGCCAAGCCCGCAACCGCGCAAGACGTGCAGGGTTCGACCGGGTCGATCTTGTCTATAGCGACGAGAACGTGTTGACCTTTCGAGGCCTTACCGCTGCCGGCGATCGTGGCGAGATCAGCTTTGGTAACGTTCGGGGATGCCCGGAAGTCGGCTTCGCCGATCCTCGGCAAGCACCGCCACCGCGCTGATCGGCGTAAACCTCATCTCTCGCCGCACCATTGATACGGAAAAGTCCCGCGACAATGCCGCGGGACTTCTTGAGGCCGTGACCGGGAGAGAGTTTGGTCAGGCGGCCTGTACCTTGCGACCGGTTCGCGCCCATGCCGGCAACCAATCGCCGTGAGCGGCCAGCAGGTCGTCCACCATCGACCAGATCTGGTCGAGGTCGAGTTCAGCTGCCGTGTGCGGATCCATCATAGCAGCGTGATAGATATGCTCGCGGTTTTCGGTCATCAGCGCCTGAACGGTCAGCTCCTGAACGTTGATGTTGGTGCGCATCAGCGCCGTCAGCTGCGGCGGTAGGTCGCCGATGAATGTCGGCTGGATACCCGACGCATCGACCAGGCATGGCACTTCCGCGGCGCAGTTGGATGGCAGCGAGGTGATGCAGCCGTTGTTGCGGACGTTGCCGTAGATGACCGATGGCTCGCCGGTCCAGACCGAGTTGATGATCGAGGACGCATATTCCTTCGACTGCTTGACCTCGATCTTTTCGGCCGAGCGATAGGCAGCCGCCTGGCCCTTCCAGCGCTCGATCTGCTCGATGCAGCGCTTCGGGTATTCGTCGAGCGGAATGCCGAACTTCTCGATCAGGTCCTCGCGGCCTTCCTTGATGAAGTAGGGCGTGTATTCGGCGAAATGCTCCGAGCTCTCGGTGACGAAATAGCCAAGACGGGTCAGCATCTCGTAGCGCACCTTGTTCGGGCAACGCGGGTTCCAGGTCGGCTTCGGCGCGCGGCCTTCGCGATAGGCACGCACGAGATCGGGATAAAGGTCCTTGTAGGAACCGTCGGGCTGGCGATGCTCGAACTTCAGGTAGAAGGCCATGTGGTTGATGCCGGCCGAGCGATAGCGGATGTCCTCGTAAGGGATCTCGAGATCTTCGGCCAGTTCCATCGCCGTGCCCTGCACCGAATGGCAGAGGCCGACCTGCTTGATCGTTGGATACTTCTCGGCGATCGACCAGGTGTTGATCGCCATCGGGTTGACATATTGCAGCATGATCGCCTCGGGGCAGACGGCGAGCATGTCCTCGCAGATCTTCCACAGATGCGGCACAGTGCGCAGGCCGCGCATGATCCCGCCGACGCCGAGCGTATCGGCGATCGTCTGGCGCAGGCCGTATTTCTTCGGGATTTCGAAATCGGTGACCGTGCAGGGCTCGTAACCGCCGATCTGGAAGGCAACGACGACGAAGTCGGCGCCTGCCAACGCCTTGCGCTGGTCCGAATATGTCTCGGCCTTCGCCTTGGCGCCAAGCGTCGAGATCAGCTTGTTGACGACGATGGCGCTTTCTTCCAGGCGCTGCGGATTGATGTCCATCAGGGCGATGGTCGCACCCGACAGCGCCGGGCGCTGCAGCACGTCGCCAATAATGTTCTTCATGAAGACGGTGGAGCCAGCTCCGATAAAGGTGATCTTGGGATTTCTTGCCATAATATCCTCCGGCATGGGCAATCAGGCTACTTCGAAAGCGGCTTTCACGAGCCGTTCGGTGTAGGCGGTCTTGGGATTGGTGAGCACTTCGTTGACAGGGCCCTCTTCCATGATCTTGCCATGCTGCATGACAATCACCCGGTGGCAGAGGGCACGCACGACCTTGAGATCGTGCGAAATGAAGAGGTAGCTGAGACCGCGCTCGTCCTGCAGCTTGCGCAGCAGTTCGATGATCTGCGCCTGGACCGACAGGTCGAGCGCCGATGTCGGCTCGTCGAGCAGGATGAATTCCGGCTCGAGCGCGATGGCGCGGGCAATGGCGATACGCTGGCGCTGCCCGCCGGAAAACTCGTGCGGGAAGCGCGACAGGATGTTGCCAGGCATGCCGGCTGCGATCAGCGCCTCGCGGACCCGGTCGAGACGTTCGGCCTTGTTTGCCCCGAGCTTGTTCACGACAAGCCCTTCCTCTATGATCTGGCCGATCGTCATGCGCGGATTGAGCGACGAAAACGGATCCTGGAACACGATCTGCATGCGCGACCGCAGCGGCCGCATCTCGGCGCGCGATTTGCCATGGATCGGCTCGCGGTCGAAATAGATTTCGCCGTTGTCGGTATCGTTCAGCCTGAGGAGCGCCTGGCCGAACGTCGTCTTACCAGAGCCGGATTCGCCGACAAGGCCCAGTGTCTCGTGCTTGCGCAGCGTCAGGCCGAGGCTATCGACGGCGACCAGTTCCTTGAGCTCCGGCTTGAAGAAGGTGCCGTGCCGCATCATGAACGAGACGCGCACATTCTTGGCATCGAGAATGACTTCGGAGCCCTCGGGCAACGGATTGGCCTGGCCGCGTGGTTCCGAACTCAGCAGGTGCTTGGTGTAGGCATGCTGCGGGTTGGCGAAGAGCTTTTCCGTGGTGTTGTGCTCGCGCATCTCGCCGTGCTGCATCACGTAGACGTAGTCGGAGAACTGGCGGACCACGGTCAGGTCGTGGGTGATCAGGATCACCGCCATCCGCATCTCCTTCTGCAGGTTGCGAATAAGATTGAGGATCTGCGCCTGGACGGTGACGTCGAGCGCCGTCGTCGGCTCGTCAGCGATCAGCACGTCGGGCTCGTTGGAGAGCGCCATGGCGATCATCACGCGCTGGCGCTGGCCGCCGGAGAGCTGATGCGGATACTGCCTCAGCCGTGCTTCCGGGTCCGGGATCTGGACGTGCTTCAGGAGTTCAAGCGCGCGGGCATAGGCCTGCTTCTTGCTCATCTTCTGATGCACACGGATCGCCTCGACGATCTGGCCGCCGATGGTGTAGATCGGGTTCAGCGAGCTCATCGGCTCCTGGAAGATCATCGAGATGCGGTCACCACGCAGCTTGCGACGTTGCCTCTCGGGATATTTCAGGATGTTGGCGCCGTCGTACTCAACGGTGGATTTAGGCGCGACGACCGCGCGCTTCGACAGCAGCCCCATGACGGTGCGCGCCGTCACCGACTTGCCCGAGCCGGACTCGCCGACGATGGCGATGGTTTCACCGCGATAGAGCTGAAAGGAGATGTCCTTCACCGCTTCCACGGTGCCATGCTCGACCTTGAAGTTTACGCCGATGTTGCGGGCGTCGATGACGGGGCTTTCCGTGCGGCCCTCGTGATCGAGGCGAACCGGCGGGGCGAAGGAGTTGACGAGTGCAAGAGCCATATTCTTCACCTCAATAAGGATCGACTGCATCGCGCAGACCATCGCCCAGCGCATTGAACGCGAAGACAGTGATCAGAACGAAGCCGACGGGCGCCAAAATCCAGGGATAGGTGCCGATGACGGAGTAGTTGGCCGTATCCTGCAGCATCAGACCCCAAGAGATCAGCGGTGGCTTCACGGCGAAGCCGAGGAAGCCGAGGAAGGATTCCAGAAGCACCACGCTCGGGATATGCAGCGTGACCGCAACGATCACGTGGCTCATCACATTCGGGAAAATGTGCTGGAAGATGATGCGCCGGTCGGTGGCGCCGACGGCCATGGCCGCGCGGACATAGTCGATGCGGGCGAGCGCCAGCGTCTTGCCACGGACTTCGCGTGACATCTGCGCCCAGCCAAGCGCCGACATGACGATGATGACGAAGCCGAGGAAGACATTGGTCGGTGCCGTAACCGGGATCAGCGAGGTCAACGCCAGATAGAGCGGCAGTTGCGGGAAGGCGAGCACGACTTCGACGAAGCGCTGCACCCAGGTATCGAACGAGCCGCCGAAGTAGCCGGAGACCATGCCGACCGTGGTGCCGATGACAGTTACAATGAAGACCACGGTGAGCGCGATGGTCAGCGATATCCGCGAGCCGATGATGGCGCGAGACAGCACGTCGCGGCCGAACTTGTCGGTGCCGAGCAGATGCACGGGCTGACCATCGATCGAACCGAAAAAGTGACGGCTGGTGGGGATGAGACCAAACAGTTTGTATTCAGCGCCGGTGACGAAGAAGCCGAGAAGGCGCGGGTTGTCATAGTCGGGACCGACGATCGGCTGGAAGGTCACGGGGTCAAGCTCTTCGGATTCGCCGAGAGCATAGACGCGCGGCGGATAGGTCAGGTTGCCGTCCTTGTCATAAAAGCTGATCATCTGCGGCGGCGCGAAGCCGACGTCGGTGGCTTTCGGATCCATCGGCGCGAAGAAGTCCGCGAAAATAGACATCAGGATCAAAAGGGCGACGAGCACCAGGCCGATCAGACCAGTCCACGAGCGCCGAAGCCGGCGCCAGACCAGGGACAGATAGCTTTCACTGCCACCCGGCTGGTTCTTGACGGTTTCCTCATGCGGAGGCGGAGGCGCGGAATCGAAGGCGAGCATATCAGGCTCCTCCGTACTGGCGGACACGCGGGTCCAGCAAGGCAAGCAGCATATCGGCAATGATGTTGCCGACGATGAGCGTGGCGGACAGCACCATCATGAAAGTGGCCGTGACGTATACGTCGCCAATCGCCATGGAGCCGACGATCGCTGGTCCGACCGTGGGAAGCGAGAAGATGATTGCAGTCTCGATCTCGCCTGTCAGCATGTAGGGCAGCACGACGCCCTGATACATGACCAGCGGATGCAGCGCATTCGGCACGGCATGGCGCATGACCACCGCACTGCCCGACAGACCCTTGGCCTTTGCGGTCTCGACATACTGGGCGTTCAGTGTGTCGAGCAGATTGCCGCGCATGACGCGCATGTTGTAGGCGAGACCGCCGAAGGTGGCGATGGCGACAACCGGCCAGACGTGACTGACGAGGTCGACGAACTTGCCCCAGGACCAAGGCGCTCCGCCATATTGCGGCGAGAAGAAGCTGCCGATTTCCGAGACGTTGAAATGGAACACCATGAGATAGACGATGATCAGCGCCATCAGGAAGCGCGGCACCGTCATGCCGAGAAAGGAGATACCGGACAGCAGGCTGTCGATCCAGGAATACTGGCGCGTCGCCGCCCAGATGCCGAAGCCGATCCCGAGTACGGATGCAAAGATGTGACAGACAAGGGCCAGCAGCAGCGTGCGCGGCAGGCGCTCGCCGACAACGTCGGCCACCGGCTTGTTGTAATACATGCTGTAGCCGAAATCGCCCTGGGTGATGATCCCCTTGATCCAGGCAAAGTACTGGATGACCATCGGCTGATCGAGACCGTGGGCGACTCGGTAGGCCTGCGCCTGCTCTTCGGCCTGGGCGAAGGACGCGCCGCTCTGATTGATCAGCTGGGAACGGATATAGTCGGCATAGTCGCCGGGCGGTGCCTGGATGATCGCGAAGGTCACGATGCTGAGAATGATCAGCACCGGAATCGCGGAGGCTATGCGCACGAGCAGAAATCGGAACATCGGAGGGTTCGCCTCTCCTTGCGGCCTGTCGCGCCAATGGTGGTGCGGCCGGCTTTGTTGATCTTCGCCGGCCGCGCATCACGCGCGGCCGGTCCGTTCGTCGGGAGGAGGAGGCTTAGTTGATCGGGCCTTTTTCGCCGGGCTTGCCAGGCAGCTGCTGCGGGAACAACTCGTACTTGCCCTGCTTGTCGGCAGCCACCCACAGACGTTCGCGGATGACGCTATCTTCGGCCCAGTTGAACATGAAGATCGGAGTCCCCTCAGGCACGTTCGAGAAGCGCTTGTTGATGATCAGCGCACCCGGATATTCCGTGAGGCCGACCGTATCGACATTCTCGGTCGCAATCTTCTGGTACTGCTTCATCAGGTTGACGCGTTCGTCATTGTCCTGGCTGGTGCGGAACTTGTTGACGACATCGACCAGCTGCTGCTCGTAAGGCATCAGATCGAGCTTGTCGTCCTTGCCGGCGCGGTGCTGCCAGCTGGTGCGCGGGCCGACCGGAGCAAGCTGCTCGGTGTTCTGCACCACGGATGCAAGTTCCGTCGGGTTGCGCTGGATCAGCCAATCGAAACGGCCGCCGTAATGGGCGTCGTCACGCTTGGGGCCATCGAGGGCATTGAGAATGACCTTGATCCCGAGCTTCTCCATCTGTCCGACGACACCTTCCGCCAGGCTCTTGTCCGTCGTGTAGGTATTGTTGACCAGAAGCACGACCTCAAGATTCTTGCCGCCTTCGGTACCGGCCGGGAAATTCACGAAGCCGTCGCCATCGGTATCCTTCAGACCGACCTTTTCGAGCAGCGCCTTGGCGCCCTTGAGGTCGAACGGGTAGTAAACCACGGAGTTGCGGTCGTAGAAGCTGGTGCCCGAGGACAGCCCGCCCGGATAGATCGCCGTGAACGGACCCTTGACCAGCGAATCGCCGATCGCCTTGCGGTCCAGTGCCATGGTGACCGCCTTGCGGAAGTCCTCGTTGCGGTTCAACTCGCGGATCGCCTGGCTGCGCGCATCGGGATCTCCCCAGCCGTTGGCCGAAAAGTTCATGCGCAGGTTATAGCCGATCAGGCGCGGACCAAAGGCGAGACGGGCGGGCGCCGTCTTGTCGGCGGCACGCTTCAGCGAGGCGACGAAGTTTTCCGGCTGCTCGAGGTTGGAGATGTCGCCGGAGCCGGCAACGGCCTGCACGTCGCGGTCAGCCCAGGTGGACAGCTTGTAGTGCAGCTCGTTGAGGTAAGGCAGCTGATTGCCCTTCTCGTCGACTTTCCAGTAGTAAGGGTTGCGGCGCATGACGATGATATCGTCGGCACGGTATTCCACCGGCACCCAGCCACCCATGACGGGCATGTTCATGTATTCCGGCGGGAAGGCGTTCTTGAACTGGTCGTAGGTATTCTTGGAATATTTCGGGTGCTGCGGCTTCAGGATATGCGACGGACCCGGGCAGAAGTTCGGGTAGGCCATCGTGTAGAGATACTGCTTCGGAAAGGCTTCCTTGAAGGTCCATTCGACCGTGTAATCGTTGATCTTCTTCAATGTCGTGCCAACGCCAAAGGCTTCCGGCGACGCGCCGCCGCCGAGCGGCGAGACGTTCGGATCGACGACTTCGTCTTCCCAGTAGAACATGATGTCGTCGGCGCCGAAGGGCGCGCCGTCAGACCACTTGGCGCCTTCGACCAGATGCATGGTCAGCTTGTGACCGTCTTCAGACCAGTCCCAGCTCTTTGCAAGGTTTGGAAGCGGCTCGGTATCCTTGGCCTGGACCTGGAACAGCGGCGCTGTGCGCGTCAGGCATTCGGAGAGGCCGATGTCGATGCCGCCCCAGCCCTGCGTCTGGCCGGCACCATAGTTCCAACCTTCAGGACGACCACCGATGACATGGCGAAGCGTGTCGCCGTAGACGCCGACGCCGTCGACCATGTTCTCGGTCTTAAAGACCAGCGGCTCCTTGGGAAGGCGATCCTTGACGGGCGGGAGTTTGCCGGTGTCGACGAAGTTCTTCTTCACCCAGTCCGGCTCGTTATATGAGGGAAGCGCCTTAAACTCCTCGATGGAATCCCTGGACACATACTTGATCTTGCCTTCGGCGGGAAACTGCGGCGGCACCGGTGGCGCTGTCGGCTCGGAGGCGTAGGCGCTCAAAGCCGAGACCGAGACGCTCAGCGCCAGCCCGGCAAGCACACCAATGTTGCGGAAATTTCTCATCGTCTCTCCCTTTTTCGTTTCGAGGCGCTGGTCAGCAACCCCGTTCTCCTCAACGATCCGGAAACGGTCTTGTGGCGATGGGTTCCCCTCCCGGAGCCCCATCGCCACCCGTCCTCCGGGAAACTCAGACAGCCTGCTTGAGCGCTGCCTTTTCAGCACGAAGTTCATCGATCGAGCGAACGTTGCGACGGGCAGCACCTGCCCAATCGCGCGTCTTGACCGTCGATTTCGCCAGACGCTCTTTGGCTTCAGGAACGGCATGCGCGTATTGCGGCAGCCAGCGCGCCTGGGCGACGACCATTTCGTCCACCATTTGCCAGACTTCCTCCGGTGTCGAGACCGCGCCGACGAGCGGATCGTGCAACACCGCAAGTTTCAGCAGATCGATGTCGCCGCTGACGGCTGCGTGGACCGACATGCGCTGGACATTGATCGATGCCATGCAGGTCGCCGCGCAGGCTTCTGGAATGGTGATGCCGGAAACCATGTTGATGCCGAAGCGATCGACGAAGCCGGGCGATTCGATAATCGCGTCATCAGGCAGGTTGGTGATGACGCCGTTGTTCTTGAGGTTGAAGTGGCCGCGATAGACACGACCGGTCTCCAGCGCCTCAAGGATATGGCTCGCATGCTCGTTGGAACGCTTGGAAGGATCGATTGGCTTTTCGGCCGAAGCGAGGAACTGTGGGAATTCCGTCTCGAACCAGTTGCGGGTCTCGGTAGAGTGCCGCAGATAGCCGCCGGTCTCGCCGTGGATCCAGTCCGACATGTCGATCCACTTGGTGATCTCTTCGGGCCGCTTGCGGTACCATGGCAGGTATTCCGACAGATGGCCGTTGCTCTCGGTCGAGTAGACGCCGAAGCGCTTCAAGACGTCGATGCGAAGCTTTTCCTGCTGAGAGAACACGGGATGCGCCTCGAAGGCGGCAACCAGCTCATCCTTGCCGATCTTGCGACCCTTGAGCTTGAGATCGACGAACCATGTTTGGTGATTGATGCCCGAGCAGATGTAGTCGAGGTCGGAAAGCGACTTGGCGCCGAGCACCTCGGCGATCTGTTCGGCGCCGTGCTGGACGCCGTGGCACAGGCCAACAGTATCGACGTTGCCGTACTCGATCGCCGCCCAGGTGTTCATCGCCATCGGGTTAGCGTAGTTCAGGAACTTCGCGCCCGGCTCGGCGACTTCGCGGATGTCCTTGCAGAAGTCGAGGATGACAGGAATGTTGCGCTGGCCGTAGAGAATGCCGCCGGCGCAGATCGTATCACCGACGCACTGGTCGATGCCGTATTTCAGCGGAATGCGGATGTCGTCGGCATAGGCTTCCAGGCCGCCGACGCGCACGCAGCTGATGATGTAGCGCGCGCCGGTCAGCGCCTCGCGACGGTTGGTGGTGGCGGTCACCTTGGTCGGCAGCTTGTTTGACGAGACGATGGTGTCGAGGATCTGCTTGATCATCTGCAGATTGTGCTCGCTCATGTCCGTGAGCGCGAACTCGATGTCCTGAAACTCCGGCACGCACAGGATGTCGGTGAACAGCTTTTTCGTGAAGCCGACGCTGCCGGCGCCGATGATAGCGATTTTGAAACTCATGATCCTAACCTCGATGCGATCAAATTGCCGATATTGGATGACAGGAAGAAGAATAGGACACGGGCTTGCGCGTCGCGTCAAAAAAGCCCAGTAATCCGGCTTATTCCCCTCCCCGTCGCTCCGTGAGCCCGACGGTGTTCTCTCTCTTGGGGCGGATTATGCGTATATTCGGCGGGGCCGCCAGAGAAGGATTATGCTTTCATGGGTAATTCTGTGCTGCAGAAATTGATCGATCGAGGCCCGTGCATGCGCACGGTTTCGTTGCCGCGCGGCCGACAATCCCTGCATACCATGCCGACCAGCACCGGCTACGAACTGCGCGAGGATTCTACCTACGACTGGGATGGCCGCAAACGTGGACAGACGCCTTTTACCGTGTTGCAGCATACGATCAGCGGCGCGGGGAATCTCAGATACGAGAATCGCTCGCTTCGGGTGAAGGAAGGCGAAACGCTGCTGGTGCTGGTGCCGCACAATCACCGCTACTGGATCGAGGATGGCGACCGCTGGGAATTCTTCTGGATATCGATGAATGGCGACGAGGCGCTGCGCATTCACCGCTCGATCCTTGCCGTGACTGGGCCGATTCTGAAGCTGCAGCCACAAACGGTAGAGCATCTGGCGGATTGCAGCTTGCGCCTGATATCAGGCGCCGAGACGCCAGGTCAGGCATCGGCGATCGCCTATGAAGCGGCGATGGCGCTTTACGACGACGTGTTCGGCTCTCATCCTGTGTTCAGCGAAGAATACCGGACGATGCAGCACGTGATTGACTACATCACCGACAACCTGGAGAAGCCCCTCCCAGTGGAGGATCTTGCCCGTGTCGCCGGCCTCAGCCGAGCGCATTTTTCGCGAATGTTCGCCGCCAACGAAGGGCTTCCACCGGCCGAATATGTTCTGCAGAGACGATTGAAACGTGCGGTCAAGCTGTTGACGAAAACAGCGAACATGCCGGTAAAGGAGGTGGCGATCCGCTCGGGATTCGAGGATGCCAATTATTTCTCGAAGGTATTTCGGCGGGTTTACGGTACCAACCCTACCGAGTTTCGCACCACCGGTATGTATGCGAGCGTCGGCAGAACGCGCTGACCGTTGGCGCGCTTGGTTGCTCCCAGGCCGCGTCGCGTCCATGATGATAGCGATTCCATATCGCGTAGTGCAGGATGGCTTATGCGTATCTTTCTCGTTCGCCACGGCGAATCCCTCGGCAACCTCAATGGCCAGGCCTACCGCCAATTCGGTGATCACAACGTTCCCTTGAGCGAGTGGGGATACCGCCAGGCATACGAAGCCGGTCGCGCCATCGGATTGCATCTCGAAAGAGCGCCGATTAGTGGAACGAAAAAACTGCGCGTCTGGTATTCGCCTTTCCTGAGAACACGGCAGAGCAAGGACGCGTTGCTCGACGCTTTGCCGGCCGAATTGGTCGGTGATATCAGCGAGGACTATCTCCTGCGCGAACAGGATTTCGGCCTTTTCACCGAGATATACGACCACGCGGAGCAAAGGCAGAAGTTTCCCGATGAGTTCGAAAAATGGGCACGGCTGCGCAACAACAGCGGAAAATTCTACGCCCGACCGCCGGATGGCGAAAGCCGGGCTGACGTGGCGCAGCGGGTTCGCCTATTCCTGCAAACGCTGATGCACGAGGCCGCGCGCGGCAGCGACAGTGTCGTCATCGTCAGCCATGGCGTGACCAATCGCGCCTTCGAGATGAACTTCATGCAGCAGCCGGTCGAGTGGTTCGAGCGCTCCGACAATCCAGGCAATTCCGACGTTACCCTGATCGAGGGCACACATGTTGAGGGGTACACGTCATCTCTTCTGCACCAGGCGGCCGACAGAAGGCCTGGAGACGCACATGAACTGCGCAATGCCTATGGCGCGAAGATGGCAACGACGCCAAGACAGGATGGTTTGCCGTAAATCGTGGCACAGGACCGGCATAGCGGCGGGACGAAATCTGGCATATGAGACAACCAAAGCACTGATCACTCCCACTTCTGACAAAACCGGACATGTCCCAACCTGCCAACGCCACATTTGAGACGCGCCTGCACCCGCCAAAGCTCGACCTGCGTGCCTGCGGCTCCTGCACGTTGTGCTGTCGGCTGCCCGAAATCGATCATTTCGCTAAGCCCGCGAACACTTGGTGCCCGAACTGCACGGCTGGCCGCGGCTGTTCCATATACGCAGACCGGCCGCAGCTCTGTCGCGACTTCCTATGCGCCTGGATGATGAACGAGTCGCTCGGGCCCGAATGGGAGCCGTCAGTGGCGAACATGATGGTCTACGGTCAGGGTCAGCAGATCACCGTGCTCGTCGATCCCGACTATCCCAATGCTTGGAAGACCGAGCCTTACACAAAGCAGCTCAACGATTGGGCCTGTGAGGCGAGACGCAAGGGCGGCTACATCATCGTTTTCGTTGGCGATGACGTCTTCAAAATCAATCCATCCTAGCGGCGGCCCGCCTCACGTTGCCGCCGTCATTCCGCCGCCTGCCTGAGGAAGTCGGCCTCGGTCGGCGCGATCCCGGCTACTTCGGGAAAGAGATTATACCGAAGACCAACAAGCGCCATTCGTGCTGCCAGAGCGGCTGATGAGGTCTCGGCCCCACCGAGCCTGTCCAACGCGCCGTCGAGCGCAGTCAAAAGCATCGGGGCAGGCGTAAGATCCGCTCGGCGGCGTCTCTCCCTGTAGTAACCGGCGATCGCAACCAGAACGGCATCCACGGCCTCGCGTCGGTCACCGCGCAGCCGATTCTTCTGCTGCTGGAGTGCGATGACATGGCTGCCCACGCGCATGTCCTTCAGCAGATCCGCACCCAGGATCGGCGAACCCTCCGGTATCGCGGCAAGCCGCGGTACAAGCAGCGAAAGCCGATCCAGCATCGTGTGGAGCAGGGCCTGCAGATCCGGTTGACGTGACCTCTCCGCGGCAGCGGCAATGTCCACCCATCCTGCCTGCAACAGTCTCCGCGCACTCCATTCGGCGCCGACCGAACGGACAACCGCGGCGATGCCGATCGCCATGATGGTGCCAAGGATCGTGGCGATGTTGGTGTTGAGAAAGGACGCGAGATCGAAGACCGGCCGCGATTGCAGCGTCAGCATTGTCGGGATGTTGGCGGAGAGCGCCATGCCAAGCAGGAAGGTCGACGGCTTGGCAATCAGCAATCCGAGCGGCAGAAACAGGACACTCAGCGCCAGTGCCAGCGATACGTAGCCATCCAGAACAGGCATGACCGCAAAGACGAAGACGAAACTGAGGGCCATGGCGACGATCGAGAATATCATGAATTTGCGGATGATCGGCGTCGGATTGTCCATCGTCGCGAAGAAGCAGATAAGAATTCCAGCGATCAGCGGCGCCCCGGCACCGCTGCTCCATCCGGTCGCGATCCAAAACACCGTGCCAAGGATGATCGCCAATGCGGCCGAGAAACCGGAAAACAGCGCCATGCCGTAGTCTTTGTGGATCGGCCGCCGTGCGGTCGTGCCGAACCATGGATATCGCCGCCTGCGCGGTTGCTCCACGCCGGTGGCGATCTCTTGCCGCAACGCGACACAGTCGCTCCATATCCGCAGCAGATCGCGAAGCTGCGCCGTCAGGTCCAACAGCAGCAGCGCCTGCCAGTCCTCGGAAGTTCGAGCTTGGATTTCGACCGCTGCCAGGCCAGCGAGAAGTTCGGCACCCCGCTCGTCAGAAAGCGGCTCGCCGCTTTTCAGCCATATCCCGACATCCTCGATCAGTTGCTCCGTCGCAGATGGCGGCTGGTAGCCCGCCTTCGAGAGAGCGGCCTGGACATCCGCAAGAGCTGAGATCACAGGCAAGACAGTGACCATCAGGCCCTGCAAATCTCGGGAGCGGTCGACCAGAGTGCTGTGGCTAGACGTGTCGTAGGAAACATGCGTGGTGAACATGCGTATGTCGGCAGCCTCCGCCGCCAGCCGACGGGGTATCTTCACGAGAGCCGGGTCATCGCCGCGCCCTTCCAGCGCCGCGACGATGATGGCCGACGCATCGCGCAGCCACGCGTCTATGCGCGCCGCCAGCACCGGGCCGGCATGGCGCGGAAAGACGATCCTGTTGATCAGCGCCGCACAGATGATCGCCAGCGATATTTCGATCATCCGCGAAGTGGCGTAGGTAAACACCGTTGCCGGCGTATCGACGACCGGAAAGCTCGTCAGTGCGGCCGTGTAGCCTGCCAGCATGAAGCAATAGCTGCGCGGCGTTCGGTCGAGAAGGCTGAGCGCCAGGCATCCGCCAACCCATAAGGCCAAAGCAACCGTCAGCAATTCGGGCGCGTTGACCAGGTTCGGCACCAGGATGATGCTCATCGTTCCGCCGACAACCGTGCCGACCAAGCGGTAGACCGCCTTTGAGGTGCTGGCGCCCGAAAGGGGGTGGGCCACGATATAGACTGTCGTCACCGCCCAATAGGGATTGGGAAGGTCGAAACACAGGGCAATGAACAGCGACAGCATAGCCGCCGCGAAGGTCTTGAGCGAGAAGACCATGTCCCATGGATCGGGAAGCCATGTCGGCTGCTTACTTGTCATTTCAGGTGGCGGCCCACACATCATATTAGATCGTATACGTACTATACGCATACGATCTATAAATCACAATATGCTTTACTCCTTTGTCTACCGCCGGTAGCGATTTCCCTCAGCGTCTGCAGAAGACAGAGAGACACGACATGGGTGGGCCATCGGATATTTCGGCGAAGCGCGTGGCGATCACGTCGAGCCTTTTGCAGGCCGGCAGCATCTGGCGGCGCATGGCCGAGAAAGCGCTCGCCGATGACGGCATCTCCGCGTCCCGTGCCAATCTGCTACTATGGGTAAGCCGTTCGGGCGGCGGTGCGAGGCAGGTACAACTGGCGGACAGTCTCGGCCTGGCGAGCCAGTCTCTGGTGAGATTGCTGGACGAGTTGAACAACAGCGGTCACATCGAGCGCCGCGACGATCCCGAGGACCGGCGCGCCAAGACAGTATGGCTGACACCGCGGGGACAGGCGCTTGCGGACCGCGTTGAACTGGTGATCAGCGCTTTAAGGGACAAGGTGCTCGGCGATATCGGCGATGCCGATATCGAAGCGGCTCACCGGCTGATGGATGCCATCGTCAAGGCAAGTACCGATGGTTGGCACGAGAGCCGATAAGGCGGCGCAAGCTGGTAAACTACCACAATCGACCACCGGTCAGGACCGGTGGTCGATTAAAACAAGCAGCCAGCGCCGGTTTGAAACTTAGCGCCAGCCGAGCGCGGGTGCCACGTGGGTCAGGATCGACTCGATCACATGCGCATTGTACTCCACCCCGAGCTGGTTCGGCACGGTCAACAAAAGCGTGTCAGCTTCCGCGATGGCTTCATCCCTCGCTAGCTGCTCGACCAGAACGTCCGGCGCTGCGGCGTAGCTGCGGCCGAAGATGGCTCTCGTCTTGTCGTCGATGAAGCCGATCTTGTCGTCGCCCTCCCCGCCCCGGCCAAAATAGGCGCGATCACGATCATCCATCAGCGCGAAGATGCTGCGGCTGACCGATACGCGCGGCGTGCGCGTGTGGCCGGCAGCTTTCCACGCCTCGCGGTAGGCACGGATCTGGTCTGCCTGCTGGACATGGAACGGAAGTCCGGTCTCGTCATCCTTGAGCGTCGAGCTCTGCAGGTTCATGCCAAGCTTGGCCGCCCAGACAGCCGTGGCGTTCGAGCCGGATCCCCACCAGATGCGCTCGCGCAGTCCTTCGGAATGCGGCTCCACCCGCAACTTTCCAGGAGGATTGGGAAACATCGGCCGTGGGTTGGGCTCGGCAAAACCTTCGCCGCGCAGCACATCAAGCAGCACTTCGGCATGCCGGCGACCGATATCGGCATCAGATCCACCCTCCGGCGGCTGATAGCCGAAGTAGCGCCAGCCGTCGATCACCTGCTCGGGGGAGCCACGGCTGATGCCGAGCTGCAAGCGTCCACCAGCGATCAGGTCAGCGGCGCCCGCATCCTCGGCCATGTAGAGCGGGTTCTCGTAACGCATGTCGATGACGCCGGTCCCGATCTCGATCCGGTTTGTCCTGGCGCCGACGGCGGCCAGCAGCGGAAAGGGAGATGCAAGCTGGCGGGCAAAATGGTGTGCACGGAAATAGGCGCCGTCCGCGCCCAGTTCTTCGGCGGCGACTGCGAGATCAATGGACTGAAGCAATGCATCACCGGCAGAGCGGGTCTGCGACTGCGGCGAAGGCGTCCAATGTCCGAAAGATAAGAAGCCGATTTTCTTCATCGTGTTGCACCATAGGAGTGAGACTATAACAGAGGAGATTCATGGCACAGTTCCGCTGGCGGATACAGTCGCTCAACGCTCCGGCAGTGCATGCGTGCCTTGCGTTTTTATAGGGTCGTTCTTGAGGACTTTTCTGGCGGCTTTCTAGGTTGCGTCCGCAATCCCGCTAAAGCCGAAACAACTGCAATATCTCGTCGGCGGAATTCCCAACCCGATTCTGGAGCCTGTCGACCTGCTCTTCGAGCGCGCGGCGCGCGGTGATATCCGTCATGACGCCGAACCAGCGATGGGCCTTACCATCTGCGCCGGGCGCTAGAACGGCCTCGCTTCTCACCCAGCGCCATCGGTCGTCCGACCATAGGATTCGAAACTCCGTCTGAAAGGATGTCCCGTCAGAGATTGTCGCCAACCATTCCTGCCGGACGCGGACCCGGTCCTCAGCATGCATGCGTTCATACCAGTTGCTGATGCGATCTTCGACCGCAACATGCGCGCCGCCGGATAGAGCCGGGCTCATGTAGTAGACTTCACCTGTCGTACGGGCTGCCCACGCGACATTGGGGCTGACCTCGATCGCGAGGCGGAAATGTTCCTCGTCGGCACGAAGTGCTGACTCGGCAAGCTTGCGCCGGGTAACATCGATCAACGAGATCGATAGACCGAGCACGTCTCCCCCATCATCAACGATCCTGCTGCAGGAGAGAACATAAGAGCGGTTGGTGCGCCGGTTGACCACTTCCCTCTCGATGACCGGCCTGCCCGCCAATATACGGCGAGCGATCCGTGCGACCACTGCATGCCTTTCCTGCGCGAAGGCATCGGCAGCGCTTTGGCCGATCAGGGATGTGCGCTCTTCGCCAAGAACCCGGGCGTAACGATCATTGGCGCTGACGTAGCGGCCAGCGGTATCCAGGAAAGCCAAGGCGATTGGCGCACCTTGATAGATCGTTTCCAGTTGGTGGAGCTTAACGAGCGGAGAGATGACGCCCCGCCGCGAAGGCATTTTCCCAGGCGGATAGAGTGAGTGATCCACAAGCTGCGCCGCCGGCATCGGCCTTCCCAACAGATATCCCTGGCCGATGTCGCAACCAAGTCGCTTCAAAATGAAAAGCTGGGCCGCTGTCTCCACGCCCTCCGCAACGACGGACATACCAAGACTTTGCCCAAGGCCGACAACCGCGGCTACGATTTTGCGGCTACCAGGATCAGTTTCCATCGTTCTGACAAAACTGGCGTCGATCTTCAACTTGTCGAATGGAAAAGAGTGAAGCCGCGTCAAGCTGGAAAAGCCCGTGCCGAAATCATCAAGGGCTATGCCGAAGCCGGCCTGCTTGAACTTGCGAATTGTCGCAAGCGCAAGTGCTTCATCGTCGATCAGCGCACTCTCGGTGATTTCGATGACAACGCGCTCAAAAGGCACACCTGCTTTTGCGATGGCGCCCGAGACGTCGTTGAACAAGGTCGCATTGCGCAACTGCACCGGCGACAGGTTGAAAGCCAGCGTGGCGTTGCGATCCAGCGACGTTGCATGCTGACACGCCTTGGCAATGATTTGCCGAGTCAGCTTGCCGATTAGCGAGTGCTCTTCGGCGATGGCGATGAAATCGATAGGGCTGACCGGACCAAAAACCGGGTCCGTCCACCGTGCCAGTACTTCGTAGCCGACCGTCGTGTCTTCATCCAGGCGAATAAGCGGCTGGAACGCGGGCTCTATTTGGTTTCCAGATATCGCACGTTCGAGATCAGCAGCCGTTATTTGTCGCGTCACAGTTCTTCCCGTCAACATGTTCATGCAATTCTTCAAGACACTCGACGCTCGACACCGTGCTTCGCAGAGACATCTATCACTAAAGCGACCTGTGCTGCTGGCTAACGCTTCCAACACAAGATCAACTTCTCTGTTTTTACATTAAAATTTAGTAAAACAGTATGGCCTTGCAGTGCATTGATCCAATCAAAAGGTGAGGAGTTCAACACGAATTATCGCCACCTCAGCCATTAGATGAACGGCTCACCACCCGAAGCAATCAGAGGTCGCGAAGCGTCTTTGCCGGCATTGTTGCCGCTATCGTCGTGCATGCCGAAGGCATTGCAAGGTCGGTCTGAAACTATTCCATTTTTGTTGTGCCTCTCGCCGATCAGCCCGCGTAATGTCGAGATGTGACCAGGGTGGAAATCATTGCCATGACTGACGAAAAGCGCCTGCGATTGCGATCGCTCGACATAACCATCGGCCATTTCGAGCCGGGGCCAGAGAATGCCATAACCGACGTCGCAGGTGTCATCGTCGGGCACGTCACCTGCATGGACGGAGCACAAACCCGAACGGGCGCGACGGCAATCCTTCCCCACGCCGGAAATCTTTTTCAGGACAAGGTTCCGGCCGGGTTTGCGGTGCTCAACGGCTTCGGAAAATTTGCGGGCTCCACGCAGATCGTCGAGCTCGGCGAGATCGAAACACCGATCGTCCTCACCAACACGCTTGCCGTTGGCCGCGCGATCGAGGCAATCAATCAGTATACGCTGGCACAACACGGCAACGAGCAGGTCGTGTCACTGAATGCCGTCGTCGGCGAGACCAACGATTCGGTGCTCAACGACATTCGTGCCCCGCGCCCCAAGCTCGACGAAATCCTGTCTGCCATATCGGCGGCAAAATCTGGTGCTGTGGATGAAGGCGCGGTTGGCGCGGGCACCGGCACTGTCGCCTTCGGCCTCAAGGGAGGCATCGGTACAAGTTCCAGGCTCGTCCGCATCGACAGAGAGACCTATACGGTCGGTGTGCTCGTGCAATCCAACTATGGTGGTCGGCTCACCGTGGCCGGTCGCGCCTATGAGGCCGAGCTGCAGCACGACAAGGATGGATCAATTGTCATCGTCCTCGCAACGGACGCCCCACTCTGTTCGCGCAATCTGCAACGGTTGGCCGAGCGCTGCTTCGGCGGCCTGGCCCGCACCGGCGCCGCCCTGAGCAACGGCTCTGGCGACTACCGCCTTGGCATTTTCGACTGCCGCCTCCGTGCGTCGCACCCCGGCACGGCGGAAGGCGATCGCGGAGATTGCGACACTGTCGAACGATGTCGTGTCACCGTTGTTCGAGGCCGCCATCGAAACCACGGAAGAAGCCATCATCAATTCGCTGACCATGGCAACGACGACCAGCGGTTTCAATGCCCGGACGGGCAAGGCCTCGACCGTCGGGGCCATCTCTCTTCGCGCTCTCAGTAAGCGCTGACCTACCTTTTATATCATCCGGAGCTTCCATGCCTGCCAAGACTGCCCGCATGTCTATCTTAACGGTGCCTTCCTGCCCGAGAACGAAGCGCATCTGTCGATCTTCGATCGCGGATTTCTATTCGGAGATGGCATCTACGAAGTCACCGCCGTGCTCGACGGCAAGCTGATCGACAGTGCGCTGCACATGGCGCCCCTGGAACGCAGCGTTGGCGAAATCGGCGGGCGCCTGCCTCTGACCACGGCCGAGATCGTGGCGATCGAAAAGCGGCTGGTGGCGGACAACAAGCTGACCGACGGGGTCGTCTACCTGCAGTACACACGTGGCGCAGAGGATCGAAACTTCTTCTATTCGGACGATCTGCAACCGACCCTGTTGCTGTTCACGCAGGTGAAGACGCTTGAGCATGTGGCCGCCGTAGACACCGGCCTCAAGGTCAAGCTCATGCCCGACCAGCGCTGGGCACGACGCGACATCAAGTCGGTGGGCCTGCTGCCGCAGGTCCTTGCCAAGCGCGATGCGAAAGCTGCGGGCTTCGACGAGGCCTGGATGGTCGAAGACGGGCTGATCACCGAGGGCGCATCCTCCACCGCCTATATCGTCACCCATGACGACAGGATCATCACCCGGGGAAATGGCAATGCCACCCTGCCCGGCTGCACCCGCCTTGCGGTGCTGGAGCTTGCGCGCGAGCAGGGGCTGACGATCGAAGAGCGCCCTTTCACCGTCGAGGAAGCCGAGGCCGCGCGCGAAGCATGCCTGACCAGCGCCTCGAACTTCATCGTGCCGATCACCAATATCGACGGCGCGCCCGTGGGCGACGGCAAGCCTGGACCGATGTTCAATCGGCTGCGGGTTCTCTACATGGAAAACGCACGCCGTACGGCGATCTGAGAAACAGCCGGGAAGGCCTCGGCAGCGTCAGGCCTCGTCGAGCAGCGACCAGATGCGCTCGACGATCGGCCGCCGGTTTTCGCGGGATCGATAAAGCCGGATTTCGACGTCGATATCCCAATCAGGATCGGCGGCCCTCACGAGGTTGCCGTCCTTCAGCTCCGCGCTGACCAGACTTTCCGGGATCCAGGCGAGCCCACAGCCTGCCATGACCATACCCTTCAGCCCGACCGACATGCTACCGACATGCACGCGGTTCTCAGCAGGCAGCCGTGCGGCAATGGCCCCGCCGATCAACTGTCCGAAGAACGACAGCTTCTGATAGCTGACATGCGCAAAGCCCGGCTGAACGGTGTGCAGCGCCTGGCCATCGGCATCGGGCACGCTGACCGGCACGATGTTTTCATGTCCGAGCGTGTGATGCTCGAACTGCGCATCGAGCAGCATCGGAACATGGATGTGCAGAAATCGCCGGCGCGCGTCGGAACGGGGGTCCCGTCGGCGCTCTGCACGATGAAGAACCCGTCCCCCGATATGGCGAGGTCGTAAGCCGAGGTCGTGTAGGAGATGTCGCCCTGCTGGGAAATCGCCTGGCGGACCGATGTCTGGACACCGCATAGTTACCCGACGAGGACGGAAGCACCATCGACGAAAATGACGTCGATACGGATTTATAGCCCGTCGTGTTGACGTTGGCGATGTTGTCGGCGACCGTGCTCAGCCGGTTTGCCTGGGCATTCATGCCGGAGACGGCGGTTTTCATGCTTCCAAAAATGCTCATGGCGCAATCCTGATTTGGGAATTTGAGGACATGCCATGAATTGAGGCCTCCCGATCCCGGATGCGGGCGTGCGCCATCGGAGGCCGACGAGCCCGTAAGCGCGCCGTCACCGAGAATGGACAGACTATTGGAGTGCCTCACTGGCGATATGCGCTGCGGATCATCCGCGCGTGGATCGTGCCGCAAATCCCGGCGGGTAATCTCGCCAGCCCGGAAGGAAGTTTCCGGGCCGACCGAATCTATCGTCAGCTTGAAGTGGAAGCCGACTGCAGCGCTTCGTCACCGGCCAAGCCAGCAGACCAACGCGATGCATCTTCAACTTTTTCCGCTCCGTCATCCGCCGGCGGTCCCGACGGCATTTCGCCGTTGCTGTTTCCGCTCAAGAAATCAAAGAGTTCCCGAGCCTGGGCGTCACTAGTGTCGGACGACATTCCGGCAGAAAACTCGTCAGACGTGACGACGCCATCGCCGTTCGCATCGAGGGTTTCGAACAGCGCCTCCAGCGGGTCCTCGTCATCGTCCGAGTCATCGGACGGTGGTGGGCCGCCGGGGCCGGACGGCCGGGAGGCCATCGCTTCGGACAAGGCATCGACAGACAGCGAACCCGTGCTTTCGCTGTCGAAACTGTCAAAAAGCATGCCCGCTTGGTCTTCCGTGACATCGGATGGCCGCGCATCGACGAACTCGGAACGGCTAACCAGCCCGTCGCTGTCGCTATCCATGCTTGCAACATCAAGAGCAGCATCAACGCCTCCACTTTCATCCGAGGACTGCGTGGAAGAGTATTGGCTCATAGCCAGTGCCATGAGCTGCGCCACAAGCTTTTCGGCACTGCTTGACGTGTCGTCATCTGCCTGATCTGTGGTTGTTGCCTTTTTCGGAGAAACCAGAATACTACTGGCGATATCGTCAGAAACGGTGGTTGAGTTTTTTGTATAAGAATAAGTTGATGTTGACGTAGCTGCTGAAATGGTCGTCATATGCGCTCCAACGGGAGAGGGTTTCAGTGCAACGCATTACAGAACTCACTGGTTCTCTAATTTGGAATCATTAACGCTGCAACCGAAAAAATCTTCCCCAGAAGTCGTATTTTACTTTTTTCTGCTGTCGGCAGTCGATTCGACAAAGCATTTTGAGACCCGCAATGAGTGGTACCAACACAGCCGCAGGGGCGCCTCGCAAAAGGGGCCGGCCAAAAGTTTCGAGCGATGACTACAAGCGGGCTCACATCGTGGAAAATGCCCGCCGCATCTTCATGCAACATGGCTACGCCGGCAGCACAACCGCTGTTGTCGCTCTCGAAGCGGGTGTTTCGAAGCAGACGCTCTACAAGCTGTTCGAAAGCAAGGAAGAGCTGTTCGCGGCAACGGTGACCGCTCATAGGCGCACCATGCTCGACCTCCCCCGGGATCGGGAGGACGTCTCGATTGCCGAAAGTCTCGAGCGGATTTTCATGATTGAGTTGGACGAAGAAAAGGATGCCGAGCGGGCAGGCTTTCTCCAGCTCGTTTTTCGCGAGGCCGCTCAGTTTCCGGAGCTTGTCGAGATCCTTAATCGCGAGGGGCTGCTCTCCAGTCGGCAGAACCTCGCCGATTGGCTCGCCGAGCGCGTAGCGGAAGGCCGAATTTCGCTTGACGATCCAGCAAGCGGAGCTCGCATGCTGATGGACATGATCTTTGGCGGAATGGGGCCACGAGAGGGCCGGGCGCAGGCTTGGCCCGATCGGGACCAGTGTATCGCCCACCTGCGACGTTGTATTGCCATATTCTCGGCAGGCGTCGGCGCATCTTAAGGCGCGGATGTCCGCGCTTTTGCCGATGGTAAATTTCCCCTTCCAAATTTCTGCTTGAATATTTATAGAACTAGGCAGTTCTTAAAGACTGATTCGAACGCGTGTAGCGTTCTGAAGCCGCCATGAATGGCGCAAACCCTCCGACCTATGTCCAATATCGACCCGCCACCGGCGGGCGCCGCACGGCTGCGCTCATGCCGAGGGAACAGACGATGGTTTCCACTTACGTAAGCTACCTGTCGATCACCCGAAATCTAAGCACGACGCTTTCGAATGTCGCCTCTCAGGCAACGGTTTCGCGCGACAGCGCTTACTACAAGGAGAACATCAACAAGGTCACCTCGGTTGACGACTTTATGAGCGACTACAAGCTCTACTCTTACGCCATGAAGGCCTATGGTCTCGAAGACATGACCTACGCCAAGGCTTTCATGAAGAAAGTGCTGGAAAGCGATCTCAGTGATTCAGCAAGCTTTGCCAACAGCTTGAGCGACACCCGCTATACCGAGTTCGCCGCCGCTTTCAAATTTTCCGGCGAGACCGCCACGGCGCAATCCGACACCCTGCAAACCAATGTCCTGGACGGCTACACCGCATCTTTCGACACCGAGACCACCGCGATCGGGGATGAAACCAATTATTTTGAATCGACGATCCAGTCCGTCACCTCAGTCGACAGCTTCCTGTCGAACTCGCGACTGAAAAATGTCGTTCTCACATCGTTCGGCCTGAGTACGGACTACACATCGACCAGCTTTCTGAAAAGCGTGTTGACAAGCGATCTGGATGACCCCGATAGCTTCGTCAATCAGCTCGACGACAGCAGTGTCTACCGCAAACTTGCAGAGGCATTCAGTTTCAACACGGACGGTTCGACCGACGGCGAAGCGATCTCCGACGAGCAGATGGCGAAAATCTCTGACGCCTACACGATCAACAGCTCGACCTTCGCTTCGTCGACGGTCGGTGATGCCTACGATGGCTATTTTTCGGCCGAGATCGGCAATATAACCTCCGTCACCGAACTGATGGCGGATGACAAGCTGGTTTCTTATTTGAGAACCGCCTATGGCCTGACGGACGACGAGGGCGATAATTTCATTTCGGCGGCACTAAAGAGCGCCTCCACCGCATCCGCTTTGGGCCTCTCCGACCTGCACGACGCTTTCAACTTTAACTCGGATGGAAGCCTGACGGATGGAACTGCGGCACAGACATCCGAACAGACGACATCGACCCAAGCAGCCTTCTCCACCAACTACGCCGCGGCGATCGTCAACGCCACCACTGACGACGCAAAGGAAAACTACACCGCCCGCATCGCAACAGTGACATCAATCGACGACTTCCTGACATCGAACGCCGATGACGACGATGACAGCAATGATGACCTTCCTGAATTGTGGGAAGTTGCCATGCGTTCTTATGGCATCGATCCGACGACGGTGTCGAAAACGGAGCTTAGAAAAATCCTTGAAAGCGACCCGTCCGATCCGAAAAGCTATGTCAACTCTCTGAACGACGACCGCTTCGAGGCATTTCGAGATGCCTTCAATTTTGGCGATGATGGCGAAGTGACCGTCCCACTGCAGGCGATGTCGGAATCGGTCATCGATGACTTCGCTGCGGACTACAAGCAGGACAAGATCCGTAATCTCGACGGCACCGAACAAACCGAAGCCAGCGACGCCGCCGACGAGGAGATTGCCTATTTCCGCGAACAGATGGCGACGATCAAAACTGCGGACGAGTTTCTCGCGGATGATCGACTGGTCGAATTTGCACTTGAGGCGAAAGGGCTCGATCCCGACGACGTTACGTCGAGCGACCTTGCCAAGATGTTTGCGTCCGATCTCGACGACGAGACCAGCTACGTCAACTCGCTTGAAGACACCACGTTCGCAGAACTGGTTGGTGCCTTCAATTTCGACGCGGAAGGCGCCATTTCCGAAGACCCGACGGGGACGATACAACAGCGCGGCGACGTGCTGGAAACGATCAACGACTATGTCCGAATGACGCTGGAGGGAGACCAGGGCGACTCCAATACCGGTGTGCGTCTGGCACTCTATTTCCAGCGAAAGGCGCCCGATATCTCGAATGCTTACGACATTCTCGGCGACAGCGCGCTGTTCGAGTTCTTCACCACCACCTTCGACCTTTCAAGCTACGTTTCCAACATGGACGTCGACAAGCAGGCGACGATGGTCGAGAATTTCATCGATCTAAGTGACCTGTCGGACCCTGATAAAGTCGAGGATCTGATCAAGCGGTTTACCGCGATGTACGACGTTGCCAACGGCACAGCCAGCACATCTTCGGCGCTCTCCATTCTGACAGGCTCTTCAACGATCAGCGCGGATACCCTGCTCGCCATCGCGCAGCTGAAAACAGGCTAAGGCTCCAAGTCGTCTCTGTTTCGGGCGAAGCGAAGAAAATCAACCACCCGCTTCGGCCCCGGCGCTCGGCGCAAATCATACCAAGCGATCACATTCCCGCGACCATAAACGGTCCGTTAGGACTCTGTTGACCATAATTGGGACAGAAGCGACGTCGCCCGCGCGTCGTCTTGATGTCTGCTGGCCTTTACCAAGGACGAGTATCCGTGTTCCTGCACCATGCAATCATATCCATACCGACCACCGCCCTAACCGCGGTGCTGTCGTTTGTCGCTCACCGGGCGGCGTTGATCGCATTGCTGCTGTTTGCAGCCTTGGCCGGAACCGCGCAAGCGGCTGCCAACGACCGGGCGCTGAAGCTTTTCTTCACGCATACAGGCGAACGGGCGACGATCGTCTACAAACGCAACGGCAAGTTCGACCCTAAGGGCCTGATGCAGATCAATCGCTTCCTGCGCGACTGGCGCAAGAACGAGCCGACAAAGATCGATCCACGTCTGCTTGATCTCGTCTGGGAGGTCTATCAGCGCAGCGGCGCCAAGGAATCCATCCACGTGGTGTCCGCCTATCGTTCACCCTCGACAAATAACATGCTGCGGAACCGCTCGCGCACCACAGGTGTCGCCAAGAAAAGCCAGCACATGCTCGGCAAGGCGATGGATTTCTATATTCCCGGCGTCAAGCTAGCGACACTACGCGCGCTGGCCATGCAGATGCAGGTTGGCGGTGTCGGTTTCTATCCCACCTCCGGATCACCGTTTGTGCATCTCGACGTCGGCAATGTCCGCGCCTGGCCGCGCATGTCACGCCAGGAGTTGGCACGCCTCTTTCCGAACGGGCGCACCCTGCATCTGCCGGCCGATGGCAGAGCGCTGCCGGGCTACGAGCTCGCCATGGCCGACCAGAAGAAGCGGTCCCGTGCGCCCGTGAGCGAAACGATCCGCAAGATCGATGAGGAAGACGATTCGGGCTCGGATGTTTCGTCCGACGACCTGCCCAGCGGCCTTGTCGCTGCCATGCTGCCCACGCCGCGAAGCCGCGCCGACAACGGCCTGGCGTTGCAGTTCGGCAGGAGACCGGCCGAAGACACGCCGAAACAACCTCCAGTTCCCGACCTTGCGGCATTGGCCATACCGTTGCCGACGTTGCGCCCAGTTGTTGACGCCATGACTGTTGCATCCGTACCTCCAAAAGTCGCGCCCGTCATGCTGGCAAGCGCGGTCGTCGGCCGGGGCGCGGCTGGCGAACTGGTCATTGCAAGCCGAGACAACGCCGAGATCATCGCCAAGGTGGCTGAGCTGCAGACAGTCCCGAGCTCAGAATTGCCTCAGGTATCCGCGGGCGTCGGTGCTATTTCGACGAAAGCGCTGGTTTCGTGGGCCTTGCAGGCGCCCGGCGCGGCGATCCAGATGACGGCCCCTCGCCTGCATGGCGTCGCCTACGACGAAGACGACGATACCGACGAGGACACGCTGGAGTCGTCCGCGCTTGCCGACGACGAATTCGACACGACAAGATTTGCGCTCGACGGTTAAGCCGTCCGAGCCCACACTGGGTTGCCCGCAACGGCGCGTCGCGCCGTTGCGGTTGTACAAACAATCTCTGAAATCAGGCGGAGCAAGGCAAGTCAGGATCCGTACCTTGCCCGTCTTGCCCCTGTGTTTTGTCGGCTAGAGTGCAGGTTGGGCCAAATCCAGTCAGCCTGTTTCAAAAGATACGGCCTGACGGTAGGCATAGCGATTGGAGCCTTCCGTGGGTTACCGGACCTTGGCAAGGCCAAGATCAGTATCGGCCTTGCAGCGTCGCCTTGACGGTGTGGCTCGAAGCCTGGCTTCCGAATGCACCACCGTAAGTCAGCGCAAGCGAGATTGACTGGCTGAGTTTCATGTCGATGCCGGCGTCAACGACGGCCGAATCCGATTCGAGTGGCGTTCCAGCCACCGAAAAAGCATCGCCACCAGAGAAGGCAACGGTCGAAGTGGAATCCAAGTCACCCATAGCATGGCGCCAGCCAAGCGATGCGTGCCATATTGCTGGCGCCAGCGGCGTCTGCCACTCGCCCTGCGCGCGGGCACCCAATGTTGCGAAGGTCACAGCCACCCGCTCAGCATCACCAGTCAGAGCCGCCGCACCGCCGCTTTCCGAAAAACCATTCGTGCGGCTGGCGACGTAGGCCACATTGGCAAAGGGCTCGAAGCGGACGTTATTTCGATCGAACGCGTAGGCTAGTTCACTGTATATCTGGGCGGAATTTGCACGATAATCGGCGCTTAACGCATCAGAATAGGTGCCGAAGGCAACGCTTCTCGCCGTCGAGATATCGTGCAGTGTATAGATCGCTCCCATCCGCAAGGCAACCGGACCCCATTGATTGCCCCCATACAGGCCGACGCTGTAGTCATCACTGGTCCCCGAAGCGGATGACTGCGTGAAGCGGCTGCGGCCATAGCCGCTGAGTACACCCAACTGCCAGTCGGACCCAGGAAATGCCGCATCGACACCGAACACAAAACCACCGGTACGGCTGATCGTCTGATAATAGTTTCCCGCGCTGCCATCTGCCTGCGACCAGCCGCCGTAAACCTGCCCCCACAGACGCGCGCCATCGGTCGATGGATCGTTCAATATCGCTTCGGTTGCGGCTGCAGCCGGCGTCCGGCGGTCTCCGACCGCATCGCCGTATGCGAGCGCGGCGCTGGTATAGGACGACCGCGAGGCCTGCCAGTTCCCGCCGGCGTTTCCGGCGATGGCACGAAGCCGATCAATTCCGATGTCGCGCAGGAAACGACTGTTGTCGAAGGTCATGCTGGAAACCGACGCGTGCAAATCCCCTGCCAGCTGCTGAAATGCCTGTCTGGCCTCCTCGGCATCCAGCACCGCAACGGCATCATAGACCACGTTCGCAGCGCCGAGACTTTCAACGGCATTTGCCGCACCACTCTGGTTTGCGCTGGTGCTGACCTCGGAAAATGAAACATCGTTGCGCTGCAGGCTAAGGCTCGCGCTGTTCGATGCGTAGTCGATGATCGGGTCTACGAAGGCGTAGTCGGATAGCACGCTGTCGAATACGCCGGAGACGTTTCCCGTGGCCGAAAAGAGCTCATAGCTTGTAAAGGCTTGCAAGTCGGCCCCAAGCAACGACAGCGTGCCACCATTCAAGGTTACCGATCCTGTTACCGAAATCAGGTCACTTGAACTTGCCGAAGCCTCGTAGAGGTAGGTGGAGCCGCTTTCCAATGTCAGATCGCCGTCAATCGTCAGCGTTCCGATGCCGCCATCACCGGGAGATATCGTTCCGCCGGCATCAACAACCGTCGACCCGACGGTTCCAGTACCAGCGAGCAGCCCGTAGCCGCTGACCGACAAGGTGCCGCCGAGCGTTCCGTCGACCAGCAGACTTCCTCCCGATACCGTCGTGGCGCCAGTAAAGCCCGCGGAATCGCCAGTGAACACGACGTCGCCGGCCGCCACATGGATTGATCCGTCGCCATCGATGTCAGCGCCGAGCGTTTGCACGTCGCCGCCGAAATTGAAGACCAACGCGCCGTCGCCTGAGCCGAAATGAATGGCATCGACATCGAGCGTCGCCGCTCCGGCAGTTGTCTGGCCAAGTGCAGCGCCGACATTGACGGTCCCCGTCGAGCCGCCTTGTACCGCGATATAGAGCGCGTCAGCCGACAGCACGCCTCCGTCCGCAACGGTTACGGTTGCATCGCCACTGTTGCCAACGGTGAGATCCGCGCTTGTCTGCCATGTCGAGCCGACGCCGGTAACGTTCACCGAACCCGCACTACCCGCGGAATTGCCAACGATGCTGCTCGCAGTGTCCACGGTCGCGCCCAGGATGACGTCAAGAGCGCCGGTCCCGGCATCACCGATAATCAGGAGGTTACTGTTGTTCCAGACGGAACCGCCACCGGTGACGACAACAGACCCTTCCGAGCCGGCCAGCCGCCCGAGAAAGCCGTTGGTGCTGGTCAAACTACCAGCCGCCGAGATGGCTACCGTGCCCGAAGCGCCTGCCGCGTCACCGACCACGAGATCACCGTCAACATCCCAACTTGAGCCGGAGCCCGATATCAGGACGCGTCCATCACCATCAGCATTGCTGCCTAGATAAGCGTCTCCGGTTGAAACGATGCCACCTGCCAGCACTTTCAGTGATGCCACGCCGTCGACGCCGGCGAAGAAGTCGCCGCCGATGCCGAGAAGACTTCCGGTACCGGTCACCACCGCCGAACCCGTCGAGTTCGAGCCTTCGCCGAGCCATGCCTTCGCGGCAGTGACCGTCGCTCCCCCTGAAATGGTAAGGCTGCCTGATCCAAGGCCGCCCAGCGTCAGGCCGGTGGCGACGTCCCAGGCTGAACCTGTTCCGTCAACGGTGACAAAGCCTGCCGCATCTTCCGCATCGCCCACGATAGCGGTATCGCTGACGACGTGGCCGCCAGTGCTAATGTCGAGCGTACCGGATCCGTCAGCGCCAATGGTGTCTGTCCGATCTCCACCGACCAGCAGCGCGCCCGTGGTCCAGAGTGACCCGCTTCCACCCACCGTGACAAGGCCGGTTGAATGAAGTCCGATGATAGCGCTGCCGCTTGAGAGCGTCGCCGCAGAGTAGACCGACAGCGCACCGTCGCTGCCAGCGCCAACGGTCAGCAGGCCACTATTGTCCCACGCCGAGCCGAGCCCAGAAAGCGTAACGGAGCTGGTACCGACAGCACCGCCTAGGCCAATCGTCGCGCTGTCGCTGCTCAGGCTGCCGCCAGTCGAGACCGTCAGCGTGCCGGTTCCATCGGCACCGATCGTCAGATCTCCGTCGATGATCCAGCCGCTTCCCGATCCTGAAATCGAAGCGCTTCCAGTTGAGCCGAGAGCATAGCCAAGCGTCGCATCACCGGTAACAGCGGTTCCGCCCGCCGTGAGTTCGAATGTGCCACGGCCTTCATAGCCAATGAAGATGTTGCCTGTGTTTGATAGGGATGAGGTACCGCTGACCGTTAGGCTCCCGTTCCCCGCGGCATCATAGCCCAGATAGATCGCGGCAGTGCCAATATACTGACTGCCTGAAACCAGTGCCAGGCTGGCGGTTCCCGCATCGCCGACGATCAGCGTTCCGTCGTTGTCCCAGATGGCGTCGCTGCCGACGAGTTCGATTGTTCCGACGGCATCGACGTTTGCACCGAGAACAGCTGATGTCGTCTCCAGCCGGTCCATAACCGAAACCGCGCCCGCGCCATCATAGCCGACAATCAGGTCCGCCGCCGCCGTGCCGGTGTTCACCATCACGGTCTGCGAGGTCTGATCGATCAACACGGAATCACCCGACGAAGGGATTGAGCCCGCGGGCAGCCAATTGTTGGGATCGGACCAGCTATTGCTGGACGCGCCGGACCACGAAAGCGAAGCCGAAGCGGCGGGATCAGGAGTCAGAAGGATGAACGAAGAGCAAATAAAGAGTGGAACGCGCAATGATGCATTTTTAGCCGCGGACATGGAATTTTCTACCCCTGCAACCTCATATTGCAGCGATAGAACTATGACAATTATGGTTAATGATCAGTTAAATTGTAAGGGTAAGCTCATCAAATGATTGCATATTCTTTCAAACGGTCGGTCGGCACACGTTGTTCACACCCCGCCGACAAACCGCAGAGCGCGACAGAGTAAAGCGGTCACGACAGTTGCATGATCTTCATCGTCTCCCACCTCGAATTTGATCTTCGATCGATCGTCGAGGACGGCGCCGATCTGCCCCGCCATCTCGCGTGCGTTATCGATCATCCGACGCCGTTGGCGCACCAGGTGATAGCGATCGCTGAAGCTTTCAGCCGCCTGCCACGGCGCAACCTCCTGCTCCCACTGACCGACGCCCATGTAGATGCGGAGCGCCTTCTGAATGCTGCCAAGCGATCCAACAGACTGCGACAGTCCCGCCCGGTCCCACCATATCGACGGGCTGAAACAGATATAGCCCGCAAACATCCCGGGATACTGTGTCAGCAAATCGAGGACGAAATAGCCGGCTAGGGAGTGGCCGAGCAGAATGCGGCGTGCCGGGTCGGCATGGTAATTCTGCTGGATATGGGACTGAAGCTGGTCTCGTATAAATGCGACAAAGGCCGCCTGGCCACCGTGGGCTCCCTTCGGCTGATCCGGCAGAGCGCTTTCGTCGGGGGAACAGCGCGTCAGATCAAATTGACGACGATCGAGATTGTAGGCCTGCGTATCGGGATAGCCGATACCGACGACGATGGATGGAGAAATGCCTGTCGCCCTAGCCTTGCGGGAAGCGCGCTTGACCGTTTCAGCGACGACAATGAAATCCGAATTCGCATCCAGCACATAGACCACAGGAAAACCGGATGCCGGCGCTTCGGCATCCGGCACATGAACGAATATATCGTAGACAAGCCCGGTAGCCGCGGAGCGTTGCTGAAACGTCGTATAGCCTGGCATCGCCAGAATGCCCGCTCGCTGCTCGTGTTTCGACTGTGGCTGCATATCTTCGCTCATCCGCCTGCGTTTCAACTTCTGGCGCACCATACCCGCCTACGAACCCTGATGGTGTCGCTCATGCATTGGGCACGCAATCGTCATTCAGTCCAGTAGGCCCCGGTCAGCGGCACCGCCATGAAACGGTTCAGGCCCTGCCGCACCCTCTCGATATCGTCATCGGAAAAGAGCTCCGGATGCACCCATCTGGCGATCAGTTCAAGCGCCAGATGGTCGAGCGGCGAGTTGAACAGTTGTTGTGATATCCCGTGAATATTACCATTTGCGATCGCCGGAAGAGCGGAAAATCCCGGCCGCGCCAGTAGGCGGTCCATCGAACTCTTCGTATCGCCCGGGCTGAAATGCGGACCGATCAGCAGGCCGCTCCGCTTCTCCATGTATTGACCACCACTGGCGATATAGATGTCCGGCTTTGAGGCGATGACATATTCAAGGCTTATCTGCCCGAAAGGCTTGTCTTTCAGGACAACGCCGATGTTCTGGCCGCCGGCAAAATCGATGAACTTTCCTATGTTCCCAGAACCGGGCGAATTGCAGCATGGCTCGCTACTTGAGGCGTGTGTTTCCACGAAAACGTTTGGCCGAGGCGATAAGGCCGCCGCCGCAATCGTCTGCGACAGCGACTGCCTCTGCGCCTGACGAAACGCCACGACCTGTTGCGCGCGTTGCTCGCTGCCGATCGCCCTGCCAAGGAGCAGCAGGCTGGCATCGGTGTTGGCGAAGGGATCGGCGGTGAAATCGACGAAGATCACCGGTATTCCCGCCTCGCTCAGTTGTTCAAGCTGCTCCTCGGCGGGATGGGAATAAAGCGACAGAACAACGAGGTCGGGTTTGGCCGCCACAAGCTGCTCAACCGCCAGATCCTGCGTATTGCTCGTCGATCGCGGCAGCTTGTCGATCGCGGAAAACTTTTTCAGATACTCCCCATAAAGCTCCTGCCCGAAACGGCCGACGTCATGTGGCCACGCAGCGACGAGGGCAACCGGATCGTCGCTGAGAAACGACAGCGCGATGATCAGCCGCCCATCATCGACCACCAGATGCCTGGCGGGATTGGCAAGGATGACATTGCGTCCCTTCAAGTCCGTCAGGGCAACCTCGGCACGCGCGACACACGGCATAGCAATCAGCATCAATGCAATCAGCATGCCCGCCTTAGCGCCTCTGCCGTGCCACCTGCACTGAGCAACGCTTCGGATACGGCCGATTAAGTTGCCAATCCGGCCTCGCCCGATCTCGAATTTCGCTCTGTCGAACATGTCAGATCCTTCGCTGTAGCAAGCGTCGCTCACCATTTGTAGGCGAGCGTTGCCGTGATCGTGCGTCCCGTGCCGTAGAAGCACTGGGCGGACGACGCGCATGCGGCGACATATTCCTTGTTGAAGAGATTGGTGACGTTGACGGCACCCGTCAGGCCCTTGAGCTTAGGATCATTCACGCCGAAATCGTAGTGGATGGCGGCGTCAAAGAGCGCGTAGGCTGGAACTTTCATCGCGTCGGTATTCGTCGTATCGCCGTAGGTGCTGCCGATATAGCGAACGCCGCCACCGAAGCCAAGACCGGCAAGCTTTCCAGCGTCGAGCGTATAGTCAGCCCAAAGGCTTGCCATGTGTTCGGGCGCGCCGACCGGGGTCTTTCCAAGGTTGGTGGTGTTGCTCTTGGTGACTTCGATATCGTTGTACGAGTAGGCGGCATTGAGGGTGAGATTGTCGTTCAGGGCAAACTTGGCACCAAGCTCGACGCCGCGCGAGCGGACCTCGCCGGTCTGCGTCTGGCAGGTGGTCGCACTGCAACGCGTCAGCGTCGTGTTGGTGCTCGTATGCAGCGTGTCGGTGGTCAGCACGTTTTGCTGCGTGAGATCATAGAGCGCTACGGTGAAGAGCGCATCGAGATTGGCAGGCTGATACTTGATGCCGACTTCATACTGCTGTCCGGTCGTGGGCTTGAAGCTCGTGCCACCATAGCCGGTACCCGTCGTCGGATCGAATGAGGTGGCATAGCTGGCATAGGGCGTCACGCCATTGTCGAACTGGTAGAGCAAACCGGCCTTCCAGGTGAACGCGCTGTCTGTTGCTCCCGAGTTTGTCTGTGCCCCCGAGGCAAGCGTCGTCGTTGTATTTTCGATCGTTGACCAGTCCTGCCGGCCAGCCAGGATGAATGCCCAGTTATCAAGCTTCATCTGATCCTGAATATAGACGCCCGTCTGGCGGCGCGACTGATCCTGATGGCCAGTCAGCGTAACATTCGGCGCGGCCTCATAAACGGGATTGAGGAAGTTGAGATAGGTGGTAGCGCCATTTCCGTAGGTCGAGTCAGCACCCAGTTGCTGGTAGTCGAGCCCCATCAGCAGCGTGTGTTCGAGCTGACCGGTCTTGAATTCGGCCTGCGCCTGGTTGTCGATCGCCAGCGCATTGAACTGTTCGATGTAGTGGGTCGATTGGCGCGAAAGGCATAGATAGGCAACACCGCCGCAATTGGCCGCCGTTGCCCACCCGCCGCTCGGCAATACCGAGTAGGCTTTGAACTCGCTTTCGCTGTGCATGTAGCGCAGGTTCTGGCGAAGGGTCCATGTGTCGTCGAGACGCTGCTCAAACTCGTATCCGAGCGTCGCCTGCGTACGCTCGAAGTTGTTGTAGTTCGAATTGCCGCTGAAGAAGTCGTAAGGGATCTGACCGTTGGGGTTCTGTTGCAACGTGCCGAGGGCAGGCATCCAGTTGGTCAGCGCCGCGTTCGGATCACGGGTGTAGGTGGCCTTTACCGTCAGTTTCGTGTCGTTATCAGGCGCCCATGTGACCGACGGCGCGATCGCCACACGCTGGCTGTCCGAATAGTCGAAGCCGAGATTGTACAAGCTTCCGACGCCGGTCAACCGGTAGAGCAACGCGTCGTTTCCATCGACCGGGCCAGTGAAGTCGAACGCGGCTTCGGCGCGGCCGTTGTTGCCGAAGCGCGTCAGCACCTCGTTCGATGCTTCCGCCTCAGGTTCCTTGCTGACGAGATTGACCAAACCGCCCGGATTGCCCGAACCATAGAGCACGGAGGCCGGCCCGCGCGTAATATCAATGCGCTCGAGTAGATAGGGATCCACGGATGGCACATTGTAATTGATGCCCGTCGGCAGCCGCAATCCGTCCCAGTAATGGATATAGTTGGCGTTGCCGCCGAAACCGCCGAAGCCGCGAATGAACACGCTGTCGAAGCGGTCACCGGGCCTCGATCCCGTCGTCACACCCGGTTCATAGCGCAGTGCAGCGGCAACGCTGGTCGCCGCGCGCTTTGCGATATCGTCTTTGGTGACCACGGATACCGACTGAGGCGTCTCTGCCAGCGGCGTATCGGTCTTGGTTCCGGCCCTTGAGCGCTTGGCGATGGGCCCCTTTTCCTTCGCGTCCTTGGCGGTGATCGTGATCTTCTGCAGATCTGTCGCCGCCGGCTCCTGCGCATTTGCGGCTGTGCCCCCCAGGAAAGTCTGCGCCACGGCGGCGACGCCCAGAAGAATTCGAATAGAAACCATAATGTCCTCTCAGTCACACTGCGCGTGGCATGCGGCGCCCAAATCTTCGCTGGGCATCGAGCCGGATTAAAATATGATGGAATTAATCATGTTATGCCTTTATACGGATTGCTGAGCTGTCGGCCACCGCGAAC
>Ga0247741_1000057_pt1 | contig 91003 bp, 74 predicted proteins | sample UWRJL213509R2_FD_180945 | JGI IMG/M metagenome (GOLD analysis project Ga0247741, IMG submission 180945) | Plant litter microbial communities from Arlington Agricultural Research Station in Wisconsin, United States - UWRJ-L213-509R-2 | ecosystem: Environmental > Terrestrial > Plant litter >... | reverse complement strand
AGGGTTTTCAAAATCTTTCCCCATTAAAATCAAACCTCCACGTGGTCCACGTAAAGTTTTGTGAGTTGTTGTAGAAACAATATGACAGTGAGGAATTGGATCATTCATTAATCCTTTTGCAATAAGACCTGCAGGGTGTGAAATATCAGCAAACAAAATAGCTCCAACGCTATCAGCAATTACTCTAAAACGCTCAAAATCCATATCACGAGAATAAGCTGATGCTCCGGCGATGATTAATTTTGGCTGCTCTTTAGTTGCAATTTCCTGAATTTTATCATAATCTAAACGACCTGTTTCAGCATCTACTCCGTAAAAAACGGGACGGTATAAACGACCTGAAAAGTTTACCGGAGAACCGTGAGTCAGGTGACCACCATGAGATAAGTCGAAACCTAATATAGTATCACCAGGATTTAAACAAGCATGGTAAACTGCTGTATTGGCCTGAGATCCTGAGTGAGGCTGAACGTTTGCATACTCAGCACCAAATAATTCTTTAGCTCTGTCTATTGCAATTTGCTCAATAACGTCAACTACTTCGCAACCTCCGTAGTATCTTTTGCCAGGATATCCTTCGGCATATTTGTTAGTTAAAACAGAACCAGCTGCTTCCATTACCTCATCACTTACAAAATTCTCTGAAGCGATAAGTTCTAATCCGTGAATTTGTCTGTCTTGTTCCTCTAGTATAAGGTCAAAAATTTGTTCGTCGCGTTGCATTTTTTCGTTTTTCGTTAATTTCCTGCAAAAATACAAAAAAACGTTTGTCAAACTGTTAGATTATGATATATTTGACATAGAATTTTTCAACAAATAATTAACATTCACATGCCAATAACCGCTAACGATACCAAAAGAAAATCATGGTTAGAAGTACCAGAAAATAGTGACTTCCCTATTCAAAATATTCCTTTCGGTGTATTTCTTACTAAAGAAAATGTCGTTACAGTAGGAACCCGAATTGGCGATTACGCTATAGATTTAGGGGCTTTACAACAATTAAACTATTTTGAAGGAATAGATTTAACCGATGATATGTTCATGCAGGACACGCTTAATGATTTTATTTCTGACGGAAAAAAAACATGGCGATTAGTTCGAAACCGTATTGCTGATATTTTCGACGAAACCAATCCACAACTACGAGATTCAACAAAAGATCGCGATATTGTGATTTTTAAAATCGATGATGTCGAGATGCAATTGCCGGTTTTAATTGGTGATTATACTGATTTTTACTCTAGTAAGGAGCACGCAACCAACGTTGGAAAAATGTTCCGCGATCCTGAAAACGCTTTATTACCAAACTGGCTGCATATTCCGGTTGGTTATCATGGCAGAAGTTCGACTATTATTCCGTCTGGAATTCCGGTTCACAGGCCAATGGGACAAACATTGCCTGCAGGTGAAAAATATCCTGTTTTTGGTCCGTCTCGTTTGGTAGATTTTGAATTGGAAACTGCATTTATTACAACTGACGTTAATATAATGGGAGAAAATATCCCAACTTATGAAGCCGAAGATTATATTTTTGGAATGGTTTTACTGAATGACTGGAGTGCGCGCGATATCCAGAAATGGGAATATGTGCCTCTTGGCCCATTTTTAGCCAAAAATTTTGCAACCTCAATTTCTCCATGGATTGTAACTATGGATGCTTTGGAGCCTTTTAGAACAAAAGGACCTAAACAAGATCCATCTCCGCTTCCTTATTTACAGACTAAAGGAAAAAAAGCTTTTGATATTCATTTAGAAGTTTCTATACAACCTGAAGATCAGGAAGAAACTGTTGTTTCAAAATCAAATTTTAAATATTTATACTGGTCTATGGCTCAGCAATTAGCGCATCATACTTCAAACGGGTGTCGTGTAAATTCTGGCGATATGATGGGTTCAGGAACTATTTCCGGCCCAACTCCTGATAGTTTTGGTTCTATGTTAGAATTGACTTGGGGAGGAAAAAATCCAATAAAATTAAAGGATGGCAGTGAACGTAAATTTATTGAAGATAATGATACGGTAATCATAAGAGGTTTTTGCGAAAATGCCGAAGTAAGACTTGGCTTTGGTGAGGTTTGTAGTCAACTTTTGCCTCCTTTTATCAGACCATGAAGAGCAGATAAATTATATGAAGAGATATAAAAATAGAAAACCTTGGTTGTCGCCAAGGTTTTTTTTATACTTTATTTTTAAGTAAATAATTTTATGTTTGAATCTCGCAAAGTCGCCAAGGCGCAAAGTTTAAAGGCAAAACTTAAAAATAAAAACTTTGCGACTTCGCGACTTTGCGAGATTATTTTTTACATAAACTAAGCCGGAATCTGCTGACTCAAACAATGCAAAGTTCCAAATCCCCAAATGAAATCAATACAGCTAATTCCGATTACTTCTCTGTCAGGAAAACATTCTGAAAGTATATTTAAAGCTACACGATCGTTGCTGTCGTTGAATGTCGGTACAAGAACACAATTATTCAGAATTAAGAAATTAGCATAACTTGCCGGTAATCTTAAATCTTCAAAATCAACGCGTTTTGGCATTGGCAATGCTACAATTGTTGGTGATTTACCATCTTCTAATTTTGCGTTTTGCAAGCGTTTTAAATTATCCTGCAAAGGTTTATAGTTGGAGTCGTTTTTATCGGTTTCAACAATTGTTACGATGGTATCTTCATTTACAAATCGGCATAAATCGTCGATATGTCCATGAGTATCATCACCTTCTATTCCGTCTCCAAGCCAGATTACATTTGTAACTCCAAGATATTCTTTAAAAACAGCTTCGTAATCTTCTTTGGTAAAGTTTTTATTTCGAACCTGAATTGTGGGATGCATCAAACATTCTTCAGAAGTTAATAAAGTTCCTTTTCCGTTAACATCAATTGCTCCGCCTTCTACGATTACAGGTTTTCCTTTATAAATAACCTGTGTTAAAGGAATATCAATAAAATCGGCCACTTTTGATGGAACAAATTTATCCAATTGATAATTTTTATATTTTGCCCAACCATTAAAATTGAAATTTAAAGCTTCTCTTTTAGAACCGTTTTTTACAATAATTGGCCCTGAATCACGCATCCAGCTTCTATTTGTTTTGTGAATGATAAAAGAAACATTTGCAGTATTTACACGTGCTCTTTCTAACATTTCGGCTACTTTTTCTTTTAGTTTTTCATCGGCTACGACCAAAAAAACAGTTTCAAAAGTGGCAACCTTTTTAATAAATTCAACAAAAGCCCATTGAACTGCTTCGTATTTTCCCGGCCAATCGTTTCCGTTATGCGGAAAACACAATACGATTCCTTGTTGTTTCTCCCATTCTGCCGGAAATCTTCTATTATTTGCTGTCATAAAAAGTTTCTAAATTAAAGAGCACAAAGATAAGCATTCATAAGGATTTTAAAACAATTTGTAAAACCTCGACTTTATCTTTTTGTAAACATATCAGAAAAATTAAGTTAAAGATTAAATAATGAAGCCTTAATATTCACTCCATAATGGCTAATTACTTTTGGCGAAACTAAAAACTAAAATAACATGAAAAAACTAAGTATTTCATTATTAGCATTAATAACCATTTTTGCAAGTTGTAACAATGATGACAATTCTAACAACGAAAAACCTCAACCTGAAGTTGTTGTGAATGAAAATCCTGCAGCCTTTAAAGAAATTGGTTCGATAACTATTGGCGGAGAAGCTGCTGCAGAAATTTCTGCTTATGATGAAAAGACTAAAAGATTATTTACTGTTAACAATAGCGGAACAAACCAAATCGATGTAATTGATATTTCTGATCCAACAAAGCCAACCAAAATTGGTAAAATTGATTTAACGCCTTATGAAGGTGCTTCAAACAGTGTTTCTATCTATGATGGAAAATTGGCTGTGGCTTTAGAATCAACTGCTAACAAACAAGGAAATGGAAAGGTTGTAATTTTCAATACTTCTGATTATAGCTTGATTAAACAAGTTACGGTTGGCGCTTTGCCTGATATGGTTACTTTTTCGCCAGACGGAAAATATATTATGACGGCTAATGAAGGCGAACCAAATACTGATTATTCTCAAGATCCAAATGGAACGATTTCTATTATTGAAACAAGCTCTTATACTGTTACAACTCTTGATTTCGCTTCATTTAGCGGTCAGGCCGAAACGTTGAAAAAAGACGGATTCAGAATTTCTAAAGTTGCAAAAAGTTTTGCTCAGGATATTGAACCTGAATATGTAACTATTTCTGATGATTCTAAATCGGCATGGGTAACTTTGCAGGAAAATAACGGCGTTGCAAAAGTAGATTTAACATCAAAAACAATTACCGCAATTTATCCTTTAGGATTTAAAGATTTTAATACGGCAGATAATGCAATTGACGTGAGTGATAAAGATGATAAAATTGCTTTTAATCCATGGAAAGTAAAAGGTATGTTTATGCCGGATGCCATTAGTCATTTTTCGGCTAATAATGTTCCTTATTTTGTTACTGCAAATGAGGGTGACGCAAGAGAATACACAGGTAATACAGATATTAAGAGAATGAAAGACCTGACATTAGACGCTACAGTTTTTCCTGATGCTGCAACTTTAAAACTGGAACCAAACTTAGGAAGATTAAATCTTATTGCTGATATGGGCGATACTGACGGTGATGGTGATCTTGATGAAATGGTTGCATTTGGAGCGCGTTCTTTCTCAATTTGGAATGGAAACACTGGAAAAATTGTTTATGACAGCAAAAATGATGTAGATAAAAAAACAAATGAATTAGGAAGTTATGATGACAAACGCAGCGATGACAAAGGTTCTGAACCGGAAGCTGTGGTTGTAGCTAAAATGGGCAATCAAAATATATTGTTTGTAGGTTTAGAAAGATCTGATGCTTTTATGACTTATGATGTAACTAATCCTGCATCGCCACAATATTTACAGACTGTAAAAACAGGTGATGCTCCAGAAGGCGTTTTATTTATTCCGGCTTCTAAAAGTCCAACAAAAAGAAGCTTGATTGTTGTAAGCAGTGAAGGCGATGGAACTATTAAAATTTTTCAGCCGGATTTGAAATAATTTTAGCTACAAAATATACAAAAGGGAACAAATAATATTTGTTCCCTTTTTTTGTTTTCTTACATATTTGGATTTCTTTAACACATTCTCATAAAAAACCCATAAAAGATGGAAATTATGTAAAACCAACATTGAATCTTTAGAACACGCGTTGCTTATCATTATTCTAAGTTTGTCCTGAGTTTAAAAAAACTTACAAAATCAAATTTTAAATATAGATATCATGAAAAAGAAATTAGCTTCCGTATCGCTATTATTACTATCAATTGCAGCAAGTGCACAAAATATGGCAACAACCTCTACTCTGCCTTCTGTTGACAAAACAGAATATAACAAATGGTCTATCGAACTAAATGGTGGTGTGAATAAACCAACCAGAACAATGACTCCGGGTTATACTACAGAATCTTTAAACTTCTTTCACGCCGATTTAGGTGCAAGATATATGTTTAACCCAAAGTTTGGTGTGAAGTTAGATGTTGGATACGATCAATTTCAGGAAAAAGATGATACTCCCGAATTTGAAAGCAGATATGTTAGAGCAAGTTTACAAGGTGTAATCAACGTTGGACGTGCTTTGAATTTTGAAACATGGACAAATACAATTGGTGTATTAGCACATGGTGGTTTTGGAGTTTCACAAATTAGTACTGAAAGCGGACCGGGCGGACAAGATTACATGGCGCACGGAATTGCAGGTATTACGGGACAAATTAAATTAAGCAACAGAGTAGCATTGACCGGTGACCTTACGGGAATTGTGAATGGAAGACAAAACTGGAACTTTGACGGAATGGGTAATACAACTTCGGGTTCTTTTGACGGAGTTTTATTAAACGCATCTGTAGGTCTTACTTTTTACTTAGGTAAAAATGAAAAACATGCTGACTGGGTTGGTGAAGAAGACAGAATTGATGAGCTGGAACAAAGAGTTGCACTTATCGAAACAGGACTTTTGGATACTGATAAAGATGGTGTAGCTGATTTGTATGATTTAGAACCAAACACTATTACAGGTGTTGCGGTAAATACAAAAGGACAATCTATTGATAACAACCAAAATGGTGTTCCGGATGAGTTAGAAAGCTACCTAGAAAAAACTTATGGTCAAAACGGTAAAGGCGCTACAAACAGTACTGTTGAAGAATTAATTAACGGTGGATATGTAAATGTTTATTTTGATTTCAATTCTTCTAAACCAACAAATGCCTCTTTATCAGGTGTTGATTTCTTAGTGAAATATTTAAAAAACAACCCGGGTAAATCTGCTGATATAATTGGATATGCTGATGAAATTGGAAGTTCAAACTATAATACTGAATTATCAAGAAAAAGAGCTGAAGCTGTGAAAAAAGTAGCTGAAAACGCTGGAATCGATGCTTCAAGATTGAATGTAATTGCTAACGGTGAAGATACTTCTGTGAATAAAAATTCTAAAGAAGCACGTCAAATCGTGAGAAGAGTTACTTTCCAGGTGAAATAATAAAACTCAGATATATATTTAATTTCAAAAAGCGGTTTCAATTAATTGAAACCGCTTTTTTTGTTTGACATAAAAAAGGACAAAACTTTCATTTTGTCCTTTTTTGTATTGATAAAGAATTGATTATTTATCGATTGCTCTTTTTGTAATATCTCCAAAAGCATCGATTCTTCTGTCTCTGAAAAATGGCCAGTTTTGACGAACATTTTCCTGTAGATCCAAATCAACTTCGGCAATTAGAATTTCTTCTTTATCGTGAGAAGCCTGCGCTAAAATTTCACCCTGAGGTCCTGCAATAAATGAAGCTCCCCAAAACTGAATTCCGTCAGTTCCGTCAATATATTGTTCTAAACCAATTCTGTTTGCAGCGGCTACAAAAACTCCGTTTGCAACTGCGTGACCTTTCATTACATTCATCCAGGCGCCATATTGATTTTCTCCGTATTGTTCTTTTTCTTTTGGATGCCATCCAATTGCGGTTGGGTAAAACAACACTTCAGCACCTTTTAAAGCTGTAATACGTGCTGCTTCAGGATACCATTGATCCCAACAAATAAGCGTTCCAATAGTTCCTTTTTTGGTTTCAATAGCCTGAAATCCTAAATCACCCGGAGTGAAATAGAATTTTTCATAAAAATGAGGATCGTCCGGAATATGCATTTTACGATATAAACCAGCTTCTGTTCCGTCTGTATCAATGATATAAGCACTATTGTGATAAATTCCAGCCATTCTTTTTTCGAAGAAAGGAACAATAATTACCACACCTAATTCTTTTGCCAATTCGCTAAAAGCGATAAATGAAGTACTGTAAAGTGGTTCTGCCAATGCAAAATTGTCTACATCTTCGCTTTGGCAAAAATAATGGCTGCTATATAATTCAGGAAGCAAAATAACTTCTGCTCCTTTATTGGCAGCATCTCGTACCCAGCTAATACATTTTTTAAGATTATTTTCGGCTACATCGTTCAGGTTTAACTGAACAACGGCAATTTTATATTTTCTTTTCGGCATGTCATAAAATTTAGAAGTGCAAAAATAGTAATTTTTAAAGGAATGACAAAGTTGGTCGAAAATGCTATTATTTGAAATAACCCGATATGTTAAAAAAAATAAGTTTAACTACTTAGCAATGGTTAATTTCACATATATTTGTTCAGTATTTTTAGGTTAAATTTCATCATTTAAAATACCACAAACTATGACAAAAAACTACTTTTTGGCGTTATTATTTTTAATAGCAATATCTACTTCTTCATTGGCTCAGTGTCCTAATGGAATAACATTTCAAAACCAGGCTCAGGTGGATTATTTTTCCACCAAATATCCAAATTGCACAACAATTAACGGTGATTTAATCCTTGATCCAAGTGCAAGCGGTCATATTAATAATTTAAACTCGCTTAGCAAAATTACAAAAATAACCGGCAGTATCATTGTAACACAACACAATGTAGCTTTGGGTAGTTTTTCAGGGTTAGAAAATCTAACTTATGTAGGTGGACGAATTTATATAAATGACACTTGGATAAACGATATATCTCCTTTTCGAAATCTAACTTACGTTGGCGGTGATATTGACATTTCAGGAAATAATATAACTGATTTCTCTCCCCTAAATAATATCACTTACATGGGAGGAAGTTTAATATTATCAAATGACAGCAATTACTGTTCAACAGGATTAAAATTGAAAGTAGAGAATATTCCGGGTGATTTATCTTATTTTGTAGAATGTACATCAGACACAAACTTAGATGCATTATCATCTATAAAAACTATTGGAGGAAATTTTAGCTTCTCAGATGACAGAATAACAAGTCTGGAAGGGTTAAATGCATTAGAATCTGTAGGCGGAATGGTAAAAATTCAAACCTGTTATGCCTTACAAACGTTTAATGGACTAAATTCTATTAAAAAAATTGGAGGACTTTCTATTTCTAATAATCCGGAATTAACAGATATTAGCGCCCTGAGCAAAATCACAAGCTTAGACCAAGGATTGTTTATTAGTGAAAACAATAAGCTAAATTCATTCGTAGGATTGAACAACATCAAATCGATAGGTAAACAATTGTATATTAGTTCAAATGCAATGTTAAATTCTATTAATGATTTAGCTAATACTGATTTAACGGGAGTTACTGATTTAGTGATCGTAGGTAATCGTTCACTTGCTCTATGTCAGGAACTTAATATTTGTAACTATTTATTTTCTAAAGGAAAATATGATGTTAGGGGTAATTCAGGAGGATGTCTTGATTATGATAAACTAGTTGAATCATGCAATATAAAATGGAAAAATACATTAACAGGAACTTTAAAAGTAGATGTTGATGGAAATGGCTGTGGCGCAAATGATCTTTCAATGACCTCAAGCAAAGTTATAGCAGCTAATGCAACTGATACATATACTACTTTTACAGATTCAAAAGGGTCATATACAATGTATGTTCCTACGGGAAATTATAGAGTTTCAACAGAATCAAGACTTGATTATTTTACCGTAACTCCAAGAACTAAAACAGTTAATTTTCCAGGAGTAGGAAACAAGGAAGTTGTCGATTTTTGTGCTGTTCCCGCAACTATTGTTAAAGACGTTAAAATAGTTGTTATACCAAATGAAAGAGCAAGACCAGGATTTGAGACCAATTATACTATTATATATTCCAATGCCGGCAATACTATAATGAATGGAACTCTCGATTTTTCTTTCGATAATAATAAAATGAATCTCGTAAACTCATCATTGCCTGTAACCTCAGATAATGGCAGTAAACTTTCATGGAATTATGAAAATCTTTTGCCATTTGAATCCCGAAAAATATATTTGAAATTTAAAGTTTTACCTCCGCCAACTGTAAATGATGGAGATATAATTAAAATGAATGCTGTAATATACCCTTTGGAGAACGATTCTTACAAATTCGATAATACATTTTCATTAATTGAACGTGTTATTAATTCCTATGATCCAAATGACAAAGCGGCATTAGGCGGAGATACTTTTATAAAAGAAGGTTCAACTAACATACAATATATTGTACGTTTTCAGAATACAGGATCAGCATCAGCGGTTAACATTAAAATTGAGGATATCTTTGATAAACAATTAACCGGAAGCAGTATACAGTTAATTGACATGAGCCATAAAGGAAGAGTTCAAATTAAAAACAATACAGCAGAGTTTATTTTTGACGATATAAACCTTCCAGATAGCAAAACTGATGAGAAAAACAGTCATGGTTATGTTGTTTTTAGCATATATCCAAGTTATAATGTTCCTCTAGGATATATAATTAATAATAAAGCTTCTATTTACTTTGATTATAACGCACCAATAATCACCAATACATTTCCAATTTTAGTTGGAAAAGATACGGATAAAGATGGGGTAATTGATGTAAGAGATAATTGTATATTAACTGCAAATTCTGACCAGTCTGATGTTGACAATGATGGAGTTGGTGATTTATGTGATGATAACTTTGAAGTGAATCCGCCTTACTCAATAGGTTTTGATTCTGAAACTTTAGATTCTTTCTGGAAAACGTATAAACAGGATCCAACTTATACTGAAGTAGCTGTAAGTAATTTAAACGATGCAGATAGCAATGGAAAAACAATATTAATTTACTCAACTACAAGCCGTTATAAAAAAGCAATACTTATAAGTCCAAGGTTATTTAAGCTTGGTGCTTCAAGTCAAATTTCGTTTTGGGGTAAATCTACCAGTACACAGTCCAATGGTTACGAATATGTTTCATACGGTTTTATGACAAATCCTAAGGATCCTGCAACATTTACAGAAATAAGTGATGTGAGTCTTAAAACTGAAATGACTCTTTACAATGTTGACATGAAAAAATACAACCCTTCTTATGGGCAGTATTTTGCTATCAGATCAATTGGTCAAACTTTTTATGTTGATGATTTTAAATACGTGGATCCAACTTTGACTGTAACAGAAAATCAATTGAAGTTCTTTAAACTATACCCAAATCCAGCTAAAAATGTTTTGAATATTGAAAGTGTTGAAAATAGCATTGACTTAGTTAGAATTTATGATTTGAATGGAAAAGAAGTCAAAAAAATTGTATCAAAAGGAAATACATCATTACAAATTCAGATTGGGAATTTAAGCAATGGCATGTACATATTAGAAGCACATTCAGGAGATAGAAAAGAAATTCAAAAGTTTATTAAAAATTAAATAATCAGGATCAACATAAAGAAGAGGTATTATAAAAACTAAACCTCTACTCTAGCCCCGATAGCAGCGGTATCCTTTTTCTTCCGCCCGTGCGGGAGAAAAAGATATAGCGGATAGCGGGAAAAGTGGTCTTTAAAAAATGATTTTCTGCTTCAAAAAAAAACACTGGCCATTTGACCAGTGTTTTTTTTTATAGAAGTCGCAATTATTATGCTGTTGCTTTCTTTTTGAAAATCATTTTAAAAAGATTTACAAATCCTAAAACTACTAATCCTAATGCCAGGCCGGTGACAAATTCTTTAATAATGGCCGGAAGATTAATTTTGGGAGATAAATGATGAAAAAATGGAATATAATGTACAAATATTCCTCCGGCAACCAACAATAAGGCAATTGTACCAATTACGGTTAATGCTTTAATAACTAACGGAAGGGCTTTCACCAATATATTACCAATAAATTTTGATATACTTTTTTCTCTTTTACTAAATCTAATAAGCTTATAACCAGCTTCATCCATTCTAACTATAAGAGCGACAATGCCATAAACGCCAATAGTTGCTATTAATGCTATTATCGATGTTACAACGATTTGCTGCATTAGAGGTTCCTCTATAACGGTTCCTAATGCTATAATTACAATTTCGACAGAGAGAATAAAATCAGTTATAATGGCTGATTTTACTTTTCCTTTTTCGACTTCCAGAATTTGTTCTTCTGTTAGAACTTCATCTGTTATCCCTTCTGATTTTTCATGACTGTGCGGAAAAATAAATTCATATATTTTTTCAGCACCTTCGTAAGCTAAAAATAATCCTCCAAGTACAAGGATTACAATAATTGCTGTAGGTAAAAATGCGCTTAATAAAAAAGCAATTGGCAAGATTATAATTTTGTTAAGAAGCGATCCTTTGCTGATAGCCCAAAGCACCGGAAGTTCTCTTGATGAAGCAAATCCTGAAGCTTTTTCGGCATTTACGGCTAAATCATCGCCAAGAATACCAGCAGTTTTTTTTGCTGCAACTTTACTCATTACTGCAACATCATCCATAATTGCTGCGATATCATCTAATAGAACGAAAAAACCTGATGCCATTATAATCTATTTTTTATTATTTAGTTTCAAAAAATTTGATTTTGCGAATCTACCACTTTTTGATTAATTTTCCGTCAAAAATTTAACTGCATTGCCCCAACAGTAACCAAATAATAACGAAAACGAAAATAGTTCCGAAGCATCCGCCTCCTAATTTTTTTGCACCGTAACCTGCTATTAATCCTCTAAATATATTGTTCATAGTGTTATGTTTTAAGTTTATTGTAAATATCAGAATTCAAAAATAAATTTTATTTATATGAATTCTGAAAAAAGTTTCATTATTCACGGTTTGGATTATTTCCGCAAAAAAAACACCAGCCTTTAAGACTGGTGTTTTTATCAATGTTTCTCAAAAAAATTACTCAACAGGTTGCGTTTGATTTCTAAAAACCAATTTACCATCAAATGCATCAATCAAAATAATACTATCGGTTGTAATATTTCCAGACAAAATTTCTTTAGACAATTGATTTAAAACCTCTCTTTGGATAACACGTTTTACAGGTCTTGCACCAAATTCAGGATCATAACCTTTGTCTGAAAGATATTTGATTCCCTCTGGAGTTGCATCCATTGTAATGCCTTGCTGCGCCAGCATTTTGCTAACACTCTTTAATTGTAAACTCACGATTCTCGAAATATTATCAACGGTTAACGGCGTAAACATTACGATTTCGTCAATACGGTTTATAAATTCCGGACGAACAGTTTGTTTCAACAATCCTAAAACTTCCACTTTTGCAGCTTCGGTTGCGGCTTCGACACTTCCTTTTAGGTTTTCAAATTTCTCTTGTATAATATGACTTCCCATGTTAGACGTCATGATGATAATCGTGTTTTTAAAATCAGCCAAACGACCTTTATTATCTGTTAATCGACCTTCATCAAGAACCTGCAATAAAATATTAAAAGTATCCGGATGTGCTTTTTCGATCTCGTCAAGCAAAATCACAGAATACGGTTTTCTACGCACGGCTTCTGTCAATTGCCCGCCTTCGTCGTAACCCACATATCCCGGAGGCGCACCAACTAAACGGCTCACACTATGGCGTTCCTGATACTCACTCATATCAATACGCGTCATCGCATTTTCGTCATCAAAAAGATATTCTGCCAAGGCTTTTGCCAACTCCGTTTTACCCACTCCGGTAGTTCCTAAAAATAAGAACGTTCCAACTGGCTTTTTCATATCCTGCAAACCTGCGCGGCTTCTGCGAACGGCGTCACTAACGGCTTCAATCGCTTCTTCCTGACCTACAACTCTTCTATGTAATTCTTCTTCCAAATGGAGGAGTTTTTCTCTTTCCGTCTGAAGCATTTTCATAACCGGAATTCCGGTCCATTTTGCAACTACTTCAGCGATATCTTCGCGGGTAACTTCTTCTTTAATCAAAGAATTACCAGATTGATATTCCTGTAATTGTTTCAACAGAACATCAAGACGTTCTTGCGCTTCTTTTATTTTTCCGTAACGAATTTCAGCCACTTTTCCGTAATCTCCATCACGTTCTGCACGTTCAGCTTCGTATTTAAAATCTTCAATCTCTAATTTTACAGCCTGAATTCCATCTACAACATCTTTTTCAGATTTCCATTTTGTGTAGATTATATTTCGGTCTTCTTTTAAGTTAGCCAAATCCATGTGTAAGATTTTCAGCTTGCTTTCTTCTTTTTCGCGTTTAATGGCTTCAATCTCAATTTCTAACTGCATAATTTTACGGTCCAAAACATCCAGTTCTTCTGGTTTTGAATTGATTTCCATACGCAATTTCGAAGCTGCTTCGTCCATCAAATCGATCGCTTTATCCGGCAAAAAACGATTCGTAATATAACGTTGGGAAAGTTCAACAGCCGCAATAATCGCTTCATCCTTAATTTGAACTTTATGATGTGTTTCGTATTTTTCTTTGATTCCACGTAAAATTGAAATCGCACTTTCCGTATCCGGTTCATCTACTAAAACCTTTTGAAAACGACGTTCTAACGCTTTATCTTTTTCAAAATATTTTTGATATTCATCTAAAGTTGTCGCTCCAATTGCTCTTAATTCACCACGAGCCAAAGCCGGCTTCAAAATATTAGCCGCATCCATAGCGCCTTCGCCTCCACCTGCACCCACAAGAGTGTGAATCTCATCAATAAATAAAACGATATCACCTTCGGCAGCTGTAACTTCTTTTACTACTGATTTTAAGCGTTCTTCAAATTCTCCTTTGTATTTTGCACCGGCAATCAATGCTCCCATATCTAAAGAGAAAACAATTTTATCTTTTAAGTTTTCAGGTACGTCTCCGTCTACGATTCTATGCGCTAAACCTTCAGCAATTGCGGTTTTACCAACTCCGGGTTCACCCACTAACATTGGATTGTTTTTAGTTCTACGCGTTAGAATTTGCAATACACGACGAATTTCTTCATCACGGCCAATAACCGGATCCAGTTTTCCTGTTCTTGCTAATTCATTTAAATTTTTCGCATATTTATTTAAGGCATTATACGTTTCTTCTGCCGAAGCTGAAGTTACTCTTTCGCCTTTTCTCAATTCTTCAATTGTTGCTTTTAAGCCTTTTCCGGTTACGCCCTGATCTTTTAAAATTTGGGCCACTTTACTTTTTGATTCGAAAATAGCCAAAATTAAATGTTCGATCGAAACGTATTCGTCGTTCATTTTTTGAGCAATGATTTCAGCTTCATTCAAAGCTTTATTGGCATCTCTGGAAAGCATAATATCGCCTCCTGAAACTTTTGGAAAACTCTGAATTGTTGAATCTAAAATTTGCAAAAACAAAGGCACATTTACATTTAGTTTTTTCAAAATAAATGGCGCCACATTTTCGTCAACTTCAAAAATGGCTTTAAAAATGTGTTCGTTTTCTATTTGTTGCTGTCCATTTCTTTGCGCTAACTGTTGAGATAGCTGAATGGCTTCCTGCGATTTAGTTGTAAATTTATTTATATTCATGTTGTACGATTTTATGATTGATTTTTGGTTTCTACTATTTGATTACATTAAAATTAGAATTTATTGCATTAAGTTTTAAGTTAAAATAAGCTAACTTTGTTTCATTATTCAAAATACATTCCATACCATAAATACAGACAAAATGGCGTTTTTAAGAACTTTTTAGCTCATTATTAACGTCAAAAAGTCATAAAACAAGTCAAATATGAGTTTTTTAAATTCAATCTTCGGAAATTCAGAGAATACAGATTCTCCAAAAAGCAATATAAACTGGACAGAGTTAACTGATATATTACAGTTACAGGAAATTGAAGCTATTTCTAATGAAAAGCCAGTTGTAATTTTCAAACATAGTACAAGATGCAGCATTAGCAGAATGGCTTTGAAACAATTTGAACGAGAATTTGATCTAAATGATACAGTTGATGCTTATTTTTTAGATTTAATTGCACACAGAGATATTTCAAATGAGATTGCTCAAAAATTTAACGTGTATCACGAATCGCCACAATTGATTTTAATCAAAAACGGAAAAGCCGTTTACGATGTTTCGCACAGTGATATTGATGCAGAATCATTAAAAAGTAAAGTATCATAATTGTATGGATGTTCAAACCATTTATCAAAAAACGATAATTTTTGCTACTCTAAAACATTTAGAAAATAATCAGACTATCGGCGATTCTAATCTTCCGTATGTTATTCATTTGAGTAATGTTGCGATGGAAATTTTAATTGCATCAAGCCATTCGGAAAATTTTGACCTGAATTTTGCAACTCAGGTCGCATTATTACACGATACTTTAGAAGATACAAACACAACTTTTGAAGAACTGGAGCGTGAATTTGGAATTGAAGTTACTGAAGGAGTTTCTGCTTTAACAAAAAATGATAATTTGCCGAAAGAAGAGAAAATGCTGGACAGTTTGAACAGAATTTCAAAACAGAGAAAAGAAATTTGGGCTGTAAAACTAGCAGATCGAATTACCAATCTTCAAATCCCTCCAAAAAGTTGGGATAACGCTAAAAGAATAAAATACAGAGAAGAAGCTATAATTATCTTAGAAAAATTAAAAGGAAGCAATCCATATTTAGAAAATCGCTTAAGCGAAAAAATAAAAGAATACGAGACATATCTTGATTAAATAAAAAAGCAAATCCCGAATCGAAGTTCGGGATTTGCTTTTTTATTCTAGTATTTTAATCGTTAAGATTTTTCACTCATAACTTATAATTAATAAGCCTTTTCCATTTTCTCTTTAATTGCGTCCAGACACAAATTATTGATACTTCCTTCGTGCGTATGCTTTGTTTCTTTTGGAGATTGATACGTTCCTGCTTCCAATTGTTCTGCAACAGCTTTGTACGCATCTCTGAACGGCATTCCGGCAACAACCATTTCGTTTAAAGTGTCAACTGTAAATAAATAATCGTATTTTTTATCTTTTAAAATATTGTCTTTTACCGTAATATCTTTTACAGAGAAAATTGCAATATCCAAACACGCTTTTAAGTTTTGAATCGCTGGAAACAAACCTTCTTTTAAAAGCTGTAAATCCCTATGATAACCGCTTGGTAAATTATTGGTGATTAAGGTGATTTCGTATGGAAGCGCCTGAATCTTATTGCATTTTCCTCTGATTAATTCGAATACATCCGGATTTTTCTTGTGTGGCATAATGCTCGAACCTGTTGTAAGATGCGCCGGCAAACTGATAAAATCAAAATTCTGACTCATATACAAACAAACATCCATTGCAAATTTTGATAAAGTTGCCGCAACGCTGCTCATTGCAAATGCAACAGTTTTCTCAGCTTTTCCGCGGCTCATTTGTGCGGCAACGGCGTTGAATTTCAACGTTTCAAAACCTAATTCCTGCGTTGTAAATGTTCTGTTAATAGGAAACGAGCTTCCGTAACCTGCCGCAGATCCTAACGGATTTTGATCGACGATTTTCGATGCTGCATTCAACATCGTAACATCATCAATTAAACTTTCGGCGTAAGCAGAAAACCACATTCCGAATGACGATGGCATAGCGATTTGCAAATGTGTATAACCTGGCAATAAAACATTTTGGTGTTTCTCTGCCGATTCCATCAACAAATCAAAAAGTGTTTTTACTTGTTCTTTTAAAGCTTTTAATTCATCTTTTAAATACAAATGAACATCGACTAAAACCTGATCGTTACGAGAACGTGCCGTGTGAATTTTCTTTCCGGCATCGCCAAGTTTTACAGTCAATAAATATTCTATTTTGGAATGTACGTCTTCAAAACTGTCTTCGATTTCGAAATTTCCAACAACAATATCTGCAATGATATCGTTTAAAGCATCAACTAAAGATGTTGTTTCTTCTTGAGTTAATAACCCAATTTGCCCCAACATTTTGGCGTGCGCGATTGAACCTAAAGCATCGTATTTTGCGAGAACCAAATCGAGTTCACGATCGTTTCCAACCGTAAAATGTTCGATTTGTTTGTCTGTTGCAATTCCTTTTTCCCAAAGTTTCATAACTTTTGTTTTTAGACTTCTTAGATATTAGATTTTTAGACTTCTTAGATTTTGGATCTTGTTGAGTTTAAATTTTCTAATTTATTCTAATGTCGTTGTTTATACTGTTGGTTTTTCTAGCCCCGATAGAAGTGAAAATCCTTTTATTTTTTTTCTTTAAAAAAATAAAAGATTGTAACGGATAGCGGGATTAGCTCCTAATCCTTCGACTTCGCTCAGGATGACAAGGATTATATTATAATTTAAAGAAATCGCTTAGTATTTTAATATACAATTCGACTCCTTCTTCAATTTCGTTAATGAAAATAAATTCGTCTGCTGAGTGTGACCGCAGGGTTTCTCCTGGTCCTAATTTTAGAGACTGGCAGCTTAAAACAGATTGATCTGAAAGCGTTGGCGAACCGTAAGTTGTTCTTCCTAAAGCGATTCCGGCTTGTACCAAACCGTGCGCAATTGGAATCGACGATGCATTTAAATGCATAGATCTTGGCGTAACTTCGGCATTTACGTTGGCTTTTACAACTTCCAGAATTTCGGTATTTGTATAACGATCTGTTACACGAATATCAACTACCAAATCACATTCTGATGGCACAACATTGTGCTGTTTTCCGGCACTGATTTGCGTAACGGTCATTTTTACGGGACCTAAGACCTCAGAGATTTTATCGAATTTATAGTTTTTAAACCATTCCATTACGGGAATGGATTTATATAATGAATTATCGTCGTTTTGATGTGCGGCATGGCTTGCCGTTCCTTTTACTTTTACGTCAAGAACTAATAGACCTTTCTCAGCCACAGCCAATTGCATTAAAGTGGGTTCGCCCACAATGGCACAATCTAACTCTGGTAAATGTTTTAAAACACTGTTTAAACCATTTTTCCCGCTGCTTTCTTCTTCGGCGGAAGCCACAATTACAATGTTATACGACAAATTTTTATTTTCGTAAAAATGAACAAATGTTGCTAACAATGAAACTAAACATCCTCCGGCATCATTGCTTCCTAATCCGAATAATTTGCCGTCTTTTTCAATCGCTTTAAACGGATCGTTTGTATACGCCTGATTTGGTTTTACAGTATCGTGATGTGAATTCAGTAAAAGTGTTGGTTTGTTTTCGTCGAAATATTTATTGAAAGCCCACACATTATTGTTTTCTCTTTTAAAAGGAATTTCGTTTTGATTGAACCAATTTTCTATTAAAATCGCCGTTTGATCTTCTTCACTTGAAAAGGAAGGGGTTTCAATTAGGTTTTTCAATAGTGCGATGGCTTCCTGGGTAAGCGTTTCTATATTCTTCATAATGTAGGTTCTCTGCCACGAAGGCTCAAAGTCACAAGGTTTTTTATTGATTTTATTAATCAATTTTTTGACGATTTTAATTTGCGCAAATTTCTTAAATTAATATTTAAAATGCTTTCCGCAATGTATTTTTTTTGCCACGAATTACACTAATTTTCGCTAATTTTTTAAATTTTAATTCGTGAAAATTAGTGTAATTCGTGGCTATATCTCTTATAAGGTAATCGTTGTATGTAAAACATTTGGGTTTTGGAGCATTTTGTGATGTCCGATTTTGATTTTCTGAACGCCGCGAGATAAACTGTTGAAACAATTATCCAGTTTTGGAATCATTCCAGAATGTATTACTTTTTCGGCTTTTAATTTGTTGTACAATTCTTCGCTGATTTCGGTAATTACAGATGAATCGTCTTCTGAATCTTTCAAAACACCTTGTTTTTCAAAACAATAAGTTAGCGTAACATCAAATACCTCTGATAATGCAATTGATAATTCACTTGCAATAGTATCGGCATTTGTATTTAATAATTGTCCGCTTTTATCGTGTGTAATCGCACAGAAAACGGGAACTATTCCAGCTTCAAGCAGCGTTTTCAATAAAGTTGTATTAACTTGCTTTACATCGCCTACAAAACCGTAATCAATTGTTGGATGATTTCTTTTTGTCGACTGGATTAAATTTCCATCCGCTCCGGAAAATCCCATTGCATTGTTGTTTTTTGCCTGCAATTGTGCTACAACATCTTTATTGATTTGTCCGGCATAAATCATCACGACAACATCAAGCATTGCAGCATCCGTTATTCGGCGTCCTTCAATCATTTGAGGCACCAAACCAATGCTTTGCGCCATTTTTGTAGCCGATTTTCCACCACCGTGCACCAAGACTTTATAACCTTCAATCTTAGAAAAATCAGTTAAAAACTGTTCTAATTCGGCTGGATTGTCGATAATGTTTCCACCAATTTTTATTACTTTAACTTTATTCATGAGGTTCAAAGGTTCAGAGGAACAAAGGGACAAAGTTTAGATTCAGTTTGTAAAAACCTCTGAACCTTTGCAACTTTGTGCCTTTGCAACTTTATTTATAACTTCTTAAGAATCTTTTGCAAAACTAATTGTGCTGAATATGTTCTGTTATTCGCTTGCTGAATTACGATTGAATTCTCGCTGTCAATCACTTCGTCGCTTACAATTACGTTACGACGAACTGGCAAGCAGTGCATGAATTTTCCGTTATTTGTTAGTGCCATTTTTTCGGCTGTAACTGTCCAATTTGGATCGATGTTGGTTACTTTTCCGTAATCATTGAAGTTACTCCAGTTTTTAACGTAAACAAAATCAGCATTTTCGAACGCTTTGTTTTGGTCGTATTCGATTTTGCAGTCTTTTGTAATTTCCGGACTTAATTCATAACCTTCTGGATGCGTGATTACAAAATCCATGTCTTTTTGCATTTGCATCATTTCTACAAACGAATTGGCAACTGCCTGAGGCAACGCTTTTGGATGCGGCGCCCACGAAAGTACTACTTTTGGTTTGTGTTTCGTTTTGTATTCTTCCATCGTAATCGCATCTGCCAGAGACTGCATTGGGTGGCGAACGGCACTTTCCATATTAACGATTGGCACAGTCGCGTGTTTCAAGAATCCCGAAATTACCGTTTCGGCATAATCTTTTTCTTTATCCACCAAACCTGCAAAAGCACGGATGGCAATAATATCGCAATATTGCGAAACTACTTCGGCAGCTTCTTTTATATGTTCTGAAGCGCCTGAGTTCATAACGGCTCCATCTTCAAACTCTAATGTCCAGCCTTCGTTGGTAAAGTTCATTACCATTACATTCATTCCTAGATTTAATGCCGCTTTTTGAGTACTCAAACGCGTTCTTAAACTCGGATTGAAGAATAACATTCCTAAGGTTTTATTTTTTCCTAACTTTTTATTTTTAAGCGGGTCTTTTTTGATTTTGATCGCGCTTTTTACCCATTTTGATAATGAGTCGATATCTTTTATTGAAATATAATTCATGATTTTTTTGTTAGTTGTCTAAAATTAGACGCTGATTAAACTGATTCGCTATCGCGAAGACGCGGATTTATACGGATTTTTCTATTCTTAATTTTCTATTATTTTCGAAAATCTTCCGCTTAAATTCTGGTTTTGTTCCAAAATTTAAAAGTAAACCTACTTCGCAATTTGTTCCTTTTAAATAATTCAAAATTTGATTTTCAAACTCTTTCACTATACAATCTGCTGCTTTTAATTCTAATATAATTAAATCTTCTACTATCAAATCGGCATAATATTGTCCGACTTCAATTCCTTTATAATAAACTTCTATTTTCTTTTGAGCCTCAACCTTTAAACCTTTACTCTTCAATTCTAAATACAACGAATTTTGATAAACTCTTTCTAAAAAACCATATCCCAATTCATTATACACTTCATAAAAAGTTTTAATAATGACATCCGTTAATTCTTGATGCAATAACTTCATTTTTTTCTAATTTTGAACGAAATATAATACATAAAAATTATAATGATTATAAAATCTGTTTAAATCTGCGTCTTCGCGATAGCGAATCCGTTTCATCCGCGTTCAATATTACACAATCCTAGTAAAAGGAATTTCACCCTTCAATGCCTTTAAAATAAAATTATCATTTAATCCGTTTACAATCCAGGTTTCGATGTTGGCGGCTTTTGCGATTCCTGCTGCTTCGATTTTTGACTGCATTCCGCCTGTTCCGTGTGATGATTTTGATTCACCTATTTCTTTTTCTAAAACTTTTAAATCATTTACTAATTTAATCGTTTCCGGATTTTCATGGTGAATAGAATCTTTGGTATAAATTCCGTTTGTATTTGTCGCAATAATCAGAATATCAACATTTAAAAGAACTGCCGTTAACGCTGCTAATTTATCGTTATCTCCAAACCGAATCTCATCTGTAGCAACAGTATCATTTTCATTAATAATCGGAATGTAATTGTTCTCTACCAAAACATTAATTGTATTGACAATATTTACTTTTGACTGGTCTTTTTCAAAATCTGAATAGGAAAGTAAACATTGAGAAGTCAATAATCCTAAATCACTGAAATTCTCGTGGAAGATCCGCATTAAATGGGGTTGTCCAATCGAAGCCAAGGCTTGTTTCAATGCAATTTCTTTGCCTTTGCTTTCGAGTTTTACAAATTGTTTGGCTGCGGCAATTGCTCCTGAACTTACGATTACAAATTCGTAATCTTTGTTTAAAGCTGCGATCTGCATACCAATATCTTCAATCTTTCCCCGCGAAATATGGTTGGTTTCCTTGGTTAAAGTATTACTTCCTATTTTTAATAAAATCCTCTTTTTAGTCATTTTTTTTCTAAGATGCTAAGGCTCTAAGCTGCTGAGATTCTAAGTTTTTTTTTTAGAATTATCTAATTGCCTCAATTTTCACATTATCTCAATTATCTAATTTGTCCTTCTCCGTAAACGTACCATTTGTTGGTTACAAGATGTTGCAAGCCTATTGGTCCGCGTTGATGTAATTTATCTGTGCTTATGGCTAATTCACCGCCTAAACCAAATTGTCCACCGTCTGTAAAACGGGTTGACGCATTGTGATAAACTGCTGCGGCATCTACAGACTCCATAAATTGTTTTGCACTATTTTCGTCTTTTGTAATTATTGCTGCCGAATGTCCTCCACAATATTTATTGATTTTTTCGATTGCATGTTCTACAGAATCAATTGTTCCGATGACAATTTTATAATCTAAAAATTCTTCGTACCAAATATCTTCGTTTTGAAGGGTTTCGGTATTTTCGAAATTTCCTAATGACTTATCCACGATTATTTCGACATTAGATTCAACCAAAGCTTCGATTAACATTGCTGTAAAGCCTTCAAAATTGGGTAATCTTGAATCGATTAAAACTTTATCTAAAGCATTACAAGCGGAGATTTTAGACGTTTTAGCGTTCAAAATTACTTTTAAAGCCAAATCTGTATCTGCATTTTGATGAACGTAAACAAAATTATTTCCGCGACCGCTAACAATTACGGGACAAGTGGCATGTTGTTTGACAAACTCAATCAATTTTTCTCCTCCTCTCGGAACAATTAAATCAACTTTTTGAGTCGGTTTTTCTAAAAAAGTCTGGGTTTCTGCACGATTAAAATTCAGATATTCCACCCAATCTTTTGAAACTCCGTTTTCTTCTAAAGCTTTGTGCCATAAATCAACAATTTTCAGATTCGATTTTAAAGATTCTTTTCCTCCTTTTAATAAAATCTTATTTCCCGATTTAAAGGCAATTCCACCTGCTTCGATTGTAACGTCCGGACGCGATTCATAAATAATTAAAATTGTACCAAAAGCTGCCGTTTTATTAATGACTTTTATTCCATTATCATGAACAAAATGAAAACGTTCTACTCCAACAGGATCTTCCTGAGAAGCCAGTTGGTTCAATGATAAAACCATCTCATCTACTTTTTTATCATCTACTTTTAAGCGTTCTTCCATCGCTAAATCTGAGCCATCATAAGCCAATAAATCCTCCTGATTCGTTAGAATGATTTGATTCCGTTCCTGCTCGACCAGCTTCGCCATGGAACCCAAAACGAGATTCCGTTTTTCAATTGATAATGGATTCATAATTTATAATGGTTGGTTGTTTTTTGGTTGTTTATCAGAACTTAATTTTTAAGCTCTTCTAAACTCTCTTTTAAAGCTACAATAAAAGTGTCTATGTCTGATTTTTTCACTGTTAACGGTGGCAAAATTCTCAACAGATTTTTGTTATTTGCACTTCCTGTAAAAATATGTTTCTCGATAATTAGTTTCTTTCTTAAAGCAGAAACATCAAAATCAAATTCAATTCCTAGCATTAAACCTTTTCCTTTTACTTGTTTGATTCCCGGAACTTGTTTGATTTGTTCTGAGAAATAAGCCGAAACTTCGTTTACATTATCTTGTAATTTCAGTTTTTCCATTACATCCAAAACCGCAATTCCTGCTGCACAAGATAAATGACTTCCGCCGAAAGTGGTTCCTAATAATCCGAAACTTGCTTCAAATTTTGGAGAAATTAAAATGCCTCCAACCGGAAAACCATTCCCCATTCCTTTTGCAACTGAAATAATATCAGCGTTGATTCCGTGATGTTGGAAAGCAAAGAATTTTCCGCTTCTTCCATATCCAGATTGTACTTCATCCAAAATCAAAACAACATCATGTTTTTTACACGCTTTTTCTAAAGCCTGGAAAAATTCTGTTGTTCCCTGGTCTAAACCTCCAACTCCCTGAATTCCTTCGATAATTACGGCTGTCACGTCTCCTTTTTCAAGCTCTGCTTCAACTAATTCGATTTGGTTTAAAGGTAAAAAAGTAACTATTTGCTGTGCGTTTATTGGTGCTACGATTTTTTTATTATCTGTAACGGCAACGGCTGCAGAAGTTCTTCCGTGGAAAGAATTATCAAAAGCAACAACTCTTGATTTTCCATTATGGAAAGAAGCTAATTTCAATGCATTTTCGTTTGCTTCAGCTCCAGAACTGCATAAAAACAATTCATAATCTTCTAATCCTGAAAGTTTTCCTAATTTCTGAGCCAATTCTACCTGTAAAGGATTCTGAATCGCATTCGAATAAAATCCTAAATGATCCAGTTGATTTTTTAGTTTTTCAACATAATCAGGTTGCGTGTGGCCAATTGAAATTACACCGTGGCCGCTATATAAGTCTAAATATTCCACTCCGTTATTGTCTGTAATTGTGCAATCTAGTGCTTTTACAGGCGTTATGTCGTAAAGTGGGTATACGTTAAATAAATTCATCTCTTTGAAGTTAAATGTTATTTGTTAGAAGTTAAAAGTTACGCACAAACGCATAACATATAACTTATAACTTTTTACTTTTTTTCCTAAAATCCGCTTGGTTTCAAATGTAAACCGGTGGTTTCTTCAAGTCCAAACATCAAATTCATGTTTTGAATTGCTTGTCCTGAAGCACCTTTGGTTAAATTGTCAATGATTGAGGTAACCAAAATCCGGTTTCCTTTTTTCATTAAACTGATGATACATTTGTTGGTTTGCACGACTTGTTTCATATTGATATTTGTCGTTGTAACGGTTACAAAAGGTTCATTTTTATAGAAATCTTCGTATTTGGCAACGGTTTGTTCCAAACTTTCGTCAGATGTGGTGTATAAGGTTGCAAAAATTCCTCTTGGAAAATCTCCTCTGTTTGGAATAAAAAGCAACTCGCTTTCAAAATCATCCTGCAACTGAACCAGACTTTCGGAGATTTCTCCTAAATGCTGGTGTTCAAAAGCTTTGTAATGCGACATATTATTGTTTCTCCAACTAAAATGCGAAGTTTCTGAAAGTCCAACTCCGGCGCCTGTGCTTCCGGTTGTGGCATTAATATGAACGTCATTATTCAGTAAATTAGCTTTCGCCAAAGGCAACAAAGCCAATTGAATAGCTGTTGCAAAACACCCCGGATTTGCGATATAGTTTGCTTTTTTAATGTCAGCTTTATTTAATTCGGGCAAACCGTAAATAAAATCTTTTCCTTCAAAATGAGCGTCTTTATTCAATCTGAAATCATTTCCTAAATCGATGATTTTTGTATGACCTGCAAATTGATTTTCCTGCAAAAATGAAATTGATTTTCCGTGCCCAAGACATAAAAAGACAACATTTACATTGGGATTAATGGTATCAGTAAAATTCATTTCAATGTCTCCCATCAAATCGTGGTGCGCCACAGAAAGCGGTTTACCAGAATTTGTCGTGCTGTAAACAAAATCGATGTTTACATTGGGATGATACATTAATATTCTGATCAATTCTCCGGCCGTGTAGCCCGAACCACCAATTATTCCGATATTAATCATAGTTTTTATTTTTTTAGATATATTGTTAAATCGAATTCGATTTTTAATATCTTTTGTGTTTTTAGATTAGACAATTTTAAAAAGTTGTCTAATCTCCTAGTTTTTTTAATCAATAGCAAAAACAAATTCTGCGGATACAAACTTTATGTAATATGTCTTTATCTGCTCAGGACTTAATAATTGTGTGTCATGTGGAGATTCAACATTATAAACTTCTGTATAAGTAGAATTTGCACCAATTTCAATATATGGAGGAACTCTTTTAATAGGAGTTAATATCAATCCGTTATAATTGGCAGTTACGCTGGATGTTCCTTTTACAGCAACATCATTAGGGTTAGTATATTTTATTTCATAATGTAATCGAGATGAATTATTACCTGTGTCAGCTGTAAATTCAAATAACAAAACTTCGTAGGTAACAGGTTTTAAAGTTTTTTCTGGCACATCATTATCACTTGAACAGCCAAGAAATAGTAGAAACATTGGAAGTAAAAAAAATACTTTTGTTTTCATAAAAATTAAGTTTTATTTTTTGAATAAATCATCACAATTAATCATGAGTCAAATGGTTTACAGATGAAAATATGTTTTGTGCATTTCCTAAAATCTTAATAAATCCTTTTGCATCGTCAGATGTCCAGGCATTGTTCATTTCTCCGTATTGACCAAAACCTGTATTCATCAAATCATTTTTAGATTCGATTCCGTCAAGCGAAAAATGATATGGTTTTAATGAAACGGTTACAGTTCCATTTACTGTTTTTTGTGTGTCTTGCAAAAACGTTTCGATGTTACGCATTACAGGATCTAAAAACTGACCTTCGTGAAACAACATTCCGTACCAGTTTCCTAGTTGTTCTTTCCAGTACTGCTGCCATTTCCCAAGTGTATGTTTCTCCAATAAATGGTGCGCTTTGATAATAATTAATGGTGCAGCGGCCTCAAAACCAACTCTTCCTTTAATACCGATAATGGTATCTCCTACGTGAATATCTCTACCAATTGCGTATGCATTTGCCAGTTTTTCAAGCTTTACAATATTTCTTTCCGGAGCATCTTTTTTACCGTTTAACGCCACTAATTCTCCCTGTTCAAAATGTAAAGTCACTTTTTCTTCTCCTTCTTTTTGCAATTGCGAAGGATAAGCTTCACTTGGCAATGGCTGGCTTGAAGTTAAGGTTTCTTTTCCTCCAACGCTGGTTCCCCAAAGTCCTTTATTGATCGAATATTGTGCTTTTTCCCAAGAATAGTGAACGCCGTTTTGTGCTAAATAATCTACTTCTTCCTGTCTTGAAAGTTTTAAATCTCTAATTGGCGTGATAATTTCAATTTCCGGAGCGATGGTCTGGAAAATCAAATCAAAACGAATCTGGTCATTTCCTGCACCGGTACTTCCGTGTGCGATGGCGCTTGCCCCTACTTTTTTAGCATATTTAATGGCTTCAATTGCCTGAAAAACACGCTCTGCACTTACTGATAATGGATAAGTATTGTTTTTTAATACGTTTCCGAAAATCAAATATTTAATCGCTTTATCATAATACTTGTCTACGATCGTAAGGTTGGCGTGTTGTGCACTTCCTAATTCGTAGGCTCTTTTTTCAATCGCTGATAATTCTTCTTCATCAAATCCTCCTGTATCTACAAGTACCGTGTGGACTTCGTATCCTTTTTCATTTTTTAAATATTTCAAACAATACGAGGTATCTAATCCTCCACTATAAGCTAATACAACTTTTTTCATTTTTTATAATTTAGGCTAATACTTTCGTATTTAGCAAGTTTGAGATTTCTTTTTTAATTTTATTCTTATGGTAAAAAAATAAACGACAATAGTTTATTTAAGAATAAGGCTTGTTTTATTTTCTTTAATCTGCTCAAAACAGCTTCGTTAAAAGGATGTCTTGGCGGACCTTTTGGTTTGTCTTTTGGATCGTACAACATTCCTGTACACAAGCACATTTTGTTTTCTTTGCTTTTAAGAATTTCAAAATTGGTGCATGTTTTACAGCCTGACCAAAAACTTGGATCTGTTGTAAGTTCAGAGAAAGGCACTGGTTTGTAACCCAAATCAGAATTGATTTTCATTACCGCTAAACCGGTCGTAATCCCGAATATTTTTGCATCAGGATATTTCTGCAGCGAATAATCAAAAACTTTCGTTTTTATCTTTTTTGCCAAACCTAAGTTTCTGTAATCCGGGTGTACAATCAAGCCTGAATGTGCCACGAATTTTCCATGTTCCCAACTTTCGATATAACAAAAACCTGCAAATTTTCCATCTGCCAAAGCAATCATCGCATCACCGTTCGACATTTTTTTCTGAATGTATTCAGGAGTTCTTTTAGCAATCCCTGTACCTCTTAATAAGGCAGATGATTCTATCGTATCGCAAATTTCCTGTGCGAATTTGAAGTGTTCTTCCTGAGTTACAACAATAGAGATTTTCATTTCAATAGTTGAAGTTAGAGTTAAAAATTAAAACGTATTGTTTAGTTTGAAATCTCGAAATCAATCCAATAAAAATAGACAAAATAGAAGTAACATTCTCAAAATCAAAAACTTGATTCAGAAAAAATTTAAAATAAGATGTGCTTTCAGGATATGTTTGTCCAATGGACAAATTGTGTGATTTCAAAATGAAAAATGAATATAAATAAATACGCGGCGAAAAACTCTGTGAATACTATAGAGATAGTATCCGTACTTCGGGAGAAGTTACAGGTGAGTTTGTCCGTGACAAAGAAGTTATATGTAAACTTATTTTATTCATTGGTGCAAAAGTACACTATTTTTTAATTTCAAAAACAAAAAATTAAAAATCTAACATTTTTTTAATGAAATGTTGTTTTTTTTTTAAAAGATACTAAGGTTCTAAGTTCCTATCCCGAAGCCTCGGGACTGAGTTTTTTTAGTGAACCTGAAACTAAAAACAAAACCCGATAGCTACTAATAACTATCGGGTTTTAAATATTTTACGATTCTTTGATTTTAGTTTTTCGTAAACGGAATTACTTGTCCATTCCCTAAAACAATCATGTCAAATCCGGTTTTAGCTTCATTAAATTTGAATTTTAAACCAGCTCTTTTCGATTGAAAAGTGTCTTTTTCACCAGCAACCGGCTCTACTGAAAACTTAGGGTAATTAGTGATTTCAGCACTTAAAACACTATTTTTCTCTGTAAATTCAATTTTTAAAGGTGCTTTTGCAGTTGAATAATTTCCTATATAACCATCTAAGATAATATCTTTTTCAATTTTACCGTTTCCCGCTTTCCAAACGTTATTGCTTTCGTTATAATCAGGAAAAGCATGATCAGGATCTAAAGTGATACTTTCAATTTCTTCTGTCGAATTATGTTTGAAAGACCAATCGTTGTTACGCTGCCAGATTTCTACAGGCAATTTGACACGGGTTACTTTTCCGCTTTTTGTTTTTATATCCAAAACAATTGGCATTGGCATTTTGTCGAAATTTTCAACCGTAATAACCACTCCTTTTGCAGGATTATTTTTTACATATTTGATAGAATTGATTCCCTGATCAAATCTCCAGTTGTTTACGAACCAGCTTCTCCAGAACCAGCTTAAATCTTCTCCGGCAACATTTTCTATTGTTCTGAAGAAATCGTCCGGAGTGGGATGTTTGTAAGCCCAACGCTCTACATAAGTGCGCAATGCTTTATCAAAACGCTCTTCTCCTAAAACCTGCTCTCTTAAAATTACTAATCCTGCACTTGGTTTTGCGTAACATAAAACACCAATATTTGATTCCTTCATATTATCAGGAGAGCTCATAATAGTTTCTAATTTCGGACTTGTATAATATTCTGCATCTTCATGCAAATTAGCCGCAGGCTGTTTGTACTCTCCATTATTAAAATCGTAAGAACTAACCGAGTTGATAAAAGTATTAAAACCTTCATCCATCCAGGCAAAATAACGCTCGTTTGAACCTACAATCATCGGGAACCAAATGTGTCCGAATTCGTGATCTGTAACTCCCCATAAATCATCTCCTTTAGATTTCCATCCGCAAAAAACAATTCCTGGATATTCCATTCCGCCTTCATTTCCTGCTACGTTTGTAGCGGCAGGATAAGGATATTCGAACCATCTTTTTGAGTAATTCTCAATAGAAGCTTTTGTATATTCTGTAGAACGTCCCCATGCATCGTTTCCTGAACTTTCTACCGGATAAGCTGATAAAGCCAATGCTTTTTTACCACTTGGTAAGTTTATTTTTGCTCCGTCTAAGATAAAGGCAGGAGATGATGCCCATGAAAAGTCACGCGCATTTTTAATTTGATAATGCCATGTTTTTTCGCCCGCAGCATTTGCATTTGCTGTAGCAGCAACTTCTTCTGCAGAACGAATTACAACTGTTTTATCGCTTTGTTTTGCCTCTGTATAACGCTTAAATTGCTCAGCAGGCAATACTTCTGATCCATTTAATAATTCTCCTGAACCTACCACATAATGATTTGCCGGAGTTGTGATTTTCACATCAAAATCACCATATTCTAAATAAAACTCAGAAGCTCCTAAATAAGGTGCAGTATTCCAGCCTCTTACGTCATCATACACACACATGCGCGGGTACCATTGTGCAATCGTGAAGATTTTTCCGTTTTTAGTTTCTAAAACTCCCATTCTGTCTGATCCTTCAAACGGAGCCGTAAATGAAAATTCGATTTTAATTTTTATAGATCCTCCTTTTGAAGCCAATTCTTCAGGAAGAAAAATTTGCATTCTTGTATCTGTAACTACATATTTTACATCAGTTTCTGTTTTTTTCTTTCCTGAAATTACTTTTACTGATTTAATTTTATTTCCTCCCTCAAAAACCTGACCCTGAGCTCCGTTACGACTTCCTGTTAAAGGCACAACCGCATTTCCTCTTGAATCTTCTTTGAATAAATTCTGATCTAGATTTAACCATACAAATGATAATTTATCCGGACTATTATTAGTATACGTAATTTCGTCTGTACCGGTAATTTCATTTGTAGTCCCGTTTAATTTTGCTGTTATTTGATAATCAGCTCTGTTTTGCCAGTATTCAACTCCGGGCTGACCGCTTGCAGAGCGGGTTGGCGTACCATTTTTGGTGTAAAAATGCGGCGCAAAAGCATCGTGATAATTGTAATTATTAACAGGGATAACTGCTGTTGTAGCTGGCGTTTGCTGTGCCCAAACAGAAGAAATCCCTACAAACAAAGCCATGGTTAATAAGGCTTTTGTGGATTTTTTTTTCATATTTTTTAGCTGTTTATGTAGCAAATTAATGAAAAAAAAAGCTATTTACAGAGAAAAACTTAACCTTAAATTAAAGTTTAGCAAAATTTTATTAAAAAAATAATTTAAGCCATTTTCTTAGAAAACTAAAATTTATAAAATATATTTACATCTCTATAAAAACTAATTTCTTTCAATTATACTATTTTGAATACAACTATATCAAATTCAACACTTAAAGCTTCTATCAAACATGCAGGAGCCGAATTATTCTCCTTAAAAGATAATCAGAACAAAGAATATATCTGGGAGGGAAATCCGGATTTCTGGGGCAAGCACTCTCCTGTTCTTTTTCCGATTGTGGGAACTTTAAAAAACAATACTTATACGATTAATGAAAAAGAATATCAATTGTCAAGACATGGCTTTGCGCGTGATATGGAATTCGATTTGATTCATAAAACCGAAAATAGCGTTGTTTTTTCGTTACAATCAAATACTGAAACCCTAAAAAAATATCCTTTTGAATTTGAATTACAGCTTATTTATACCCTTAAAGAAAGTACTCTTGATATTGAATATAAAGTAATTAATAAAGGTGAAAATAAAATGCCTTTTTCTATAGGTGCACATCCTGCAATTGCTTTGCCTGAGCATTTTGAAAATTATGCTTTTAAATTTGAGAAAGAGGAAGTTCTTAAATATTCTCTTTTAGAAAATGACCTGATTTCGAATAAAACAGAAACTTTAGCAATTACTGAAAATTTGGTTCCTTTAAATTATAAATTGTTCGAAAATGATGCTTTGGTTTTTAAAACTTTAGAGTCAAATTCAGTAACTATTCTTGAAAATTCCAAACCTTATATAAAAGTTGATTTTGAAGATTTTCCGAGTTTAGGAATCTGGACAAAAGATCAGGCCCCGTTTGTCTGTATTGAGCCGTGGTTTGGTTATTCAGACACGGCCGAAAATTCAGGTGATTTATTCGAAAAAGAAGGGATTTTGATTTTGGATGCGAAACAAACATTTCAATCAAAATTCAGTATACAAATATTATAAAATTAAAAAAATGCTAGAATTTAACTTCTCTCCATTTCCCATTATAGAAACAGAACGTTTGCTTTTAAGAAGAATTACGAATGACGACGCAAACGAAATTTTTGAATTGCGTTCGAATCCGGAAACGATGAAATACATTCCGAGACCTTTGGCAAAAAATACCGAAGATGCTCTCGCACATATTGCCATGATTGAGGAAAAAATTGAAACTAATTTGGGAATCAATTGGGCAATTACTTTAAAAGAAAATCCAAAATTACTGGGCATTATTGGTTTTTACAGAATGCAACCAGAAAATTATCGCGCGGAGATTGGCTATATGCTTTTGCCTGAATTTCACGGAAAAGGAATTATTCCAGAAGCGGTAAACAGATTAAACAGATATGGTTTTGATGATTTAAAATTACATTCGATAGAAGCAGTTATCGATCCTGAAAATTTTGCCTCAGAAAAAGTGCTTCAAAAATGCGGATTTGTTAAAGAAGCGCATTTTAAGGAATCTGATTTTTATGAAGGTCGCTTTTTAGATAAAGTAATTTATTCATTACTAGACAAATAAACTTAAAAGCTTTTGGAGCGAAAAAAAATGTAGTTAAATACACTATTTCCACAATAGTTCAGTATTCTATTGCGTTATATTTGCACCCGAATAAGTAGCGAAAGCTCATTCTTTTGCCACGAAAACCCACTTTATGAAAAAAATCCTTGTTCTGCTTGTTCTTTTATTTTCTATTCAGTCACAAAGTCAAACTTATATAAAATTTAATGCTGCTACGGCTTTATTTGCCATACCAAATATTGGAATTGAAACCAGTATAGGCGAAAAAACAACTTTTAGTGTTGATGTTATGGCTTCGTTCTGGGAATCTGTAAACGGTCATAATCCAATGAAATTTTACACTTTAACACCAGAAGTTCGGTATCATTTTAAAGAAAAATATAACGGGTTTTATGTGGGTGGCCACGCAGGACCGGATATTTACGAAATTCAAAAATGGAATTACTGGGACAGTAATAAATACGAACGCGGTTTTGGTTACCGTTTAGGGGTTACCATTGGTTATAATATTAAACTAAATGATAAATTTGTTATTGATGTTTTTGCCGGAGGCGGGTGGCATCAAGGCTTTTATCATGGTTATTATAATGATGGAACTCCGGGAAGATACGAAAAAGCACAAAACTGGAACAAAAGCGGCGAATGGCTGCCGTACCGTGGGGGTGTTATGATTTCGTATAAATTATAATTAATTTGGAAATTTAGGCAAAGTATTAATATACAATTCTTCTACTTTTTTGCGGGCCCAATCGGTCTTTCTTAAAAAAGTTAAGCTTGATTTTATACTTGGATTGGAAAGGAAACATTTTACAGGAATTAATTCTCCTAATGTATCAAAACCATAATAAGCAACTAGTTTTTCTAAAATTGCCTGAAGCGTAATTCCGTGTAAAGGATCTTTTGATTGATTTTGCATTTTATACTTTTAAAATAATAGTAAAGACCGTACTGAAAAGCACGGTCTTTCTTTTTACAAAATTACTGAATTGAATGATATCTATGAGTAATTAGAATATAAATTTAAATCCAACAGCAAGTGGCGTTGTTAAATTTGAACCTCCCACTAAATATGCAGAATCAACATTTGCCATATGCGCCAATCCAAAATTAGTTACGGTAGTTTTTTCGCCAATTACAGGATCAATTGTAGTTGATGTAAAATTCACTAAGTCATAAGAAAACTCAACTGAAAAGTTTTTCGTTACGAAATAATCAAATCCGCCGGATACAGATAATCCAAACTGATTTATTTTTGTGTCACTTTCTTTTTCCTTACCAGTAATAACCGGTAAAGCTGCCTGGCCGAAGAAATAAAGAGAACCGGCAACATTCCAATATTTTCTTGCCAATGGCTGAATTACAATTAAATCTGTTTTTGATTCTGTGCCTAAGTTTGAATCGGATTTCATATTAATGTATCCCAATCCTGCTCCAACAGCTACAGATGGCGTAATAAATGTACCTACGATTGGTATAACTGACAAATTTGTACTTTTTGCATCTCCCGTTTTAGTTTGCTGATAACCAAATTGAGATGTTGCAAACCAGGCTCCTTTTAAACCCTGGCCTGATTCCTGCGCTTTAGCAGTTAAACCTACTAATACAATACTGATTAATGTTACAATTTTTTTCATTTTAAAGTTTGTTAAATTATTAGACAAACTTACCAGTAAGGCTTTTTCTTAAAAATGATTAAAATCATAGATTACAAAAAATCTTTAATTATCTTAGATTCTCATTTTTAATTATCTTAGAACTATTAAAGTTTTCAATTTTGTTTTACATTTGCATACTATGTTAAAAACAGTCAATATACTTAATAAAAGAGCTCGATTTGATTATGAAATCATCGACACTTATACTGCCGGAATTGTTTTATCCGGAACAGAAATTAAATCTATACGTTTAGGAAAAGCAAACATAACCGAGAGTTTTTGCGAATTTAGCAATCTCGAACTTTTTGCTATTAATACTTATGTTGAAGAGTATTCTTTTGGAAATCAATTCAATCATAAATCAAGAAGCGAGCGAAAATTGCTTTTAAATAAAAAGGAATTAAAAAGTCTTCATAAAAGTGTTCAGGCAAAAGGATTAACTATTGTTCCGCTAAAATTGTTTACCAACGAAAAAGGGCTCGCAAAACTGCAGATTGGTCTTTGTAAAGGAAAGAAAAACTACGACAAACGTGAATCGTTAAAAGAACAAGATACGAAACGAGATTTGGACCGTATTAAAAAAGCCTACAACTAAATCTTAATTCACTGTAAAAGAACGTGTTTTAAATATTTTATTCTTATTTTTACTACAATAAACCCTAATTAGTAAGAATATGAAAAAGTATTTCATTTTATTGGCTGTCATTATACTTTCAGGTTGTAGCAGTAATACTTCGATTGTAAATAGTTGGAGAGATCCAAAAATAACGGTAGCTCAGGAGCATTTTAAAAAAGTTTTGGTTGTTGTATTGGTTAAAGACGAAGCTTCAAGAAGAGTTGCAGAAAATAGGATTGCTGCCAGTAATGAAATTTTTAAAACTTCCTATCAATACTTGAACGAAACCACATCGCAGCTTACAAAAGAACAAAAATTAAAAATTTTACAAGACGAAAATTTCGACGGAGTAATTACAATGCGTTTGGTTAGTACTGAAAAAGAAACTAATTACGTTCCCGGAACTTATACGGGTATGTATTACGGAGGTTTTGATGGAATGTATACAAATGTCTATGGCTATGGTTTCGGAAATTGGTACGGCATGTATTCTCCGAGTTTTTATGATCCGGGATATTATCAGGAAACCACATCATATATGGTAGAAACCAATATTTTTTCATTGAAAGAAAATAAACTTATCTGGACAGGAACAACAAAATCAGAATACGTAACAGATTTAGGACAAACCGTAGATGCTATTATGCAGGCTATTGTTGCAGAAATGAGAAAAGACGGTTCTTTGCCTCCAAAATAAAATTACAGAAAGCAATATTTACTTATTGCTTTTTTTGTATAATTTAAAGTGACTAAATTTGTCAAGACTTAAATTTTCATCAAATGAAATCACTTTTAAAAATTGCACGGGAACAAAAACGATTAAAGACCCGCGAAGTTGCACAACTTCTTGGTATTGATCAGGCATTGATTAGCAAATTTGAATCGGGAACACGAAAACCAACAAAGGATCAAATTTTAAAACTGTCTCAACTTTTGGAAATTGACTATGAGACTTTGATGATTGCGTGGTTAAAGGAAAAAATTCTTTATGAAATTGGTGAAGAAGAGTTTGCTTTGAAAGCTCTGATTTTAGCAGAACAGGAAATTCAAAATACTAAAAAAGAAATAAATGCTATAATTATATCTTCTGTACAAACTATTTTAGATGAAATTGAAGTATTAAAAAATAAACTACAATCCTTTAATCATTTTGAATTACGACAAATTTCAAAGACTTTAGAATTAGAATTTATTTTTAAAAGTATTTCTTTAAATGGAAATTTTTTAACACTGGAAGAAACTAAATCTGTTATAAACGATGGATTAACTATCACGGGAAAAAGCATACACAATCATCTTGAAGCTATTAATTTTCAAGAAGCCACATTATATATCAGAGATTTAAGCCAAAAGAAAACACATTTCAACGAAAAAGATTTTCTATTCATTCATAATTTGATCTTAAGAGGAATTGAATCTGAAAATTTAGGAAAGTACAAAAATGATCCATTGATTATACGCGAAATGAATTTGCTTTTTAATTGGTACGAAACAAACAAAAACAATTTTCACCCCATAATCCTTGCCTCTGAAGTACATTTGAAAATATTAGAAATCAATCCATTTGAAAAAGGAAATCTTCAAATGGCGAATTTGATTTTAAATTGGATTTTACTTCAAAATAATTATGCGCTTGCATCAATTGAAGAAGGCCAAAACAGCAAAAATGAATTTTTATCTATTTTGGAAGAAAGTCAAACCAAGAATGATAAATCTATTTTTATTAATTATATAATCAGAATTGAAAAAGAAAGTCTAAACCGGGCTTTGCAAATAATAACATAATAAAAAAGCCCAACTCAATGGGCTTTCTCTTTAATTTTTATCTTCTAATAAAGGAACAAATCGAAACTCTCCAAATTCATGTTTTTCGAATTGCGTTTCATTTTTACGAATCAATAATGTCATAATCTGCACGTCTTCACCTAAAGGAATAACAAGTCTTCCTCCTATTTTTAATTGTGCCATTAAAGGCTGAGGAATAAAAGGTGCGCCTGCCGTAACGATAATACTGTCAAACGGCGCATGATTTGGCAAACCTTTATAACCATCTCCAAACGAAAGATGTTTTGGACGAATATTTAATTTTGGAAACAAATTTGAAGTTGTTTTAAACAATTCATTTTGTCTTTCTATACTATAAACTTTAGCACCCAACATACATAAAACAGCCGTTTGATATCCTGAACCGGTGCCAATTTCGAGAATTTTGTGTTCTTTCTTAACTTCCAACAACTGCGATTGAAATGCAACTGTATAAGGCTGCGAAATAGTTTGCCCGGCTCCTATAGGGAATGCCTTATCCTGATAAGCATAATCTTCAAAACTTGAATTTAAAAAAAGGTGTCTTGGGATTTTTTTTATCGCATCCAAAACTGCTCTGTCAGTAATACCCTTTTGTTCTAAAGTGCTTACTAATTGATTACGAAGTCCTTGATGTTTTGCAGTGTCTTTCAAAATGGGTAGGTTTTATTTGGCAAAAATAAGAAAACAAATTGTCAATTATCAAGTACTTTTTCATCATTTAATTTCTATTTTTGTTTAAAAACGTAACTGTAATGAATACTACTATTTTATGAAGAAAACAATACTCGTCCTGTCTTTACTTTTTTCATTATTGGGGATTTTAAGATCCTTTTTTTTTGTTTTTTATAATTTTGAAGATGTTACGGAATTTTTAAATTTTATAATATTCAGTATTCAGCCGTATGGTTTTGCAGGAATGGATATCTATGTTCCAAGATACTTAATTAATGGAAATGCAGAAGGCGGAACTATTTCTATGGGACTTATAAATTTCTCTTTATTTCTAACTTTCTTTTCAGGTACTATTATATATTATTTTTCAAAGTACAAAGAAACCAAACTATTAGCTTTCAATTACAGTTTAGTATTTTTAGATTCTATAATAAAAGTATGCTATTTTATTGTTCTTTTTAAAATAGACAAACTACGCATTTACGATATTCTCTATATCATAATTACTTTATTATACATTTTTATTTCATACTATTTTATAACCAAAGAGCTAAGTCCCAATACAAATGAAAATAATAATCAAATAACTGAAAAGAATCTTGAAAACGCATCAAATTCTAAGCGTTTTTTAAATTTGCTTATTGATTCTTTTATTGTAATTGTTATTGCTTTTGGATTTTTTAGTTACGCAGAACGAAATGAGCAATTAACTTCTACTTTCGGTTATTTTAAAATGACATTTGGAGATAATTTTGCCGTTCTGATTTTCTTTTCAACGATTAAATTTATTTACTATTTAGTATCTGAATCTATCTTTAAAAGCACTCCTGCAAAATTTATAACAGCTTGCTACGTAACAGATGAAGAAGGAAATTCACCAAAATTTTCGATGGTTTTAAAAAGAACATTATTAAGATTTGTTCCTTTTGAAAGTTTCTCTTTTTTATTGGGGAAAAATTTACACGACGACTATTCAGATACTTATGTTGTCAATAAAAAAACAGATCGTAAAATTGAAGATCGATATACACTATTTTTAGTAGTTGCAGCTGGTATACTATTAGTTATCTATTTTTATATGTCAAACAGACATTCTTATTAATGAATAAAAACACCCCAGTAAGATTGATTTTAATTATCGAATCACTAAATCTTTACTGCATTCATTTTCACTTTCGACAAATAAATTATATTTTTGTTTAAAATACATTCTCATGTTAAAAGTAGGAGTTTTAGGTGCTGGTCATCTTGGTAAAATACATTTACGTTTATTACAACAATCTGACAAATACGAATTAGTTGGATTTTATGACGAAAATCAGGAAAATGCCGAAAGAATTTCAAAAGAATTTGGTTATAAAAACTTCAGCACAATTGCAAAATTAATCCACGCCGTGGATGTAATCGATATTGTAACACCAACACTTTCACACTATAAATGTGCTAAAGTGGCGATCAAATCCGGAAAACATATCTTTATAGAAAAACCAATTGCCAATACCGTTGAAGAGGCCGAAGAAATTATTGCTTTAGCTAAAGAATACAATGTAAAAGGACAAGTTGGTCACGTAGAACGTTTTAATCCTGCGTTTATTGCCACAAAAAGCATGATCGAAAACCCGATGTTTATAGAAACACATCGTCTGGCCGAGTTTAATCCGCGTGGTACAGATGTTCCTGTGGTTTTAGATTTAATGATTCATGATATTGACGCAATCTTAAGTGTTGTAAATTCAAAAGTAAAAAATATCAATGCAAGCGGAGTTTCTGTAATTAGTGATACTCCGGATATTGCCAATGCCAGAATCGAATTCGAAAATGGCTGTGTTGCCAATTTAACTGCCAGCAGAATTTCGATGAAAAACATGCGCAAAACACGTTTTTTTCAAAAAGATGCCTACATTTCTGTTGACTTTTTAGAGAAGAAATGCGAAGTCGTTCGTATGAAAGACGCGCCGGAAGTTCCCGGAGATTTTGATATGATCCTGCAAAATGCCGAAGGTGTAAAAAAGCAAATCTATTTTACAAATCCTGACGTTGAACAAAACAATGCAATTCTTGATGAATTAGAATCTTTTGCAAATGCTATTACTACTGACACTACACCTGTTGTAACTTTAGAACAGGCTACAGACGCTTTAAGAGTAGCCTACCAGATTATTGACTGTTTCGACAAGTAATATAATTTCAAAAATAAAATTAGCCACGAATTTTCTACTTGATTAGTGAATTCGTGGCTAAATCATAAATATAATACCAATAGAAAAATGAAAACTATAGCTGTAATAGGTGCAGGAACAATGGGGAACGGAATTGCTCATACATTTGCACAAAGTGGTTTTACCGTAAAACTTATTGATGTTTCTGAAAAATCATTAGATAAAGGAATGGCAACTATTGCCGCTAATTTAGACAGAATGTTGTCTAAAGGAACTATTACTCAGGAAGATGTTGCTAAAACAATCACCAATATTATTACATATACTGATATTAAAGACGGAGTTGTTGGTGTTGATTTAGTAGTTGAAGCTGCTACAGAAAATGTAGAGTTAAAACTGAATATTTTTAAACAATTAAACGAAGCTTGTTCGCACAATACTATTCTGGCAACCAATACATCTTCGATTTCAATTACACAAATTGGAGCCGTAGTTGCACATCCTGAACGCGTTATCGGGATGCATTTTATGAATCCGGTACCAATTATGAAATTAGTCGAAATCATTCGCGGATATAATACGAGCGATGAAGTGACTAAAATTATCATGGATTTGTCAGAAAAATTAGGAAAAACTCCTGTTGAAGTAAATGATTATCCAGGCTTTGTAGCAAATAGAATTTTAATGCCTATGCTAAACGAAGCTATTGAAACGTTATATAATAAAGTAGCCGGAGTTTATGAAATCGATACCGTAATGAAATTAGGAATGGGGCATCCAATGGGACCGCTTCAACTAGCTGATTTTATTGGTCTTGATGTTTGTCTTGCGATTTTAAATGTAATGTACGAAGGTTTCAAAAACCCTAAATATGCACCTTGCCCATTATTGGTAAATATGGTAAGAGCCGGAAAATTAGGCGTGAAATCCGGTGAAGGTTTTTATGATTACAGTGAAAGTAAAAAAGCTGAGAAAATTTCTAAGCAGTTTGTTTAAAATAAAAATTGGAAATTATGAAGAATCTATTTCTAATTTTTGTGTTTTGTGTAACAGGAATTTGCATTTCTCAAAACATACAAATAGATTCTAATAAACAATTTACAATTAATGAAATCGATAGTATTTGCGCGAAAAATGGCAGATATGTAATTTCAGAAGGGAAAGCACAAGCAACTATTGAAATTAAACAGAAAAAACAAGAGACAAAAATTCTAAATGGAAGCGGAGGTTTCTCATACAGTCTTTATCTCCATCATTTTAATGAAGAGGAATACAATACATTATCAAAAGTAGCGCAAAGAAAATATAATTTTGATAAATACACCAATTTAATAAAAGGGAATTATCATCAGGGAATTCACTATGAGAATGCATATTCTGAAAATATTTATGGTGAGTTTTACTATTTTAAAGCATCGCTTTTTTATGTAAAAATTAGAATTATTAAATCAGAAAATAATAAAGAAGATATTTCAGAAACATTCAGCTACAGTCTTGCAGAATTAGAAAATTCAAAAGAAATAAAAAGCAATTTTCTCATTGATATTAAAAGCTGGGTGAACGAAAAAAATAATGAAATCCTTAAGATTTACAATCCAAAATGAATTCAATAAAGCAAAACTTAGTCCAAATAAAATCAACTATTCCAGAACATGTAACATTAGTTGCAGTTTCTAAAACCAAACCCGTTTCAGACTTAATGCAAGCCTACGAAGCTGGCCAGCGCATTTTTGGAGAAAATAAAATCCAGGAAATGGCTGAGAAATGGGAAGAAATGCCAAAAGACATTCAATGGCACATGATTGGTCATGTGCAAACGAATAAAGTCAAATTTATGGCGCCGTTTGTGAGTTTGATTCATGGCGTTGACAGTTTCAAATTATTACAGGAAATCAACAAACAAGCTTTAAAAAACAATAGAATTATCGATTGTTTGCTTCAAATACATATTGCTGAAGAAGAAACTAAATTTGGTTTAGACGAAAACGAATTAAATGAACTTATTTCTTCATCAGAGTTCAAAGAACTCAAAAATATTCGTACCTTAGGTTTAATGGGAATGGCAACATTTACAGAAGATCAAAACCAAATCAAAAAAGAATTCCAACATTTAAAATCGATTTTTGATTCCATAAAAGAAAAAGATGTATTACAAGACGCATCTACAATATCGATGGGAATGTCTGGCGATTACCAGCTTGCTATAGAATGCGGAAGCACAATGGTGCGCATTGGGAGCAGCATTTTTGGAGGACGCTGATTTCAATCCTGCAATCGTAAAACGCACTACGGTGCACGTCTATACACAAACTGATTACTGAATACTGATACTGAAAACAAAATTTGTACGCAATACTAGACATAGAAACTACTGGAGGCCAGTTTAATGAAGAAGGAATTACAGAAATCGCCATCTATAAATTTGATGGGCACGAAGTAGTTGACCAATTCATTAGCCTTGTCAATCCTGAAATTCCAATTCAGCCCTTTGTGGTAAAATTAACGGGGATTAATAATGCTATGTTGCGTTCTGCTCCAAAGTTTTTTGAGATTGCCAAACGAATTATAGAAATAACCTCAGATTCTATTATCGTTGCTCATAATGCTTCATTTGATTACCGAATCTTACGTACAGAGTTCAGACGTTTAGGTTACGATTTTGAAGCTAAAACACTTTGTACCGTTGAATTGGCTAAAAAACTAATTCCGGAACAGCCTTCATATAGTTTAGGAAAACTGGTTCGTGCACTCGGAATTCCAATGGCTGACAGACATCGTGCCAGCGGAGATGCTATGGCAACGACAAAGCTTTTTAAAATGCTTCTCGAAAAAGATCTGGAAAAAACAATCGTAAAAGATTTTATAAAACTCGAAGTTGAAAAAGGAATTTCTCCCAAATTAATGGATTTGGTAGGACAAATGCCTTCCAAAACGGGTATTTATTATATTTATAATGAAGGCGGTACATTAATTTATATCGGCAAAAGCCAAAATATTCGAAAAAGAGTCAACCAGCATTTTACCGGCATTACTACAAAAAGCAAAAAGATTCAGGCAGAAGTTTTCACGATTACGTATGATGAAACCGGAAGCGAATTAATTGCATTGCTGAAAGAAAGTGAAGAAATAAAAGTAAACCGACCAAGACATAATCGCTCACAGAAAAAGACTTTTTTCCCTTTTGCCCTATATGCTGAAAAAGATTCGAACGGATATTTGAACTTAAAGCTTCAAAAAGCTGATGGACGCAAAAAAGAAATCACATCATTTATATCTTTACAGGAAGGTAAAAACATGCTATTCAAATTCACCGCTAACTATCAGTTGTGCCAAAAATTGACAGGTTTATATCAAGGCAAAAAAGAATGTTTTCAATATAAAATAAAAGAATGTGATGGTGCTTGTATTGGTGAAATCACATCAGAAATATACAACGCTCGTGTACAGCAATTTATCTCAGAACATAGTTTTGAAAACAAAAATATTATTATTATTGACAGAGGCCGTAACGTAAACGAGCGCAGTGCTATATTAATCGAAAACGGACAATATAAAGGGTACGCCTATTATGATTTGAACTATCAAATTATGAATATCGATATCCTCAAAAATATTATAATACCAATGCAAAACAATCGGGATGTGAAAAATATTATTCAACAATACATCCGAAAAAGCAAATCAGTTAAAATTCTTAATTTTTAACAAATAAAAACTTTCATTATCTTTGTCGATATGAAAAAAGCGAAATCGCAATACGAACATTTTAGAGAAAAAATCAAAATCATTCTTTATGGTACCAATACCATTTTAGGACGAATGTTCGATCTAGTACTTTTGGGATTAATATTGTTGAGCGTCCTTTTGATTATGATGGAAACCGTTCAGGGCATCAATCAAAAATACCATTCTCAACTTATTATCTGCGAATGGGTTATAACAATATTTTTTACCATTGAATATATTTTAAGAATAATTTCGATTCAAAAACCGGTAAAATATGTTTTCAGCTTTTATGGAATTATAGATTTATTAGCGGTTTTACCCATGTATTTATCTATATTTTTCCCCGGAGCAAGTATACTTTCCATCGTAAGAGCCTTACGTTTCTTCAGATTATTCAAAATATTACATATTCCGCAAATATCACATCAATCCATACAGCTTCGCGAAGCTATTGAAGCCAGCAAAGAAAAGATTCTTGTTTTTATTTATTTTGTACTAATCAGCACCATAATAATTGGTTCAATAATGTATTTGGTCGAAGGTAAAGAATCAGGATTTACAAGTATCCCCATGAGTATTTACTGGACAATTGTAACCTTAACAACAGTTGGTTATGGCGATATTTCTCCACAAACACCTTTAGGACAATTCATTGCATCTTTAGTCATGATTTTAGGTTACGGAATTATAGCCGTACCAACCGGAATCGTAACCGCCGAATTTGCCAAAAGTAGTTTAAGAAATAACAACAGCGTGGGCGGAAAAAGAACATGCAAAAACTGCAATGCACAAACACATTTTGATAACGCAAAATATTGTTATGAATGCGGAAAAGAATTACCTATTTAATTTAAGAAGCTAATCCAGCTGTACATTGCAACTCCTCCTTATCTTTGTTGTTTTTTTAAGGCATAAAAGGAGCTTTTAAAGTCGCTCTTTTATCCCAAAAAAAACAACAAATATAAGTCCGGGGTTTCCATTTCCATCTGGGCTAAAAAATATGAAACACTTAATTACCATTGTCGGACCAACAGCTATAGGCAAAACAGCCTTAAGTATTACTCTGGCACAACATTTCAATTGCGAAATAATTTCTTGCGACAGCCGTCAATTTTTTAAAGAAATGACTATTGGTACAGCCGTTCCAAATCAGGAAGAGCTTAAGGCAGCACCGCATTATTTTATTCAAAATAAATCTATTTTCGAAAATTATACTGTTGGTGATTACGAAAAAGAAGCACTTTTAAAATTAGAAGAATTATTTCAAACAAACGATTTTGCTATTTTAATTGGTGGCTCGGGTTTATATGTTGATGCAGTTTTAAAAGGATTTGATGAATTTCCTGAAATTGACTCTTCAATAAGAACCAAAGTTAATGCAAATTATGAAAAACTAGGAATCAACTATTTACAAGAACAATTACAACTTTTAGATCCGGAATATTTTCAAAAAATAAATTTAGAAAATCCACAAACTTTACAAAATCCACAACGAATGATGCGTTTTGTAGAAGTTTGCATCGGAACACAAAAGCCTTATTCTTCTTTTTTAAATCAAAAGAAGAATAATCGAAACTTCACCCCTGTTTTAATAGGTTTAGATGCTGACAGACAAATTATTTACGACCGAATTAACCAGCGTGTTGATATGATGATGAACGAAGGTTTATTAGAAGAAGCAAAAGCTTTGTATCCAAATAAAGCGTTAAATGCACTTCAAACCGTGGGTTATAGAGAATTATTTAGTTATTTTGACGGAGATTTTTCATTGCCCATCGCAATTGAAGAAATTAAAAAAAATACCAGACGCTTTTCCAAAAGACAACTTACCTGGTTCAAAAGAAATGAAACCACAAAATGGTTTGATTATGCGACAGACAAAAAACAAATAATAGAATATATAGAAAATCTTTAAAAATAAAGATTCAAATCTTTCTTCTTTACTCTATTTTCTATATTCTAAATAAAAATCTAAAATCAACAATCTAAAATCAACAATCTAAAATCTAAAATTAGTAATGCCAATATCACCAAATTTCACTTCAGTTTTAAGCAAAGACTGGGAAATCAATTTTACACAATGCACACCAAACGGTTTCTTAAAATATACCGATTTGTGTAATATCCTGCAGTTAACCGCCGCGACACATTCTGAAATTGGCGGCATCAGCTTTTTTGATATGCAGGAATTCCATCAGGCATGGGTTTTAAGCAGAATGCGTGTTGAAATTAGCGCTTTACCAAAATGGCAGGATATTGTAACGGTAAAAACATGGATTAACAGCTTAGAAAATTCTCGCTCAGTTCGTGCTTTAGAAATGTATGTAAATGGCAAAAAAATAGTAGGCTGCGAAACGTATTGGGCTGTTTTTAATACCCAATTACGTCGTCCCGAAGCTTTGGCTTTGCCTTATGAACATTTTGAATTATTTCCGGATAACAGAGCTACAACAGAAGGTTTTTCGAAAATAAATATTAACCACGAAAAAGGAGCTATTTTTGAAAAAACCGTTTATCTATCAGATTTAGACATTGTAAATCACGTAAATAACGTAAAATATTTAGAGTGGTGCCTCGATCATGTGGATGAAAAACGAATTCTGAAACAACAAGTAAAAAGCTTTGAAATGAACTTCATGAAAGAACTTTCGCTTAAAGATAATGTTGTAATTCATGAAAGCGAAGATGACAATCATACAACTGCAACATTCAGCATTACAAAAGGTGAAAAGACATGTTTTGCTTTAGAATTGCATTGGAAATAAACTACAGGAATTGGCAAAGATTTAATTTTAAAATCTGCGCTAATTTGTAGAATTCGTGGCAAAAAATATCACAAAAAACGGTGCAATTCGAACTTAGAATTGCACCGTTTCTGTTTTAAATCAAAAATCATTTTGATTTCTTTTTTGAATCTTTCTTCGATTTCCTCGGCTTCTTTTTCTTTTCAAGCAACTCAATTTTACCTTTAATTCTTTTCTCTACTTCTGTAATATCAGAATCAAAAGTAAACTGTAAAGTTGTAAGTTTAGCATTTTTAATTTCCTTTAAAGCCTTTTTAAACTCTTGTTGAGCTTCAAGAAGAATCGCTTTCTTTACAAAAATTTCAGATTTATTTATTCCTTTTATCGTTAAAGCGAAATCAATCAGTTTTTGTGCTTCTTCGTAATCTTCATTCAAAATTAAAACATGCAAATAATAAGGGTATACCTCAAGTGCATGAATATTAATGGATAAAGCTTCCTGAAAATAGTTTTTAGCTTCTTCATAGTTCCATAATTGCTCCGCCTGAATTCTTCCGTACAAACACAAAACCATTGTGTTTTTTGCATCATAAGAAAAAGCATAATCTAAGGATTCAATCGTTTCTTCTAGCGAATACGGATAATTATCCAAAGCCTGAAAAAGGTATTTATCAATTGTTTTCATTTCGTAAGTCGGTTTTTAATTTCTGACGTGTGCCCTTGTAACTTTTTTCAATTTTATTCTTTTTGAAATCACTTCCGGTAAAAACCCTCACAGGATTTCCTCGTTGAATATTCAGCTGGTTTACCCATTGTTGACCAACATGATTTTTAAGCTGTTGCAAAGTTTCGTCTTCTAGTTTTTTTAATAATCTTTCTGTCGCCAGTTTTTTATTTTGGTGCTGCGAACGGCTGTCCATAGAAACAACCGCAATTCCCGTAGGAATATGCGTTGCCCGAACCGCCGAACTCACTTTATTAACGTGTTGCCCGCCGGCACCGGAACTTCGCATGGCCTGATATTGAATATCATTTTCTGAAACTGAACTATTTTTTTGTGGTTCAATCTCAAAAATACCAATAAACCAGTTCTTGCGTTTGTGCATTTTACGAAACTGACTTTGCCCAATCCATTGAATTGTTCCAATCCAGGAATTTACAAATGTTGCTGCATTTTTTCCTTTCACAGCAATTGTTGCCGTTTCAATAGTTCCATTTTCAGAACCAACTTCTCTTTGTAATAATGTCGTTTCTAATTGCAGTTCCTGAGCTTCTTCCAACACTTTTTTAAGCACTTGGGCAACTACCCAAGTGCATTCTGCAGGTCCGCGACCTGCCGTTATCTGAATTATTTTTTCCATTTTTAATTTTCTTTTTAGCGGTCCATTCGAACAATTCTTGGAGTAAAAGTTCCCAGAACTTCAACCAATTCCGTTTGATTTCCCATCACTTTTGTAATGTCTTTGTACGCCATCGGAGCTTCATCAATATTTCCTCCAATTAAAGTGACATCATTAGCTTTCAAAACCTTTTTAATTTCACTTTGTGTAAAAGTGCTTTTGCATTTAGCTCTCGAAAATAAACGTCCCGCACCGTGCGAAGCCGAATTTAAACTGTCCGCATTTCCTTTTCCTTTCACGATATAGCCGGGAGCTGTCATCGAACCGGGAATAATTCCCAATTGTCCTTCTGCAGCCGGAGTTGCTCCTTTTCTATGCACGATACATTCTTGTCCGTTTACCATTTCTTTCCAGGCAAAATTGTGATGGTTTTCAATTGTCACCACTACTCTTTTTCCAATGGCTTTGGCAATTCTTCTGTGAATATCATCGTGACAGGCTTTCGCGTATTCTCCTGCTAAATTCATCGCCAGCCAGTATTCCTGACCATCATGTGTATTTAAATCAAGCCAGGCTAAATGCTGTACATTTTTCGGTAACGGACACTGTTTCGTTGCCAGATACGTGTAATGTTTTGCAATATTTGCACCCAAACCTCGTGAACCACTATGAGAAAGAACAGCAAAATATTCACCAACTCCCAACTTCCATTCATTTTCAGGATTGTCAATTTTTGCAATTCCAAATTCTACAAAGTGGTTTCCTCCCCCTGAACTTCCCAATTGCTTGTATGCTTTTGGCAAAAGATTCTTTAATAACGGAATATCCTGAAATTCACTCCTGTAAAAAACATCATGATCCGCTTTTGTGGCGTGTGTTTCATTCATTCCAAACTTGGTATTGTCTTTTAAAATTGCCTCTAACTGATGCTCTTTTCCTTTAAAATACGAAGCCGGTAAATCAAAAATCGACAAGCTCATTCGGCAGCCAATATCAACTCCAACTCCGTAAGGAATAACAGCATTATCTGTTGCCAAAACACCTCCAATTGGCAATCCATAACCTGAATGTGCATCTGGCATTAAAGCTCCTGCAATTGAAATTGGCAATTTTAAAGAATCATACAATTGAAATTTTGCCTGCTGATCAATTTCATTTTCTCCAAAAATGGTAAAAGGTGCGCGTGTCGTTTTCAGCTGGTGCATTCTAACCTGAACGGGTTTAATTAAACCTTCAGCCACTTTTCCCCACGTTCCATTTCCTTCAAATTTTTCAGGGTGAAGCAAAACTTCTTTCGCTTCTGTTAAAATGGATTCCTTTTTTTCTCTTTTTCTATATCTGTTTATCTGCCCAAGGGCAATGTTTATTGAATTGTTTTTCGGAAAGCCTAACTTAATCAGGTCTTTTCCGGATAATTTATTTCCCATGATCTATATCATATCGTCTACATATTGTTGGTACAATAAATGCCGACTTTTATTTTTAATTGGGTTTAACTCTTTCGGATTCTGGTAAACTCTCCAGCCCGAATGGCGAGCGTATCCCATAACTAATCTGTTTATTTTATGGTTTAAATTATAATTGGCAATATAATTTTCTAAAACCTGAAGCTCACTTTGCAAATCTGAATCAACAGGCTTTTTATGCGTTATGATATTCGGCCGCACACGCAGCACAAATCTCCAAGGCTCATCAAATCGATAATAAATTATATCTCTCCCAAGATTATTTGACCATTCTTTGGTTAATGTAAAGTAGGATTTCTCTTTTTCAGTCAAATCTATTTTTTTGCAATCCCAATCATTAATGGAAATCATTTTCAAAAACTGTTCTGACGGAACAGAAATTTTTTTTCCAAATTTTCTTTTGCGCCTGGTAAATGATTTTTCATTTGAATAGTGATAGGTATTAATTTTCTCCAACAAATTCATAAAAAAACCTGAATTCGGGCCAACTAATACATCTGATCTCAAAACAAAAAACCGAACCCAGCCTTTTTGATAGGGTTTGTCTAATGGCACGGGTGGTGAATTCCAAACGGCATTAAACAATTGCTTTCTTTGATGGTAATTTTGACGTAATTTTTTTTCGAAATCTTCTTTTACTAACCTTTTCTTCTTTTTTTCACTTTTAAAACGACTACATAATACATAATCATCTTCAGTGTAATTTTCCATTTGAAAAAGTATACTAAAATTAAATTTTTAAATCTTTCATCCTTTCAGATGAATAACTGTCTCTCGGGGAAATTTGAAGTGTCTAGAATAAAAAAAGCCCGAAACTAAATGTCTTCGGGCTTTTTTATATATCTGAAAATGAATTTCTAAGATTGAAATAAGCCACGAAGAAGCACTGCACCAAATTCGTTTGGTGTGAAGCTTTGAGATGATAATGTAAGTACAAACATTTTTCTTCGTTTTAAAGGGTTATTATTATTTTTTCGTTTGCAAATATTCATAATAGTTTTTTGAATTTCCAAATTATTTTAGAGAAAATTCGTGTCAATAAAATAAAACGCAAACAAAAACAGGACTAAACAACTATAGATCAACAGTATAATTGTTTTAAAAATTTTAAAAATAATTACAAATAAACATAAAAAAAGCCCTGATTTCTCAGAGCTTATATTTTTTTCGGTGAATTATTATTCAGTTACTTTGCTTTTAACAACCAATCTGAAACCTTCTCCGTGAATGTTAAGAATCTCAACATCTTCATCAGATTTTAGATATTTTCTTAATTTAGCGATGTAAACGTCCATACTTCTTGAAGTAAAATAGTTGTCATCTCTCCAGATTTTTGTCAATGCTAATTCTCTTGGCATTAAATCATTTTCATGAAGAATTAACATTTTAAGCAATTCGTTTTCTTTTGGAGATAATTTTATTGGTTCATCGTTTTCGAAAGTTAAAAATCTAAGTTTAGAATTTAAGTGGAATTTACCAATATTAAACTCAAACTGAACTTGCTCTGCTTTAGTATCAGCTGATTTTCTTTGAATAATAGCTTTGATTTTCATCAATAAAACTTCTGAATCAAAAGGTTTATTTAAATAATCATCTGCTCCTGCTTTATATCCTTTCAACACATCTTCTTTCATCGATTTTGCAGTTAAAAATATAATTGGCACTTCGCTATTTTTCTCTCTAATCTCTTTTGCTAAAGTATAACCATCTTTATAAGGCATCATTACGTCAAGAATACATAAATCATATACATCTTTCTTGAATTTCTCGAAACCTTCCATACCGTTTTTAGCTAAAGTAACTTCAAAGTCATTTAACATTAGATAATCTTTAAGAACTGCCCCGAAATTAAGGTCATCTTCTACTAAAAGTATTCTTTTGTTATTATTTTCCATATTTTAATTTATTAATGGTATTTTTATTATAAAGGTGCTACCTTTTCCTTTTTCGCTTTCAACATATACTTGACCATTGTGATCCTCTACTATTCTTTTTACATAAGCTAAACCTAAACCATGGCCTTTTACATTATGTAAGTCTCCGGTATGTTCTCTGTAAAATTTCTCAAAAACTCTTTTTTGAGCTATTTTACTCATTCCAAGTCCGTTATCTTTAACTTTTATCAGAATCATATCTTTGATATTCTCTGTAAAAATTTCAATTTCAGGAACATCAGGAGAATATTTTATTGCATTTTCTAAAATATTAACCAAAACGTTGGTAAAATGAACTTCATTTACCAGACAAGTTGTTCTTGCAGCATTTAAGTGTTTCACAACTGTACCGTGTCTGTCTTCCAGAATTAGATTTACGTGTTCAATTGCATCATCAATTATATCATGAATTGCAGTTGGCTCTTTTGTAATATCCAATTCTCTTTTTTCTAATTTAGAGATACGAAGTACATTTTCTACCTGAGCATGCATTCTTTTATTCTCATCCCTTATCATTTGAAGATATCGAAATACTTTTTCCTTATCTTCAATAATTTTGGGATTTCTTATTGCATCCAGTGCTAAATTTATGGTCGCAATTGGCGTTTTAAACTCATGCGTCATATTATTTATAAAATCTGTTTTGATTTCAGAAATATGTTTTTGACGCAATAACTGATTCAACGCACTTGTATAAGCTACTATTATAATCAGTGTAAAAACGATTGACAATACGGTTATACTTAATAACTCTGACAATAAAAATTTCTTTTTGTGCGGAAAAGTTATGAATAAATCATATTTACTATTCCCTTCATTATCAGTATATATTGGTATATGATAACTGGCATCTTTATCGTAATGAAAACCATCAGATTTTATTTTCGTTGCCAAACCACTGTTCAGAACACCAAACTCGAACTTGGTTTTTACACCATATTCTTCTAATTCTTTCTTTAATAGTTTTTGTAACTTATCTTTTGTAATTCTGCCTTCAATCGGAGTAAGAGACGCAATATCCTTATATTGAATCTGTTGCTGAACTTTATTTAAAATATCTAAACTTCCTGATTTTTCAATCCTTAAATCCGGTATAATACTTTGTCCTAAAGTAGTATTGTCGATATTATTATTGTTGTTGTAAACTTCAGTTACTCGTTTTGAGCTAAAATTTTTAAATCTTTCGCTGCTAAACTTTTTATTAAAAAGCGATCCGCTTATATCATAATCTTCTGATGTAAGGGTGTTGGAATAAACTATAGTTTTATTTGTTTTTGTATTTCTTTGCACATATAAAACTTCCAGTAAATCTTCTTTTTTTGGAATTTTGCCTGTGCTGTCTTTTATACGGTTGTATTTGTCATAAAAACTATATTCTTCCTGCTGTTCAAGTTTATCAGCAACATTCCCAATTACTTGGGTTACGTGGTATTTAAATTGCTCGTCATTATTTTTAAACGAAGAATTGAACCAAAATACCTGAACAAGAATTATCCCTATTAAGGACAAACTCATCAATAAAACAAGTATTCTAAAAAATAATTTATTCATCGAAACAAAATTAATATTTTAACAATATACTAAATAATACATTAACCAAATATTAACATTTAAGACTGATTTTGTTTTATATCTAAAATTTTAAGAATTTTAACAACTTCTTCCTTAGCATTTTTAAGATTATCGTTATTAATTACAAAATTGCTTCCAGAAATTCGTTTTTCATCATTCCATTGCATATCCATTCGGCTTAAAACGTGCTCTCGGGTGGTATCATCACGTTTTATAACTCTTTCAATTCTTAACTCTTTTGGGGCTGTTACTGTTATTACAACATCACATTCTTTATATCTTCCGCTTTCAAATAAAATTGCAGCTTCGTAAATTACGTATGCATAATTTTTATGTTGCAATAACCATACCTCAAAATCTTTTTTTACAGCCGGATGTACTATATTATTTAATTGCTCTAATTTACTTTTATCATTAAAAACAATTTCAGCAAGTTTAGCGCGATTTAAAATATTATTTTCAAATAGATCGCCGCCAAATGTTATTTTTATTTGCTTAACAATATCTTCAGATTGCATTACATTTCTTGCACCATCGTCTGCAATATAAACGGGAACACCCATTTCCTGAAAATAATTTGCGATAGTAGTTTTTCCGCTGCCTATTCCGCCTGTCAAACCAATAACTTTTGTCATACTATACTTTAAAAAACATACGAGGAAAAGCTTCTTGTGGTTTTTTCTTTAAAATGATAATTTTTATGAAAGATTCTAAAAAACCTATTCCGTAACCGTAAAATTGTTTCCAAACAGCAATGACAGATAAATATCCAATTTTAATGCTTTTATTCTGAATACTTGCTGTAAGAAAAATTATAACGAAATATACGAAATATAATTGTAATAAAATATCAATATTGAGAATTAATAGTAAAAAAGCTAATAATAATCCCAATATAAATACTGTTGGAAAGAAGAAGGTAAGCTTATTATGCTCTGGATACCAACTATTTAATATTGGTCTTGCCTTACCAAATTTATTTACCTGAATAGCGAATTTTTCCCAGTCAATTCTGCGTTTATGATAAACAAAAGCCTCAGTAAACAGTCTGGTTTCAAAACCAAGATTCCATAAACGGATAGATAAATCGGGATCTTCGCCGGGATGAATGTTTCCAAAGCCTTTTGAAGCCTCAAAAGCTTTCTTAGAAATTCCCATATTAAAACTACGAGGCTGAAATTTATTGATTTTTTCAGATCCGCCGCGAATTCCACCCGTTGTAAGAAAAGATGTCATCGCAAAATTAATCGCTTTTTGAATATTCGAAAAACTGGCTAATGCTTTATCAGGTCCACCAAAACAATCGACATATTTTTTATCTAATTCTTTTCTAACTTCTGTCAAATAATTGGGCGGGATAATACAATCTGAATCAAAAATGATAAAATAATCACCTCTGGCTTTTTGCATCCCAAAGTTTCTTGAATCTCCAGGTCCTGAATTTTCCTTAAAATAATACGAAATATTTAGTTTTCCCTGATATGTCATTACAACATCTTTACAGGGAATCGAAGAACCATCTTCTACAAGAACAATTTCAAAAGCTTCATTATAATCAGATTTTGTCAGGCTTTCTAAGAGTTCATCAACTTCATCGGGACGATTATACACGGGTATAATTAAAGAAAAAATCATAATGGAATATGCGTTATTAGAGTAGTGATTGTTTTAAATTTAAAAATTTCAGCAAAGATATGTTATATTAACAAAAAAACCATTCGCCGTAACGAATGGTTTTTATTTGCAGTACTATTTTGTACTTATTTTATACTTTCAATATTGACAACTTCATTTGCTTCGGCTTTGTAATCAACTCCGGCAAATTCAAATCCGAATAAATTTAAGAAATCGTTTCTGTAACCTGCCAAATCACCAATTTGTGGTAAAGTTTCAGTAGTTGCTTCTAACCAAAGTTTAGCCACTTTTGCCTGAACATCGTCACGCATTTCCCAATCGTCAATTCTGATTCTTCCTTTTTCGTCTACAGGAACTTCTGATCCTGAATACAATCTGTCTTTAAACAAACGCTGAATCTGCTCGATACAGCCTTCGTGAATTCCTTCTTCTTTCATAATTTTATACAAAAGAGAAATGTATAACGGAATAACAGGAATTGCAGAACTTGCCTGAGTAACTAACGCTTTGTTTACAGAAACATAAGCCTTACCTCCTATGGATGCCAAACTATCTGTAATTGTAAATGCAGTAGCTTCTAAATTATCTTTTGCACGACCAATTGTACCTTTTCTATATACAGCTTCAGTTAATGATGGCCCAATATAAGAGTAAGCAACTGTTGTAGCACCTTCCGCCAATAGATTCTCCGCTTTTAAAGCATCAATCCACATTGCCCAGTCTTCGCCACCCATTACAGCTACAGTATTTTCAATATCTTCCTCATTTGCAGGAGCGATAGAAACTTCCGTAACATTTCCTGTGTGAAAATCTACGGTTTTGTTTGTAAATGTCTGTCCAATTGGTTTTAGAACAGAACGGTGTGTAACGCCTGTAACAGGATGCACACGAACTGGAGAAGCTAAACTATAAATTATAAGATCTACTTGTCCTAAATCTGCTTTTATTAAATCTAAGGTTTCTCTTTTTATTTCATTTGAAAAAGCATCACCGTTGATACTTTTTGCATATAAACCTGCTTTGTGAGCTTCAGTTTCAAAAGCTGCTGAATTATACCAACCCGGAGAAGCCGTTTTTCCTTCAACTGGCGGTTTTTCAAAAAACACTCCAATTGTAGCTGCATCAGACCCGAAAGCACTTGTAATTCTTGAAGCCAATCCGAAACCTGTAGAAGCACCAATAACCAGTACTTTTTTTGCTCCGTCAATTGGACCTTTTGATTTTATATATTCTATTTGATTTTTTACGTTTTGCTCGCTTCCTTTTGGGTGTGCAGTCAAACAAATAAATCCTCGCATTCTAGGTTCTATAATCATCTTGTAATTATTTATTGTATTAATTCAGTTTCAGTTTTAATTTTTCAAAAATAGACATTTTATCTCTAACCCTTTTCATGTTGGCGTTCATATTGTCTATAAAATTTGGGTTTAAGGCATTTTTCTTCGCTAACTTATAGAAATTATAAGCTGCAGTATAATCGCTTTCATACTCTGCCATTCTTCCTAATTCGCTATTAAATGACGAATGATCTATATTTTCAAGATTGTTAAATGTAAAATCAATATGCTCTTTTGCTTCATCATATCTGCCAATATCAATTAGCAAATACGTGTAATTTAAATACGGAGCAGGATATTTTGGCTCGAATTTCATTGCCAGTTTATAGTGATAAATACCTTTATCATAATTACTTAACTTATTGTAGTAAATCCATCCTAAGTGATTGTGGGCTTTTCCAAAATCAGGATATTGAGACAGTATTTCTTCCAGCATTTCTTTTCCGTCGGCAATATTTCCTTCAGATATTAATGAATCTGCTTTAATAAATTGATTTTCGTAAAAGCTTAAACTTTCCATACCTATAACTAATTTAATAATTGTTTTGCGTGATTTAATGCCGAATCAGAAATATTAGCTCCCGAAAGCATTTGCGCGATTTCTATAATACGTTCTTCCGGCGCTAAAAGTTTTAATTCTGATTGAGTATCATCTGCAACCGTAGATTTGAAAACTTTAAAATGCGAATCGCCTTTTGCTGCAATTTGTGGTAAATGGGTAATGGCAAATATCTGCATTTTGGCACTCATTTCTTTCATGATTTCACCCATTCTTATAGCAATTTCTCCAGAAACTCCGGTGTCAATTTCATCAAAAATTAAAGTTGGCAATTTAGAATATTGTGCTAAAATCGCTTTAACAGCCAGCATAATACGGGACATTTCTCCTCCTGAAGCCACTTTTTTCAACAAACCAAAATCAGTTCCTTTGTTTGCTGAGAATAAAAACTGCAATTCGTCTTTTCCATTTTGGAAATACGTTTCAGATGGTAAAAGTTCCATTTTAAAACGAACATTTGGCATTCCTAATGTTTCTAAAATTGAAATCAACTGATTGGATAAAACCGGAATAGCCGTTAATCTGTTTTGATGAATTGTTGCTGAAAAAGCATCTAATTCTTTTATTTTTTCTTCAATTGATTTTGATAACGAAGCTATTTCTTCTTCAATATTACCCAATTCAATAACAGCGTTTTCAAGGTTTGCCTGAATTGCAATTAACTCATCTACAGTCGTGACCTGATGTTTCTTTTGCAAATTATAAATCAACTGTAATTTTTGATTGGTCAATTCTAATTTTTCAGGATCGTTCAATAATTTTTCAGATGAATTTTGTAATTCTCTCGAAACATCATCAAATTCGATTGCTACGCTGGTAACTCTTTCGAATAAATTTTGATACTCAGGCGAAAAAGCAGCAATTTTTTGTAAAGAAGCCTTGATTTCATTCAGATTATGAAAAACACCAAATTGTTCTTCGTTCGCAATAACTAATGATTTATCAATGGATTCTTTAATGATTTCAACATTGTTCAGCTTTTCAAAATCAGCTTCCAGTTCTTCCTGCTCGCCTGATTTTAATTTGGCGGCAATCAATTCGTTTAATAAAAAAGTATTGTATTCCTGTTCTTTACCAGAATCACTTTGCTTTTTTAGCAGAGCATTTAATTTTGATTTATCTGATTTGTATGTTTTTAATAATTTTTGATAGGCTGAAATGGTATCAAAATTATTAGCAATGGCATCAATTATTTTAAACTGAACACCTTCATCTGATAATTCCTGGGTTTGCTGCTGCGAATGGATATCAATCAAAAACAAACTTAAATCCTGCAATTCCTGAAGATTTACGGGACTATCGTTGATAAAAGCACGAGATTTTCCGGAAGGCAAAATCTCACGTCTAATTATAGTATCATCTTCATAATCAAGATCATTTGCTTCAAAAAACTCTTTTAAATTATATTTTGAAATTTCAAACTGTGCTTCAATTACACATTTTTCTTCTTTATTTTTCAATGAAGTCAAATCGGCTCTTTTACCAAGAACTAATCCTAAAGCTCCTAATATGATTGATTTACCAGCACCTGTTTCACCTGTAATTATAGAAAAACCTTTTGAAAAATCAATCGACAATTTTTCAATCAGGGCGTAGTTTTTAATCGACAGTGAAGTTATCATAAGATAAAAATGTAATAATAAAATTAATGAAGAAAGTTAAAATTGAAAAAACAATTAAAATTTAATTTGAGACCATTTTGTAGTATTCAAAGGCGAAACTCTATTCAAAACCTCTGTTAAATCGCTAACAGGAATATTGGGTCCACCGGAAAAAATAGAAACAATTTCATCTGATTTTGCATCAAAAAATACCCGCGTTAAAAAAGCATTTGGTTTAACGGAGTTTAGTTTGCCAATTAATGCTATTGAGGATTTTATTTTTTCTTTTGATGCTTTTAAATCCACAGTCATATTGTCTAATCCTGTATGATATAAAAATATAGTTTGACGTAAATCACTATATGTTGGCGAAACCAAATCGTTTATTAGATAATAACGATTTTGAAGCCCGTCAGACTGGCTCCAGCCTTTAGAACCACCTTGCTGCGCTACGTTTGCTATGTTTTGAGCGGTTTCAAAATACGGACTTCCGGCACCCATTTGAAAAGTATCGGCATCTAATCCCAAAATTATATAACTGTAGAAAGAAATCACAGAAACTAAATTTGATTCAAAAGTTGTTGGATTAAACAATAAGGGTTGGTATTCTGTATAATTAAAGTTTAAATCTTTATCATTAAAATTAAAAACCGGCGAAGAATAGGTTGAATTGTAAATCAATCGTGAAGATTGCACCTGAATTGTCCCCGAAAACTGATCTGAACTATTCGACGAAAGCGTGATATACATTGAACAATTGATTCGTTCATTTTGTTTTAAAACCGCTCCTGTCCAGTCTGTTTTGTTTACAAATTCTGCCAACGAAGTCTGCAGCGTTTTAAAAACCTGCTGATTCGGGTTTGGGAGTCTTTCAGTATTTATAGTTACAGTACAATTTAGCTGTTGCGCCTGTGCAAAGCCAAATATTAAAAATACCAAAAGAGTAACTATTTTATTGTTCATACAAATATAATATTTGCTTTTATCGCAATACGACTTAGCTATTTTTTATTCCGTTTTTTGATTAAAAATCAGTGGTATTTTAAGAAAAATGTGAAATCACTTTATTTAAAATGTCTACAGCAACAGATTCTTTTGTTTTTAATTCCATTGGTTCAATTTTAAAATCCTTATCAATAAAGGTAATTTTATTGGTTTCTTTTTTAAAACCCGCACCTTCATCCTGCAAAGAATTAAGAACAATCAAATCTAAGTTTTTTTTCTGAATTTTCAACTTAGCATTTTCAATTTCATTTTCTGTTTCTAAAGCAAATCCAATTAAGAACTGTTTTTTTTTAATTGCGCCTAAAGATTGCAAAATATCTTTTGTTTTTTCGAGTTCAATCGAAAATTCACTTGCTTCTTTTTTAATCTTCTGAACAGCAATCGTTTTAGGTCGATAATCAGCAACAGCAGCGGCAGCAATGGCAACATCTGCATCATTATAATGCTCGTGGCAGGCATCATACATTTCTTGTGCAGAAATTACATTTACAACTTCAATCGAAGTATTTTTTACCTTATAATGTGTTGGTCCTGAAACTAAAATAACCTGCGCTCCTAAATTAGCCGCAGTATTTGCAATATCAAAGCCCATTTTCCCCGAAGAATGATTTCCTATAAAACGTACAGGATCTATTGCTTCGTATGTGGGGCCGGCAGTAATTAGTATTTTTTTTCCTCTTAATGGCAATTTGCTTTCCAGATCAGCTTCAAGAAAAGCGATTATATTTTCAGGTTCTGCCATTCTTCCTTCTCCGGATAAACCACTGGCCAATTCACCGCTTTCTGCAGGAATCATAACATTACCAAATTGCTTCAAAGCATTAAAACTGGATATCGTTGATGGATGTTTGTACATATCCAAATCCATTGCAGGAGCAAAATAAACAGGGCATTTAGCCGATAAATAAGTAGCAATTAAAAGATTATCACAGTTTCCGGTTGCCATCTTAGACAAAGTATTGGCTGTTGCCGGAGCAATTATCATTAAATCAGCCCAAAGACCTAATTCAACATGATTGTTCCAGACTGCATCCTGATCATCCTCATTAAAGAAAGTAGAGTGTACAGGATTTTTTGATAACGTAGATAACGTAAGTGGAGTTACAAAATCCTTAGAAGCAGGTGTCATTATCACCTGGACATGTGCACCTGCTTTTATAAAGAGTCGTACTAATGTGGCCGTTTTATACGCTGCAATTCCACCAGAAACTCCCAGTAAAATTTTTTTTCCGTTTAAAACTGACATTATACTATATTATTTGTTTGAACTTCTGTGGTAAGTTTTACCGTCTAACCATTCCTGAACGGCTAAAGCGTGTGGTTTTGGTAATTTTTCGTAAAATTTAGAAACTTCGATTTGTTCTTTATTTTCAAAAACTTCTTCAAGACTGTCATTATAAGTAGCAAACTCTTCTAATTTCTCAGTTAATTCTTTTTTGATTTCAGAATTAATTTGGTTTGCTCTTTTAGCCATAATGGTAATTGCCTCATACACATTTCCTGTTGGCTCTTCAATAACCGTTTTATTGTATGTTATTGTATTTACAGGAGCATTCGTCTTTTTTAAATCCATGACTTTATTTTATTTAGTAAATTTTTGTAAATCAGTTTCAACTCTGGCATTCATTTCGTCTGCCTGTTTTTTATATTTTGTAGCGCTGTTAAACTTAATTAAGTTGTTGTAAGCTACTTTCGCAATATTTAAACGTTCCTGCATTTTTGCCGGAATACTGTTTATTGCCAATTGGTATGCAGAATCGTATTTATAGAACAATGCATCTTCTTTAAAAGGTGTTCCCGGAAAATCAGCAATGAAATTATCAAAAGCTATTAATGCTGATTTATAATCTGAAATCGTATTGTATCCTTTTGCATTTTCATATGCTTTTTTCTCTAATTTTCCATTCAAAACCTGTACTGCAGCATTTGCCTGAGGAAGGTATTCTGAGTTTGGATAATTATCAATAAACGCCTGTAGTTTTTCTAAAGCTTTAACAGTATCTGTTTGGTCTAAACTATAAACAGGAGACAATTTTGAATAACTAAAAGCTCCTAAAAACGCTGCTTCCTGAACTTTTTCGCTTCGTGGATAACCAGAAACAAAACTTTCAAACTGATAACCGGCTAAATAATATTGTTTTGTTTTGTAATAAGACTGAGAAAACATATAAAATAGTTTTTCTGCCTGAGGTTTACCTCTATATGTAGGCGCCAACTGCTCAAAAAGACGAATCGCCTTATTGTATTTTCCTGCCTCGTACATTTTTGTTGCTATTTCAAATTTTGCAGCAACATCTTCATTTTTTAATGCTTTTTGGTAATCACTACAAGAACAAAAAAGGACAACAACAATTAATAGAGATACTATTTTTTTCATTTTCTTATTTATTATGATTTCTTAGACAATTGTGCCAAAGCAAAATCACACCGAAGTTCCGGTGGCAAATTTAGTTATTAATTTAGCTACTACAAAATATTTTTTGGTATATTAAAATACCCTTAATCCTGTTCTACTTTGATACTGTGTTTTACAAATTCGTTTAATCTGTTTGCTAACGAATCGTCTACAGAAACTAATGGTAAACGAACGATATTCTCAGCAATACCAAGGGCTTGAAACACTTGTTTGATTCCGGCAGGATTTCCCTGTTCGAAAATCATATCAATACAATCTGATAAAAAGTATTGTGTTTTAAAGGCCTCATTTACTTTTTTATTCAGACCTAAACGAATCATTTCTGAAAATTCTTTTGGAAAACCCTGCCCAATAACTGAAATTACGCCTGCTCCTCCTGCCAAAACAATTGGCAAAGCAATCATATCATCTCCTGAAATTACAAGAAAATCTTTTGGTGCATTTTTTATCAATTGCATCGCCTGCACAACATCGCCTGCAGCTTCTTTTATGGCTACAACATTGTCAAAATCTTTTGCAAGACGAACTACTGTTGAAGGCAGCATATTGCTTGACGTTCTTCCTGGTACATTGTATAAAATTACCGGAATTGGAGATGCTTCGGCAATAGCTTTAAAATGCTGATAAATACCTTCCTGAGTTGGTTTATTATAATATGGTGAAACAGACAGAATAGCTTCAAAAGCAGAAAAATCTCTTGTTTTTAATTCTTCTACAACCTGCATAGTATTGTTTCCTCCAACACCAAGTACAATTGGCAATCTTCCCTTATTAATATCAATTACCGCATTAATTACCTGTTCTTTTTCGTCTTGTGTCAGGGTAGCATTTTCTGCCGTTGTTCCCATTACTACAAGATATTCAACTCCTCCATCAATCGAAAAATTAACTATTCGCTGTAACGCTTCAAAATCAATTGAGAAATCTTTTTTAAATGGTGTTACAAGTGCAACGCCTGTTCCTATTAATGATTGCATATTCTAATTTATATTTTATTTTATACTTTTTAAATACTTAAACAATTCAGAAATGAAAAGTTTATAATTCTCTAAATCGGTATTTATCATCCATCGGTTTAAATTTTCATCGACTGATGCAAACCCAACTTTAAACTTCGCTTTTGATTTGCTGGTTATCATCATCAAAATTGGTTTTTCGATTTCATAATAACTAATCAAAAGGTCAAATTCTGTCTCGACAAATTCAGTTAAGAAATCTACCGTAATCCTGCCCTTCCAATTGATGTGTTTTTTACCAAAAGTAGTTTCAGAATATGTTTTCTTCTTCTTTAATTTGCTTCTAAACGAAACAATTTTTATGTTTTCCGGTTGAATTCCGTTTGCTGTTAATTCATTGATTAACTCTTTAGAATGGCGAAATTTTGTTTCATCAACCAGTAACCCAATTGTTTGTATATTACTTGTAAATACTTCGTTTTTTACTTTATGTAAGTTATTTTTTAATGATTTTTTTACAAAAAATTCCTTTATATAATTTAAAAACATAGTACTTTTACAAATTACAAAATTAATTATTTAAGTCGCATTTAAGATGGTAAAACTAAAAAAGTATAACGGAGTTTTAAAACTTTTTGTTATATTCTTAACACTTTTTTTTATAGGTTCTTGCAGTAACAAAAACTACAACTTAACAAAGATCGAAGGAAAGCAGCTTCCTGTAAACGAAAAGACTACTCAAACTCCTGAAATTGAGAACTTCATAAAACCATACAGAGATCATATTAATAAAGATTTAGATAGTGTTTTAGCATATTGTCCTGAAACTTTGGATAAAAGTACGGGAAAATGGCAAACAACAATTGGTAATTTAATGGCTGATGTTTGCATCGAAAGAGGAAATCTGGTTTTTAAGGCGCGTGAGAAAAAAAGTATCGATTTGTGTTTATTGAATCATGGCGGTATACGAGCGATTTTACCTAAAGGAAATGTGACCAGCAGAACTGCTTTTGAAATTATGCCTTTTGAGAACAGCATGGTTGTAATGGCATTAAAAGGAGATCAGATTCTTGAAATAACTTCTTATATTATTAAGGTACAAAAAGCGCAGCCATTGTCTGGCATGACATTTACAATTGCAAAAGACAAAACCGCAAAAAACATTTTGATTCAGGGAAAACCTCTTGATCTTAATAAGATTTATTATGTTGCCACGAATGATTATTTGGCTAATGGCGGTGACAGCATGGCTTTTTTCGCTAAAAGTGTTCAAAAATTCGATTTGAATTATAAACTTCGAAATGTATTTATTGATTATTTTAAAGAAGTTGATACAATTCCGGTTCCAAGAGATATTCGAATTACAGAAGAATAAAAAGTTAGCCACGAATTTCACAAATTTTCACGAATTATTATTTAAAAAAATTAGTGCAAATTCGTGCAATTCGTGGCAAAAAATACATTACCAAACTAAAAAAGATCTTTCCTGAAAATATATATACAATGAAAAGAAGAGAATTTATCGAAAAAACAGCTGCTAGTACTGCCTTATTAAGTTTAGGTTTATCATTAAGCAGTTTTGAAAGTAACGATATTAAACATTTAACTGTTTTACATACTAATGATGTTCACAGTCATATAGATCCTTTTCCGGCTGATGATCCGCGTAATCCTAATAAAGGCGGGGTTTCTCGTCGTGCGGCGCTTATAGAAACGATTCGAAAAGAAAATCCGAATGTACTTTTATTGGATGCGGGAGATATTTTTCAGGGAACTCCGTATTTTAATTATTATGGCGGAGAACTTGAGTTTAAGTTAATGAGCATGATGAAATATGACGCATCAACTATTGGAAATCATGATTTTGACAATGGTCTTGATGGTTTGTATGCGCAAATGCCTCATGCTACTTTTGAGTTTATCAATTCAAATTACGATTTTAAAAATACCGTTATGAACGGACTTGTAAAACCGTACAAAATTTTCAATAAAAACGGAATTAAAGTAGGCGTTTTTGGTGTGGGAATCGAGCTGGCAGGTTTGGTAGACAAACAAATGTACAAGGAAACTGTTTATAATGATCCTGTAGAAGTTGCGCAGGATATGACACAATTATTGAAGAAACAAGAAAAATGTGATTTGGTAATTTGTCTTTCGCATTTAGGTTATAATTATAAAGATGACGAAGCTAAAATTTCTGATTTGAAATTCGCTGCATTAACGCAGGATATTGATTTGATTATTGGCGGACACACACATACTTTTTTAGATAAACCAACGATTGTAAAAAACAAAGCGGGCGAAAATGTTCTGGTGAACCAAGTGGGATGCTACGGAATAAATTTAGGCCGAATTGATTTTTATTTTGATAAGAACAAAGCGCATACCAATGAAGGAAAATCAATTATTGTGTAATTTTTTTTTATGTGATTTTGATTTTTGAAGGAAATAAGCAACCATAAAATAATAAGCCAAAATTTGACTTATATCCCGAATTAAAACCAAAACCAATGAATAGGAAAAGTATTCGTTGAAGATGTAAAAGATGTCTGAAAAGATATAATTTATCGCCATTAAACTCATTAAAAAGGTTAAATAAGAGCCTTTTATGATGTAATTTACAAATGAGTAATAGCTTAAAACGCTTAAAACAATGCCGTAAAACGTATAGAGCCAGATAAATTTTTTCATATTATCAGACTGTAAGCTGAGGACTGAAATTAATAAATAAAGAATAAAAATTACTACGATTGATATTGGCAAAATATCTCTTTTGCGAGGTTTTACTCTTCCGTGACCTACAATGAAAATTCGTATAAGTAATATATAAACAATCAAAAAGCTTAATACGGCGCCAATTTCTGAATTTTCTACATCCATTAAATCAAAAACCTGACCTGTAAAACAAAATAAAAAAATCAAACCTTCTGTTTTTCCTATTTTATAATCGCTGCTGATTAAATAATAGAAAAAAATAGCAGGCAGTACGATTGATTTGGAATATACTGCCATTATATCATACTGCATACAATCAAAAATAATCGTAAACAGCAACGCTAAAAAATATAAAATCAACGACGGTTTATTCGCTTTCATTTAGTTTATTTATAAAATCCTGTTCAGATAATATAGGTATATTTAATTTTGTGGCTTTTTCTAATTTGGCTGGCCCCATATTATCTCCGGCAACTACAAAATCTGTTTTTGCAGAAATTGAACTTCCCACTTTCCCACCATTGTCTTCGATTGTTTTCTTTAAGTCATCTCTTGAAAACTGCTCGAAAACACCTGAAACGACAAATGTTTTTCCGACGAATTTTTCTGTTGCATCCGGATTTATATTTTCAACAATTTCAAATTGAACTCCGTAACTTTTTAGGCGTTCAATTATTATTTGGTTTTCTTCATTTTCAAAAAATTCAACTACACTTCTGGCAATTCTTTCCCCTATTTCATCTACTAAAATCAAATCCATTAAAGTAGCTTTGCTTAGCGCATCGATATTTTTATAATGTTTGGCTAATTTTTTGGCTACGGTTTCTCCAACAAATCGAATTCCTAGCGCAAAAAGAACACTTTGAAACGGAATTTCTTTTGATTTTTCAACGCCGTTTACCAAATTCTCGGCTGATTTTTGCGCCATTCTTTCTAAGTGCAAAATATCATTTACTTTTAATTCGTATAAATCGGCATAGTTATGAACTAAGCCATTTTTGAAAAGCAAGGCAACGGTTTCTCCGCCAAGACCTTCAATATCCATTGCTTTTCTTGAAATATAATGTTGAATTCGTCCAATAATCTGTGGAGGACAACCGTAAAAATTAGGGCAATAATGATTGGCTTCTCCCACATTTCTAACCAACTCGGTATGACATTCCGGACAATATGCAATGTATTGTGTTGGTTCTGAATTTTCAGGACGTTTTTCTAAATCTACCGCGATGATTTTCGGGATAATTTCACCTCCTTTTTCAACAAAAACGGTATCGTTTATTCTGATATCTAATTTCTCAATTTGATCTGCATTGTGCAAAGATGCTCTTTTTACAATGGTTCCTGCCAATTGAACCGGTACTAAATTAGCAACCGGGGTTATGGCTCCGGTGCGGCCAACCTGATATGTAATAGAATTTAATTTGGTCGAAACCTGCTCTGACTTAAATTTATAAGCAATTGCCCAGCGTGGTGATTTTGCAGTATAACCTAATTCCTGCTGATGCTGAATGCTGTTTACTTTTACTACAACTCCATCTGTTTCATAAGGTAATTTATGACGGTGTACATCCCAATAATCAATAAAATCGAAAACTTCCTGCAGATTGTTTACCAATTTTGCTTCGCCCGGCACTTTAAAACCCCATTTTTTAGCCAATTCCAAACCTTCAAACTGGGTTGAAAAAGGTAAATTATTACTGGTTACAGTATATAATAAACATTCTAAAGGTCGTTTTGCAACCTCAGCACTGTCTTGTAATTTTAAACTTCCTGATGCTGTATTTCTCGGATTTGAATAAGGAGTTTCGCCAATTTCGATTAATTCCTGATTCATTTTTTCGAAACCTTTATATGGCAAAATTATTTCACCTCTAATATCGAATTTATCCGGATAATCACCTTTTAACTGCAACGGAACAGATTTAATGGTTTTAATGTTATTGGTAACCTCATCGCCCTGAAAACCATCTCCGCGGGTTAAGGCCTGAACTAATTTCCCGTTTTCGTATGAAATACTTATGGATGCTCCGTCGTATTTTAATTCGCAGGTATATTGCAAATTTACGTTTCCTAAAACTCTTTGAATTCGGTTTTCCCAGTCGACTAAATCTTCTTTTGAATAAGAATTATCCAAAGAATACATACGATATTGGTGCGCAATGGTTTTAAAATTTTTGGTTACGGTTCCTCCTACTCTTTGTGTTGGAGAATTCTCGTCAAAAAATTCGGGATGTTTGTTTTCTAAATCCTGAAGTTCCTTTAATTTAATATCAAAATCATAATCTGAAATTGTGGCATTATCAAGTACATAATAGTTGTAGTTGTGTTGGTTAAGTTCTGTTCTTAAAGCCTGAATTGTCTCTTGAATACTCATAAAATATTAAAATAATGCTTGTTGTAATTTAGAATAACGGTAACCTCAAAATTAGGATATTTTTATGGAAATGCACTTAAAAACCGAAAGTTTTAAAATCAAAAATCAAGTTGCAAAAAGATGCAACCTGATTTTCTTCTTGTCCATTATTCTTAAAAAGAATCAACAAATCTTTAAAAGAATCAAACAAAAACCAACTTCCAAATGGTTTTAACATTTATATTAAGGACTGATAAAAAAGTTTAAGAAAAACCGTTGGGTGTATTTTTTTAAACATAAAATCTATGCTTCTATGTGTTTAATTAAATTTTATTGCATTACATCCAATGGGTTTAAAATATAATCTTGTTTATTTTTGGATAATGATAAAATCAGAACGTCTGTTTAGTACGTGTTCTGCATCTGTACATTTTACTCCGTTTTTACATTTATTAATTAATCGGCTTTCGCCATAACCAATCGCACTTTCAATTCTTGAAACATCAATATTTTGCGAAATAAGGTAATCACGTGTTGATTTTGCTCTGTTATCTGAAAGTTTCAGATTATAAGCATCTTTTCCGCGAGAATCCGTATGAGATTCAATTTTGATACGAATGTTTGGAAATTTCTGCATGATGAAAACTACTTTCGTTAATTCTTCTATAGCCTTAGGTGTAATATCATATTTGTCGTAATCAAAATAAATTGGGTTTACGTCAACTTTCTCTACTCCTTTTTTCTTTACAACCAAATCATCGTAATTGCTTAGTTCGAAATTAATATTCGGAATTTCACCTTCATTTTCCTTTGTGGTTTCTACGATTTTTTCGTCGCTGCTGTAATTTGGTTTTGCCGCAATCATTTTAACTGTTTTCTCACACGGAACTACTAATGCATATTTACCTTCGTAATTGGTTTTTGTTTCACCAAGAATGTCGTTGAAAGAGTTGTATCCCATAATGGTAACATCTGTAAGCGGTAGTTTTGTTTTTCTGTCTATTGCCATTCCGGAAATAGTCTGGTTACAAACCGGATCGCCTTTTGTAAAGGAATAAATGTCATCATCGCCTTTTCCTTCTTCTCTGTTTGAAGAAATATATCCGGCATGTCTTGTTTTATCAATTATAAAAGCAAAATCATCTTTATTGCTGTTTATGGGAGGCCCCAGATTTTTTGGGTTTGAAAAACTTCCGTCAGGTAAAAATTTGCTTTCATAAATATCCAAATCGCCTAAACCGTAATGTCCATCTGAAGAAAAATAAAGTATTCCTTTACTGAAATACGGAAAAACATCATTACCAATAGTATTAATTTTTGGTCCCAGATTTTGAGGAGAACTCATTGTTCCGTCTGCAGCAATTTTCACTACATACAAATCACTTTCACCAACACCTCCGGGCATATCTGATGCAAAGAAAAGCCATTGTCCGTCTTCACTTAAAGATGGATGCCCTACTGAATACTCATCACTGTCAAAAAATACTTTTTCCGGATTTTCCAGTTTATTTCCATCTAAAGTTCCTTTTACAATCTGAAAATTGTTGGTTTTTGTATCGTCTATAACCAATTTATTCTTTTTAACGATATTGGTGGTATAATAAATTGTTTTTCCGCTGACATCAAAAGTGGCTGTAGCTTCATGATATTTTGACATAACGTTTGGTAAAAATACCGTTTCGTTAAACAAACTTGCATCTGCCGGGTTTCTTTCTGCAACATATAAATTCAGAAAGGGCTGATTGTTCCAGGTATACAATTTTTCGCTAAATTTTGTCGTATCTCTCGCAGAGGTAAAAACAATTTTGTCCTGAAAATAAGTCGCTCCAAAATCAGATTTACTGCTGTTTATAGCGAGATTTTTTATTTCATAAAGCGATTTTGATTTTGAAAGGCTATCCAATTGGAATTTTTGAACGAGATATCGGTTGATCTCGTTTTTATCGCCTTTTTTATCCAGATATTCTTTGGTTATTCGATTTGCTTCGTCATAATCCCTTACGGCTTTCATCGATTGAATATAACGCAAATAGTAAATATCGGTTAAATTGTTTCCCTGTGCTTCGTATAATTTTCTATACCATTTCAATGCATTTCTGGAATCGGAAATAAAATAATAAGAGTCAGCAGCATTTTTTAAAGTTTGTGTCGAAGGACTTTTGATATTCGCCAAAATTTCTTCGTATGCTTTTGAAGCATCGGCGTAAGCATAGTTTTTAAACAGTGCATCGGCCTTTTTTAAATTAGTGGTCTGAGCAAAACAAACCGTGAAGCTCAATACCAAACTGAGGATATATAATTTTTTCATAAGGTTTATTTTTAGAAGAATCGAGGAGATTTAATTTTACTTTCGCCTTTGTTAAACTGATAGCGCAATATGATTTCGTGCGAACCGTCGTTGTATTTATTTAAGTCGCTCACGGTGTAATCAAAAGCATATCCGATGTAAAAACTTCTTGAGATTTGAAAACCTGCCAGAATACTTACGGAATCATCTGTTCTGTAAGCTCCACCGATTACAAATTTTTCTGCGATCATAAAATTTGCCGAAACATCTGCAGTAATTGGTGCTCCGCTTACTGCTTTTACTAAAAATGCCGGTTTGAATTTTAAATTCGGATTCAAATCAAAAACATACCCTCCCATTAAATAATAGTGCAAACGATCGTAATCTATAGATTCCTGCACATCATCATAATAGCTGTTTTCTATGAAATTAGGAATGGAAACTCCTAAATACCATTTATCTGTATAATAATAGATCCCTGCTCCAACAGCCAATTTCATTTGATTGTCGATATTTTGATTTAATAAAACATCGTTTTGGTTGTAGTATCTTCCTTTAGACCAGTCGATGTTTAGCATTCTCATACCGGCTTTAAGTCCAAAGGCTAATCTTTTTTCATAACCAAGAGGTACTGAATAGGCAAAATTTCCATCAAGATAAAGTTCATTAGACGGGCCGATTTTATCATTAACTACACTTAACCCCAAACCGATATTTTCGTTGGCAAGCGGTCCGTGAATCGAGAATGATTGTGTTTCTGGCGCGCCATCGATACCAATCCATTGTGAACGATACAAAAGTGTTGCTTCTAATGATCCGGTAGACCCTGCATAACCAGGGTTTACGGCCATAGTATTGTACATATACTGTGTGTACTCCGGATCTTGTTGTGCACTCGCACTAAATGTTATTATAGAACATATTAAGATTAAATATATTTCTACTGATTTTATATATAGTTTCATAACGATACTTATTTAGTTTAATTAATTAGAGGATTAATAATGGTGCTTATCTCATTATAGATAACCATCCTTTTTTAACCTTTCCGTCTCCCATGTCTATCACATAAAAATAAGTACCTGTAGGCAGCATATCTCCTCTATTTATAACTCCGGATACATTTGATGTTCCGTCCCAATCGTTTTCATATCCTTTTTTGCTGTATACTAATGAACCATATCTGTTATATACTTTTAATTCATTGTTTGGATATGATTCGATACAATCAATTCTGAAAAGATCGTTTGCTCCGTCACTATTTGGTGTGAACTCGTTATAAACCGTTAAACAAACTGGCTCTACAAATGCCGAAGCCGTATTGTTTGTTGGATCAACATCTAATGGAGTTGAAATCTCGATCGTTGCTACGTTTGTATATTCGCCATTTGGCATTACAATAACTCTGATTTCAAGGGTTTCGCTTTCTCCTGCATTTAGGGTTGGAATTGTCCAAAGCCCGGTTAAAGGATCGTATACTCCGCTTGATGTAGAAGTCGAAACTAACTCATAACCACTTGGAATTAAATCACTAACAACGGTGTTGATGATTGTTCCTTGTCCAACATTATTTACTGTTATTGTAAAGACGATTTGTTCTCCAAAATTAGGAGTTGGATTACTAACTGTATTGGTTATCGTAAGATCCGAACATGTTGCTACTGTAACATTTAATGTTTTTGTAGTCGTTTCATCACAGGTATTAATGTATGTTACGGTAACTGTTCCCGCGCCAACATTTCCCCATGAAATTGTTACAGATCCGTCTGCGTTTCCTCCTCCGGAAGTTATAGTTCCGGTTCCGCTTGTAATTGACCAAACGTAATTAGATTTTCCATTTGCAACTGAATAAGTTATGTTTTGGAAAACACATGGCGTATCGTCGCTTGCAGTAATTGGAAACAACGCATCATCTATGAAACTAACCGCTATTGCTAAACGTGTTGCATTATCACAGCCATTTGTTGTATTACTCAATGTTGTGGCATAATAAGTTGCTGCAGTAAGCGGTGTGTTTGCTGCTAATGGAGTTCCTCCGGTTGCAGTTGTATACCAAACTACATTTGGCTCATTTACCTGAATATTGGCAATTGTTGGCGCTGCTGATAAACAAAACTCTTGTGTCGTATCGGTTGTTGTTACAACTCCCGGTGTGTTTACATTTACTGTAACTACTAATCTTACAGGGTTTTCACATCCTATTGTGCTTGAAATAGCTCCATAATATATTCCTGTTGCTAAAGCTGTTGTGGCTGGTATTGCAGTTCCGCCTGTTGCAGTACTGTACCAAACTACATTGGCTTCATTTACCTGAATATTAGCTATTGTTGGTGCATTTATTGAACAGAAGTTTTGTGTTGCTGAATTTGTAGTTGGTATTGCAGTAGGATTTTCAATTGTTACCGTTACCAGTAATCTTGAACTGCTTTCACAACCTGCTCCATCTACAAAGGCTCCATAATAAATTCCGTTTGTCAAAGGTGTTGTTGCAGGAATTGCTATTCCACCTGTTGCTGTACTATACCATATTACACCTGTTTCATTTACCTCTATATTGGCAACTGTTGGCAAGTTAGTGATACAGAAACTCTGAGCTGTATTGGTTGTTGTTGGCGTAGCCGGATCGTTTACATTAATTGTAACTGCTAATCTGGTGGCACTTTCACAACCTAAACCGTCTACAATGGCTCCGTAATAAATTCCGCTTGTTAATGCAGTTGTTGCAGGAATTACTGTTCCGCCTGTTGCTGCATTGTACCAAATTACATTAGGTTCATTTACCTGAATATTAGCCACTGTTGGTGCATTTACCAAACAGAAGGTTTGAGTTGATGAAATTGTAGTTGGTGTTCCCGGATCTGTTACTGAAATTGTAACTGCTAAACGAACTGAGCTTTCACATCCTGTTACAGGATCTAAAATCGCTCCGTAATATGTTCCGTTTATTAAAGCTGTTGTTGCAGGAATTGCAGTTCCGCCTGTTGCTGTAGTGTACCAAACAACATTCGCTTCGTTCACCTGAATATTGGCAACCGTTGGCGCATTTACTAAACAAAAATCTTGTGTCGTATCTGCTGTTGTTGGCGGTAACGGATCTGTTACTGTAATTGTAACGGCTAATCTTACAGCGCTTTCACAATTTGTTACCGGATCTAAAATGGCTCCGTAATAAACTCCATTTGCTAAAGCCGTTGCCGGAGGAATTGCCACTCCGCCTGTTGCTGTACTATACCAAACTACATTAGTTTCGTTTACCTGAATATTGGCAACCGTTGGTGCATTCACCAAACAGAAATCTTGTGTAGTATCTGTAGTTGTTGGTGTACCAGGATCTGTTACTGAAATTGTTACTGCTAATCTTACAGCACTTTCACAATTTGTTATTGGATCTAAAATCGCTCCGTAATAAACACCACTTGTTAAAGCTGTTGTTGGTGCAATTGCTGTTCCTCCGGTTAAAGTACTATACCAAACTACATTGGCTTCGTTTACCTGAATATTAGCTACCGTTGGCGCATTTACCAAACAGAAATCTTGTGTAGCATCTGTAGTCGTTGGCGTTCCCGGATCTGTTACTGAAATTGTTACTGCTAAACGAACTGAACTTTCACAACCAGTTACAGCATCTAAAATCGCTCCGTAATAAATTCCATTAGTTAAAGCTGTTGTTGCAGGAATTGCTGTTCCTCCTGTTGGAGTACTGTACCAAACCACATTCGCTTCGTTTACCTGAATATTGGCAACGGTTGGCGCATTTACTAAACAGAAATCCTGTGTAGCATCTAAAGTTGTTGGCGGTAACGGATCTGTTACTGTAATTGTAACGGCTAACCTAACAGCGCTTTCACAATTTGTTACTGGATCTAAAATTGCTCCGTAATAAACTCCGTTTACTAAAGCCGTTGCCGGAGGAATTGCCACTCCGCCTGTTGCTGTAGTGTACCAAACCACATTAGTTTCGTTTACCTGAATATTGGCAACCGTTGGTACATTCACCAAACAGAAATCTTGTGTAATATCTGTAGTTGTTGGTGTACCAGGATCTGTTACTGAAATTGTTACTGCTAATCTTACAGCACTTTCACAATTTGTTATTGGATCTAAAATTGCTCCGTAATAAACACCGCTTGTTAAAGCTGTTGTTGGTGCAATTGCTATTCCTCCGGTTAAAGTACTATACCAAACTACATTGGCTTCGTTTACCTGAATATTAGCTACCGTTGGCGCATTCACTAAACAGAAATCTTGTGTAGCATCTGTAGTCGTTGGCGTTCCCGGATCTGTTACTGAAATTGTAACTGCTAAACGAACTGAACTTTCACAACCAGTTACAGGATCTAAAATCGCTCCGTAATATATTCCGTTTATTAAAGCTGTTGTTGTAGGAATTGCAGTTCCGCCTGTTGCTGTAGCATACCAAACAACATTCGCTTCGTTTACCTGAATATTGGCAACCGTTGGCGCATTCACTAAACAGAAATCTTGTGTAGCATCTAAAGTTGTTGGCGGTAACGGATCAGTAATTGTGATCGTAACGGCTAATCTTACAGCGCTTTCACAGCCTAAACCGTCTACTAGAGCTCCGTAATAAATTCCGCTGACCAAGACAGTTGTTGAAGGAATGGCCGCTCCGCCTGTCGCAGTACTGTACCAAATTACACCTGCTTCATTTACCTGAATATTAGCAACTGTTGGCGCATTTACCAAACAGAAATCTTGTGTCGTATCTGTAGTTGTTGGAGTACCAGGATCGCTTACATTTATTGTAACTGCTAAACGAACTGAGCTTTCACAACTTGTTAAAATATCTAAAGCTGCTCCATAATAAACACCGCTTGTTAAAGCTGTTGTTGGAGGAATTGCTGTTCCGCCTGTTGCTGCACTGTACCAAACTACATTTGGTTCGTTTACCTGAATATTGGCAACTGTTGGCGCATTCACTAAACAGAAATCTTGTGTAGTATCTAAAGTTGTTGGCGTAAGCGGATCGTTTATGATTACGGTCGCAGCCTGAAGTGTTCCTGCAATGTTCTCGCAAGTTGTATTACTTGAAACGGCTACGTAATATGTAATCGGACTTACAGCGCGGGTTAAACCTGTTACGGTTAAAACTCCTGCAGCACTAATTGTATAAGTGGCTCCACTTATAACAGCCCCGTTTGTAATAGGCTGTGTTTTAGCATTATCTAAATACCATGTAAATACCGGGTTTGTTAATGCACCGGCAGTTGGTGTTAATACCGCAGCTACATTATGACAAACTGTTACATCATCAACTGAAATATCATTTTCATTTGATGGAGGCAGGATTGTAAATGTAATTTGTTTTCTGTCTGCTGCTGCAGTTTGACAAAATTCATCTGAACTAACCCCTACATAATAAGTATATGTTCCCGGAACTAAACCTGTAACAACTAATTGTGGAGTCGTTTCTCCCGTAATTAACTGAGCTGTTGTTCCGTCAAAACTATACCAGTAATAAATTGGGTTTGTTAAAGTTACTGTTCCGCTTACGGTTGTTGCCAGAGTTACTGTTCCTGTTGGAGAACAAATTGATGTTGCTACTCCTCCGTTTAGCGTAATATCTGTTAAAGCATTTTCAGGAGTTGAAGCACTAACCTCAACGGTTACTTCTCCTCTTGCTAAAGTTTCGCAACCATAACGAACAGGCTGTACGTAGTATTTATAAATTCCTGCTGCTAATGTGGCCGGAACTGTATAAGTAACTCCCGTTGCTACAACTGAACCTCCGGTAGGAGAATCATACCAGGTATAAGTGGAACAGGCTTCGGCCGGAATCTGCAATGTGACAGGTGATCCCGGACAAACTGTTACTTTATTATTAAGATCACCGCCTATGACTTTTGTATTTCCTACACGTTCAACAGTGTGAACTCTAAGGAATTCTAAAACTCCTGCAACTCCTCCGAAACGAATTCTAACGCGATCGTAAGGTTCTGGCTGAGAAGATACAAGTACCATAGACATGGTGTTTCCAGGCAATAATCTTACGCTTAAAAGTGTGCTTGTATTTTGAATAGGAGCTCCCACAGCAACATTCCCTAAAAAACGTTGAACGCTAAATCCTGTCAATAAATTAACATCTAATAAAACACCTGGTTTTGAAACCACTATTCTTAATGTATCACTTGCAATAGCCGGTGTTTTAAATGCAACTGTTAAATCGGCTGCAGCCAAAGCACCAACTCCGCTATACATTGTTGCAAAAGTGGTAATATCATTATCAGCAACATTAAATGAATCAGCAACTCCAACTGTCGTAGTCAACGCTCCTATTGGAAGTCCTAAATCTGTTGCTCCGTAATAAATATCCTGAATATCTCCCGGTGTACAAGTTACAGTTGGAACTGATATATTATAATAAGCATCGAATACTTTTGTGTTTTGAGCAACACTTAAAAGAGAAGCTGACTGAATTCTTACTCCATTATAATCCTGAGGTCCTGAACCATTTGCCGGAACAAAAGTATATTCGAGACTATTATCACCAGATAATAAGTTCAATAAGGATCCTGAAACAGATTGTAAAGGTCCGATATCAACTCCGTTTAAAGTTCCAACTACTGAAAGGTTTTGTCCTACAGCAACTGCACTATACTCAGATCCTAATTTAATAGTAACCGGAGTTCCTTTTGCAATATTTGCAGGCCAGGTTAAAGTTTGCCAGGTTGTACCAACTCCTAAAAGTCCTAATCCGGTTGTAATAGTCGAAAATGTTTGCGGGTTTCCATCAACGGCATTTATTCCGTTAGTTACTCCTCCCGTTACAATCGAACCAGAAGTTTGTGCATTGGCATACACTCTTTCTGTTAAAGATTGACAAGTAGCCGGATTTATAACATTGATAGAAACCGTTCCTGTTACTGTACAGTTTAGGGCGCTTGTGGCCACTACTGTATAAGTATAGATACCTGGAGTATTTAAAACACCTGTTGTAAACGGTGGTCCGGCTACAGGATTTCCTTGTGGATCAAACCATGTTAATGTTCCGTTTGATGTTGCATTTAATGCTACAGTTGATCCCGTATTTACTGAAATTGAAGGCGTTATAACCAAACTTGGCAACGGGTTAATAGTTACTGTTACTGGTAGAATAGCAGATGGACATGTAACGCCGTTACCTTGAGCCTGAATTGAGTAAACACCACTTGTATTTACATTTGCTGCAGCATTTGCCGGCAAAATATTATTTGATGGATCGTAAAAAGTATAGATTGTATTTCCTGTTGTATCAAAACCTGAAATCGCATTTGCTAAATTTACAGTTCCACAACCTATTAAAGAGGCAGGACTTATAACTAAAGGTGTAACTGTTGGAAAATTAACCACTACTTGTTTTAAAGTATTGATATCATTATCGCAAGTTGCACTGTTTGAAACAGCAACATAATAATTATAAGGGGTTCCTGCAGCGTTAAGGCCTGCGATTGCTAACGCTCCGGTTGTTGCGTCTTTTGTAAAAGTTACCCCTGGCTGTGCTGCAACAATAGTACCTGTTACGATTTCCTGTGTTTTAATCTGATCAGTATAATATCTGAATTGTGCTCCAGCCAAAGGAGATGTAGGAGATAATGTAACTCCACCCGCACATGAAGCTTCTTGCGGACTTACTATTGTTACATCTGCAGCAGTTGCAAATGGAGCCACAGTAACCGTTACAGGCTGACGAACGCTGTTGATACAAGTTCCGCCGCGTGTTGCTTCTAAATAATAAGTTGTAGTTGCTGTTAAATTTGGTGTAGTATATGATGCTGTAGCAGAAAGCTGAGTTCCCGCACTTGCAGCATCGTACCAGCTAAATGTTTCGCCTGAAACGGTAGAAGTGGCTGATAAAGTAGCTGTTTGTCCGTTACAAATTGCTGACGCAGCACCTGTAATTGTCGCATTATTAAATCTGTATGATGCTCCATAAATATCTAAACTAGTTAATAAAGTAGCTACTCCGCCTAATCTAACTTCTACAGCTGTAAAAGGCCCTGCTGCTACAAAACTAGCTTTTAGACGAGTCGATGACAACAATTGAACATCAATTAAAGCCCCAATATTATTCTGATCAGCATTTGGAGTTCCTCCATTATAGCTTCTTAAACTAATATAAGAAAGAGCGGTTACATTGACAATTCCGGCAGGAATTCCTAATTCGACATCTATGATATCACCCGCATGTCCTGCAGTAGAAAATGTCAGCATCTGCTGGATGTAATCACTAACTAAACCAACAGGAACTGAAAGGTTTGCCGCCGTTGCAGGATTGGCATCTATAGAATTTCCTTCATTAGCAGAACCACACAATAAACATCCTGTAAGTCCTCCTCTTGAAGTTACCTGAGCATTAACCTGCAAACAACTACTAATCGTATTGCTTATGATTACATTAATTGCAGTTCTTGAACTGCTTGTACAGCCAGATGTTGTATTTCTTGCTGTAACATAGTAAGTTTGATTTGCATTTAATATTGGCGTTGTGTATGAATTTGTAGCAGTTGCTAATGCTGTTCCATTTGTTGGTACATTATACCAGTCAAATGTAACATTAGAATCCGGACTTGATACTTGCAAAGTCGCTGTTTGCCCTGATTGAATTACTACATTTGATGATGCAGCAATTGGCGCAGCCGGTAATGGTGTAACTGTTACGGTAACCGCGGTACGCGTTGTACTTGAACAGCTCCCAATTCCTGCTTCAACATAATAAGTTGTATTAACAATTAAATTTGGTGTTGTAAAAGAATTACCTGTAAACAATAAATTTCCGGCAGAAGCCGCATCGTACCAATTATATACTGTACCAACAACTGGCATTTGTACATTTAATACAGTCGTTTGTCCGCTGCAAATGGTTGTGCCTGTTGCGGCAATAACGGGAGCCACAGGATTATCAATTGAAATCGTTACCGGAAAACGCTCACTATTGACACAGCCGTTTCTGGCTATTTCAATATAATAAGTAGTCGCAGCAGTTAAAACCGGTGTGGTATAAGTAGTAGTATTTGCCAGTGAAACACCGCCAGTGGCTACATTATACCAATTAATAGTTTCACCAACCGCAGTATTTGCGAGTAAAGTAGTAGTTTGTCCGCTACAAATAGTTGTATTGCCTGTTACAGTAGGTGCTTTATATCTGTAAGTTGCCTGATAAATATCTAAACTTGTTAAAAGTGTTGCCAAACCTCCTAATCGAATTTCAACACGATCAAAATTAGCACCTGCAACTACACTGGCTCTAAAACGATTACCAGATATTAATTGTAAAGTTATCAGCGGATTAGTAACTGATATTCTATCATTATTATATGTTGCTCCATTATATGTTGCCAGACTAACGGCACCCAGTAATTGAACATCAGCAAGACCGCCCGGTAATTCTAATTCGACATCGACAATATCTCCGGCTTTACCTGGATTATTGAATTGCAGTGTTTGCTGAATCCATCCGTTTAATAAACCAACAGGAACTGTAAGTCTCGCTGCAGTGGCAGGATTTCCGTCAACAGAATTGTTAGGATTCGTGCTGCTGCAAAGTAAACATAAACCGTTTTGTAATGTTTGCTGACTGCCCGCTTCTAAACATCCGCCTAAAGCAGATGGTACTACAGTTACCGTTACAGGAACTCTTGTCGCGCTTACACAGTTTCCTGCCGCACTTTGAGCCTCAACATAAAAAGTTTTTGTGGCTGTTAAAACCGAAGTTGTATAAGTTGGCGTATTTATAGCAAGTGCTGTTCCTCCGGTTGCAACATCATACCAATTTAAAGTAACTCCAGCCTGAGGAGTTTCAGCAGATAACATAGCATTTTGTCCGGATTGTATAGTTACGCTTTGTGTTAAAACAGTTGGAGCAGCAGGAACAGCATTCGAAATTACATCGACCTGAGTTCTTGCGGGACTCAAACAGCTTCCTATTGCAGCCTCAACATAAAAGCTCGTAGTTCCCAAAGGAACAGTTGGAGAATAAGAAGTTCCAGAAGCTAAAGCTGAACCTCCTACGGCTACATTATACCAATTATAAATAGTTCCCGGTATCGGATTAATTACAGATAATGTCGTTTGTTGAGTTGCACCGGCTGAACAAATTGCTGTACCAACTGTACTAATTGCAGGAGCAACAGGATTTGATACATTAACAACAACCGGGATTCTTTCATTCCCTTCACAACCAGCGGCTCTTGTAACTCCTATATAATAAGTAGTATCAGCGGTTAAAACCGGAGTAGTATAAGAATTTGTCGTTGCTAAAGGGGTAGTGGCAGTTGGCGAACTATACCAGGCAACAGTAGTTCCGATAGCCGGAGTCGCTGTTAATGTGGTTGAATTTCCAGAACATATTGTTTGACTCAAACCCCCGGTTACCGATGGAGCAGCAAATTCTAAACGAACATCATAAATTCTTAAATTAGTCAGCGCACTTACAAGGCCTCCCAACTGAATTTGAACCTGATTGGTATCACCTGTCAAAGTATATCTTAATACTCCAACAGTGTTTCCCGGTAGTATTGCCAGATCTAGTAGTGGATTGTTTATTGCTAAACCAGTTCCGGAATTGCTACTATTAAACTTAGGCTGAATTGTACCAGTCGATAATAATGATAGATTGAGTAAACCACTACCATTACCTATATACAAAACAATCTGATCGCCTGCCCTGGCAGTTTGGTTGAGAACCAAAGTCTCTTGGGCAGAACACAAAACTCCGACGACTGTACTCAGAGTTGTAAATGTCGTTAAGCCTGCGTCATTATCGTAGGCCGCTGTAGGATTCGTCACACTTGAACCAATGCATAAACCCGAAATACTATTTGTATTTGATACTGGTCTGCAAAAAGTTTGTGCAATCGCATTATTGCATAAAAGCAATAAAAAAAATAGTCCTAACAATCTCTTCTGAAAGAGGAGATTACAAAAAGTAAAGAATTTTTTCATAATTTGGAAGATTAGAAAATGGACAATAAAATACCTGTTGCGATAAGCATATATACTTAAGCAATTATAAAAAACATTAATAATCAATTAGTTAAACCTAAGTTTAAAATCCTCTACCTAAGACTTTAAATTAGATTTCATAAAAAAAAACATACTGTATTGCGTATATTAAAATATACTGCAGGCCATTTTTTATCCTCTTCGAATAAAAAATGTGTCAAAACTTTTAGGAAATATTGATCTGAATCAATCTTCCAAAATGGAGTGATTTGTTCGAGAACCAATTTTCATAAAAGAAAATTTTAGGTTAGATAATATGGGGGAGTTTTTAATATATAGAGTATGATTCAATATTATAGAAAGTTGATTAGGCAATCTATAATTTTGTTTATTCAGAATTTAGATTCTAAAAATTGAATCATGAATTTTTTATGCAAAAAAGCAAATTTAATTTAAATCAAACACAACAATGCTCTTCATTTACAAATCCCTGCAACTGGGGTTTGGAAATAAAAAACTATTATGATGCTTAAAATTATAGAACAAGTTTGCTATTGAATTATAGATGGATTTTGAGCCAAATTGAATTATACCCAAAAGAGAAACAAATAAAGATAAAATAATAAGAATACCTAACGCAAACTTGATAAAGAGAGTAAAAGTCAATTCCATAAGCAGATGAATTAGTTATAATTAAAATCTTTACTTTATTAAACATTACAAAAACAGTAATTAAAAATAACTTAATTATGATCTTATAAGTGTGTTTTTTACAATAGTGCAAAAACATTTTTGTTTAACTTTTTCCTTTACTAAAATTATAAAAAATCAAAATATAAAACAAGCATAAAATTCTTATTTTTTTAAATATATAAAAAACACGAAAAATAAAAATCATTAAAATACCAATAAAATCAACACTTAAGGACAAAAAACAAGTTGTTAAAGAAATCACAAAAAAAGCTATATTTTTTTATAATAATTCAAAAAAAGTAAGTTTAAGATTACTTTTTTAATTTAATAACACATTGGACTTCAATGTGAAAGTTAAATTTGAAAAACAAAACTTACAAAAAGAGATTTTGACACAGATTTTTGAGTTATTCTAAAAAAACACGTAAAAATACGGGGTATAAAAAACAAAAATGCTTAAACAAAAGTTAAATAGCTAAAAAAAGGTAAACAATTTAACATCAATCATTTACCTTCAAATTGCTTTGATTTTTAAAATTACGATTCTATAATTGTATTAATTTGCTTAAACAACTGTCCATCGCTTAAAAAAGCGCCTTGTTGAATCAATTCAAAAATTGAAAAATTCCTGTCTTCGGTAAAAACTTTTTTGCCTACTTTCATTTCTATCGTTTCAGTAAACATATTATCACTTAACCATTGCAAACCTTCTTTACTTAAAAAATCAGTTTCAGGAACCAATGATTTCAATACAATAGATTGCACATGCGTTTCAAAACATTGAAACAAGAAAATATGATTTTTAGAAAAATGTTCAAGATATTCAGCTCTTGACAAAACTCCTTCCCAAATTAAATCTGAGAAAACATCCAATTCTTGTTCTGCCACTTCCGGTTTATTTTCTTTAATAGAATCCCACTCAGCCTTATCAATTGCCTGAGTCGCTAAAAAACTGGCAAATTCTGCATGCAATTCATCAAATTGCTCTTTTGTTAATCTCGCGTATTTCATTATTTATTTATTAATCTTTTTAAAAGGTTGGTACAGAGTTTTAAATTAACCCCTTCGGTATATTTACTTTTAACACATAGAATGATTAAACTCCAAAAGGTGTTTCATTTGCATTAACATACCGATGCTTCGGGCCTATGTGCGAGAAACGTATTTCTTTTGATTTAGTTTTTTCAAAATCATAAAATCTATATTTCTATGAGTTTCATTATTTTTTTGTGTTTTACGCCAAACGAGTTCAACTTAGTTTTAATCCAAAAAAAAGCCCTCACAAATGCGAGGGCAAATTTATAACTTTTTTTACTCCTAGAAGATATATCTAATACCAAATTGAGCCTGCCATCTCGATGTTAAACTGGCATCATAACTATATGTTTTTGTCTGGGTATTATTAAAGGTATAAGTTGGCGTATTTCCAACAACCGTAACTCCAATTGGCTGAACGCTTGTTGGTACTTGTACAACCCCCCAATCAGAATTTATTAAATTTCCAAAATTCAAAATATCGATACTAAACTGAATCGTATTCTTTTTTTCTGATGCCGAAGAAACCTTAAAATTATAGTCTTGTAATAATTTAAGATCACATCTTCCCCTCCACGGAGAAATTGCTCCATAACGCTCCGCATATTGTCCTCTTCTGTCTCTCATATATTTATCCTGAGAAATATACAAATCAAAAGCTTCAGCTTGTCCCGGAGCAGTAAAATTCATAAGCCCAATTTCTGCAGTTGTGGGGATATAAATTAAATCGTTTACAATTGAACCATCTCCATTAATATCTCCTCCGTACGTGTAGTTAAAACGTCCTCCCTGAGCATATTCCAAAAAAGTTGAAACCGTTGTAGCCCATTTATCTTTTCCGTATTTCCATTTTTTAGAAGCAACTCCAATAAAACGATGATTATCGCCATATTTAGAATTCGAAAGTACCGCAGTGTTTACATTCCCCAAAGCCGGATTAAAAGAAAAAGCATCTCCCGTAATTTCTGCTTCAATAGAATTCACATCTTTAGATTTTAGGTAATTGTAAGCGACACTTGCATATAAACCATTTTCAAAAGTTTTTTGTAATTTAACAGAAGCATTAAAAGCACTTCCCTTATCAGAATTGGTCATTACATAAGCATTATTAGCTCCATAATCTGCCGCAACATAAATAGGTCTGTTGTCAACACCCGCCAAAGTTCCGGTTGGTGGTTTTAATCCCCAGTTTTGAACCTGAACAGCATTAATATCTTTATTATAAGACAAATCAACCGTTACAATATAATTGCTTTCAAATCTGTGATCAAATCCTAAACTTGTTCTCCAAACTTGTGGCCATTTATAATCCGGATCCATGATTTGAAAGAAACTGTCATCAGCACCGCTCACCTGGTTTCCTAACCAAACAAACGGGATTCTTCCGGTGAAAATACCGGAACCTCCACGCAATTGAGAAGTTGCATCACCTTTTACATCCCAGTTAAAACCAATTCTTGGTGACCAAAGAATTCTGTCGCTTGGCAGATCTGTCGAAATTAATTTAACAGCCTGTCCCGTTTGCGGATCATAATAATCAATACTATTATCTCTTCCTGAGCCACCATTATCAGTATCAATATATTTCTGAATCAAATCTGCCGTATTAAAATACAAAGGTTTATCAATTCTTAAACCTAATGACAATTTAAAATCATCACTTACGCTAATATCATCCTGCGCATAAAATGCCAATTGACCAACATTTAATTCCGCCAATTTCCATCCGCCATCTGCTCCAACTTCAAAATTGCTTTTTGTTGCATAAACATTCTGAGCATGTTGAAGATTTTGGGCCACAGAACTAGAAGCCAATGGCAAAGCAGCATCTGCTAAAAAATCTGTAACACTTGCATAAGGCCTAAATGTTCCATAATAAGGAACGGGGTCTGTATCGCCACGGAAGTTATCGTATCCTGCTAAATTAAAGGAGTTCTTAAATCCGAATTTTTCAAAAGAAGCCCCAAAAGTAAAAGCATGTTTTCCTAATGTGTAAGTCAGATTATTAGTAATTTGAATTACTTTTTGATCTAAAGTATTATTAATAGAAAACGGTTCATGCCCGCCAATAATATAATTAGAACCTGCACCATCCTGAATAGTAATTACCGGAGCTGGAGTTGAAAACGGAACCCTGTAATCATTAAAATGAGAATATCCTGCCTGAAATTTATTCGAAACTTTTTCACTGAATTTTGAGTTTAATTCTACTAAAAAAGAACTTAAGTTATTATTGATTTGATATCCCGAATTTTGAAATTGCAAAATCGATGCATTAGGTCCTCTAAAACCAAGAGCCGTTGGATGCGCAGGTTTATCTTTGGATGCATCAAGAAAATTATAAATAACCGCCAGTTTATGATTATCAGTAATATTCCAGTCTACTTTAATAATTCCTTTATTAGAGTTTGATTCGTGTATAAATCCCTGATAAGCACCAGTATTATATCCCAAATTCCCCAATGCATTTGAAACTGCAATTAAATCAGATTCTAAAACTCTTGATTCATTAATTCCGGTCACACCATCATTATTATTCGCAACGAAGTTAGAACCTAAATCGCTTCGTTTATCAATTTCAAAATTCCCAAAAATGAATAATTTATCTTTAATAATTGGAGCTCCTAAACTAAAACCGGCCTGAGTTTGTTCTAATGTTGGTACAAATATTTTTTCTCCTTTGATTTTATCTCCTGTCAAATCCTGATTTCTGTAAAAAGCATAAGCCGTACCATGAAACTCATTTGTTCCGGATTTGGTAACTGCATTTACAGAAGCTCCCGTAAAACCAGACAAAGTAACATCATAAGGAGCAGTTGCTACCTGAATTTGTTCGATTGCATCTAATGAAATAGGCTGAGCACCCGTTTGTCCGCCCGGAGTTGGAGCATCCAATCCAAAGGGATTATTAAATACCGCACCGTTTAAAGAGTAATTATTGTATTGGTCATTTCTTCCTCCAAAAGATCCACCGCTTGCAGTTGGCTCTAAACGTGTAAAATCTTCTGCCGATCTTGAAATAGTTGGTAATGCCGTTAATTCTCTCCTGCCAATTGTAGTTTCGGCTCCGGTTTTTCCGCTTTTAAATACCTTGTCTTTAGCAACAACTTTTACTTCTTCCAGCGCCTGACTTGCATCACTAAGCGATACATCTATATTAAAAGGTTTTCCTAAATCAAGATATATGTCATTATATTCCTGATCCTGAAAGCCTACAAAAGTTACTACAATTTTGTACGGACCTCCAATTCTCATATTCAAAATATTAAACCTTCCATCTTCATTGGAAACAGCTGAATATTTTCCGCCAGTTGGAGTATGAATGGCGAGAATACTAGCGCCAGGCAATAGTTCGTTGGCCGAACTTTTCACAATACCTTTAATACTGGATGTCGTCGTTTGCCCTGTAGCCACGGTTAAGGCCAGCAAACAGAACCATAATGCAAAGATTTTTTTCATTTTCCTGATTTTGAGTGAGTTATTTCATTCAAAATTAGGCAAAAAAAAACCACTCTAAAGAGTGGTTTTTATATTTTATTAACAAGAAGTTAACAAAATGTTATTTTTCAGCAACGATTTCGTATGGTAAATCAACGATAACATCTCTGTGTAAACGGATGCTTGCAGAATATTTTCCAGTACGTTTTACGATACCGCTAGTGATGAATTTTCTATCAATAGCGTTGCCTGATTTCTCTAAAGCTTCAGCAATGTCGATGTTTGTGATAGAACCAAAAAGTTTCTCTCCACCAGCTTTTGCAGTAAGTTTAATTTCAAGAGCTTTTAAAGTTTCAGCTAATGCTTTAGCATCAGCAACAACTTTAGCTTCTTTGTGTGCTCTTTGTTTTAGGTTTTCAGCCAAAACTTTCTTTGCAGAAGGTGTAGCTAAATGCGCGAATCCCTGAGGAATTAAAAAGTTACGACCGTAACCAGCTTTAACTGATACTACATCATCTTTAAATCCTAAGTTTTGTACGTCTTGTTTTAAAATAAGTTCCATGTTGTTGTCCTTATATTTTAGAAGTTAGGTTCTGCATAACAGAAACCAGCGACTAGAGTTTTTAATTATTTTAATAAATCGGCCACGTATGGCATTAAAGCTAAGTGACGAGCTCTTTTTACAGCTACAGAAACTTTTCTTTGGTATTTTAATGAAGTTCCTGTTAAACGACGAGGAAGAATTTTTCCTTGCTCATTAACGAATTTCAATAAGAAATCAGCATCTTTATAATCAATATATTTGATTCCTGATTTTTTGAAACGACAATACTTTTTAGTTTTGTTAGTTTCGATGTTTAAAGGCGTTAAATATCTGATATCTCCGTCTTTTTTTCCTTTTGCAGATTGTTCTATTGTAGACATAATAATTAAGCTTTAGTAGATTTTAATTTTGCTCTTCTTCTTTCCGCCCATGAAATAGCATGTTTGTCTAAACTTACAGTTAAGAAACGCATAACTCTTTCGTCACGTCTAAATTCAGTTTCAAAAGCAATTAGAACTTCTCCAGCTACTTTGAATTCGAATAAATGGTAAAAACCACTTTTTTTGTTTTGGATTTCGTAAGCCATTTTTTTCAGACCCCAATCCTCTTTCGATACCATTTCAGCTCCTCTACTAGTAAGAAATTCTTCAAATTTCGTTACTGTTTCCTTCACCTGAACCTCAGATAAAACGGGATTTAAAATGAAAACAGTTTCATAATGATTCATAAATATAATATTTATTGTTAAAATTGGGTGCAAAAGTAGTTATAATATTTAAATAAACAACACTTTTTTGCGTTTATTCGATGTATCGTAAAAAATAAAGACGAAATTTAGTTTTTTTACTAAAATAATAATATATTTACTATTGCTATCCCGATTTTATTTAAATTTTAAATGTTATGAAACTAAACTGTGTTGTTGTAGATGATAGTTCTATACAGAGGACGATTATTGCTAAATTAGTCAATAATCACCCAGGTTTGCATTTAATTGGTGACTTTTCCAACGCAATCGAAGCTAAAAGCTGTATTTCGCTAAACAATATAGACTTAATTTTTCTTGACATAGAAATGCCGGTAATAAATGGTTTTGATTTCCTTGACGGATTAAAATCCAAACCTCAAATTATATTTATCACTTCTAAGGCAGAATATGCCTTAAAAGCTTTTGACTATGATGCTACTGATTATCTTCAGAAGCCCATTGCAGTAGACCGATTTAATGCTTCTGTAAAAAGGGCAATTGATATGCATTTACTTAAAAAAGATGTCAAAGAAGAAGAAGGCGAACATATTTTTATCAAAAGTAACTTAAAGAAACTTAAAATTTTCACTGCAAAAATCAAATGGATTGAAGCTTTTGGAGATTACGTGAGAGTTGTAACTGAAGACGACAGCAATCTGGTACTTTCTACAATGAAATCTTTTGAGAATGACTTATCTAAAGATAAATTTATTCGTGTACACAAATCCTATATTATCAATATTGATAAAGTAGAACGCTTTAACAGCAAATTTGCTGAAATTGGAATTACAAAAATCCCATTAAGCCGAAATAAAAAAGAAGATCTGGTAAGAGCATTATCTACACCATCTTAATAAAAATCGACGTTAATTACAACTTTTATAGCTCTATACTGAGGAACCGCTTCAAAACTATTCAACATTTTCTGGATAGTTTTTTTTGTGCTTCCTAATGGCAAATTTTGAGGTATTTTTATCAAAATAGTTCTGATGTATTCATTTCTGATTCTGCTTATTGCAGGTTCTTCCGGTCCTAAAACCGGCATTCCCAGATTTTGACTCAAAACCTGATACAGCCACATCGAACCTTCCTTTAATTTATCAAAATCCCGATGCTTTAAAGTCAGTTTTATAATTTTAAAATAAGGCGGATATTTATAAATTTGGCGATCATACAATTGTTCCTTATACATACCTAAATAATTATGCGTCGTAACCTGCTGTATCGTATTATGATTTGGATTATAAGTCTGAATAACAACTTTGCCTTGTTTTTCTGATCTTCCGGCTCTTCCGGCCACTTGCGTCATCATTTGAAAACTACGCTCAAAAGCCCTGAAATCAGGATGATGCAGCATATTATCCGCATTCATAATCCCAACCAGGCTCACATTATCAAAATCTAAGCCTTTGGCCAGCATTTGCGTTCCTACCAAAATATCTATTTCGCGATTTTTAAAAGAATCGATGATTCTCTCAAAACCATATTTTCCACGAGTTGTATCCTGATCCATTCTTCCGGTTTTGGCATTCGGAAAAAGAGAAATTAATTCCTGCTCAATTTGCTCTGTTCCAAAACCTTTTGTTGTTAAATCTATACTCGAACAACTATGGCAATGCGTGGGTTTTGCGATGGAATAACCACAATAATGACAACGCAATTGATTTTTATGTTTGTGGTAAGTCAAACTCACATCACATTGCTGACAATGCGGCACATGACCGCAAGTCATACATTCTATTATAGGAGAATATCCGCGTCTGTTTTGAAATAAAATAACCTGCTCGCCTAATGATAAGGCTTCTGCAATTTCTTCAATTAAAAGATCACTAAAATGCCCCGTCATTCTTTTTCTGAAATGTTTGTCTTTTAAATCGACTAAAACAATTTCAGGCATTCGAACATTATTATAACGTTCTGAAAGCGAAACCAAACCGTATTTTTCGACTTGTGTATTAAAATAAGTCTCGATACTTGGCGTTGCTGATCCTAAAAGCACTTTTGCATTATGAAAATTAGCCAAAACAATCGCCGCATCGCGTGCATGATATCTTGGTGCCGGATCTGTTTGTTTAAAAGTCTGCTCGTGCTCTTCATCTACAATTAATAATCCTAAATTATCAAAAGGCAAAAACAAAGCCGACCTTGCTCCTATTACAATTTGGGCTTTATCAGCATCTTCCAGTGTTTGTTTCCAAACCTCAACTCTTTCATTATTGCTGTATTTCGAATGAAAAACTGCTACTTTATCTCCAAAATGAAGTCTTAATCGAGAAACCAATTGAGTTGTAAGTGCAATTTCGGGCAATAAATACAAGACTTGTCTGCCCGTTGCCAGATATTCTTCAATTAATTTTATGTATATTTCTGTTTTTCCGCTTGATGTAACACCATGAAGCAAACAAACTTCTTTTTCTTTAAAATTTTGTTTGATTAAATTGAAAGCTTCTTCCTGGGCTTCACTTAAATGCAATTGTTTTTCTGAAGCTTTTCCCTCAAAAGAAACCCTGTCTTGCTGCAAAAGATATTCCTCAAAAATTTCTTTATCAATCAAAGCTTTTACTACCGTCGAAGATGAATTTGAAACCTCAACCAGTTTTTTTATTGTAATAGGTTTCTTCTTCTCTGAAGCTCTTAATTGAAAAAAAGCCAAAACAATTTCCTTTTGCTTATTAGCATTTTTCAATACTTCAAGCAATTGATTTAAACCTTCATCAGATTCGTATTTACTGTGTAATTTCACATAGCGAACCAATTTTGGCTTATAACTTTCCTTAATTTCTTCTTCTAAAACAATAATATCCTTAGCCATCATTTTTTGAAGAATCGGGAAAATATTTTTCTTGTTTAAGATCGAAATAATCTCCTGAACTTTTAAAGAACTCTGTTGCTGTAAAGCTTCATAAACCAAAAATTCTTCGTCAGAAAGTTCGTTTTGATTTACAACAACATCTGTTTTATGCGAAATGATGGTTTCACTTTCGAGTAATAATCCAGTTGGAAAAGCGCCGCGATATACATCGCCAATACCACACATATAATAATTGGCCAACCAAACCCAGTGTTTAATCTGAATTTCGGTAGCAATAGGTTTTTCGTCTAATATTTGATGAATTTCTTTGGCATCATACAAACTAGGTTCGTTTTGATGCAAATCAATTACCAGAGCCGTATAAATTTTACTTTTACCAAAAGGTACCGCAACCCGCATTCCTTTTTTAATGAAATGAAATTCAGCCTCAGAAACACGATATGTAAAGGTTTTGGCTAGAGAAAGGGGTAGAACTACTTCGACAAAAAACATGTAAATATTTATGGATTAGAAAATTATTTTTTAGGCGAAGTTTTTTTACCCGAAGTTTTTTCAGCATTATACTCCTGAACCAATTTCAAAGTATGATTCAAAGATTCTGTATTCTTCCAGTCTTCGTGACCCGCAATAATATATTTCGGATTCTTAAATTTTGTCTTTACTTTTTTTATTGATTTCTCCCATTCTTTTACATCAGAATCAGCGAGATAACCCAAATCTTTGGCATCGGCACTTTTTATAAAACAAGCTCCGTAAAGTACTTTTTCTTTCTCAAACCAAACCACAATATTATCAGGTGCATGGCCTTTTCCAGGATAATAAACTTCAAAAGTATGGTGACCCACAGTAAACGTAGTATCGTTTGGAACAATAAATTCAGCTCGTTTCTTACCTTCTTTTTTAAGAATATCATCAGTTAATTTACCTGAATAGGTTTTTACGCCTTTTTGCCTGTAAAAGCCCAGGCCTCCTGCCCTGTCCTCATGAGAATGCGTTGCAAAACACATCACAACATCTTTATTATGCCTGGCTTTTATAGTATCTAACAACGGTTGAAACTGTGTCTCATCCCAAGGCGCATCAAACAGCACAACGCCCTTATCTGTAACGAGATACATGGCATTGGCAGAAATCATGGTTCCGTTATAATCATGAAATGTTCTATAAACATAAAAGTCACCTGTAAGATGACTTATTTGTAATGGCGAATTCTTAGTTTGCGCAAAAGTATTTGATAGTACTAAGAATAAAATTATTGATGCTAATTTTTGCATTTTATTTTATAAAATTAATTCTTTGCTCTTACCCAGTATTGTGTTCTTCCCATAATAGAGATTCCAACATAACCGCGAAGTTTAAGTTTATCAGCAGATTCTAATGTAATATAACATTTGTATTTTTTTCCGTTTGTAGGATCTAAAATTGTTCCTCCGCTATATTCAGAACCGTCTTTTTTAAGTCCGTTTATAATCACTAAACCCAGAATTGGTTTGTTTTTATCAGCACCGTCACATTTAACGCAAACATCTTTTTTATGATCGGCACGAAGAATATCCACAACTTTTCCGTATATCTTTCCTGATTTTTCGTAAATCTCTACAACTGACTTGGCTTCACCCGTTTCATCATCAATTGTTTTCCATTTTCCAATGACACTTTGGCCTTGAATTGTGCCTAAGGTTAGAAAACACAATCCAATCGTTAACATCCAATTTTTCATATTATTTATTTTTTTTTTGTTTTAATTTTCTGATACTAGCGTTCAATTCAAACCCTAAAAGCAGAATCATACAGTTTATCCAAATATAAAACATTAGAATTAATAATATGCC
>Ga0247741_1000056_pt1 | contig 92832 bp, 85 predicted proteins | sample UWRJL213509R2_FD_180945 | JGI IMG/M metagenome (GOLD analysis project Ga0247741, IMG submission 180945) | Plant litter microbial communities from Arlington Agricultural Research Station in Wisconsin, United States - UWRJ-L213-509R-2 | ecosystem: Environmental > Terrestrial > Plant litter >... | reverse complement strand
CACGACGCTCTTCCGATCTGCCGCTTTTTTTTGTTCTTCGTTTTTATAAAAAATTACCGAACGATATTGGGTTCCCACATCTGCACCTTGTCTGTTTAAAGTCGTAGGATCGTGAACGGTAAAGAAAACCTTAAAGATCTCGTTTAGATCTGTTACGTTTTTATCGTACGTAATTTGTACCACTTCGGCGTGACCGGTTGTTCCTGTACAAACTTCTTCATAAGTTGGATTGGCAGCTTTTCCTCCGGAGAATCCTGAAACCACAGATTTTACTCCGTTTAAATTTTCATAAACCGCTTCAACACACCAGTAACAGCCTCCGCCAACGGTGATGGTTTCAAGATTTGAAGCTTTTTTTGTTTGTGCAAATCCGCTAAGAGATAATGCAAAAAGGCAAATTAAAATTGTATTTTTCATTTTAAGAATTATTTATTTTGAGAATCGGGAATAAAATCAAGAGCGATCGAGTTCATGCAATAACGTTTTCCGGTTGGAGCAGGACCGTCATCAAATAAATGTCCCAGATGTCCGCCACAACGTCCGCAAAGCGCTTCAATTCTTTCCATTCCTAATGAAATATCATTTTTATATACGACGCTTTTTTTATTGTCCTGTTCAAAAAAGCTTGGCCATCCGCAGCTGCTTGAAAATTTGGCACCTGATCTAAAAAGTAGATTTCCACAAGAGGCGCAATAGTAAGTTCCTTTTTCATCAGTATTCCAATATTTTCCTGTAAAAGGTCTTTCGGTATCCGCTTGACGCATAACAGCATAAACATCTTCTGGCAGGACTTTTTTCCATTCGGCATCGCTTACATTTAGTTTTGTAGTATCTGTATTTGAGTAATAAGGATTTCCGGGTTTATCGATTTTATTTTCCATAGCAACAGTTTTTGTATTTTGTTTTTTTGATGATTGCCCGCATGCCTGAAAAATAAATAGCGGAAGCAAAAAGCAAAGACTAAAAAATTGAGTTCTTGTTTTCATGTTTTTATGAGGCTTTAATTTTGTAAATCAAAGATACGACGAGAGTTTGCTTCGAAATGTCGGCTAATTTACAATTGAGTTTTTTTTAAGTATGTTTTAACTTTTTTTTATTTACGTAAATGCAATGGATTTAGTTTTTTCGGCTTATTTTTAACGGAATTTAAATAAAAACAGATTTTTAAAGTTTTGAATATGAAATGCTTGCAGGAATAACTGCTCGTTAAACTTTTCACAATCTTTTTTAGGATTTTCAAGCCATTTCTTTTTTCGTATTTTTGTTTGTACAAAACACTATATGATAGAAGAAAACGTAATATTAGTCAATCAAAATGATGAACAAATTGGCTTAATGCCAAAATTAGAAGCGCATGAAAAAGCACTTTTACATCGTGCATTTTCGGTTTTTATTTTAAATAGTAAAAATGAAATCATGTTGCAGCAACGTGCGCATCAAAAATACCATTCACCTTTACTTTGGACAAACACATGTTGCAGTCATCAGCGTGAAGGCGAAACAAATATAGAAGCAGGAAGCCGAAGATTATTTGAAGAAATGGGTTTTAAGGCAGAATTGAAAGAACTTTTTCATTTTATTTATAAAGCGCCTTTTGATAATGGACTAACAGAACACGAACTTGATCATGTTATGATTGGGTATTATAATGATAATCCAAACATCAATTTAGAGGAAGTTGAAGATTGGAAATGGATGAAAATTGAAGACGTTAAAGAAGATATTGAAAAACAGCCCGGAATTTATACCGTATGGTTTAAAATAATTTTTGATGAATTTTATCATTATTTAGAAGACCATAAAATTTAATTATACCACCAAAACCTAAATGAGAGTAACCATATCAAGAAAAGCGCATTTTAATGCCGCACATCGATTGCACAGAAAAGATTGGACATTTGAAAAAAACGATGCTGTTTTTGGAAAATGCAATAACGCCAATTTTCATGGTCATAATTATGGTTTAACAGTAAGTGTTACAGGAAAAATTGACCCGGAAACTGGTTTTGTTTTAGATGTGAAAGTATTAGCGGATATTATACTGGAAGAAGTAGAAATTCCGTTTGATCACAAAAACCTGAATCTGGACGTTCCGGAATTTAAGGATTTGAATCCAACAGCCGAAAATATTGCCGTTGTGATATGGAATAAAATTAGAAAAAGAATTCAGCCCGATTTTGACTTAGAAATCGTTTTGAATGAAACGGACCGCAATTTTGTAACTTATAAAGGAGAATAATAAATGTCATTAAAAATAGGAGATATAGTTCCGAATTTTACTGCAAAAGATAGTCACGGTGAACTTTTTGAAAGCCGGAATGTTCTAGGAAGAAAGCCACTTGTGATTTATTTTTACCCAAAAGATAATACGCCGGGTTGCATCGCTGAAGCTTGTAGTTTTAGGGATCAATACGAAGATTTTAAAGATTTAGGTGCCGAAGTAATAGGAATAAGCAGTGATAGTGTAAAATCGCATCACAAATTTGCTAAAAAACATGAATTGCCCTTCATACTGTTGTCTGATAGAGATAAAAGACTAAGACAGCTTTTTGGAGTTAAAAATAATTTATTTGGTCTTTTGCCGGGAAGAGTTACTTACATTATAGACAGAAATGGTGTTGTGATTTATATTTTTGATAGTATGAATGCAGCAAAACACATTCCGAAAGCATTAGAAACCATTAAAGAATTAGTTTTATAGATTTACCAATTAGTATCACATCAAAGAATAAATAATTAACATATTAGCCAAAAAAGAAAACTTATGAAACTGAAAACGTACCCTTTGCAATTTGAACCAATTTTAAAAGAAAGAATCTGGGGAGGAGAAAAATTAAAAACAATCCTTAACAAACCAATTACTTCTAAAATAACAGGCGAAAGCTGGGAATTATCAACTGTAGAAGGTGATGTAAGTATAGTAGCTAACGGTGAATTAAAAGGAAAATCTTTGATGGATCTTATTAACGAAACGCCAAACGAAATTCTGGGAACTGAAGTTTACAAACGTTTCGGAAAACAATTTCCGTTGCTTTTTAAATATTTAGATGCAAGAGAAGATCTTTCGATACAAGTTCACCCAAATGATAAATTAGCCAAAGAGCGTCATAATTCTTTTGGTAAAACCGAAATGTGGTATGTAACACAGGCAGATGCCGATGCGAGAATTATTGTTGGTTTCAAAGAAAACTCCAGTAAAGAGGAATATTTGAAACATTTAAATGATAAAACTTTAGTTTCGATTTTAGATACTGTGAAAGCAAAACCGGGTGATGTTTTCTTTTTAGAAACAGGAACCGTTCATGCCATTGGTGCAGGTTTGGTTGTTGCCGAAATTCAGCAGACATCTGACATCACATATCGTTTATACGATTTTGATCGTAAAGATGCACAAGGAAACACGAGAGAACTTCACGTAGATTTGGCACTTGATGCTATTAACTATAATAAAGTTGATACACAAAAGAAATACGAGACAAAAACAAATACATCAAATGTTGTAGTTGATTGTCCTTATTTTACGACCAACTTTCTTCCTTTAGAAAATAAATTGGAAGTTTCGAAATCAGGTGAAACTTTTACGGTTTATATGTGTATTGAAGGAAATTTTGAGATTGAATATGATGGTTTTAAACAATCGTATAAAAAAGGAGACACCGTTTTGGTTCCTGCTGAGATTAATGCATTTATTTTGAATGGAAATGCTTCTATTTTAGAAATTTACATTTCATAGCACGTAATAAAAAGATTATATGTACTTTTGCAGTCGCAAATTAAAATTAAAATAAAAATGGCAAACGTTAAAAATTTAAAGAAAGACATCAATTTCGTATTAGGAGATATTATTGAGGCAATTTACTTATTTGAAATGTCTACTTCAGGAAATCCTACTCCAGAAACGAATGCTTTGATCGATCAGGCTATCGCTGCTTTTGATACTTTGATCACGAAAGTGAATGCAAAGAACGTTGAAAACAAAAAAGCACACTTCAAACAAATAAATGTTGAATTGGAAGAAACTGCTAATCAATTGATTGCTAAAATCAACGAATTGTAAGCAAAAAAAAGTATAAAAAGTTTGATTTTTTATTTGGAAAAACGAAAAACAGGCTTATCTTTGCACCCGTAATGAGTCGCCAGCGTAGCTCAGTTGGCTAGAGCAGCTGATTTGTAATCAGCAGGTCGTGGGTTCGAGTCCCTCCGCCGGCTCAACAAAACCATCACTTTTAGTGGTGGTTTTTTTTTGAAATACTTGTAAATTTATTTTGGAAAATATAAAAAACCATTTTATCTTTGCACCCGTAATGAGTCGCCAGCGTAGCTCAGTTGGCTAGAGCAGCTGATTTGTAATCAGCAGGTCGTGGGTTCGAGTCCCTCCGCCGGCTCAACGTAAAACCATCACTTTTTAGTGGTGGTTTTTTTTTGCTATAATGGGGAAAAATAAATTACAATTTTTTAAATTCCAAATTCCAATTTGAAGAGTAGGTATTAATTAATTGGTTAATCCCCTCAGAAATAAATGACAAATTGTTTGTAATCCAAGCATCCATTACTATTATGCAAAGTTTGGAATTTGGAATTTGTATTTTGGAATTTTAAAAGCATAAAAAAAGTCCTGAGAATTATCAGGACTTTTTTTATGCTTTTTTTTAAAACTATTTTTGTTCTTGCTTTTTGACTTCAGTAACAAACTTAGTTAGCTTTTTACCGTAAAGTGATTGCGCTACTTTTGGAGTCATAGATTTTTGAATCGTATCAAGAAACTTAACATTGATGTCATAAATCTCTGCTAAAGCAATATAAGGTGCTATTTCGTGATCTTTATGGTTGATGGCAAAGTTTGTAGCATACAAGTATCTTCTTTTGATATTCGATTGCTGTTTTGCGTCGATACTGTCAATTGCTTTTTGATCTTGTCTTTTTATTGCTTTAAATTTTGACTCTACCATAGAAAGGTTTTCATCATTAAAGCGAGAATTTATTTTTTTGTATTCTTCGTACAATTCCTGATTTTTAGATCCGGTAATTTTAGCTCCGTAAATAAAATTGTCAAGATTAGTATCAATATTCATATTGCCTGGTTCTGCAAAAAACAAAATGTTATTGTCAAGTGAATTGGTTACGCCACGGTCCAGGAATAAATACAGTACTTCTGGAGATTCTAATTTGATATTACTTTCAAAAGCTGAATTTCCGTCTATTTTAATAGAGTCAATTGCAACAAGTGAAGTATCAACAACTCTTTGAATATATAAAGTTCCGTTTTTTAATCCTTTAATATTTCCTGTTAAGTGTAAACCGTCAGTAGATTCTTTTTTGCTGCATGATGCTAATAGTGCAATGACAGCAAAGGCAATAATTGATTTTTTCATTGGTTTTTAGATTTTGCTGCAAAATAAAGAAAATAGTTTGAATGTAAAGATGTCGCTGTTTAATTTTTAATAAAAATAAAATCCCAATCTATTTCTAAATTGGGATTTGTTTATTTTTTTTAAAATGAATTGGTTACATCGATAAAGTGTAAGCCGTCCCACTTTCGTGAGTATACGTATATTTACTGTCACAATCGTTGTTTCCGTAATCAACAACTCCGTTTAAATAACCTCCTGTAACTTGCAATTGTCCTTTCGAAATAAATTCGCAGGAGTATTTTTTAACCAAAGTTTCCTTAACGGTCAATGTCAAAGTTCCTCCTTTATCTGTAGTTACTGTATGGCTTCCTTCGGTAATTTCATAAATATTATCTTCTAATACATACGGAGTATCAACACCTGCCGTTTGTTTTGTAGTAAATGAACCTGAATTCAGATAAACTCTTCCTTGTAAATCAGTAAGTTTTCCATTCGTTACTTTTCTTGTCCATTGTGGGATTGTTGCAACTGTTGTGGTATTAGTGTATTCAATTGTTCCTTCCAATTTTAAACCTGCAATAGAATAATCAATTCTTTCAATTGTCATTTTGCTACCGGTAGTAATAACCGGTCCGGAAAGTGTAATTTTTAATTTTCCTTTTCTTACCAATTGATTAGTAGTACAACCTGCCGTGCCATAATCTACAGTAAATACTTTTGGGTAAGCTGTTCCGTTTGGCATTGTTACCGTAATATTGCCACAAACTGCAGGTCCGGTTTCAGTGGGTTTTGCTGTGTTATTCTCGTTTGTTACATAAAGTCCTGTTTTTATGTCCATTTCGTTGGCTGCATCAATAGTTACTGAAACTCCAACAGCCGAAGTGTCTGCTTGATTAACAATCTCATCATTGCTGGAGCATGAAACATAAATAAGTGCTGTAGCACAAATAGTTAAAAGCGAATAAATGGTTTTCTTCATAGTAATTTTGGTTTAAGGTTAGAATTAAAGGCAATCAAAAATAATAAAAAAAATGAATCAACATAAAAAAATCCTGTAAGCTTATTTACAGGATTTTATAAACGAATTTTTATGCAAAAATGTTTTATGAACGATTGTTTTTTTATACAGTTTTGTAATATTCACTTTTTGCCTTTCTTATTTTTTTATATTCTTCCCAATCAAATCGCATTAAAAATTCTGAAGCCTTTTGTGCCCCGCGAATAAAAAGATCAATTTTTGCATCTTCTGTTAAATTGAAGTTGAGCCAATTGTGACTTCCAGTATCAATATATCCGATTAGGTTTTTAAAGTCAGGATTTTTTCTTAAAAATTCTGAGTCATACCCATATCTTGCCGTGTCAAACATCGAACTTATAACGTTGGTTATTTTTTCATTATTATGAATTTCATTTTTGTCGTAACCCAGTTTTACGCCAAAAGTGGGAGAGGCAGGGACATTTAGGTTCTCATGAAAAATATCAATTGGGAAATTTGAAATGATACCGCCATCCATAAACATCACTTCAGAAGGAACAGAAGTTCTTAAGCAGGTTGCGTCGTTCCATTTGTTCCAGGCTTCAACACCACCAGGAATGTTTTTGATTTTAAATGGTGTGAAAAATAATGGAATAGACATAGATGCGCGAACAAAATCAGCAGGATTTTGAACATCTGGATTCGAGTAAAACAAATCAATCATTTTTGGGAAAACAATTTTACTTTCAGTTGTAATATCAGCAGCAATTATGGCCATTTCGCTCCAATGATCCTGTCTTGTATATTCTTCTTTATCACCATGATTAATGCTGTTTATTCGGAATAATTTATTTTCATCAGAAATTCCTTTTAATCGTAAAGCCCTCAAATCAGCATAATTTTTTATTCCCTTTTGAGACAGAAGATTCGAAATCCACTGATAGAAATTATTACCCGGATTTAATCCCAGATCGTCCTTAAAATTATCGACAACCTGACATCCTTTCATAATTAATTTCAGGTTTCCGGAATCGCTCAGTAACGCATCAATAAACTCGCGCGCATCATGATCTCCGTCTACAAAATCATATAAATTTTTATTACACAAACAATCTAATATCCATTCTGATTTTTCGATATCACAAGTTCCCGCTGCAGCCATAAGCATCGTATTAATGCTTCCGGCAGATGTTCCTGCCAGACTCAAAAACCGAATTCCCATTTGCTCTAAAACATAAACATAACCCACTAAAGCAATTCCTAGTACGCCGCCGCCTTCCTGCACCAAATCAACATATTGACAATTATTAGAATCAATAATGTCAGAATATTTCTTATCCTTAACCTGATCTTTTAAATCTTTTAGAATCGTTAAGATCTCACCATTTTCAGTAAATTTTCTCTTATCCATGACTTCCAGAGTTTAGTTTTGTGGTTGTTTTTTGAAAATCAATTACGGTTTAATTGTTTGATTTTCAGAACTATAAAGTTATAGATTCGGGTTTCGTCTGGAAAGGGGAGATTTCCCTTTTTTTAGAGGGGCAAAATCAGTGTTAAAAAATCCTGCAAATGAATTTTGCAGGATTTAAGTTTGTAATACGTTTGATATTATGGATTTACTTTATTTTGTTTTTTCTGCGATCTCCAGATCATTATTTGTGGCGATTCCCCAACTAATTCCAAGAAAAGAAACTAAATTATCTGTTTTTTCGAAATTCTTACCGAAACCTCCGTTTATAGTAAATTGTTCATTGATTTTATATTTTAGATTTCCGACAGATCTATAGTTGTCTTTTTGATTCGTTCGATTAATATATTCGTAACCAATTGCAAAATCATTGAATTGAAATTCGATTTTTGCCCCAACATCAAGATTTTTTTCTTTTTTATAAGCCAAAGCGGTTGTGTCATAAGTCATTTCATCAATCAAATATCTTGTGTATTGATAAAAATTCAGATAGTTCTTATTTGATTTACCCAACATTAAATTTGTATTTAATGTAAGCCATGCACCATAACGCCCAAATTTTCCGGATTTAAATTCATTTTGATCAAAAAAGTGATTGTAAGCGGTTCCAAAATCTGCAGTAAATACGGGTTTGAAATTTTCTAATGAATCAATTTGACTGTAAATGTTAGCAGTTGATTCTTGGTATTTTTTCAGTTTTGCAAGTTTTTTAAACGTTTCGTCATTCCATTTCTTATATTCTGGTGTTCCAGCTTGATGAGGGTTTTTGTCTAAAGATAAATTTTCGTCTAGTAAATTTGCAAACTTTTTTAAATTTGTCAGCAATGTGTCTACAGCATTTTGTCTTTCTTTTCTGTTAACTGTTATTAGGTTTGTTCGAATTCCGATAGATACATTTTGAATAGTATCTTTTTTCACCGCAGCTAATGAAAAAGATAAGTATTTATAAAGTTTAGAATATGTCCTTCTATCTTCCTTAATATAATAGTCCGTTAGATTTTTCTTTTTCTGCGATAATACCCAATACGGGGTAAATTCCAATGCGTAATCAGTAGGGAATCCGTTGCTGGAATTAATATTGTTTATTAAACTCAAAGTAAAAGCCTGAGTTGTAGATGGAGTTGTTATAATCGTTGGTGAATAATCAAGTATAGTAAATGCCGGTGCGTTGGGTAATTCTAAATCAGTTATTTTGATACTTTTTGCTTCTTGCGAAAATATCTTAATCGTAATCAGAAATAGAATTATTATAAATTTTGTTTTCATTTGATCTCAATTATTTTGGTTACTACTAAGATATTTTCGTCAGGAAGCTCCATTTCGTCTGCAATGCAAGTATAAATTTGGCTTTCATAAAAATTTCCAGGCTTGTCATCATCCTCAACCAAATTGTATTTTATTTTCATCTTTTTGATAAATTCCTCTTTGTCTTTTATCTTTTGAAGATCAAGGTAAGTGATAATGATAATTCTGTTTAAGTCTTTGTATTCGTTGGTTTTACCCACTTCGAAAAAAGTAATATTTCCATCTCCCGGATTAGAATCCCGTATAGTTGTTTTTTTCCAGGTTCCTATTTTTTCTTTTTGGACCCAAGTTCGAGATAGGTATTTGTGATCAAAGTTGACTTGCAGAAATAATTTTGATTCATCTGGCACTTTTGTTTTGAACGTTTCCATTTTTATTGATTGTTTTAAGGTTGTTTTGTTTTTGGAAGAATAAAATTACAATATATTATATACTTGTCGATAAGTACAAATACTTGTTTTTTAAATACTTAAGAAAATATTGTCAGTTTAAAACAAAAAAAATCCTGCAAAAGTTAATTTGCAGGATTTTTGGAAATATTCTTGTAAAAGATTTTTATTTAATCATTTCAAAACTTCTTTTTACGAAAGCCGTTAATGCTTCACCTTTTAATAAGTTTTGAGATAATTTAGCCAGGTCTAAAGCTTGTTTTACTAAATGCTCCTGATGTGTTTTGTCTTCGGTATTTAAAATACTTGTAGCCAAATCAGAATTAGTGTTTACAACCAAATTATACATTTCAGGCATATTGCCCATTCCAAACATTCCGCCACCGCCAGACTGACTCATTTCTTTCATTCTACGCATAAATTCCGGTTGCGTGATAATGAATGGAGCTGCCTGACTGTCCATCGCTTCTAACTGAACAGAATATGCTTTTGGAATATAAGCTTCTAATGAAGTTTTCAGTGTTTCTTTTTCTTCATCAGATAATTTAGAAATCGTGTTTTCGTCTTTTTTGATCAAATTATCAATATGATCAGAGTCAACACGTACAAAAGTTACATCTTTATTATCACCTTCAATTTTTTGGATTAAATGCGAAATAATCGGAGAATCTAAAAGCAATACTTCGTATCCTTTTTCTTTTGCAGTCTCGATATAAGAGTGTTGCGCATCTTTATTTCCAGCATATAAAACAACCAGTTTTCCGTCTTTATCGGTTTGGTTTTCTTTTAATTTCTCTTTTAATTCTTCAAGAGTAAAATAAGTATCATCTACTGTTGGATATAAAACAAATGCACCCGCTTTTTCGTAGAATTTATCTTCAGAAAGCATTCCGTACTCTAAAACGATTTTAATATCGTTCCATTTTGCTTCAAAATCAGCGCGGTTTTCGTTAAATAATGCTTTTAATTTATCAGCAACTTTACGAGTAATGTAGTTGGAGATTTTCTTAACCGCACCATCCGCTTGTAAGCCAGAACGGGAAACGTTCAACGGAATATCCGGAGAATCGATTACACCTTTTAACATGGTCAAAAATTCAGGTACAATTCCTTCTACGTTGTCTGTAACGTAAACCTGGTTTTGGTACAATTGAATTTTATCTTTCTGAATTTGCATGTCAGAACCTAACTTAGGGAAATACAAAATTCCGGTTAAGTTAAACGGATAATCTACATTTAAATGAATGTTGAATAAAGGCTCTTCAAATTGCATTGGATACAATTCTCTGTAGAAGTTTTTATAATCTTCATCAGATAATTCAGTTGGCTGTTTTGTCCAGGCCGGGTTTGGATTATTGATGATGTTGTCAGTTTCAACCGTTTCGTTTACGTAATCCTCAGGAGCATCTTCCGGTTTTGGAAGTGTTTCTGTTCTTGTTCCGAATTTAATCGGAATAGGCATAAATTTATTGTACTTATTTAATAAACCACTGATTTTAGAATCTTCTAAAAATTCTAAAGAATCTTCGGCAACATGCAGGATAATTTCTGTACCACGTGAAGTTTTGTCAGCTGGTTCTAAAGTGAATTCAGGACTTCCGTCACATGTCCAGTGTGCAGCCGGTTCATCTTTGTATGATTTTGTAATGATTTCTACTTTTTCAGCAACCATAAAAGCAGAATAAAAACCAAGACCAAAATGCCCGATAATTCCAGAATCTTTAGCAGAATCTTTGTATTTATCAAGGAATTCTTCGGCACCAGAAAAAGCGACCTGATTAATGTATTTTTCTACTTCATCAGCAGTCATACCCAAACCCTGGTCAATGATGTGGATTTTTTTGCCTTCTTTGTCAACTTTGATTTCAATAACAGGATTGCCGTATTCTACTTTAGCTTCGCCAATACTAATTAGGTGTTTTAATTTTAAAGTAGCATCGGTTCCGTTTGATACCAATTCACGCAAGAAAATTTCGTGATCGCTGTATAAGAACTTTTTGATTAAAGGAAAGATGTTTTCTACCGAAACATTAATTTTACCTGTTGTCATATTTTATAAATTTAGTTTAACGTGATGATTTTCATTTCTTCAAATAGAATACCAATTATTTTATAATGACAAAATGGCGCAAGTGTTAATTTTGAAAGAAAATAATTAGATTTTAAAACATACTTATTTCTTTGAATTGTATCTTTGTAGTTCAATAACTGTTAAACGTGTAAGTATTAACTTAAATAAATGTATTAAAATGAAGAAAATCATTTTCATTTGCATGATCTCCACGATGTTTTTCGCGTGCAAATCATCTTCGTCAACTGCTTCAACAGAAGCAACTTCGCTTTCAACTAAACTTGACAGACCTACTCAGGTAGCTATCAAAGGGAATTGGGTTCTTACCAATGTTTCTTATCCGGGCTCTGACTATATCAAAGTAAATTCTTTCGATCTTGCAGATTCAAAATGCTTCGTAGGCAGTACATGGAACTTTATTTCAAATAATAATAAGGGTACAATGACATTAAATGCGCCAAGTTGTACTGCATTTACATCTCCAATTGTGTGGAGCATCAACAATCAGGGACTTTTTGTTCTTAAAATTGTAGATCCGGGTTTAAAAGCGAAAAATGTAAAATCAGGATATTTACTAAAAGTAGCAGGATTAACTGATAACTCTTTTCAGTTAATAGACAACATTAATGTTGGCGGACAAACTAAAGATGTAACTTACCAATTTCAAAGAGCTAATTAATATTAAAAAGAATAAAATATGAAAAAGATAACAGTTTTAGGATTGAGCAGTTTACTTGTATTAGTAAGTTTTTTTGCAAGTTGCGACTCAGTTAAAAATGCAAACAATACACAAAAAGGTGCGGGAATCGGTGTGGTTGCCGGAGGTTTAATAGGAGGTATTTTAGGGAATAATTTAGGAAAAGGCGGAAACGCTGCTTTAGGTGCTGCAATTGGTGCTGCCGTGGGTGGTGGAACAGGAGCGCTTATTGGAAACAAAATGGACAAACAAGCTCGTGAAATCGATCAGGCTTTACCAGGTGCAGATGTTGAAAGAGTAGGAGAAGGAATTCACTTAACTTTAAACGAAAATGCAGTACGTTTTGATACTAATAAATCAACTTTAACTTCTCAAGCTAAAGCAAATTTAGATAAATTAGTTCCTGTATTTAATGAGTACGGAGATACTGATATTCAAATTTTTGGTTATACTGATAACACAGGAAAACCAGAATATAACTTAACACTTTCAGGACAAAGAGCGGCATCAGTACAAGCTTATTTGGTTGCTAAAGGTTTAAAATCAAGCCGTTTCAAAACTTCAGGTTTAGGAATTGCTGATCCGATTGCAACAAATGATACTCCGGAAGGAAGATCTCAAAACCGTCGTGTAGAATTTTCAATTACTGCAAACGACAAAATGGTGAATGACGCAAAAGCAGAAGCCGGAAAATAATTTCTGTCACAATATAATTTTAAAAAAGCTGTTTCAATTTGAAACAGCTTTTTTTTGACATTAGAAATTAAACATTGTAAATTTGCTCTCTCAATTATAACTCATGCTCGACATAAAAAATATTTCTTTTTCGTATACGGATAAACCGGTAATTAATAATGTTTCTTTTACCATAGAAAAAGGTCAGAATATTGCTATTATTGGCGAAAGCGGCTGCGGAAAAAGTACGCTGCTTAAACTTATGTATGGTTTATATGATCTTGATGAAGGTCAGATTTTTTATAATGAAAAACCTGTTTTGGGCCCAAAATACAATTTGGTTCCCGGAATGCCTTTTATGAAATATCTGGCTCAGGATTTTGATTTGTCTCCATTTGAAACCGTGGCAGAAAATGTTGGTAAATTTCTTTCGAATGGTTTTGCAAATATGAAAAAACTTCGTGTTCAGGAATTGCTCGAAATGGTTGAAATGGATCAGTTCTCCAATGTAAAAGCAAAATTTTTAAGTGGAGGACAACAGCAAAGAGTGGCATTGGTAAGAGTTTTAGCTTTAGAACCAGAGGTGATTTTGCTGGATGAGCCTTTTAGCCAAATTGATGCCTTTCGTAAAAATGCTTTGCGCAGAAACTTATTTAGATATTTAAAACAAAAAGGAATTACTGTTATTATTGCAACTCACGATAGTACAGATGCATTGTCTTTTGCAGATGAAGCGATCGTAATGCGAAACGGAGAAATTGTCATCAAAGACAATCCGACAAAAATTTACGAAAATCCTGAAACTAAATACGTCGCTTCGCTTTTTGGAGAAGTAAACGAAATTGCAACCCATTTATTAGTTTCTTACGAAGATGAAACGCATAAAACACTAGTTTATCCGCACCAATTTAAAATGGTTCCCGAGTCTAAATTGCCGGTAAAAATAAGAAGAACTTATTTTAGAGGAAATCATTATTTAATAGAATCAGTTTATAAAAGGCAGTTAGTATTTTTCGAAAGTGAGATCGATTTGCCACTTGAAGAAAATGTTTTTCTAGCTTTAAATTATTTATAAAAAAAGACAAAAGCCATAAACACTAATATGTTTGTGGCTTTTTAATTAATATTCTTTTTTTGACCACAAATTTGCTTTTCTTTCAATAAAAAAACAGTATCAGGTCATAAATTAAAGTATATTAAATTGCTAATAACGAAAAAAATAGTAATTTGTACCCTTATGTTTTAAAGTATACTTAAATTTGCAATCCAATTTTTAACAAATAATAAAAAGATATGTATCATTCAAAAATAGCGGGCTTAGGATATTATGTTCCTTCTAATGTTGTCACCAACGATGATTTGTCTAAGTTAATTGATACCAATGATGAATGGATTCAGGAAAGAACCGGAATTCAGGAAAGAAGACACATTATTCGTGGAGAAGATACCACGACCACAATGGGAGTAAAAGCGGCTAAAATTGCAATAGAACGTTCTGGCGTAGCCAAAGAAGATATTGATTTTGTAGTTTTTGCTACATTAAGCCCTGATTATTATTTTCCAGGTCCGGGAGTTTTAGTGCAGCGTGATTTAGGTTTAAGAACCGTTGGAGCATTAGATGTTAGAAATCAATGTTCAGGTTTTGTTTACGCTATTTCTGTTGCCGATCAATATATTAAAACCGGAATGTATAAAAATATTTTGGTAATTGGTTCTGAAGTGCATTCAACCGGATTAGACATGACAACCCGTGGACGCGGCGTTTCGGTAATTTTTGGAGATGGAGCAGGAGCAGCCGTTTTAAGCCGTGAAGAAGATTTGACAAAAGGAATTTTATCTACGCATTTACATTCAGAAGGACAGCATGCGGAAGAATTAGCTTTACAGGCACCTGGAATGGGAGCACGTTGGGTAACCGATATTTTAGCTGATAACGACCCAAATGATGAAAGTTATTATCCATACATGAACGGACAGTTTGTATTTAAAAATGCAGTAGTTCGTTTTGCTGAGGTGATCAACGAAGGGTTAGAAGCAAATGGTTTACAGGTTTCTGATATTGATATGCTGATTCCGCATCAGGCTAATTTGAGAATTTCGCAGTTTATTCAAAATAAATTCAAATTGTCAGATGATCAGGTGCATAACAATATTCAGAAATACGGAAATACAACTGCAGCGTCTATTCCAATTGCATTAACTGAAGCTTGGGAACAAGGAAAAATCAAATCTGGAGATACAGTTGTTTTAGCTGCTTTTGGTAGTGGATTTACCTGGGCAAGTGCTATTATTAAATGGTAATTTGATTCATTTGAAATAATATTTAAAACCTGCTCTGGAATGGAGCAGGTTTTTTTATACCCGCTTGTCAGGCTGAGCGGAGTCGAAGCCCGCGTGCCAATTGGAGCGCCCTTCGACTCCGCTCAAGGTGACAATCGTAACTTTAAAATAAAATACTAAAGTATTTTTGAATTATTTTTCTTGCTTTTATTGAAATTGTTTTAAAATGAAAAGATACTACGTTTACATATTAAAATGCTCTGACAATAGTTATTACACTGGGATTACAAATGATATAGAAAGAAGATTAAATGAACACAATTTTGGATTAAGTAAAGAAAGTTATACGTATAATAAAAGACCATTAGAATTAGTATTCTGTACTGACTTCAATGATGTAAATCAAGCTATTTTATTTGAAAAGCAAGTTAAAGGATGGAGCAGAAAAAAGAAAGACGCTATAATAAATGATAGATGGGAAGATTTGAAAAAGTTTTCAGAATGTTTGAATAAAACGAATTATAAAAATTTTGATAAAAAAGATCTTTAGTAGTAAATTAGCCTTCGACTTGCTCAGGGTGACAATTGGGTAAAAAAGTCATTTAAGAGTTTAATGTCTGGCTAAGCGAAGTCGAAGCCTTTTAATATTTAAAATGAAAAAAAATCAATTAGAAATAGCCTGCTTTAATTACGAGTCGGCATTGATAGCTCAGGAAAATGGGGCCGATCGAATAGAATTGTGTGAGAATATGCAATTGGGCGGAACAACACCCAATTCTATTTTGGCAGTTCGGGTTCGTGAACAATTGTCAATAAAAATGCATGTAATAATAAGACCTCGTGGAGGAGATTTTATTTATACAGATGAAGAAGTTGCCGAGATGAAACAAGATATCAAACAATTTAAGAAATTGGGTGTTGATGGTTTTGTTTTCGGAATTTTAAAATCTGATGGGAAAGTTAATAAAAGACAGAATAAAGAATTGGTAAATTTAGCACATCCGCTTTCATGTACTTTTCATCGTGCTTTTGATGTCGTTAAAAATGTCGAAAAATCTCTTGAAGATTTGATAGACTGTGGTTTTAAAACCATTTTAACTTCCGGACAGGGAATAAATGTCGAAGAAGGAATTTCTGCTTTGGCACAAATTCAAAAATTAGCCAACGACAGAATTGAAATTATGCCGGGCGGCGGTTTGCGATCTTCGAATATTAAATTACTACAGGAACAATTAGAACCTACTTTTTATCATTCATCTGCGATTACAGATAAAACAGAGACGGCAAATCCCGAAGAAATAAAAGAATTGCGAAATTTTTTATAAGATAAACTAAAATAAGAAAGGCCTGGAGTTGGCATACTCCAGGCCTTTCTTTCTACAAGAAAATTATTTAAATATTAAAATCTCTAATAAAGAACGGGACTAAAACATGCCGCCACCGTCTTTAGTAGTATTATCTTCTCTTTGTTTACGCTGCAAATTCTTGATTTTTGCGCCTCCAAAATTGTATGTTAATCCTAAATAAACTGTTTGACTTTCCCATGAAAACTGACCATTTTGAGGATAAGGATACATTGTATCAAACGCATATTTCATTGTATTAAACACGTCATTGAAACGTAAACTGATATTCATCTTGTTGTCTAACAATGTATAACGCGAACCTATGTCCATTTTGTACATTTCATGGCTGTTATTTTGCAATCCGTCAACTGCACCTCTGTAAAAACCGAATAATAAAAAGCTTAAACGCTTGTTTGCTTTGAAGTTTGAGTTCATACGTCCGTTAAATGCCGCAACTGTAATTTTTCTTTCAATTGGGTTGCTTAACTTTGTTGTTGGATCATATAAAAACACAACTCCTTGCTGATTGATACTTGAGAAATCTATAGATGGAGAAATGTCCCACCATTTCGTAATTTTATAATTAAAAGAAGCTTCAAAACCATACGCTGTATTGTTGTCGTAGTTGGTAAAAGACATAATTTGTTTGTTACTGTTTGGCTCTTTATCGTCAGGGTATAAAATTCTGCTGATCTGATCATTAATACTTCTTACAAATACGCCCGCTGTAAAACTTCCTTTTTCAAGTGTTTTAGTATAATTTACTTCCACAGAATTTGTAAACTGAGGTCTTAGTTCCGGATTTCCTAATGAAGTTACCAATGGTGTAGAAAATTCACGAATAGGTTTTGTCTGCTCTAAACTTGGACGATCTACACGACGGCTGTAGCTTAGTTGTAAAGTGTTTTTATCGTTTAAATTATAAGTTAAATAGGCTGATGGATATAAAGTAATATAATCATCATCAAATTTTTCAAAACCCTGATTTAAATTTGCAGCAACTTTATAGCTTTCAAAACGAGCACCTAATTGGTAACTGAATTTTTTGAACTTTTGACCAAATGTTACATAAGCTGAATAAATATCAGTATCGTAGGTATAATTAGAACTAGGCAATTCTGCAAGTGGATTTCCGGTATTATAAATATTATCTGTTCGTGTAATTCTGGCTTCGGCACCGGCTTCTAGTGTTGTTTTCTCATTTAACGGATTTACGTAATCTACGTTTACAGTGCTTAATTTTCGTGTACCATTAATATAATCATCATAAACAGTACGATTAGCTGTATTGTCGATATTTGTAATCTCAGTATCAAACGAAGCATTTTGAATTTCTTTAGTATCACTATAATTTCCTTCAATATCTAAAGTATGCCCTTCTTTTTTAAAGATGTGTTTGTAGGCTAAATTATAAGTTCCGGTTGTTTCTGGTCCCCAATATCTTGATTTTTGAAAAATGTTGGCAATATCAGAATCCAATACGTTATTGTAATCAATATTAGTATCTACAAATCCTTTTCCTGTGGATTTATTTTGATTGGTATAAAAAGACAAAGTGTTGTGATCATCAATTAAATAATCCATTCCTATTTTATATAAATACGAATCATTATCGTTTTTAATCTCCAGATTCTGAACAATATCCTGATCTAATCTTATGATATGACCGTCGTTAAAATAAGTTCCGAAATTTTGTCCGGCGTTTCCAAAGAAATTTACTTTTCCGGTTTTGTAGTTCAAATCTAAAGATTGATTGTATTTAGCTGTTTCACCAAAAGTAATTCCGCCGCTGTAAGTTCCGTTGAAACCAGTGTTGGCGTTTTTGTGTAAAATAATATTAATAATTCCCGACATTCCTTCTGGATTGTATTTGGCACTTGGATTAGTAATCAATTCAATTTTTTTAATCGAAGTAGACGGAATTTGTTTCAATAACTGGGCAGGATCAATGTTAGAAGGTCTTCCATCAATTAATACACGAACGTTATCATTTCCGCGAAGCGAAAGCTTTCCATCCTGATCTACATTTACAGATGGAATATTGTTCATAATATCTGATGCAGAAGCTCCTGCAGTGGTCAAATCTTTTCCAACATTCACCACTTTTCGGTCAATTTTTTGTTCAATGGTAGATCGTTCGGCCACAATATTCACCCCTTTTAGTTGAGTCGCTTCTTCTTCAAGAGAAACATTGATGGTGGCTGATTTTTTATTTTCACTTAAAATAACAGAACCAATATATTTTCTAAATCCAATATATTGAATTTCGATAGTATAGCTCTTTAATGTCAGGTTTTTAATAGAGAAATCTCCGTTGTCATCTGTATTTACTCCAGAAACTACTTTTCCATTGTCTTTAATAGAAATCGTAGCATAAGAAATAGGAGCGTTGTTCGATTTTTCAATAATTTTTCCGGAAACTGTTCCTGAATTTTGGGCTTGTGCTGTTGTTATTACACCCAGTAATACGAACAGAAAAAATTTTAATTTCATAGTTGGATAATGATTATTTGATTGATTGATGATGATTGTTGCTTGAGTAATTTTCTTTGCTAAAATGATTTTTGATTTTGTTAGTAAGACTCTTTTGTTATTGTTTTGTTACAATAAAATGATAATAAAAAATTAAAATTTTCTTAGATGTTCTGTTTTGGAAGAGATTAGGATTTTAATTTTTTGATATTTTTAACAATTAAAAGCAGTTGTTATTTGAGAAATTCTAAGAGATTTATATTATTTTATATCTTTTTCGTTTTCTCTAATTGGTGAATAAGCAGTATCTTTGCTCACTTTAAAAATAAGTTTACATGTCATTATCACAAATTCTTACACCTTCTATACAAAAAGCAATACAAGCATTATTTGATGTTACTGTTGATAAAATTGAATTTCAAACGACCAGAAAAGAGTTTGAAGGAGATATTACAATGGTGATTTTTCCTTTATTGAAAGTTATCAAAAGCAATCCTGCCGAATTAGGTAATAAAATTGGAAATTATCTGGTTGAAAATGTTACAGAAGTGGCGCGCTTTAATGTAGTGTCTGGCTTTTTGAATATTGTAATTGCAGATAGTTATTATTTGAATTTCTTTAATGAAATCAGAGACAATTCTAAATTTGGATATGTAACGCCAAATCCGGAGGATAAAGCTATAATGGTTGAATATTCTTCGCCAAATACCAATAAACCTTTGCATTTAGGTCACGTTCGTAATAATTTATTAGGATATTCTGTTGCTGAAATTATTAAAGCTTCAGGGAAGAAAGTCTATAAAACGCAAATCATCAACGATCGCGGAATCCATATTTGCAAATCGATGTTGGCTTGGGAAAAGTTTGGAAATGGAGAAACTCCTGAAAGTTCAAATTTAAAAGGCGACAAATTAGTTGGTAAATATTATGTGGAATTTGATAAAGCTTATAAAGCACAAATCAACCAATTAATAGAAACCGGTAAAACCGAAGAAGAAGCAAAAAAGCAAGCGCCAATTATTGTGGAAGCACAAGATATGCTGAAAAAATGGGAAGCCGGTGATGATAAAGTAATTGAGCTTTGGAAAAAAATGAACGAATGGGTTTATGAAGGTTTTGCAACTACTTACAAAAATCTTGGAGTTAATTTTGATAAATATTACTACGAAAGCAATACCTATTTATTAGGAAAAGATGTGGTTCAGGTTGGACTTGACAAAGGTGTTTTTGAAAAAGATCCTGATGGTTCTGTTTGGATTGATTTGACAGATGAAGGCTTGGATCGTAAAATTGTGCTGCGTTCTGACGGAACTGCGGTTTATATGACTCAGGATATTGGGACTGCAATTCAGCGTGTAAAAGATATGCCAGACGTTGGCGGGATGGTTTATACCGTTGGAAACGAACAGGATTATCACTTTAAAGTTTTGTTTTTAATCCTGAAAAAATTAGGTTTTGATTGGGCTTCAAGTTTATATCATCTTTCATATGGAATGGTAGATTTACCATCAGGAAAAATGAAAAGCCGTGAAGGAACTGTCGTAGATGCAGATGATTTAATGCAGAATATGACGGATACAGCCCAACAAATTTCTGAAGATTTAGGAAAATTAGATAGTTATTCTGCAGAGGAAAAAGCGAAATTGTACAAAACAATTGGTCTTGGTGCCTTGAAATATTATATTCTAAAAGTAGATCCTAAAAAACGTATTCTGTTTAATCCTGAAGAATCTGTTGATTTTGCGGGTAATACAGGTCCATTTATACAATATACTTACGCGAGAATTCAGTCAATTATTCGTAAATCTGATTTTGATTTTTCAGCGAAAACAAATACAGTAGAATTGCATGAGAAGGAAAAAGAATTGGTAAAACAAATCGAACTTTTCCCGGAAGTAATTCAAAATGCGGCACAAAATCATAGTCCGGCTTTGATTGCAAATTACACGTATGATTTGGTAAAAGAATACAATTCATTTTATCAGTCCGTTCATATTTTAGGTGAAACTGATTTAACCAAAAAGATATTCAGAGTACAGCTTTCGCAGAAAGTAGCTGAAGTTATAAACTCAGCATTTACTTTATTAGGAATTGAAGTTCCGGAGCGAATGTAAAATTTAAATATTAGAGAATTTAAAAGCCAATAGTTGTAAAAAATTATTGGCTTTTTTTATTGTTCTTTGAACGTATTGTTCTTATAGGACCTATGTTTCTGTACTACTTTTGCACGATAAATATTTTGTTCCTAAATTTTGTACTACGGATATTAGATAATATTTGAAAGATCTGATTTATAAAATACCTCCTTATATTTATTTTTAACTATTTTGAATTAGTACACTTCTAGTAAAAGATTATAAAGGACTCTCACCGTTTAAATTGATTTTTAGGCGGTTTTTTTTATGTCTCTTTTGAAAAATTAGCTAAGATATAATTTGGTTTTTCAATTGCAGAAATCTTAAAAGCGTCATTTTTAGTTTTTAGAAAATTTCATTAAAAAAAATATATTCTTAATCTATTTAACTTTCATAGCTATCCCAAGTCTCTAAGCGCAAGTGTGTTGTAGTTAATTTTTCTTACAAAAATTTTATAAAAGTAATATTTTTATTACTTTTATAAATGCTAAATGATAGTATTTTCTTGTTAAAATTATATTAATTTGATAAGTTGCGCTCAATTAATCAAATAAATAAAAATAATGAAACAAAAATTGAAAGTATTTGTGGTACTTTTTTTTGCTTTGCAATTTACGTTTGCACAAGAGAAAAAAATTACAGGAACCGTTTCAGACAATGCTGGAATACCTTTACCAGGAGTTACTGTTTTAATTAAAGGAACACAATCTGGTGCACAAACTGATTTTGATGGAAAGTATGCGATTAAAGCCGCATCAAATCAAATTTTAGTATTTAGTTATATTGGAATGAAAACTCAGGAAATTGCTGCAAGCACCTCAGTTATTAATGTGAAAATGATTGATGCTGGCGCACAGGAATTAGAAGGGGTTGTTGTAACTACAGCGATGGGAATCAAAAAGCAGAAAAGATCACTAGGCTATGCTACTTCAAGTGTTAGCGGTAAAGATCTGACCGATGTTACTAATGTAAACGTATTTGAGTCATTATCAGGAAAAGTTGCAGGCGCAGATATTTCTAGTCCAGCACAGGCAGGTGCTTCATCAAAAGTGGTTATCCGTGGATTCAATTCGTTATCAAACAGCAGTCCATTATATGTAGTTGACGGTACACCTATTAATAATAGTAGTAACGGTGGAGGAACAACTGCAGATGGAAAATCAATAAACAGTATTAGAAGTTTTGATGCAGGAAACGGGATAAGTGATTTAGACCCAAATAACATAGAAAGCATGTCTATTCTTAAAGGAGCTGCTGCATCGGCTTTATATGGATCCAGAGCAGCTAATGGAGTAATTTTGATTACGACAAAATCAGCAAAGAATAAATCAAAAATAAGCATTGATTTTTTAACTTCAACAGACTTAAATCAAGTAGCCAGAGTGCCTCATCTTCAAGATCAATTTGGACAAGGCTGGAGTGGACTTTCTTATTCAACCTGGTCAGGCCCGGCAAATGCAAATAATAATGCAAGTAACGAAAATGGTTCATGGGGAGCTAAATACAATGGCGAAACACGACCTTGGGGTGCTATGATTAATGGTGTACAACAAACAAAACCTTATGCGGCACTGCCTAGTAATGTTAAAAACTTTTATACGACAGGCACAACATTTACAAATAGTGTTCGTGTGAGTGGTGGTGGAGAAAATTCAAATTTCTCATTAAATGTATCTAATGTTAATTCAGATGGTATTTTTCCAACAACAGCAGATGCTTATAAAAGAAATACTGTAGGATTGAATGCTGGTATTTCAGCAAATAAATTTACAGTGAAAACAAGTATCAATTACATTAACAAAGATCAAAATGTTTTAAATACGGGTCAGGGTGGTTCTGAAGGAGGTACTGTTGCACAAGCATTGGCACAAACTCCTAGAGATATTAGTATTATCGGATTAAAGGATTACATTAATAATCCTTATAATACACCAAGTGATTTATATTCTCCTTATGTAGACAATCCTTATTGGGATTTACAGGAAAATTCTACAAATATTCGTGGAAACAGATTTTTTGGAAATGTAAATTTGAGCTATAAAATTACCGATAAAATAATTGCATCTTACCAAGTAGGTGGCGATTACAGAAATGAAAAAGTTAAATCGTATGGTGCGATAATGAACTATACACCATTATCAGCAAATGCTGATAACGGAAAAGCTCCAGTTGTTGGAGGTGTTACAGAAAGAACAAACGAAAATATAGAGTCTGACACGAACTTCAATTTAGTATATAATACTGCAATCAGAAATGATTATAATCTTACTACAATGGTCGGATTTAATACCAATCAAAGAAGAGGATCTTCATTAAGAGCATCTATCACTAATTTAGACGTTCCTAACTTTTATGAATTGTCGAATTCAATATTATCGCCAAATGTTTTACAAGATGATTATTTAAGAAAAAGTTATGGTGTATTCGCATCTGTTGAAGCTTCGTATAAAACTGATCTTTTTGTAACGTTAACAGGTAGAAATGACTGGACATCAACATTACCTCAAGGAAATAATTCTTACTTTTATCCTTCACTAAGTGTAAGCGGGGTCGTATTAGAAACCCCTAAGCATTTTATCAAATTGAGAGCAGGTATTGCTGCGATTGGAAATGATACTGGTTATTATCAAACGTATAACTCTATGATTCCTGCAAATGCCGCATTAGGGTTTGGAAATATTTTGCTTCCAATTGGCGGAGTTAATGGATATGAGTTATCTGGAAACTTAGGAAACCCAAATCTTAAACCAGAAAGAACAACTGAATATGAGTTAGGCTTTGAAAGTAATTTCTACAAAAAGAGAATAAACCTAGACGTATCTGTATATCATAAAAAAACAACAGATTTATTATTCTCAAGACCTCTGGCAGGTTCTACAGGATTTTCATCTCAAACAGATAATATTTTAGATCTTCAAAACAGAGGTGTCGAAATTGTTTTGAATATAATTCCTGTTAAAACTAAAGATTTTCAATGGGATTTCACTACAACATTTACCAAAAACGTATCAAAAGTTCTTGATATTGCTTATGGATTAGACAAACTAACTTTAGCTTCTATGTATGGGGTTAATTTCGTAGCTGAAAAAGGCCAGCCCCTTGGAATGTTTACAGCATATACTCCCAAATTAACGCCCGACGGGCGCCCAATTGTCGTTGGTTCTACAGGATATTATGCTACGGCAACTGATCAAAGTAATGTGGGGACGTCTCAAAGAGATTTTGTGATGGGATTTAGAAACAATTTTAAGTACAAAAACTTTACATTGGGTTGCAGTGTAGACTGGAAACAAGGTGGACAAATGTATTCTTACACTAAAAGGATAAATGAGTTTTCAGGAAATGGAATTGAAACCACTTTTAATGACAGAAATCCTTACATCATTCTGAATTCGGTAGTAGAAGTTAAAGATGCAACAGGAAATATTACCTATGCTGAAAATACAACTCCAATGACAACTAGTAAAGTAACTAGTTTTTGGAACACTTCTTCTAATCCAGGTATAGAGGCCGGACATGTAATTGACAAAACATTTGTTCGTTTGAGAGATGTATTTATTTCATACAGTGTACCGAATTCATTTACTCAGAAATTAAAAATATCAAATGCAAGTGTTAGTTTATATGGAAAAAATTTATTCATGTGGACACCTTCTGCCAACCCATATGTAGATCCTGAATTATCAACTTATGGAGATAGCTTATTGAGTGAAGCCGGAGAATTTGCAACCAATCCTTCTCAACGATCTTATGGAGCAAGTCTTAAATTAACATTTTAAAAAAAAAGAAAATGAAAAAAATTATTCTAAGTATACTTATTTTATCAACTATATTCATTGGATGCAGTCCTGATTTAGATATTAATAAGGACCCAGATCTTTTGACTCCTGATACTACGCCATTGTCTTCACAACTTCCTGCTGGAATTATCGGAATTGTTGGCGCTGAAGGAGGAATAATGTCAATAATAGGAGGGTTTTGGTCACAGTATTATTCACAATCATCTGGTGCAAATCAGTTCAGAAATATAGATTCTTATACGGTTACCACAAATGATTATAATTATGCATGGACAAGTATGTATGATGGTTTAAGTGATATAAAAACTGTACAAAGAAAAGCCTTGGCAGAAGGTAACTGGAACTATTACTTAATTGCTACTACTTTATATGTTCAGGCATCTCAGATAATGACAGATTTTTATGGTGATATTCCATATACAGAGGCTTGTAATCCAAAAATACTTACCCCAAAATTCAATACAGGTCAAGAAGTGTATGATTTGATGATTAAAGATTTGAACGATGCACTTTCTAAAAATTTGACAACTTCAAAAGGAATTGTTCCTGGCAAAGATGATTTCATTTTTCTTGGAAACATGGAAAACTGGAAAAAATTTGCTAATACATTAAAATTAAAAATTTACATCAGACAATCAGAAAAAAACAAAGCTGTTTCAGATGCTGGTATTGCTGCTCTTTTAGTAGACCCGTCTGTTTCTTTCTTAGATACAGATGCAGCGGAATCTAATTTTATTGGTTCTCCTAATTATGAAAACCCATTGTTTGAGTACAATTATAAGTTAAATGTTAGAACTAATATGAGAATGAGCAGAACATTAGGTCAATACTTAACTGATAATAATGATCCAAGAAAAGATCCGTTTGTCTACTGGAATCCTAGTACTGCTAGCCCAAAATTGTATGTTTTTCAGGATCAGGGAAATTATGATGTGAATCCAAGCTTAGGTTATGCGAAAGGACCTACGACTGCGTCTGTTCCTGCTGTAATTTATAATAGTTCAAAAACAACATCTGACCCGGCAGGAATTTATGATGGATCTAAAAAACCAGTGTATTTATTGTCACGAGAAGAAAGTTTGTTTTTACAAGCTGAGGCATTAGAAAGAACTGGTAAGAGTGGAAAAGAAAAGTATGATGCAGCTATAATTGAAAATTTTAAGAAAAATGGATTAGCAGTAGCAACAGCAAACACTTTTATAAATGGTGTGTATGCATATCCGACAACAGGTACATTTGACCAAAAATTAGAAGCAATTATTGTTCAGAAATGGGTTGCTAGTTTTCCGGAAAATGGGTTTGAAGCTTTCTTTGAAAAAAACAGAACTGATTATCCACGAACTTCTCTTGTAGCACAAAATGTTTCGAGTTACAAAGGAGGACAATTTGCTTTTTCTGCGAGCCCAGATGTTGTACTCCCTTATGGAACTTTTCCTAAAAGAATTCCTTATCCTTTATCTGAAAGAAGCTATAATGCAAATACACCAAAATTGTTAGATGTTTCTATTAAAATCTGGTGGAATAAGTAATTCTATTTTGTTAAAACAACTAGATTAATCAATTAAAAACTCTTATTTGAGTATAATTAATTCAATAAAAATGAAGAATTTTAAAAATAATATAATAAAAATACTTTTGGGTGTTCTTGTTTCAATTTCATTTGCATCTTGTGATGCAGGCGGCGATCCTGAAGCAGGCGGTACAATGACCCAAAATTTTGCAGGTGATTGGTATATAAACGTTCCATTCAACAACGCAAGTAAATTCATCAGGTTTTCTACTTATAACACATCGGCAAATGATAATACCATGTTTATAGATGATAATGGATTTTCTCAAACTACCCCTAACTCTCAATTATTAAAAGCAAAATATACAATTAATTTAAGTGATGGTACTTTTGCATCTGCTTTAGATACTCCAAACTTGCGACAAAGCAATAAAACTGTGTCAATTACAAATGGTAAAATTGAGAAAATGGCAGGAACATCAAAAGGAGGTCATACTGTTGACAAAATTTCGTTTACAGTAGAATATAATACTGAACCTGGAGTTAAATACAATTATGTTGGAACAAAAAGAACGGGTTTTAAAGAAGATGAGTATTAGAAACCTTAATCTTAACTAAGTTAATTAGTTTAAAATTTAAACTAAAAAGCCGATAGTCCTAAAACTATCGGCTTTTTTACAACTAACACATTTTTTTATTTTACGAATTTGTCGATAATAGCATCCGTTTCTGCTTTTGCAACATCTGGTTTTAAATCAAACAAAAACATAAAAAGAGGTTTTTTATCAACTGTCGGTTCTAAGTTTAAGTCTTTATGTCTGTCAAAAAGAGTTTGCCATTTATCTCGAACATTTTTCCAGACCGCGTTATTTTCTTTCCACCAGTTTTGAGCAGCAATACATTTAATATCCGGAACTTTATTGTAAATATCCATCCCTTTTTCCTGAGCTAACAAAATATCTTTTCCACTATCATCTCTGACAAGTTTGTCGTTGTCTTGTTCATGTATCCAACCGTCTTTAGTAATTTCGTGAATGTTTCTTCTTTTCAAAACATTGTAATCGTCACGTTTTGTGTGTTCTCTTCTTGGTAGTGGAGCATCAGCAATATTTGTCCAATAATCTGTACCGTCTACATGTACCCAGGTTGCAGTTCCTTCATATCTCGGACTGTCATCTACCTGATATACCTTTTGAGTCCATTGACCTTTTACTGCTTTCTTGTCCAGTTTTTGGTATTTCCAGGAAGTGTTTTTATAGAAGGAATACAAGTCTGTGTTTTCGTACAACCAATCTTGTCTCCAGTGCTTAATGATCATTTTATCGCTTACGATCAATAAATGCTGCATCGAGATTTTATTTGGAGTGTCTTCAAGTAATTCAACCCATTCTAAACCATAATCATGTTTGGTTTTTGATGGTTTATAAGTAAGAGAATCTTTTGGATATTGAAAAGTTTCTGTAAAATTAAATTTCACTTCATAACAACCACACATCGATTTAATCGATTTTATGTCTTGTTGCTTTTTGTCCTGACTGAAACCAAGACTGAAAGTCAAAGCCATTAAGGCCGAAAAATAGAGACGTTTTGTAATCATAACTTATTTCTTTTGTTTTAATTTTCTGCAAATATATAATTTTATTTAGAACAAATAAAAATAGTTATATATTTGCATCGATTATTAAGAATGAATAAAAATAATGAAAATAAAAATTACTCTTTTTGCAGCTTTTCTTTTTTGCCAGATTTCTGTTGCTCAGGAAAAAGATACTACTGCTGTAAATAAACTCTCTGAAGTCGTTGTAACCGGACAATTAGAACCGCAGTCTATAAAAAAATCTGTGTTTAATGTTCGTGTTATTTCAAAAGAGAATATAAAACAGCTGGCTGCAAATAATTTAGCTGATGTTTTAAATCAGTATTTGAATATTAGTGTGACATCGAATGGTGATGACGGACGTTCAAAGGCTTCTATGTTTGGATTAGATGCACAGTATTTTAAAATTTTGGTTGATAATATTCCTTTAGTAAGTGATACAGGGATGGGTACAAATGTTGATTTAACGCAAGTAAATCTTGATGATGTCGAACGAATCGAAATCATTGAAGGATCGATGGGAGTAACTCACGGAGCAAATGCTGTAACTGGTATCTTAAATATTATTACTAAAAAAGGAGGAGGATATAAATGGCAGATAAGTGCATCTCTTCAAGAAGAAACAGTTGGAAATGAATTTGCTTTTTTTGATAAAGGCCGTCATATACAATCAGCTAAAATTGGTCATAATTTTAATGAAAATTGGTTTGTTAACATAGGAGCAAATCGTAATGCAATGTCTGGTTTTTATGATAATAGGCAAGGAAAAGATTACGATAAAAATGATGAACTTAGAGGATATACCCAACTGCCGAAAGAACAATTGGTAGGAAATGCGATTCTTGGATATCAAAAAGAGGATTTTAGAATTTTTTACAAATTTGATTATTATGGTGAAGATGTACATTATTATAATCCAATCCTGAATATACAAGATAATTATCCTTTCCCGGACACCTATTTTTCTAAAGATAAAAGATATATAACGAATCGCTTTTATCATCATTTAAATGCCAGTGGAAATCTTTTTTCGAAACTTAAATATAATGTTTCGATTTCAGAGCAAAAACAGGAACGCGATTTGGAAAATTTCAATTATCAAATTGAAACACATCAGGAATTTGATAACAAAAGAAATACTTATCAATCAAAAGAAGTATTTTATTCTACTGGAACACTTAGTAATTTCTTTGATAATAAAAAAGTAGATTTTCAATTAGGTTATGAAATAACTAACGAAAACGGCTTTTATGATTCATCAGTTGGAGCTTTTAGAGATGATAATCAGCAGGGTGTAGACATTAGAAAGAGATTGGAGAACTATGATATTTATTCGGTTGCTGAAATCGGTATAAGTGAAAAATTCTCAATTCGTCCAGGACTACGATTTTCATTTCAAACGGCTTTTGAAAATCAGTATGCAAGTTCACTGGGTTTAAGATATCTTTTTGATAAAGGATTGGAAGCAAGAGCTTCTTTAGGTAAATCATATCGTACTCCAAACTTTGATGAGCTTTATACTTATTTTGTTGATTCTAATCATAATATGCAGGGAAATCCAGATTTGATTCCTGAAAACAGCACCTCTTATGAAGGTAGTTTTAAAAGAACTTGTACTTTTGATTCTGGCGCTCAAATCTCTAATAACTTAGCTGTTACTTATTTGGATGTTGATGATCGAATTGACATGGTGTTAACACAAGTTAAGCCTACCCTGAATTATAGATATGTTAATATCAACAAATATAAAATGTGGAACATTTCAACAGTTGAACAATATGCTTATAAAAATTGGAATGTTATGTTAGGAGCAGCTGTAGTAGGAATCTCGAGAAAACTAGATTTGGCTGCCGAAAACTTAGTATCTGATGATAAGTTTTTCTATTCTCTGAGATTAAATTCAAGTATTTCGTATAATATTCCTAAATGGAATACCTTGCTGGCTATTTTTTATAAATATAATGGACAGCAACAACAATATGTTGCAGGAACAGGTGATGATGGAAAAAGTGGTTTCTTTTTAAATGAGTTAAAACCATATAGCTGGATGGATGCTTCTATTCGAAAATCATTTTTTAAAAATCAATTTGAAGCTACTCTTGGAGCCAGAAACCTATTTGATGTTACTAATCTGCAATCTGTTCAAAATGGAGGCGGAGGCGATGCATCCGGAGGAGCTCATGGAGGAACAACTACTGACATGATGCTAGGATATGGGCGCTCTTACTTTCTTAAACTTACGTATAACCTAAATTTTAATTAATATATAAATACCATGAAAAAGAACTTTATTTTAATTCTTTCTTTCGTATTACTAGCCTTTACAGCTTGTAATAGTGATAATAATGATGAAGAGGTTGCTGTTAATTCAGTGGCTTTTGCTGCAACTTCTGTAAACTTAGCAGCTGCGGCTACTCCAATCGAGATAAAATTTGCTAATCCAACAGCTGCTGCAGGATCTGTAACAGTATCATTTGTTGAAACGGGAGTTGCTAACGGAACCGACTTTAATACTTTGCCGGCTGCGACAGGAAAAACAATTATTATTCCTTTTGGAAAAAATGTTTCAGCCGTAGCTTTTACTTTTAATAAAATAAAAGATGCTGTTGAAGGAGAAGTAAAAAATGTTGTTTTCACGATTACAAGTGCAACTATCAATACTACAATTGCTGAAAACAAATCGATTCAGGTAAACTTTAACGAAACTGCTTCTTTAGGAAGTGCATTAGCGCCAGAAGTTGGTGGTCCAACTCAACCAAATCAGGTTTTTGTTGATTTGAGCAGTGGAAAATTAACAAATGTTGTTAGGACTTCTTGGGATCTGGGTTTTTACTCCGGAACAGATTTTAGAGTTGTAATAAACCATACTGTAAGAATGTCTGCTAAACAAACAACGAGCACTAATATTGATGAAGTGCAAGAGGAAGATGCGACTATGATTGTTAACGGTAATGGTAGCCTTACTCAAGTTGATGATCCTACAGGAGATCTTACCAAAACAGCAATTGCAGCAATCTCTGCAACAGATGATGATAACAAAGTATATTTAATTAATATGGGAAGTAATCCTGCTTCTGTAAATCCAGAACCAGGTAAAGAAGGCACCGGTACAGGAACTTCAAGAGGATGGAAAAAAGTTAGAATTTTAAGAAGCGGCAATGATTATAAAGTTCAGTATGCTGATATTGCAGCTACTACTCACGAAGAAATCATCGTAACAAAAAATGCTGCTTATAACTTTACATTTTTAAGTCTTCTGGATAAAAAAACTGTTGCTATAGAACCTCAAAAAGCACAATGGGATATTAGTTTCACAAGTTTTACTAATACAACTTCGATGGGTGCAGGTTTAGTCCCTTATAATTTTGCAGATTTTGTTTTGAGCAATCTTAAAGGAGGCGCAAAAGCTTATCAGGTACTTACAACTGCTTTTACATACGATGCTTTTACGTTAGCAAATGTTGATAACACTAAATTCACAGAAGATCAAAGAAATATCGGTTCAAACTGGAGAAGTACTACTGCAGGAGGAACTGATGCAAACGGAAATCCAATTTCTGCGCTTGTAGTAAGAACAGATCGTTTCTTTGTGGTTAAAGATCCTGCAGGGAATACTTACAAAGTGAAATTTACAGGAGGTTTAAATGCTGCCGGTGAAAGAGGTTATCCTACATTTCAATATGCTATATTAAAATAATTCCAAGAGTGAAAATCTAATAGCGCTACTATCATTAATTTAAAATTATAATGTAGCGACTTAAAAATTTAGTTAATCATTAGCTTTGTTTTTTTTATTTTTTTGGAGAGAGGTCAGATTTATCTGACCTCTTTTTTTATTGTTAAAATGAATGATAGATAAATGTTTAATTCTATATTTGCAGGTATTTTTTATAAAGAATTAACAGAAATTGAAATAAATTATCTGTAAGTTTATTCTTCAAAATTTATAACTATTAAGTGAATACAAAATCATATTTTTTTCAGTCTTTTGCTATTGTAGCACTGGCATTCATAGCTTTTATAGGGTTTAAACAAGTATTACCGAATAAAATCTTTTCGGATAGTAAAATCGATTCTAAAAACGTACTTATAGATAGTCTGCTTTTAGAGTCGGTTGCAAATGATTCCTTATCGGAAGAAAGCGATAGTATTGCCGAAATTGAAAAACAGGAAGCACAGGAAAAAATCACTTTTGATGCTTCTCAGGGCATTGAATTTCCGTCTGAAACATTCGAGAATTATAAAGGATATCAATATTTGATTTCTTTTTATGAGAAATTATATCAGCTGGAAAAAAATCCGCAAGCCAAAGTAAGAATTGCGTATTATGGCGATTCTATGACCGATGGAGATTTAATTGTTCAGGATGTTCGAAATAATTATCAGGAACGTTTTGGCGGAAACGGAGTTGGCTTTGTTTCCATAACTTCAGAATCTGCAGCATCCAGAGGTTCGGTAAAATCAGTTTATTCTAAAAACTGGAAAACACAATCGTACCTGAATGTAAAAAGACCAATAAAACCTTTTGGTGTAAACGGACATGTTTTCTTCGCCAATGATAAAACAAATTCAACATGGGTTCAATATGAAGCCGGTCTTAATAAACATGTATCTGTATTAGATAATCCAACTTTATTTTACGGACAATCTCATAGAAAAGGAAACGTCAATTTTATTATCGGAAAAGATACTTTGCGAAAAAATCTTGTTCCGAATAATTTAGTTAATACCTTAAAAGTAACTTCGGGAAGTATAAAAGCGTTTAAAGCTAATTTTGTTCAGGCAGATTCTATTCCCATTTATGGTTTTAATTTCGATAACGGAAGTGGGGTTCACGTAGACAACTTCTCGCAGAGAGGAAACTCGGGATTGCCAATTTCTATGTTTAATGCCGATGTTATGCAGGCGTTTAATAACAGCCTTAAATATGATTTGGTTGTGTTGCATTATGGAACTAATGTATTAAATTACGGAACCAAAAATTATTCATGGTACGAAAAAGGAATGAAGAAAACCGTAAATAAAATCAAGGAATCTTTTCCTGGAGTTTCTATTTTAATTGTTTCAACTGCTGATAAATCGACCAAATATGATTTGGAAATGAAAACAGATTCTGCCGTTGTTCCTTTAATGAAAGCCCAAAAAAGATATGCTCTGGAAACAGAATCGGGATTTGTAAATTTATATACTTTAATGGGCGGAGACGGATCTATGGTAAAATGGGTTGATGAATCTCCGGCGAAAGCCAATAAAGATTATACCCATTTTAACCAGCGTGGTGCAAAAGCAATTGGTAATTTATTATATGATCAGTTAAATAAAGGATACGAACAATATAAGGCGCTACGCGAAAAACGTGATGTCTCAGCTAAACCCAAAACAGTCAGAAGAGCGAAAGCAGATTCTGTATTTGTTAAAAAAGATAGTGTAAATGAATAAACTTATTATCCTCTTTTGTTGTCTTTTTTTCTCGGTAAACAATCAGGCGCAAAAGTCAGTCTCACTTTTAATAACTAAAAATATGCTTAGTAAAATCGATAGCGCAACGATTGAATCTTACATGGGTAATCACATTTATAATGCAAAGGTATTAGAAAGTGTTTTTAAGAGATTAAAAGAAAACGAAGGCGATAATAAACAAAAAATAAATATTGTACATATTGGTGATTCTCACATTCAGGGAGATTTAATGACCAATAAAATTAGAAAAATTCTGCAGCAGCAATTTGGAAATGCAGGTCGTGGATTTGTTTTTCCGTATCAGTTGGCAAAAACAAATGGTTCTTACAACGAACGTTTTTACTCGAACAGAACCTGGGAAAGTTACCGAAATATTTTGCCGGTAAAAAACAGGCCTGTAGGTTTAAGCGGTATCGGACTTTGGAGAGATAATGCAGGTTTTGCGGTGCAGTTAAATATAAAAGATCCTGCCTATAAATTTAATTCGGTTCATATTATTACGCCACAAAATCAAAATATGTTTGATTTGGCCATATCATCCCGAACGAATATTACACAATCTACTGAGCGAAAAGTAATCACGCATAAAATTAAAAAAGGAGAAGCTATCTCGGTAATTGCAGATAAATACAATATTTCGGTAGTAGAAATCAGAAGAGCCAATAATCTGAAATCAAATAATATTCGTGCCGGAAGAGTTTTAAAAATTCCAACAAACGAAACAAAACCCAAAGAGATTAAAAGCTCAGAATTTGTGCCTGTAAATCTGGAAAATGATTCTTTTTCACATTATTATAAATCAGAAAAAGCATTAGATAAAATTTATTTAATTCCGAATAAAAGTGCCTCAGAATTTGAACTAAACGGACTGATTTTAGAGAAAGATGCCCCGGGAATCACCTATAGCGGAATTGGAGTAAACGGTGCTAAATTCTCTGATTACAACAAATATCCTTTGTTTTTTGAACAGTTAAAAGCCTTGCATCCTGATTTATTGATTTTTTCTCTCGGCACAAACGAAAGTTACGACAATATGGAAGCTTCGGCTTATATCAGACAATTGCGTGAATTTATAAGTAATCTGAAAGAACAAAAAATAGACGTTCCCATAATCGTCATGACACCGCCGCCATCGCTTCACCGAGGAAGAAAGCCAAATGTTTATGTGAGAGATTATGCAGAACGTATTAATAGTGTTGCAGAAAAAGATGATTTTGCAGTTTGGGATTTGTACGATGAATTTGGAGGTATGGCAGGAATTCGACAATTAAAAACTGAAGGATTAATAGGGCCGGATTACGTTCATTATTCTAAAAAAGGATATGAAAAACAGGCAAAACTGTTTACAGAGGCATTTTTAAACGCATACGATAATTTTAAATCAAAAAAATAAGTTGATAACAAGTAATAGCATAAATGATTGGTTTGTTGAGAATTTTGGAGAAATTACTTTAGAGCAAGTCAAAAGTTGGTTCATTTATAATCCCGACGAAAAATTATTATTCAATACAGGCTTGTTTCTTGGCTTGTTTCTGGTTTTTTATTTTGTGTATGCCTTTTTACGCAAAACATTTTATTTGAGATTGACTTATGTTATTCTCTTCTCGCTTTTCTTTTATTATAAGTCAAGCGGAATTTACTTTTTATTATTATTGCTTTCCTCTGTAGTCGATTATGGCTTGAGCCAAATTATTTACAGAGAAACAAAAGACAGTACAAAGAAAATCTACCTAATAATAAGCGTTATCCTGAACTTAGGTTTATTAGGCTATTTTAAGTATATGAATTTTATGATTGTGACATACAATGATATGTTCAACGGTCATTTTTCGCTGCATAATATTTTTCTTCCTGTCGGAATTTCGTTCTATACTTTTCAGTCGATGAGTTATATTATTGAGATTTATCGTGAAGAAATAAAGCCAACAAAAAACTATATCGAATATTTGTTTTTCGTTTCATTTTTTCCGCAATTAGTTGCCGGACCAATTGTTAGGGCGAAGGATTTTCTTCCGCAGATTTATCAAAAATTAAACCTGACCAGACAAGATGTAAACAATGCCTTGTTTTTGATTATTGGCGGATTAATAAAGAAAACCGTAATATCAAATTATATCTCGATAAACTTTGTTGACCGTGTTTTTGATACGCCGATGAATTATACGTCATTCGAAAATCTGACGGCCTCTTATGGATATGCGATTCAGATTTATTGCGATTTTTCAGGATATTCAGATATGGCAATCGGAATCGCTTTGTTGCTGGGATTTAAATTACCAGCTAACTTTAGAACACCTTATAAATCAGTTTCGATTACAGATTTCTGGAGAAGATGGCACATTTCGTTATCAACCTGGTTAAAAGACTTTTTATATATTTCTATCGGAGGAAACCGAGAAGGAACATTCGCCGGATATTTATTCCCAAGTTTGTTTTTCTTCGGATTATTACTTTGGGGAATTTCGAATGTAAACGAAAGCTTTATTCCACTGGCAATCGCAATTGGATCAATTGGTTTATTTTGTTTGACATTTTTACTTTCGAAGAAAAAAAATCAAACACTAGTAACCAATTTCAATTTATTCACCACAATGCTTTTGGGCGGATTATGGCACGGAGCCGGAGCGCAATTCATTATCTGGGGAGCCTTGCACGGATTAGCATTAGCGGTTCATAAAATATTCATGGAACTTTTTCCTTCCAAAAAAGAAGGCTCTAATTTCTTTTGGAGATTTTTCTCTATACTGATTACGTTTCACTTCGTAGTTTTCTGTTGGATCTTTTTCCGAGCCAGAGATTTCGAAACTGCATTGCAGGTCATCAATAATATCGGTCAGTTAACATTCGAACCGGAGCAATGGAAAGTTATTGTTTTAGGGTACAAAAACGTATTTTTATTAATGCTGTTTGGCTATGTTTGGCATTTCCTGCCGGAAGTTTTCACAAACGGTATGAAATCTGTTTTTGATAAAACACCAATATTAGTAAAAGCCATAATACTGGGATTTGTTTACTGGATAGTTTACGCTACAGCAGTTGCAGGCTCACAGCCGTTTATCTACTTTCAATTTTAGTTTTTTAAGGTTCAAAGGAATAAAGTTATAGAGGCGCAAAGGTTTACATCCTCCTATGTTTGCAAAGTAATTTATAAGTTTTTACTTTTTTTAAATTTGCATTGATAAAGTGAGAAAGAATGAGAGTGCATTCGCGTCTAAATAGTTCGTAGAAACATATTCTCGCAAAGAAATTACCTCATTCTTTTTTATCTTTTAGAGTCTGAACAGAATGTAAGGAATCAGGCAGGGCTTGATATCCAGAATATCCAATCAGGAGAAAAGACGAAGGAAAATTCATCACTTTATAAATTAAATTTAAAAAAGTAAAAGATGAGTAGAATTGTAAAACAAGTTGCCGGAATTGATGTAGCTCAGAAAGAACTGGTAGTCACTTTAGGTCGTATTTCGGATGATTTTTCGATAGAGTTATTTGCCTATAAAGTTTTTAAAAATAGCAATTCAGGTTTTATTTCATTGGTTGAATGGACAAACAAACTAACAGAGAATGAAACAGATGTTCGTTATGTGATGGAGGCCACCGGTGTATATCACCAAAAGTTTGCTTATTTTTTATCTGAAAACAAGTACGAAGTAAGTATTGTCCTGCCTAATAAGATCAGCAGCTACATGCGGACTTTGGAATTAAAAACCATTACAGATAAAAGCTGTTCTCAGGCTATTGCACAATTTGGTTTAGAGCGAAAACTAGATCTCTGGCACAAACCCAAAACTGTTTATAAAGAATTACAGCAGTTGACAAGGGAAAGGGATCAAATTGTTCAGGAACGAAGTATTATTAAAAATCAAATACATGCTGAGAGAACAGAGGCAGAACCAAATCAGAAAAGCATGGAACGAATGCAGGCCAGAATAAGATTTTTGAACTCACAGGAGAAGGAGATCAAAGAGGATATTAATTGCATTGTAAAAGAAAATCCAGATTTAAAACAAATTATAGACAGAATAATAACAATACCAGGAGTTGGGGAACTGACAGCAGTGATTGTTTTGGCAGAAACCAATGGTTTTGAGCTGATCAGAAACAAATCGCAATTATCGAGTTACGCAGGACTGGATGTAAAGGAGAAGCAATCCGGAACATCAGTAAAAGGCAAGCCGAGGATATCTAAAAAAGGAAATAGGAACTTACGAAAATCAATGCATCTACCAGCACTGACAGCAGTAAAATGGGATGATAACTTCAAAGGGATATATGCAAGATTAGTATCTAAACATGGAATTAAAATGAAAGCTTTGGTAGCTATTCAAAGGAAAATACTGGAATTAATATATATCTTATTCAAAAATGAAACAATTTATGACAAAGACTAAATAATAAAAATAGCGTGAAAACACATAAGGTTTAACACGCTATAGAGACTAGCTCAATGACTGTCTTGAAAAACAAAATTAATAAAAATTAAGATTTAAATTGGAAATCAACACAGAATCTTTGCGCTTTTTAATTTATAGTCACGGATTAAAGGATTAAAAAGATTTTTTAAAATCTGCTTAAATCTTTTAAATCTGCGTGAAACAGAAAAAACTTTGCGACTTCGCGACTTTGCGAGCAAAAAAACATTGCGAACCTTGCGTATCCCGATAGCTATCGGGATTGCGCACATTGCGGTTAAATGCCCTCAAATAAAAATTGCCTGAAATATCTAATTAGATTATCTTTGCACTTCAAATAAAGAAAATAGTATGTTTGATAATTTAAGTGATAAGTTAGATAAAGCCTTCCATATATTAAAAGGACACGGTAAAATTACAGAAGTAAACGTTGCCGATACCTTAAAAGAAGTTCGTCGTGCCTTATTAGACGCCGATGTTAACTTTAAAATTGCCAAAGATTTTACAACCAAAGTAAAAGAAAAAGCAATTGGTCAGGACGTATTAACAACACTTCAGCCAGGACAATTATTGGTGAAGTTGGTAAAAGACGAGTTGACAGAATTAATGGGTGGTGACGTTGCAGGAATTAACCTTTCAGGAACGCCAAGTATTATTTTAATGTCAGGATTACAAGGTTCTGGTAAAACAACTTTCTCAGGAAAACTTGCGAATTTTTTAAAAACAAAGAAAAACAAAAAACCACTTCTTGTAGCGTGTGATATCTACCGTCCTGCGGCGATTAACCAGTTGCATGTTGTGGGAGACCAAATAGGTGTTGAGGTTTACTCAGAGCCGGAAAATAAAAATCCTGTAGAAATTGCCCAAAACGCAATCAAACACGCCAAAGCAAACGGTTTTAACGTTGTTATTGTCGATACAGCCGGTCGTTTAGCAGTAGATCAGGAAATGATGGATGAAATTGCACGTGTTCACAAAGCAATTCAGCCACAGGAAACATTGTTTGTTGTTGATGCAATGACAGGACAAGATGCTGTAAACACGGCAAAAGCCTTCAACGATATCCTGAATTTTGATGGAGTTATTTTAACGAAATTAGATGGTGATACACGTGGTGGAGCTGCAATTTCGATTAAATCGGTTGTAAACAAACCAATCAAATTTGTGGGTACAGGCGAGAAGATGGAAGCAATTGATGTTTTCTATCCGGATCGTATGGCTGAGCGTATCCTTGGTATGGGAGATGTTGTGTCTCTTGTAGAAAGAGCGCAAGAGCAATTTGATGAAGAAGAAGCCAGAAAACTTCAAAAGAAAATCGCTAAAAACGAATTCGGTTTTGATGATTTCCTTACACAGATTCAGCAAGTAAAGAAAATGGGTAATATGAAAGACCTGGTAGGAATGATACCAGGAGCTTCAAAAGCCATGAAAGATGTAGAAATCGAAGACGATGCTTTCAAACATATTGAGGCCATCATTCATTCGATGACGCCAATCGAAAGGAGTAAACCTGCCATCATCGACGTAAAAAGGAAAGCCAGAATTGCTAAAGGTTCAGGAACCAAAGTTGAGCAAGTAAATCAGTTAATGAAGCAATTCGACCAAATGAGCAAAATGATGAAAATGATGCAGGGTCCGGGCGGAAAAAACCTGATGAAAATGATGGGAGGCATGAAAGGAATGCCAGGCGGAATGCCGAGATAAAGAAAAATTTGTTTAAGGTTTAAAGTTTCAAGTTGCTTGGAATTTTAGACCTTAAATTTTATAATTAAATTGATAATAGAGAAGCAGTTAACTTCTCACTTTTAACTCAAAACATTTAACTTAAAAGAAATGCAACTACTAGACGGTAAAAAAACATCCGAAGACATTAAAAACGAAATCGCAGCCGAAGTTCAATCCATAAAAGCAGCCGGAGGCAAAGTGCCTCATTTAGCAGCCGTAATTGTGGGAAGCAACGGAGCAAGTTTAACTTACGTAGGAAGTAAAGTAAAATCTTGTCAGCAAATTGGCTTTGATTCCACTTTAGTAGCTTTACCAGAAGATATCAGCGAAGCAGATTTATTAGCTAAAATTAAAGAACTAAACGAAGATGACGATCTTGATGGTTTCATTGTTCAGTTGCCATTGCCGAAACATATCGACGAGCAAAAAATTCTTTTAGCAATCGATCCAGATAAAGATGTTGATGGTTTTCATCCAACAAACTTTGGAAGAATGGCTTTGGAAATGGAAAGTTTCATTCCTGCAACACCATTCGGAATCATGCAATTATTAGAACGTTATAAAGTAGAAACTGCAGGAAAACACACTGTAGTTATTGGCAGAAGCCACATTGTAGGCCGACCAATGAGTATTTTGATGAGCCGTAAAGGAAATCCGGGAGACTCGACAGTTACGCTAACACACAGCCGTACTAAAAACTTAGCAGAATTCACTAAAAATGCCGATATTATTATCACAGCTTTAGGCGTTCCTGAATTTTTAAAAGGCGATATGGTTAAAGACGGAGTTGTAATTGTAGATGTTGGAATTACTCGTGTAGATGACGCATCAAACTCAAAAGGTTATGTAATAAAAGGCGATGTTGATTTTGACGAAGTAAGTAAAAAAGCATCTTATATTACGCCGGTTCCTGGTGGAGTAGGGCCAATGACAATTGCGATGTTATTACAAAACACGCTTTTAGCAAGAAAAATGAGAAGCACAAAAAAATAATTTTCTTTTAAAAATATTTACAAGCCTGTTCTATTGAACAGGCTTTTTTGTATTTACGCAGCTAAAATTTTTCTACCACATAGAAACATAGAATTTAAGTTCTAAAAAGAATACAAAATAGAAACAAGTTTCTCTAACATAGTTGACTCTGGCAATGTTTGTTTAGAAAAAAGTGAAACGCCTTTTTACAGTTTAGTATCTATGTCTCTATGTGTTTAAAAAACCTACTCAAAGTACCTTTTAATATTTAATTAATACTTTAAAGTTTCGGTTCTTAAAAATAAAGGATACTTTTGCCACACTTAAAAAACACTTCTCCAAATGGACGATTATTATTCGTTAGTATTAAATTAAAGTAGCTTTTGAAAATTTCAAAATGCTGCAATAAAACCCTGTATTTTGAAATGAAAGCCTTTTACACAAACAACAACGGATTAATCGAAATCTCAAAATGGACACCAAATTGCTGGATTAATATTGAATCTCCAACAGCGGCAGAAAAAGAATATTTATTAGAAGAACTTCAAATTCCCGAAGCATTTTACAACGACATTGAAGATATCGACGAAAGACCTCGTATCGAAATCGAAGACGGCTGGACACTTATCATCATGCGCGTTCCCATAAAAAGTGACGATGTTAAACTTCCTTTCCAAACCATTCCGCTTGGTGTAATTTTTAAAAACGATATCTGCGTTACGATTACTTTTTATAAAACAGAAATCATAAAAGATTTTGTATCGTATTCACAGCGTAAAAATATTGAAATCAAAGACAATCCCGATTTGGTTTTACGTTTACTGCTCTCGTCAAGTGTTTGGTATTTGAAATACCTGAAACAAGTCAATCAAAAAATAAAATTAGCCGAAGATAATTTAGAGAAATCCATCAAAAATGAAGAATTGCAGGCATTGCTTCAAATCGAAAAATGTCTTGTTTTCTTTATTACTTCTTTAAAAGCAAATGATGTTTTGTTTCAACGCATTAAAAACCTCAAAGCCCATAAAGCCGACTACGATTTAGATTTGCTCGAAGATGTAGAAATCGAATTAAGTCAGGCGCAGGATACGGCCAATATTTACAGTAATATCCTCACCGGAATGATGGATGCGTACGCCTCGGTAATTTCGAATAATATGAACAATATTATGAAACAAATGACATCTATTTCTATCATTTTAATGATTCCAACCCTAATCGCCAGTTTGTACGGAATGAATGTGCCAAACGGATTAGAAGAAAGCAAATACGGTATTTGGATACTTCTTTTCGTTTCCGTTATTCTGTCTACTTTTGGCGTATTTCTATTCAAACGCCGAAGATGGTTTTGATAACATAAAAATTTCTCATATTAAAAGCCTATTCGTTTGAGTAGGCTTTTTCGTTTTTATAATTTGGGCGTGACCAAATTCACAAAAGGCGCTATTTAACATACCGCTTATGTGCGCCTTTCGCAAATTCGGTCGGGCTATCCGCTCCGCTGTGGCGGATTACTCCTATCCCTCACGCATCCCGGATAGAATACCTTTCATTTCCTTCAGGTTTTTCAAAACCTTGTTCGTATAAAACATAAAATTTCTATTTTTTTTCAAAAATCTGTTTGCCAATTCAAAATAAATAATAACTTTGTATCTCAAAGTACTTTAATTATGAATCAGAAGCATCAAGAAGACTTATCACATATTCGTTCCATGATGGAGCGTTCTTCCAGATTTATATCATTAAGCGGACTCTCAGGAGTTTTTGCCGGACTTTCTGCTTTAATTGGCGGATTGTATGTTTATCAGTTATTCAAAATCAACGGAATAAATTATCTTGATGGAGAACATATTTTATTGGATGGCAATTTAGTTTCTGAATTAATTACAAGCGGATTAATCATTCTGATCTTTGCTTTCGTTTTCGGAATCTTTTTCACCATCAGAAAAAGTAAAAAGTACAATTTACCAATCTGGACAACGGCTACAAAAAAAATGCTTTTCAATTTAGCAATTCCTTTAGCAGTTGGCGGTATATTTTGCCTTGCATTAATATATCATAAGATTTTTATTTTAGTAGCGCCAACAACTTTAATTTTTTACGGATTAGCGCTTATAAATGCAGAAAAATATACTTTTTCAGATGTTAAATATTTAGGCTTTAGCCAGCTTATTTTAGGATGTATTTCTTTGTTTTTCATTGGATATGGATTGATTTTTTGGATCATAGGATTTGGAATTTTGCATATCTTGTACGGACTAATCATGTTCAAAAAATACAAATAAACCAATGGGAATCATTGATAAATTAAATAAGGATTTCGAAAGTCGCGTCAGATTAGGCATTATGTCTATCCTGATGGTGAATGAGTGGATTGATTTCACAGAAATGAAAACCCTTTTGGATATCACCGATGGTAATTTAGCAAGTCATTCAACAGCCTTAGAAAAAGCAGAATATATCGAAATTAAGAAAGAATTTGTGGGTAAAAAGCCCAGAACATCCTATAAAGTTACAGATAGAGGACGTGCAGCTTTTAAAGAACACCTAAATAGCCTTGAAAAATTAATGAAATCTAAATAATCAAAAATTTTTACCTAAACACTTTGAAATACAAAGTACTTTTAAATATTCAGTTATGAAAAAACATCATTTTATTCTCGTTTGCAGTTTAATATTTACACTGCTTTTTTACAAAGAGTCAATAGGAGCAAACCTCGCTATTTTCGGATTGGTTTTAACCGGCTTGATTTGTTATTTCTTTCAGGATCGATTTGTAGATCGGTCACATTTGGTTTTAGTGATTACAGCAATCCTGTCATGTTTTGCTTTTGCCTGGTATGGCGATTTTGCTTCATTTCTCGCCATGTTCTTGTCAATAGTTTTTTTACAGTTCAGGACAAATGAAGTTAAACTTAAAATACTCCAGGCATTCCCACTTATATTCTTAAACGGAATTACGACGTTAGGACGTGTTTTTATGTTTAGCCAATGGCTTCCGGAAAAGAAAATACATAACAATTTTGCCAAAAAGTTAATCGCCTATTTTATTATTCCGGTTGTTTTTGTGGCACTTTTTTTCATCGTATATTCTTTTGGAAGTGATCATTTTTCTTCACTTTTTACAGATTATACCTTGGATATTGATCTTTGGCAATTGGTTGTTATTACTGTTTTAGGATTCTATATTTCATTTACTTTTTGGAATTATTGGGTACCGGAAGTTTGTTACGATCTCAATCCAAAATTAAACAACGAATTTACTACCGATGAGAAAGCTGTCAACGAAAACACATTCTCATTTCTAGACTTAAATTTCGAGAGAAAAAGTGGCGAAATCACTTTGTTACTTTTAAACATAATGCTCTTGATTTTTATTGTAACCTATAATTATGAACAATTTTTTGAAGTAATCGAAGCTTCAAAATTAAGCGCAGATACACACGAAAGAGTAAATGCAATCATTTTTTCTATAGTTATGGCGGTTGGAGTAATTCTGTTTTATTTTAAAGGCGGATTCAATTTTGATGAAAAAGCAGCAAATCTAAAACGTCTTTCAAAAATCTGGATAGTTTTAAACGGGGTTTTGATTTTGAGCACGGCAGTAAAAAATTCAGAATACGTTTCTTTTTTCGGATTAACATACAAAAGATTGGGCGTTTATGCATTTTTAATTCTGGCGATTATTGGTTTAATTTATGCTTTTTTAAAAATCGCAAAACAAAAAACAAACGCCTATCTTTTCAATCAAATGGTTTGGTATTTTTATGGAACGGTACTTTTATGCAGCTTTTTTAATTGGGGAGGCCTGATTACAAATTATAACATCGCTGTAAACAAGGGAGTCGAACCAAAATTTTTAAGCGAATTAAATTTTAATGACGAAACCCGCAGAGAATATTTTGTACTTCATAATCTGAATGGGCAAAAACAGGAAATACAAAGAGAAAATGAAATTAAAACGTATCAAAACGAAAGTGTTTTATCGAAGATATTGTATTACGAATTTTTAAACGAGAAAAAATAATTTACCAAATCCCATTCAATTTTGAGTGGGATTTTTTTTGCAGTTATAATTGTAAGTCAAGTTTTATAAAGGTTCACGGCCAATAATTGTTAATTAATACAGTTATTACAAAGGCTTAAAACTTATTAAGAAAATGTTTACTATATTTGGTTTTTGAAAAAATCAAAGATTTGTCTTTTTTTAATTTTATAGAACAAGATAATTCTTAAAAATATAAATAATCTATAAATCTAACCCTAAAAACAAAACCCATGACAAAAACTACTCTTACTGGATTTGATGGTGATATTTATCCACCAGGAAAATCTATGACACCAGAACACAAAAAGAAACTAACAAAAGATCCTATAAGTTTACCGGAAAATACTTCAAAAATTCCTTTTGCTCCAATTGTTCAAGCTACATTAATGGACGATGGAACGTTTCAGGTTAGGGCAGTTTTTTTGGTTGCTTGTAAGTCGAAAGGAAAAAAAGAAGAAGAAGACGATAAAAAAGCCGAATTTGATTTTAATATTTATCAAAACTGGTATGTAGATCTTGAAGGAAAACGCCAGTTGCAATTTTTTATAGCTTATAATATAGATGATAACATAAACAAAAAATTTGATGTTTATGAAACAAGTTTTAAGGCTGAACCATACCCTTATGGAGAAGATACATTTGCTGATATAAAAACAATTCAAACTTTTCTATGGGATATAGATCCTGAAACTTCAAGAGGGACAGAAACTACTGTTCAAATAGGAGGATAATATTTAAGCAATATTAAAGAAAGACTATTAAACTGTATGTATAACAATTTTTATACATACAGTTTTTAAGTTGCTAATAGTTATTAAATAGTAAAACAAATGATTAAGATTAAAATATTTAATACTTTAATGTTATTTCTTTCCTGTTTTCTTTTATTCTCTCAGGAACAATCTCATATCGATCAATTATTAGAAATTAAAATAAAAAAAAAGGCAATTCAATATAAAGAAGATATTAATTTTAATAAAACTGTAGCGTTTTTTATAGAAAAAAAATGGGATTCAACACTTGTTTACTCTATGAAGTCGTTAAGTGTTGCTAAAAACGCTGAAATTATAGATTATTGCAGATATTGTAGAGGGTTCAGTTTTAGAAATAAAAAACTTTATAAGGAAGCTAAAAAAGAATTTAATAACATTTCTTCTTCTTTTTTATTTTATCATAAAGTTAAAGTTAATTTAGGTGAAATTGCATTAGAACAGAAGGAATTTGAAACAGCTTTGAATTATTTTAAACAAATAGAAAAACGGCCAAATAAAAAAGGATATGAACTTAAGAACAGTATTATATTACACAATATAGGATTATGCTATTTGCATCTTAATAAATTCATTGAGGCAGAAAATTATCTATTTAGAAGTTCGAAAATACAGGAAATTCAAAAAGATACATTATTGCTAATTAGCTCTTACATGGATATTGCTAATCTATATTATATACAATATAAAGATAGCCAGGCAATCCCTTATTTTAAAAAAGCATACCATTTGTCTAAAAAGGCAAAATCGTTCAATTTAAAAAGTGCTGCAGCGAAGAATATGGCTGTGGTTGAAGAAAACAGGAAAAATTTTCCCCTAGCTTTAACTTACCGAAAAGAATACGAAACGTGGAAAGATTCTGTAAACGATCAAAACAAAGTTTGGGAAATTGCAGAAGTTGAAAAGAAATTCGCCGTAAAACAAAAACAAAAAGAAGTTGATGTTCTTGCAGCAGAAAATAAAGTAAAAATTGCCGAAAGAAATGGTTTTATCATTTCTTCGGTTTTGCTTTTAATTTTGTTTGGAACAGGAGTTTATTTTTACCAACAGAAAATTAAAAACAATAAAATTATTCTCGCTCAGAAAAATGAGTTAGATGAATTGAATGCCACAAAAGATAAACTATTTTCTATTGTAAGTCACGATTTGCGATCATCAGTAAATGCCCTTAAAACAAGTAACGGCAAGTTGATGGAGAATTTGCATAATAAAAATTTCACAGAACTTGATGTTTTGCTGCACAACAATAGTACAATTGCAAATGGTGCATATAATTTGCTGGACAACCTGCTTAATTGGGCTTTATTACAAACAAAACAAGCTTATTTTTATCAGGAATCATTGCATTTGGCAACCATTGTACAACATGTAGAATACAATTATAAACCATTGATGGTTAACGAAAATATCAATTTTAAAAGCGATGTTTCAAAAGCAGAGTATGTTTTTGCAGATATGGATTCTCTCAAAATTATTATTCGGAATGTGTTAGATAATGCAATTAAATTCTCAAAAGAAAACGGGGCAATTTCAATTTACACAAGACCGTCATCAGAAGATTTTTGTTATTTGGTTGTCGAAGATACCGGATTAGGAATGAACGAAACAACGCGACAAGAATTATTAAAAGAAACAGTTTTGCTTTCAAAAAAGAAAAATGACGACATAATAGGAACCGGATTAGGAATGCAGTTGTGCAAAAGCGTGATTCGTAAAAATGGCGGAAAACTCGAAATTGAAAGCGAAGAAAATGTTGGAACAAAAATTATAATAATATTGCCAAAGTTTAAAAATCATGGATAATATTAATGTGCTTATCATCGAGGACACAGTCGCAGAAAGTGATGCGCTGGTAAAAGTACTTACCGAGAACAATTATAATATTGTTGGAGTCGCACAAACATATCAGGAAGCGCTCACAATGTTTTATCAAAACACAATTGACATCGTAGTAATAGATGTTTTTTTAGATGGAAAACCAGATGGAATCACTTTTGCAGAAACCATAAATATTGTTCCAAATGGTGTAAAACCTTTCGTTTTTCTGACCAGCTCAAAAGATCGTCAGATATTTGAAAGGGCCAAATTGACAAAACCGTTTAGTTTTTTAATGAAGCCTTTTAATGAGCTTGAAATTTTGTATGCGCTGGAAATGGCTGTCGAAAAATTCTACGAACAAACCAACGTTTTTCATAGTGAAGATCAGAATACCGTAATAAGCAATGATACTCTTTTTATCAAAAAAAATAAATCTTTAAAGAAAGTCAAAATTGAAGATATTGTTTACATTGAAGTTGAAGATCGTTATTGCAATATCATAACTGATGTCGAGAAATTTGTAATTCTAATTTCATTGACCAAAATTATTCAGCTTTTAGATGCTGGCAAATTCTGTCAGACACATCGAAATTATATTGTGAACTTAAGCAAAATACAAGAAATAATTGTCAATGACAATCTTGTTATTTTAAAGGGAAATCATAGAGTAACACTAAGTGATAAGTACAAAGACTTTGTAAAAAACTTTCGAATTTTAAGATAATTTTTCCCTCTTTAGAAGTAACTAAAACTAAAATCCTTCAGTAAAATGAAGGATTTTAGTTTTTATAGAAATCAATAATCACCTTTTTTCTTAAATCGGGGATCATGTTTTGAAATAAATTCTGTTCTTCGTTTTGGGGCTTCTGTTTTTGGCAAACTAGCTTCTTCGGTTTTGCTCGAAGGTTCAATCAGCTGATTTAATTCCTTAATTTCAGCATCTGTCAAATCACGATAACGCCCAACCGGAATATCCAGTGAAATATTGATAATTCTGATACGCTTTAAAGCTGTTACATCATATCCCAAATATTCAGTCATTCTACGAATCTGGCGGTTTAACCCCTGAGTCAGAATGATTTTGAAAGTATATTTGCTAATTTGTTCCACCTTACATTTTCGGGTAACCGTATCCAAAATCGGAACACCATTTCCCATACGCTCAATAAAACGATCAGTAATTGGCCTGTTTACCGTAACTGTGTATTCTTTTTCGTGATTGTTTCTGGCGCGTAAAATTTTGTTTACAATGTCGCCATCATTTGTCATAAAAATTAATCCTTCACTGGCTTTGTCCAATCTTCCAATCGGGAAAATTCGTTTAGGGTAATTAATATAATCAACAATATTGTTTCGAACTTCAAGATTGGTTGTGCATTCAATACCAACCGGTTTATTAAATGCCAGATAAACCAGTTTTTCATGTTTCTCCACAATCAATTTCCCATCAATACGTACTTCATCATCTGGAGAAACTTTAGTCCCCATTTCAGGCACAACGCCATTTATTGTTACGCGTCCTTCTTCAATTAATTTATCGGCCTCACGACGAGAACAATAGCCGGTTTCTCCAATAAATTTATTCAGACGTTTTAAATTCTCTTCCATCTTGCAAAAGTAGTCAAAATTTAGACTTCTTAGATTGTTAGATCTTTAGACTTCTTAGATTTTTTAAAAACTTAAAAAAATATTTCTAAGTTTTATTTCAAAATCTCAAAGAAAAAACTTTGTCCCCTTGAGCCTCTGCAGCTTTGAACCTTTCTCAAGAATGAAACTCAGAACTATCCTGAGGCGTTTCCTTCCTCTCAAACATTCCGTAATCCCTGATAACATGCGCAATTCTTAAATGATAATCTTTAAAAATTTCATTTCGTCCTTTTGCCTGGGCATAACGATGCATTTCGAGATTTCGCCATTGTTGAATGCTTTCTTCATCTCTCCAGAAAGACAAAGACAAAACTTTTTCAGGATTTGTAAAACTCTGAAAACGTTCTATCGAAATAAATCCGTCAATAGGATCTAATTCCGGTCGCAAATTGGCGGCGATTTCTAAATATTCTTCTTTTTTTCCTTCATTAGGAACTACTTCAAAAATTACGGTTATCATATTTTGCGTATTAATTGTGAATTGAAATCCAGATCTTTTTTGGCAATCTGGCATTGATTAAAGGTTCGTATTCGATGTCATTTTCTATTAAAGTAATCGTTTTGTACTGATTTGCTAAATAGAATAAAGCTTCTGTCGCTAAATTGATTGAAAAATATTTCGCCAGACACATATGTCCTCCAATTCCAAAAGTCAGGTTTTCAGCATTATTAATTCTCTCCATATCAAAATTAATTGCGTTTTCAAACTTATTAGCATCGCGATTTGCCGAGGCCAGAACAACTAATATCGAATCATCTTTTTTAATTAGGCTTTCGCCGATATAAAAATCTTGTGCAGCAATTCTCCGTGTATTATGAATTGGAGGATCAAAACGTAATGTTTCCAAAACCAATTTTTCAATTTGTATTTTATCTGAAAGACTTTTGTTTTGAATAATCTGCAGCAAAGAATTACTCAAAATTCCGCGACAAGCGTCAAAACTCTGAATACATAAACCAATAAAATTACTGACAGTCATCGAAATAATTTTTTCTGTGGAAAGATTATATTGATCTGAAATTTTAATTAATAACGATTTGTAAAATGGTAATGCAGAAAGATGTTTTTCTACAGTTGAAAACATTTTTTGAGAAGTTTCATTAATTGACTGAACTTGTTCTTTAGTCTTTTTTGGAAGCATTATTTTGCTAAAAGGTTCTATTGCCGTTGAAATGAAATCGCAATCTTTTTCTTCAAAACCAAAACTTTTTAAGAGAACCAGAATCGGCAATTTTTTGCAGATAGAATTTACCCATTCGATTTTATTTTCAACTACATTATTTTGAAACAATTCCTGAATAATCTGGTTTTGATTAACAGATTTTAAGTTTGAAAATAGAAGAATTGCGATCTCTTTTGAAATTTCATGTTGAATACCATTCGATAACCGCGTTAAGGAAGTAAGGATTTCTAAAGCAAATTCATTCAGTTTTTGTTCATTATTTGGGTTTATAATCGGAATTTCTGCCTGAGAATTTTTCAGGATTTGAACACAAAATTCATAAGAATAAATAGCCCAGATTTTATTGGTTTCATCCCAATAAACCGGATTTTTATCCAAAGCCAATTTATAAACCGAATAAGGATCAACCTCTGATTGAAGAAATAAAGTAGAAGACATATAGATTTGTTTTTGCCAAAGTTATTTAACTTTACAACGGGATACTTCATTCTGTATTGAACTATGGAAAATCAATTTATTAAAACAGCAACATTAATTGGCGATGCAACGCGCGCCGCAATTTTGTGGAATTTGCTTGACGGAAGAGCTTTTACCGCAACAGAACTTTCAATCGCAGCCGGAACATCAGCACAAAACATTAGCATGCATCTGGCGAAACTTCTGGAAGCCAATTTAATTTGTGTAGAAAAACAAGGGCGTCATAAATACTACAGATTTTCCAATAAAGAAGTTGCTTACGCTGTAGAAGCAATGGCAAATCTGATTCCGAAGCCTGAAATTCAATCAAAAAAAGAAACCGAAAATTATCCTCCTATAAAATATTGCCGAACTTGTTATGATCATCTCGCCGGAAAAATTGGCGTTGCCGTAACAGATAGTTTATTAGAACAAAATATTATTTTCAACAATAATGAGATTTTTGAAATTAGTCCTGAAGGCAAAAAATGGTTTTCTGATTTCGGAATTAATGTAGAAGAAGCCCAAAAGCAAAAACGAATATTTTTAAAACCCTGCCTTGATTGGAGCGAACGACGAAATCACCTTGCAGGTTCTGTTGGTGCATTGCTTTTAGATAAAATGATCAATGAATACTGGATTAGAAAAACCAAAAATTCAAGAGCCATAATTGTTACAGGAAAAGGGGAGAAAGAGTTGTTGAAGTATTTTAAGATTGTTATTTAGATAACTTAGATTGTTATACTTGCTTAGACTTTTTAGATTTTCTTGTCATTCTTCGACTCAGGTTAAAATGACAGCTTTAAAAAAACTTAGTTCCTTAGCGACTTAGAACCTCAGAATCTTCGCCAAATAAAAAAGAAATCACTTTATCATACAATTCATCATCATGCATTCCGTGGCCTAAACCTTTGGTTTCAATAAACTGACTGTTTTTCCAATTGCTGGCGATTTTTTTTCCTTCTTCAAAAGAAACCACATCATCAGAAGTGTCGTGTACTATTAATCCTGAAACATTAAATTGAGATGCAAATTTTTGACCGGAAAAATCTGCAATTTTAAAATTGAAACGCTTTGAAAACTTGCTTTCTAAAAGCGAAAACATTCTGGTATTTAAGCTTAACATTGAAATATAATTATCGATCAAAGTTTTTAAATCTGATGGAGCTCCCAAAATCACCATTTTATTGATACTGGTATCCGGAAATAAATACTGATGATAAACGCAGGCCGCGCCACCAATCGAGTGGCCAATAATAATGGTTGGCTGATATTTTTCTACTGCTTTGTTGATGAATTCAGCGTAAAGCGGAATATTAAATTCTTTTCCGCTGCTTTGCCCATGCGCGGGAGCATCAATGGCAATAACGGTACTTCCTGATTTTTGAAGATGAGGCAATGTTTTTTGCCAGCGTGAAGCGTTACTTTCCCAACCGTGAACTAAGAGAATTTTAGTTTCATTTCCTTTCCAGATATAGGTTTGAAAATGATGCTCGTTATGGTGAAAAGTTTCAGTTTCGGTATTCCTTAAAATTTTAGGTAAACTGTCTTTTTGTAATCTTCCAATTCTTGGCTGGCTAAAAAGTGCATAAGAAATTGCAACAGCTTTTTGGGGGCGAACGTAACTTAAGAAGTTAATATATTGTCCGACCGATTTTAATGTAATGAAACGAATTCCTTTTTTAATTCCCACAACAAATGATTTAATGATAAATATAATTTTTCGAAACAGGATCTAAAAAGTATCGCCACGAATTACACAAATTTAGCACGAATTTTTATTCTTAGTATTTAAAAATTAGTGAAATTAGTGTAATTCGTGGCGAAAAATAATAAGCAAAAAAAATCCCGATTAAATCGGGATTTTATATTTAGAATTTAGAGAACAATTGCTCCATTTTTTCTTTTTCTTCTTCAGCTAATGCACTGTCAACCAAAATTCTTCCAGAGTGCTCATCAGTAATGATTTTCTTTCTTGAAGCGATTTCTACCTGAGTTTGTGGTGGAATAGTAAAGAATGATCCAGCAGAAGCTCCTCTTTCGATAGAAACTACAGCTAAACCATTACGAACACTGCTTCTGATTCTGTTGTAAGCAGCTAATAATCTTTCTTCGATTTGACCAGAAAATTCAGCCGATTTCTCAGATAAGAAGATTTCTTCTTTTTGAGTTTCAGACATAATCGCGTCCAATTCAGATTTTTTATGTTTTAAATGAGAACTTTTTGCGTCAAGTTTTTCTTTTAAATTAGAAATAACTTCTTTTTTATGTTCGATAGAAGCTTTCATTTCTTTGATTTGCTTTTCAGCCAATTGAATTTCTAATTCCTGAAACTCAACCTCTTTAGTCAAAGAATTAAATTCTCTGTTATTACGAACTGATTCTTGTTGTTTTGTGTATTTTTTGATAACCTCTTTGTGCTCATCAATCGCATTTTTCTTCGATTTGATAAGATCTTCAATCACTTCAAGTTCACTTTTCAGTTTCTCTGAACGAGTGCTCAAACCTGCAACTTCATCTTCTAAATCTTCCACCTCTAAAGGAAGCTCTCCTCTTACGTTTCTGATTTCGTCAATTCTAGAGTCAATAAGCTGTAAATCGTATATTGCTCTTAACTTGTCCTCAACACTTAATTCTTTCGTATTCGCCATATTCTATAAGTACTTAACTGGATTTGTATTTTCTTCTGATAAAATGATTGCAAAATTAAGGATTTTTTTTCGAAGATAATCAACAATATAGTTTTTTGTATAGCGTTCACTCTCAAAATGACCAATATCTGCCAAAAGTAACTTGTTTTCGGCTTCATAAAATTGATGATATTTTAAATCGGCAGTTAAAAAAGCATCTGCTCCGGCCATAATTGCATTCTTGATTGCGAAACTTCCTGAGCCTCCCAAAACAGCAACTTTCTTTATTTTTTTTCCTGTAAAGGAAGAATGACAAATTCCGTCGGCAATCATTTTATCTTTTACATAATGCAGAAAATCTTTTTCATCCATTTCAGTTTCAAATTCACCAACCATTCCCAAACCAATATTTTGATGCGAATTTTGAAGATCATAAACTTCATAAGCCACTTCTTCATAGATATGATTTTCAAAAAGTGCTTTTAAAATCCTGGATTGCAGATGTTTTTCAAAAATAACTTCAATTTTTATTTCAGTTCCTGTATGCAGTTTTCCTTTTTCTCCAATTACAGGATTGCTGTCTTCATTTCCTTTAAAAGTAAAAAAACCTTCGGTATTAAAGCTGCAGTTGTCATAATTGCCAATCGTTCCTGCACCGGCTTCAAACATTGCATTTCGAACTTTTTCAGCATTGTCAGGAGTTGTATAAGTCACTAGTTTTTGGAGGAAATTCTGCTTCGGAATCAGAACTTTAGTATTTATCAAGCCTAAAGCATCACAGAAAATTTTATTTACTCCGGCAGAATGATTGTCCAATGCAGTATGAACAGCATAAATGGCAATGTCATTTTTTATAGCTTTTAAAATCGCACGCTCCACATAATTTTTGCCGGTTATTTTTTTGATTCCAGAGAATAAAATTGGATGGAAACAAACGACCAGATTACAGTTTTTAGAAACTGCTTCTTCAATTACATTTTCTAAAGCATCATGACAAACTAAAACTCCTGTGCTTTCGGTTTCTGAATTCCCAACTAAAAGTCCGACATTGTCAAAATCTTCGGCGTAAGCCAAAGGTGCCATTTCTTCCAGAACTGAGATTATATTTTTGATTTTCATTTTTAAAGTTTTGTTTCAGGTTTCAAAGTTTCAGGTTTTTCTAGTGACTTTGTTTTTTTTAACAAATTAACGAATAAACGTATTAACCTTAAAATATTTCAGTGATATTGTGCTATGTAATAGTTATTACTTGGTAATATATTATATTACTAATAGCACGAATTTTGTATATTTGTGTTTAAATCAAGAACTATGAAAACGCTAACCGTAAAAATAAACGAACGTACTAAAATAGGGAAGGCTTTTATCGCCATGTTTGATAGTTTTAAAGGTTTTGAAGAAATTGAAATTATTGAAACAGATTCAAAAAAACTTAAAAAGGAAGAAAGTATATATAGTCCTGAATTTATTGAGAAAGTTAGAAAAGCAGAAGAGAATATTAAGAATGGCGAAACTACAACGCTGGATCCAAATGATATATGGGGAAGTTTAGGGTTGAAGTAACTAAAATCGCAAATCAAGATATTGAAAAACATAAAAAATCAGGAAATAAAATTTCAATTAAAAATATTGCTAAAATTTTAATTGAGCTGTCAGAAAATCCAGATCAGGGTTTTGGAAATCCTGAACAATTAAAACATCAATATTCAGGTCTTTGGTCAAGACGAATTAATCAAAAAGATCGATTAATTTACAGAATAGAAGACGATATAGTAACCGTGTTCGTGATTTCTGCAATTGGACATTACTCCGATAAATAACTTTATGAAATTACTTCGAATATTACTTTTTCCTTTCGCCGTTTTATACGGATTCATTACTTCCATCAGGAATTTTCTTTTTGATAAAGGAATTCTGAAATCAACTTCATTTGATATTCCGGTTATTGCCGTTGGGAATTTGAGTGTTGGCGGAACAGGGAAAACACCTCAAATTGAATATTTAATTCGATTATTATCTGATAAATATAAAATTGCGACTTTAAGCCGCGGTTATAAACGTAAATCGGAAGGTTTTGTTTTGGCTGATGCTACTTCGAATGCTGAAATTTTGGGTGATGAACCTTTCCAGTTTTATCAAAAATTCCCAAATATTCAGGTTGCAGTTGATGCCAACAGAACAAACGGAATTACACGATTACTTTCCCAAAAAGAAAAACCTCAAATCATTTTACTCGACGACGCTTATCAACACCGAAAAGTAAAAGCGGGTTTTTATATATTGCTGACTTCTTATGATGATTTATATGCAGATGATTTTATGCTGCCAACCGGAAACTTACGTGAGAGCAGGAGTGGAGCCAATCGTGCTAAAATTGTGATTGTAACAAAATGTCCGAAGAATTTATCTGGTGAAAAACAAAATGAGATTCGGAACAAACTACAATTAAGCGGTTCTCAGCAATTGTATTTTACTTTTATAGATTATGATGACGCCATTTATGGTCAGGAGGAAAAAATTGCTGTAAATGAAATTAAAAACGAATCGAAATTACTTTTGGCCGGAATTGCAAAACCAAAGCCCTTCTTTAAATATCTAAAGAATGAAAATGATGAATGTCTGACTTTTCCGGATCATCATCATTTTTCTGATGCAGATTTAGATTCAATTCAGAACAAAGCTCAAAGCAAAAAAATCATTACAACAGAAAAAGATTATGTTCGCTTAAAAAATTCTAAGCTGGTTTCGCAATTGTATTATTTGCCTATAAAAAGTACATTTATCAATCATGAGCAAAATTTTAACGCAACGATTTTAGAGTATGTTAAATTGAACTCAGCACCTCAGTAACTTAGAACCTTAGCAGCTCAAAAAAACTAATCAAAAAAACTAATCAAAAAACTTAGCAATTGTGCTGTAGAATTCGTCCGGTACAAAAGGTTTCGTAATTACGTCATTCATGCCAAATGCCAAAAGCATATCTCTGTTTTCGTCAAGCGAAATGGCTGTTAACGCAATAATAGGAGTTGTTTTGTCATATTCACGAATTTGCTTTGTAGCCGTCGTTCCGTTGATGCCAGGTAAATGAACATCCATCAAAATCATATCAAAATGTTTGACTTTTAAAAGTTCGACCGCATCTTCACCGTTATCAATTATTTCGCAGCAAATCGCTTTATTTTCAAGCATTTTTCGGGTAATCATCTGATTGATTTTGTTGTCTTCAATCAATAAAATCGATTTATGTTTTAACTGAGTATCGTTGTAAGATTTCACTTCTTCAACTTTTTCCATGGGTTCATTGTTAATGTAGAAATCTAATTTAAAAGTAAAAGTAGAGCCTTTGCCCACTTCGCTTTTTAGTTTAATTTCTCCGCCCAAAAGCTCAATTAGTTTTTTTACGATTGTTAATCCCAAACCGGTTCCTCCATATTTTCTGTTCACTTCGATAGAACCTTGCGAAAAACTTTCAAAAACAGTTTGTAATTTATCTTCGGGAATCCCAATTCCGGTATCGACAATTTCAAAATAAATAGTTGCGTTTTCTTCGTTTTTATCGAGCAATTTTGCAATGACATTTACATGCCCGTTTTGCGTAAATTTTAGAGCGTTGTTTATTAAATTGAGTATAATTTGAGATAATTTTGTTGGGTCGCCAATTAAATTATCCGGAATTTCTTTATCTATTTCCAGATTAAAATAGTTTTTGTTGGCGGTCGCAAGTTCTTTTAATGAACCCTGAATGTTGAATAATAATTCTTTTAAATTAAAACTAATATTCTCGATTTCAACTTTCGTAGAGTCTATTTTGTTGATTTCAAGAATCTCATTAATAAAAGTGGTGAGGTAATTTCCAGAGAATTTTAAAGATTCCAGGTATTTTAATTGATTTTTTTTAGGATGATCTTCGAGTAATAAATGCGTGATTCCGTTAATGGCGTTTAGCGGGGTCCGAAGCTCATGGCTTACTGTAGATAAAAATTCTGATCTGGCTTTTGAGGCTTTCTCGGCTTTGTTTTTGGCCAGAATAAGTTCTTTGTTTTTTTCTCTTAAAAGTAAATTATTCTGATTTCTGATGATATTGTTTTTGTATAAAGCCAGGCTCAAAAGAGATAAAATAGAAATCAAGGCGATAGCAAGAATGCTCACAAGTTTAGAATATCGATACGTTTTTAATTGAATTTTCTCTTCACTTTCCCGTTTTAAAATATTATTTAAGGATTGGTTTTTTTTGAATTTTTCGAATTCATTCAAATCAATCTTCGCATTTTTTAACTTCAAAACATAATTTTCAATTTGATAATGTTCATCAAGATAAGAATAGGCGAGGTCAAAGTTTCTATTTTCTTTGTAATACTGACTAATTGCCAGAAGAATTTTTGATTTTTGATTTAGATCTGTACTCTTTGAATTTAATTCTAAAGCATTATTGAGGTAAATAATCGCTGAATCATTTTGTTTTAGTTGCGCTTCAATTATACCAAGCTGGTAATAAGAATCAACTTTTGTTTTTAAAAGAATAGGATTATTCGGTTTTTTGGTGATTATTTTAAACGTTATTATGGCTGATTTTAAATCGTTATTGGTTTTAAAAGCCATTGCTTTTTGATAGTTTAAAATTTCGGCACTATCAACAATGTTTAATTTTTTAAGTAAGTTATTCGCTTTTTTATAATAAACTTCGGCCGTTTGGTGGTTGCCTTTTACAGTATTGGCAATCCCGATATAATGCAGTGCTAAAACTTTGGTACAGGTTGGTTTTACATTTTCAAAAAGAGAAACGCTTTTGTGAAAGTTTTTTAAAGCTTCGTTATATTTTCCTTGATTGTAATAAATTTTTCCAAGTTTAAAAGTCTGATTGGCCAAACTTTCTGATTTGTTATTGAAAGCACAAAAATCGATTGACTTTTTGGTAAAAAAAATGGCCTGATCGTATTTTTTAGTTTTGAGATTGGTGTTGGCTAACTTGTTGTAATAGGAAATGCTATCTATATTCTGCTTAGTTTGAGAATACAAAATTGAATTAAAAAAACTAATAAGAATTAAAAGGTGGTATTTCATGTATTGCAATGCTTTTACAATGAATTTATGTTTTTCTCATCAGTAAAATCAAATCGATTAATCGTGATGAATAGCCAATTTCGTTGTCATACCAACCTACAACTTTCACCATTTTGTCTATAACAGAGGTAAGCTGCGCGTCGAATAAACACGAATTTGTATTGCCAATTATATCAACCGAAACGATCGGATCTTCTGTATAATCTAGTATTCCTTTTAAACTTGTATTTGAGGCTTTTTCGAATGCGTTGTTAATTTCTTCAATAGTTACGGCGCGTTTTACATTGAATGTAATATCGGTCAATGACCCATCCGGAACCGGTACACGAATTCCACAGCCGCCTATTTTTTCATGCAATTTAGGAAAAATTTTTGTTAATGCCTTAGCTGCACCCGTGGTTGTTGGAACAATTGACTGACTTGCACCTCTCGCCCTGCGTAAATCCTTATGTGGCTGGTCGTGAAGACTTTGATCTGTTGTGTAAGAATGTATCGTTGTAATGTATGCCTGCTCGATTCCGCATAATTCATCGATGATTTTTATCATCGGAGCAGCATTGTTTGTCGTACAGCTTGCATTCGAAACTATAAGTTCACTTCCGTCTAAAATATGGTCATTTACTCCTAAAACAACTGTTTTGATAGTGTCAACTTCTGATGGAGCCGAAAGAATTACTCTTTTTGCTCCGGCAATAATATGTGCATTAAATTCTTCGTGCGTTTTATATTTTCCTGTAGCTTCTACTACGAAATCAATGTTATGACTTTTCCAGTCTAAATTTGAAATGCTTTTTTCATGAAAAAATAAAAAATGTTTTCCATCAACAATAATGCTTTCTTCGTCATGACTTACCTTAAAGGGTAAAACACCATGAATACTGTCGTATTTTATTAAATGCGACATGGTTATATTATCAGCAATGTCATTGATCGCAACAACTTCAATTTCAGGGTGGTTTAAAAGAAGACGAAATAAATTTCTGCCAATTCTTCCAAAACCATTAATAGCAATTCTAGTTTTCAAGATTTATGGTTTAATTGGTTAACCGTTTATTCGTTTAATCGATTTAACAATTAAACGAATAAACGGTTAAACTTTTTTAAAGTATGTGTTTTTGTGCTTTGTATGAAGAACGAACTAACGGTCCGCTTTCAACGTGACGGAAACCTAATTCTAAACCAAATTTTTCATATTTGGCAAATTGATCCGGGGTAATAAATTCTTTTACGGGTAAATGTTTTTTACTTGGCTGCAGGTATTGGCCAATAGTAACAACGTCTACATTTGCATTACGTAAATCAGTCATGGTTTGAAAAACTTCTTCTTCAGTCTCTCCAAGACCCAGCATAATACCAGATTTAGTTCTGTTGATTCCTTTTTCTTTTAAGTAACGCAAAACTTCAAGGCTGCGATCATATTTTGCCTGAATACGTACTTCGCGTGTTAAACGACGAACGGTTTCAACATTATGCGAAACCACTTCAGGGTTTGCTTCTATGATTCTGTCAAGGTTTCTTTCCATTCCCTGAAAATCCGGAATTAAAGTTTCAAGAGTAGTATTTGGGTTCATTCTGCGAATTGCTTTCACGGTTTCAATCCAGATAATAGATCCGCCATCTTTTAAATCATCTCTGTCAACACTTGTAATTACAGCGTGTTTAATGTTCATGATTTTTATAGAACGTGCTACTTTTTCAGGTTCGTCCCAATCTACCGTTTCAGGTCTACCTGTTTTTACACCGCAAAAACCACAAGAACGAGTACAAACGTTTCCAAGAATCATAAAAGTTGCAGTTCCTTCGCCCCAGCATTCTCCCATATTTGGGCAGCTTCCTGAGGTGCAAATAGTATTTAAGCTGTATTTATCGACTAAACCTCGCAGTTCAGTGTATTTTTGTCCAATCGGAAGTTTTACCTTCAACCATTTAGGTTTAGCAACCGGTATATTTTCAATGACTGTTTCCATATATCAAAATTCAAAGTACAAAGATAAGCAATGTAGTTTATTTGGAGATTCGTTTGCCGTTTAATTTGAAATGAGATTTCAAGACAATAAGTTTAATAATTGTTTGTTAAGATGTTAAAATATTGTGTTTAAAAATGTTCAAATCCTGTAAGTTGTGCTTTTCTTGTTCTTTTATTCTGAAATGATGGATAATTGTGATATCTGTTTGATTTTTACTCATTTAAAATTTATACCTTTATTTGTTAAAAAATAAGTTTGCAAGGGATAAAATGATCTTTTCTTAATAGTACATTTGTTGTTAAATTGTAATTGTAAAAAAAATGAAAAAGAATTTAATTGTAATAGGAGTTTTATTTGCCACTTTAGGAATGAATGCGCAAATTAATTTTGGTGAAAAAGCGATAGGTGCTGTTCAAAAAGGAGTAACCGGATTTACTTTTAGTAATGCTGATGCTGCTGCCTTATCTAAAGCTGCTGTAGATAAAATGGATGCAGAACACGAAGTGGCTGCTGCAACAGATGGTTATGCTATCAGGTTGAACCGGGTTTTTGGAAAGCACATAAAAGGAGATGGTTATAATTTAAACTACAAAGTCTATAAATTAAAAGAAGTAAATGCTTTTGCTACTGCAGATGGGAGTGTTCGTGTATATTCAGGATTAATGGATATTATGGATGATAATGAATTACTGGCGGTAATTGGTCATGAAATTGGTCACGTTGCTAATAATGATTCAAGAGATGCAATTAAAGCAGCGTATAAAAAAGAGGCTTTAATGGATGCAGCAGCTTCTCAATCGACTACCGTTGCAAGTGTAACAGACAGTCAGTTAGGAAAAATCGGAAGTTCAATTATCGATAGTAAATTTAGCCGTAAGCAAGAAGCTGATGCTGATTTATTCTCTTATAACTTCATGAAAAAGAATGGTTATAATGTAAATGCCGAAGAATCTGCTTTTAGAATTTTAGCTAAAATGAGCGAAGGAACCGAAGCATCATTTATTGATAAAATGATGAGTTCACATCCTGATTCTAAACAAAGAGCTGATGATGCCAAAAAAAGAGCAGAGAAAGATGGTGCTTATAAAGCTTACGTACAGCAAAAAATCGTAAATACAGTTCCGGCAAAGGCTACAACTAAAAAAGCGACTACTAAGAAAACAACAACTAAAAAGAAATAATAGTTTTTGAAGTGTAAAAAACGAACCCGACAAGTTTCTGAAAATTTGTCGGGTTTTTAATTTTTTGGATTAACCTAAAACGTGATGTGCCAATACTTTTTGCACTTCGTACACATTTACTGATTTCGTAAATTGTTTTACAATACTCGGCTGTAATTCACTCGAAACCCAGATTTTTAATTCTGCTTCAAGATCAAAAGTTCCTGCAGTTTCTACGCTAAAACGGGTTATACTTTTGTAAGCAATTGATTTGTATTCTGTTTTACTTCCTGTAATTCCTTGTACATCAACCAGGATTAATCTTTTATTAGTAAAAATAAAAGTATCACGGATCAATTTAAAACCCATTTCAACTTGCTCGTTATCCGTTAAAAGCTGCCCGTATTTATTGATTAAATCTTCCTGGCTAACCGCGCCAGCATTACCAAGGAGTGCTGAAAATATTCCCATTTTATTGATTTTTTAGTTTTAGTGAATTACTTATTTATATATAGTAAAAGTAACTAAAATAAAAAAAAGAAGTTCTTTTTACGTTTAGAGATTAGCAAATATAAAATGATATTTTAGTTGCACGAGATTATTTAAACCCATAAAAAAAAGCAGAACCTAAATTCTGCTTTTTGATGTTTTATTCAACTTCTGATTTTATTGTAATTGGAAGATTATAAGCAGTTCGTACTGCTTTACCGTTTAAAATTCCCGGGCTCCATTTTGTTTTTAATGATTTTAAAACTCGAATCGCTTCTTTGCCAACTCCATAACCAGGATCATTTCTTACCATGATATCAGTTATTGAACCGTCTTTTTCGATTACAAACGAAACATACACTTTTAAAGTTCTTTCAGCATCTAATTCTGGTCTTGTGAAATTGTTTCCCACATAAGTGTAAAACTTAGCCATTCCACCTGGAAATTCCGGCATTTTGTCAAGAGCAGCTGTGTTTACAATACCACCTCCATTATCTGTTGGAGGAGTATCTACTCCGCTACCAGTTTGAGTTGATGGAAATACATTAACAGCAGTTCCTGTTCCTGGAGATGCGTTGTCTACAACAGGATGATTGTCTGTGACAGGAGCAATAACAGCTGTTGTTGCCTGATCTGTAGGAGCTACAACAGGATTTACTAATTGTACGTCAGTTGATGTCGGAGCACTTTTTTGTACAGGCGGTGCAATAACCTCGTCTGGTTTAGGAGGCGCCATAGTTGGATCTATTGTTACAACTATTGGTGTTTCAAAAATTGTTGGTACATCAACAACTGGTGCTGTTTTAAATTTACTAATCAGCATCGATACGCTTCCTAACCCTGCTATTAATAGCAGTGCCATAAAAAGTGCTGTAATAGTTGTTTTTGGATTCTCCTGGCGTAATTGATACGCTCCGTACTCTTTGTTTTTGTTTTCGAAAACAAGATTGGTCCACTTGGATTCGTAGATACTGGATTTAGACATAGTTAATTGGATTTTAAGGTTAAGTAAACATCAAATCATAAGCCAAATGGGATTAGTGTGTAACTGAGAACGGAAAATAAAAGAACTTTTTTATTTGTTAGATTAATAAGTTTTTAAGAATAAATAAGAAGATTTTTTATTCTTTATCTAAAGATAATAAATTATCTGTTACGTTCGATGATTTCAGCTAATAATTTTTTAGCTCGAAGTAATTTTACTTTTACATTACTTAAAGGCTCATCAATTTTGACCGCAATTTCCTGATAAGTCATTTCCTGAAAGTAACGTAATTGAATTACTTCCTGATAATGGGGCTTCAGTTCTTTAATGCATTGTAGTAAGCGCGATAGATTTTGCTCTTTAATCAGAGCATCTTCAGCCGATGGAGTAGTGTCGGCAATGTTGTAGGCTTGTTGGTCTTCAGCATCTGTGATTTCGACAAAAAGACTGGTTTTCTTTTTTCGCAACAAATCAATATAGACATTTTTCGCGATGGCAATTAACCAGGTATTGAATTGAAATTCAGAGTTGTAAGATCCGATTTTATCAAAAGCTTTTGAGAAAGTTTCGATAGTAATATCTTCTGCAGTAGTTTCGTTTTCGGTGCGTTTTAGCATGAAGCTGTACACTTCATTCCAATAATAATCTAATAAAAAAGTAAAGGCGATCTGGTCGCCTTTTTTTGCTTTTTCTATTTTAGAATTTATTTCCAATGTACAGGTTTTGAAAAGATATTAGTTATAAAGATATTAATTTGCGTGAATATAAGCATGATTTCAACAACAGGAAACCAAATTTTAATATCATTTTCTTTAAATTTCCCGGCAGAAAATCCCATTACAATCCACGCAATTGTATATCGGGTAGCCAATAATGCCAATACGGCAATCCATTGAAATTGAAATGCCAATAATAGTATAACTAATAAAAAGAAAAATAATTGTGAACTGTAAAAAAGTCCCAATTGCATTTTATCGAAAAATTTATAATAATTTGCCGTAGCAACATGTCTTCTTTTTTGAACAAACCAAGTTTTGTATGATTCTTTTGGTTTAGAATAAGTAAAACTTTGCGGACTGTAAGATATAGTAGTATTTTCTTTTGTTGCGGCCTGATTTATAAATAAATCATCATCACCGGAACGAACCTGAATATGCTCGATAAAACCGTTTACATTAAAAAACTCTTCTTTTTTATAGGCTAAATTTCTTCCAACTCCCATATATGGCAATCCAGCTTTTGCCCACGAAAAATACTGAACTGCAGTAAGTATGGTTTCAAAACGGATTACTTTATTTAGGATTGAACGCTCAATTTTTTCATAACCTCCGTATCCAAGAACTATTGTCTTTTCAGTACTAAATTGAGAAGTCATTGCTGTAATCCAGTCTTTTGAAGTTGGATAACAATCAGCGTCAGTAAATAAGAGATATTCTTTTTTAGATGCTTTTATTCCTAAAGTTAAAGCGTATTTTTTGTTCCCCCAAAAGGCCTCATTATTTTGTACTTTAACCAAACGGATATTGGAATATTTTTTTTCATATTCTTCAAAAACTTCCAGCGTTTCATCGCTTGAAGCATCGTCAATTAAAACAATTTCAAAATCAGGATAATCTTGTTCTGCTAATAACGGAATATAATTTTTAACATTATTTTCTTCGTTTTTAGCACATACAATTACAGAAACCGGAATATTTTTCGGGGTAATAGTTTGTGGTTTGGCAAAAGCAAATTTGCCAAAAATTCCAAGATAATAAAAAAGTTGCACAACAACGATAGCAATAAAAAAGTAAAATATATATATAAGCATCTGATTTTAATGTCGGTTAATTTCTGAGTCTTGCGAGTGCAAATGTACTTATGAATTCCTAATTTTCAATGGTTAAAACCAATTTACTTTCGGCATTTTGACATTTCTTTTGCAAGAGCTATAGATTGAGGGTTTTCGGTTTTTTCTAACTCCGAAATTATATTCTTATAATTATGATCGTCACGATTTTGAGATAGTTTTTTTGTAGCCTGGATTTCATCGATTTCAATCTCAAAAGCCGTAATTCCTCTGGCTTCACGCATGGTTTTTGAGGATAAATCTTCAACTCTGACAGGGTTTTCAGAATTCGCTTCGTATTTATCTACTAATTTTTTGAGCTGTTCAACTCCGGTTTCGTAGTCTACAACTTTTATTCGCCCATACACGTGCACGGCTATATAATTCCATGTTGGTACATTTTCATGATCATACCACGAAGACGAAATATAACTATGCGGTCCGGTAAATATTGCCAAAACCTGATCGTTTTCCGCAAAACCATCTGCTTGCGGATTTAGTTTTGAAATATGTCCCTCCAAAACTTCTTTTCCGTCAACGTTTACTTCAAGTTCAATCGGAATATGTGTAGCGCATAACTTTCCTTTTGTTTGATTGATCAAAATGCCAAAACTGTTTTCTTTCAAAAAAGTTCTGATCGATTCAGGGTCTTCGTCTTTGTATATTTCTGGTGTATACATTTGTGAGGTTTATTTTAAAGATTTTCCAAAACAAATAGCGTCCGTTCTATCTTTATATTTTCCGTAATTTAGAATTACTTTATAATCTTGTTTTTCGTAAAATTGCGTTGCTTCAGTGTTTTTAATTCTTGTTTCTAAAATTAATTCTTCATAACCACTTTTTGAAGCTATATCTTCTAAAAAAGCTAAAATGGTTTTACCAATTTTCTTTCCCGGATATTTTGAATACATTCTTTTTACTTCTCCAACAGTTTCAGAAATAGGTCTGATCGCTCCACAGCCTACAATTTCATGATTAATTTCGGCTATAACAAAAACATATTTTGAATTATTTACCTGCCAGTCAGTAAAAGAATTTTTTCCATCGCTTCCAAAACGAAGATAAAGATTTGCAGACAATTCGTTTATAATTGCTGCAACTTTTTCATCTGGATTTGTTATTTTTATGGAAATGGTTTCTTTCATTTAATAAAAGTAATTGAAGTTTTTTCTGTTATAAATTTCACGAATTGCCACAAATTAAATTCGTGCTAATTGTAAATTTATGTCTTATATCACATTCACTTCAGCCTCAATATGAATTCCGAAAGTTTCAAAAACAGTCTTTTGAACATCTCTGGAAATGGCTAAAATTTCCTGACCGGTTGCGTTTCCGTAATTTACTAAAACCAAAGCCTGGTTTTTATGCACTCCGGCATCTCCAAAACGTTTTCCTTTAAAACCTGCCTGCTCAATTAACCAGCCTGCCGGAACTTTTACTTCGGTTTCAGAAACTTCATAATATTTCATTTCAGGAAACTTTTGGTGAATTTTCTCGAAATCAGATTTCAATAAAATTGGGTTTTTAAAGAAACTTCCACTGTTTCCTAATTCTTTCGGATCCGGTAATTTACTTTGTCTGATAGCGATTACAGCATTACTTACATCTTTTAAAGTTGGATTTGTAATGTTGTTTTTAGCCAATTCAGCCGTAATATCTCCGTACGAAGTATTGATTTTATGATTGCGTTTTGTCAATTTATAAATTACAGATGTAATAATATATTGGTCTTTAACTTCATTTTTAAAGACACTTTCTCTGTAACCAAAATTACATTCGGCATTTGTGAAGGTTTTTATTTCCAGAGTTTCAATATTTATCGCTTCACATGAAATAAAAGTGTCTTTTATCTCCGTTCCGTAAGCACCGATGTTTTGAACGGGCGTTGTGCCGACATTCCCCGGAATTAGCGACATATTTTCTAAACCACCAAAATTGTTTTCGATAGTATAAAGTACAAAATCGTGCCAGGTTTCGCCAGCCTGACTTTCGACCCAAACAAAATCATCATCTTCTTTAATGATTTTTTTACCTTTTAAATCAATATGAATCACCAAAGCATCAATATCTTTCGTTAAAAGCATATTGCTTCCGCCACCAAGAATAAACTTTTTTTCATTTTTGTTTTCTTCTAAAATAAATTTCAATTCAGCAACTGAATGAACGGCAACAAATTGTTTTGCTTTGGCTTCAATGCCAAAAGTATTATAGTTTTTTAAAGAAAAATTCGATTGGATTTCCATATATAAAAGGCTTTTAAATCTGAGTTCAAAAGTAAGGATTAAAATTTATTTGGATTGTTTTTGTTTTATAAAATCAGATATATGAAGAATATTGTTGATTTTGGGAAATAAAAAAAGCCTTCAAGTGAAGGCTTCCTAATGATGTTTATTAAGTTCTATTTAGTAGCTAATTTTTTAGAAAGAGAAACCGAATTATCTCCAATAAATTGAGATGCTATTTCCATTTTTTGTTTTCCGAAAGTTTCATCAAATGATGTTCTGTTTTCCTTGTCTTTATAAGTCACAGTTGTTTTTTTTTCGGATTTGTCTAGAATGTTTTTAATTGTATTTTTCATGACAATGAATTTATTATTACAAAGGTATATAAATTATTTTAAATCATCTTTGATTTCAAAAGTTATAAAATTATATAATCTACTTTTAGCAGGTTCATATATCTGGTAATCAATTTTATCAATGTTAATAATTGAATTTGGTCTCTTTCCTGTTTGATTATTTTCGATGATTTTTAAATCGTTAATTATGCCGCCTTTTATTATGAAACAACTTCGAATAGAAGTTAAATTGTTGTTTAATCCTATTTTATACAATCTATGCTTCGCTGAGGTATTTCCGAAAAAAGTTAAAATTGAATCAGGAGAATTCGATAAAAAATCTAAAGCACAAATAAAAACTGTTTTTAGAACTTTGTTTTGATCACTTTTATTATTTTCTCTCGACATATCAGATATCGATTCTCTGCCATTTTTATCAATACAGATATTCCCAAATCCTAAATTGTAATATCGCTCTAAACCAGGTTGTGGATATTTGACTATTGAAACTCTTTTTGGAATTTCTTTTATACCTCTGCTAACAAAATCATATTTAGTGTGTGTAGGGTTGTTGTCTACTTGTTCGAATTCATACGATTCATTTAGTAAATCCTCCATTATTATTTTTTAAATGATGGCAAATCTAAATAAATAACGTAATATCCTGTTAAAAAATTTATTTTTAATTTTTGGTGCTGAAAAGACTTTTAAAATTTTTACGAGATTTCATCCAACAACTCATGATATTTATCCGCAATAACCTTCATATTAATATCATAATTTGCATTTTCTTCAACAAATTTTCTGTTTTCTGAAATCGCATTATTTCGAGAATCAACATTTTCAAAAGACCAAATCAATTCTTCAGCCAGCATTTCGATATTGTCAATTTCGATTAATTGTCCATTTTTACGATGTTTGATCCAGCTTTGATTTCCTGGAATATCAGAAACTACAGGATAACAACTACAAGCCATTGCTTCGAATAACGATGCCGAAACGCCTTCGGTAATTGGCATACTAATATAAATATTCGATTGCTGTAATAATTTAGGAAGATCAGTATTTGGGATTCTTCCTGTAAAAATGACTTTATTTTCGATATTTAATTCTTTGGCTAAATCTTTTAAAAACTGCAATCTGGTTCCGTCACCAACAATCGTTAACGAAAAGTCAATTCCTTTTTGGTTTAAAATCGAAAAAGCTTTTAAAATAGAATCATGACGATATTCCGGTTGCAACGAACGAGTTACAATCGCTTCAATTTTATTTGAATTATTGATAGAAGGAGAAAAAAGCGTCAAATCAATTCCCTTTGGGATAACCAAAACTTTACTCATGTCAACGCCAATTTCTTTCATGGAAATGGTCATAACCGGACCCCAGGCATGAATTAAATGTGCTTTTTTGAAGGCATATTTCTGAATGAATTTTTTAAACGGATACAAAACAGAAGTTTCCGGCCATAAATCAGTTCGGCCTTGTTGTGCAATGGCAATAGTTTTTGATCCAGATAATGCGGCAAGAAAACCATAACTTGTGGTTCTTTCGGCAATAACCATGTCCGGTTTTTCTTGTCGAATGATTTTCCGAATAGAAATAGGAGAGAAGAAGTATTCTGCAATACGCTTAAATCTGTTTAACTTAGAATTGCTCGGAGTTTGAAGTTCCCAGGTGATGATTTCAAAATCGCCAAATTCTTTCAAACCTTTCATCCAGGTTATAGCATCGGCACGATAAGATTCTCCCAGAAAAAGTATTTTTCTTTTCATTCGGTGATTTTTTTGCCACGAATTTCACGAATTAATTAGTGAAAATTCGTGAAATTCGTGGCTGACTTTTAAATTAATTAAAGTTCATCTGTGTCTAAAGCACGATTGATGAATTCGTTTAAAGGTTTTAAAGCGATTAATTTCTGACTCATTTTTGTAACGAAATCTTTTTTGGTCACTTCGCTAATATCATATTTTTGAGTTGCAGTAAAGCTTTTCAATTTTAAAAAATCAATTGCAGGATGGTCTTTTTCATAGCCTCTTGGTGGATTTTTAAGCGAATTATTTTCGTCGGAATCTAAATTTCCGAATTCCTTTTTGAAATTTTTGTCAGCAATAGCAGCTTCTAAATCTTCATGAAAAAAAGCAATTTCTTTACGCACTTTTTTCAGTTGATCAGGATCCGGAGAATAAAATCCACCGGCAATAAAACTCGCGCCTTTTTCAATATGAACATAATATCCCGAACGATTAGCACCTTTTGCGCCAGACGACATCCAAACGCCTAAATGTGCTTTGTAAGGTGATTTGTCTTTAGAGAATCGAATATCACGATTGATTCTGAAAGTGCAATTTTTAACTTCTAATAATTCTAATGAAGGATCAAGCGGTTTCATCGCATCCAAAAAATCACTTACCAATTGATGGTAATCTTTTTTGAAAATCTCGTATCGTTTTTTATTATCCTGAAACCAATCTCTATTGTTGTTGATTTTTAAATCGTCTAAAAATTGCAATGATTCTTTTGTTAGCATAATACGTGTATATTGCAGTTATTTTTAAGTTTTATTTGGAGCTAAATTAATGATTTTAATTTTGAATCGATATTAAAAGTTTGCCACGAATTACACGAATTTATACAAATTCAAGCTTTGGCAAAGTTTTAAACTTTATCAAAGCTGAGCAAAAAATTAGTGAAAATTGGTGTAATTCGTGGCAAACAGAACATCACAAATTAAATATTTTATAACTCTGATGTGTTGATTTTACAATCGCTTCGGTACGTTCCGGATGCGTGTCAGAAATAAAAAGCTGCCCGAAAGTTTCGCTATTTACCATCTCGATAATTTTAGAAACGCGGGTTTCATCGAGTTTGTCAAAAATATCATCAAAAAGCAATAAAGGTTTTACACCACTTTGTTTTTTTAGGAATTCGAACTGAGCGAGTTTCAAAGCGATTAAAAATGACTTTTGCTGTCCTTGTGATCCAAATTTCTTTATGGGATGCGAATCAATTTCAAACGATAAATCATCTTTATGAATTCCGGCACTTGTATAATGTAACGCACGATCTTTGTTGATATTTTCCTGTAAAATAGTCAGCAGGTCTTTTTCGAACAAATGACTTTCATAAACTAATTGTACCGTTTCTTCAGATCCGGTTATCGCCTGATGGTGTGCATTAAATATAAGTATAAATTCTTCGATGAATTCTTTTCTCTTCTCAAAAATAGACTTTCCAAAACCATCCAATTGTTCATTATATATAGATAAGGTATCATTGTCGAAAACATGATTCAGTGCAAAATATTTTAATAAAGCATTTCGCTGTGCAATTATTTTTTGATATTGAATAAGCTGGTGCAGGTAAGTCGAATCTAATTGCGAAATCACGCTGTCCATAAATTTACGGCGGGTTTCGCTTCCTTCTACAATTAAATCACGATCTGCCGGCGAAATAATTACAAGCGGGATAAACCCAATATGATCAGAAAATTTATCGTAGGCTTTTCCGTTTCTTTTCAGGATTTTCTTTTGTCCTTTTTTTAAACTGCAGACAATTTGTTCTGTTCTGTCGTTTTTTTCTAATTCGGCATCAATAACAAAAAACTCTTCTCCGTGTTTGATATTTTGAACGGCAAGCGGATTAAAATAACTTTTCCCGTAAGCCAAATGGTAAATCGCATCGAGCACATTTGTTTTTCCGATTCCGTTTTTTCCAACAAAACAATTGATCTTGTTGTCGAATTCAAAACTGGCTTCGGAGAAATTTTTATAATTGAATAAAGAAATTTTGTTTAAATGCATTTTTTAAGGAACTCTGAATGTTGCTTTTTTCTAAAAAATTAAGTTTTTATGCCGCAGATTGAATGATTTTTAAAGGATTTCTTTTGAAAATTTTTCTAATCTGTGAGAATCCGTGAAATCTGTGGCGAAAATTATGCTTGAAGCTTAGGAAAAACCACGGTTTTGAACCAAAAATTTGAAGGTGCAAATTATCGAAAATTATTGATATAAAAGGCTTTTAGCGCATTTCAAGGTGAATTATTTTACCGCTAAAGCGAAAGAAGTTTAGATTGTTAATAATATTTCTTCTAAAATAGATATAAAATTGATTTTTTTCACTTCAGTTTCAATAAAAATTTTATTTTTGCCGTTCACTAAATTAATTTTAAATGGCTACTTACAATAAAAGAGGATATAAAGCACCAAAAGAAAAGGAAGTTAAAGAAGTAAATGAAGAAACACAGGTAATCGTTGACGAAAAAGACAGCACAACAGCTGGTGTTTTTTCTAAATTAGATGAAACTGCTTCAAAAACTGAGGATTGGGTTGCTAAAAATCAAAAAATCATTATTGGTTTAGTTGCTGGTATTGCAGTTGCGACTATTGGATATTTGGCTTACCAAAAATTCATTGAAGCACCTAAGCAGGACGAAGCTGCAACAGAAATGTTTGTTGCTCAACAAAACTTTCAAAAAGCAACTGACGGTGTGGCAAGCGATTCATTATACAAATTGGCTTTAAATGGTTCTGAAGGTAAATTCGGATTCATTAAAATCGCTGACGAATATTCTGGAACAGATGCTGGTAACTTAGCGAACTATTATGCTGGTATGGCTTATTTAAATACTGGTAAATTTGACGAAGCAATTAAATATTTAGGAGATTTTAAATCTGAGGATTTAATTTTAAGTGCTTTGGCAAAAGGTGCAATTGGAGATGCTTATTCTCAAAAAAATCAACAAAAAGAAGCTCTTGACTATTACGTAAAAGCTGCTGAGTCTAATAAAAACGATTTTACAACACCTCGTTTCTTATTAAAAGCTGCAAAAACAGCTATTGCTTTAGGTCAAAAAGAAGACGCTTTGAAATATTTAACTGATATTAAAGAAAATTACGATGCAACTCCGGAAGCAGCTTCTGTTGATGCATTGACTGGATTAGCACAATAAAAATTTTAGACTTTAGATTTAAGATTGTAGATTTGTATTAAGAATCTATCCCGAGGCTTCGGGACGAAAATCAAAAATCAAAAATATTAAAGATGGCTACCGAAAATAAAAATTTATCAGAATACGATAAAAACACGATCCCAAATGCGAAAGACTTTCGATTTGGGATTGTTGTTTCTGAGTGGAATGAAAACATAACAGAAGGACTTTACAATGGCGCTTTTGATGCCTTAACTGATTGTGAAGTACCACAGCAGCAAATTATTCGCTGGAATGTTCCTGGAAGTTTTGAGCTGATTTACGGGGCAAAAAAAATGCTTCAAACACAAAATGTTGATGCGGTAATTGTAATTGGATGTGTAATTCAGGGACAAACTAAACATTTTGATTTTGTTTGCGAAGGCGTTACTCAGGGAATTAAAGATTTGAATGTTCAAACAGATATTCCGGTTATTTTTTGTGTTTTAACAGACAATAACATTCAGCAATCTATTGACAGAAGTGGAGGAATTCACGGAAACAAAGGAACTGAAGCAGCAATTGCAGCGATTAAAATGGCTTATATTCGCCAGCAGGCTTCAATAGCGCATTCTTTCAATCAGCCTTTGTTAAGTTCAGGCGCGATTCAAATAGAAGAAACTCCAATAAAAATCGAGAAAGAATAAAACACAATTGTTTTAAAAATATTAAAACCTGTACTGTGTAAAAATAGTATAGGTTTTTTGTTTTTTTTATGATAGATGAAGTTCTAAAACCCAATAGAAATTCATTAAATTTGTACACCTTGGTTGTAAAAACCAGAGACAAATTAATAGTATCAATCTGAGACTTTTAAGATACAATAAACTAAAATCAAGCATAAACCTTTAAACCCAATTTTTTTAATGTCAAGTATTATCCAATTACTTCCTGATCACGTTGCTAATCAAATTGCCGCTGGAGAAGTGGTTCAAAGACCCGCTTCAGTAGTCAAAGAATTACTGGAAAATGCTGTGGATGCAGATGCAACCGACATTAAATTAATTATTAAGGATGCCGGAAAATCATTAGTTCAGGTTATTGATAACGGGAAAGGTATGAGCGTTACCGACGCACGTTTGTGTTTTGAACGCCATGCAACCTCAAAAATTCGTCAGGCCGAAGATTTATTTTCATTATGTACAAAAGGTTTTCGTGGAGAGGCTTTGGCTTCTATTGCGGCGATTGCCCACATGGAAATGAAAACCAAGCAAGATCAGGAAGAACTCGGAACGCATATTGTTATCGAAGGCAGTAAATTTATCTCACAGGAAGTAGCCGTTTTACCAAAAGGAACTTCATTTTCCGTAAAAAATCTGTTTTTTAATATTCCTGCCCGTCGTAATTTCTTAAAGTCAGATACAGTTGAATTTCGCCATGTTATGGATGAATTTCAGCGAGTTGCTTTGGCGCATCCCAATATTCATTTTACTTTTTATCATAACGGAAGTGAAATGTACAATTTACCGGCAGCAGGATATCGCCAGCGAATTGTAGGTATAATGTCTGGTAAAACCAATGAAAAACTGGTTCCGGTAAACGAAGATACAGAAATTATAAACGTTCAGGGATTTGTTTGTAAACCTGAATTTGCCAAGAAAAACAGGGGAGAACAGTTCTTTTTTGTAAACGATCGTTTCATAAAAAGCGGTTATTTGCATCACGCTGTTATGGCGGCTTACGACGGACTTTTGAAAGATGGTTCGCAGCCAAGTTATTTTCTTTATCTGCAAGTTCCGCCAAACACAATCGATATTAATATTCATCCAACCAAAACAGAAATTAAGTTTGATGATGAACAGGCTTTGTATGCTATTTTAAGAGCGTCTATCAAACATAGTCTGGGTCAGTTTAATGTGGCGCCGGTTTTAGATTTTGATCGCGATGCCAATTTAGATACGCCCTATCATTATAAAGATTTAGAAGCCGAAACACCAACAATTCAGGTTGATGGAAATTTTAATCCGTTTACCGATGATAAAACCAATCAGCATTATTCGAAAGCTGGATCGGGTTCAGGATCAGGTTTTAGTTCCGGTTCAAATTCCTATTCGGGATATTCAAAAAGAGTAGAACCAACCGCAAGTTGGGAAAGTTTGTACGTAGGTTTAGATACAGAAAGTATCGAAAGCATAGAAAGTTCGCCTTTTACTTTTGAAAATGAAGAAGTAACCTCTTCTTTATTTAATGATGATGAAGTAGAACAAGCGCCTCAGAAAACGTATCAAATTCATAAAAAATACATCGTTTCGCCAATAAAATCAGGAATGGTAATTGTCGATCAGCAACGTGCGCATCAGCGTATTTTGTATGAGCAATTTTTGCTGAATATGACTGTGAATCAGGCTTCAAGTCAGCAATTATTGTTTCCTTTGAATTTGTTTTATTCTTCAGATGAAATGACTTTGATCGAAGAACTGAAACCTTCTTTAGAAACAACAGGTTTTGTTTTTGAAGATGCTCAAACGGATCATATCGTAATTTCAGGAATCCCTGTTAATATTACCGAAAGTGAAGTTTCGATGGTAATCGAACAATTATTAAGTGATTTGCAAGACGGAATTCCGGCAAGCAGTTATAGCCAAAATGATACCATTGCCAAATCGATGGCAAAAAGTTTAGCGGTTAAAACTGGATCTTATTTAACCGAAAAAGAGCAGGATAATTTGGTAAACGGTTTGTTTGCCTGCAAAGATCCCAATATTTCACCTTTTCAAAAACCAACTTTCATCACGATGCGTGTGGAAGACATTGATAAAAAGTTTGCCTTATGATGAACATAACTCCCGTAGTAAAACAATTATTGATAATCAATATCATATTTTTTCTTGGCGCTCAATTGGTGCCGGTTTCTTATGAATATTTAGCGCTTTTTTTTCCTGAAAATCCAGGTTTTAAACTTTGGCAGCCAATCACTCACATGTTTATGCATGGCGGATTTGCTCATATTGCATTTAATATGTTCGCTTTATATTCATTTGGATCTACGCTAGAACATTTTTGGGGCGGAAAGAAATTCTTATTTTTCTACATTTCATGTGGTTTAGGAGCGGCTTTGGTGAATTTTGCAGTCAATTATTATTTCTATCAGGACAGTTTGAATATTCTAATTGCAAATGGTTTCCATAAAACAGATATTCTTAGCTTATTAAACGAAGGAAAAATTGACACAAGATGGCAGCAAATATTAACTGTTTCAGAATTTAAGCATTTTACAGAAGCTTACTTAGGCACAGTAGTTGGCGCTTCAGGAGCCATTTACGGACTTTTAGTAGCGTTTACTTTTATGTTTCCAAATGCTGAATTGGGAATTATGTTCATTCCAATTCCAATAAAAGCAAAATATTTTGTTCCGGTTTACATGTTGTTATTTGATGGTTTCTTTGGGATTTTTGGGAGTTCATTAATGGGAATCGAGTCAGGAATTGCACATTATGCGCATATCGGCGGTGCATTTTTCGGATTTATGATTATGTGGTATTGGAAAAAAAATCAGTTTAACAACAATCGTTGGAATTAATTTTTAACTTTAGATAATCAAATATCCCGAGGTTTCGGGACCAAAAGAAACTTTATGAATATTCTTGATGATTTAAAATTACAATATAAATTAGGCGGTATAGCCATGCGTGTTATTTATTGGAACGTGGCTTGTTTCATCGTTTCATTAATATTTTTTTTCCAATTTTCAGTTGGACAATTTGCTTTTCCTGACTGGTTGGCTTTATCATCAAATCCGGATGTGTTTTTATTTAGGCCCTGGACATTTTTAACGTATGCTTTTTTTCACGACGGATTTTGGCATTTACTGTTTAATATGATGGTCTTAAATTTCTCAAGTACTTTATTCTTAACGTATTTTACCCAAAAACAATATTTAGGCTTGTATATTCTAAGTGCTGTTTTTGCCGGAGTTGTATTTGCGTTAAGTTATTATTTCCTAAATTATTCTGCTTCTATTGTTGGTGCTTCAGCAGCGATCATGGCTATTTTGGTTGCAACAACTACGTATCAGCCATTAATGAATATTCGTTTAATGTTTATAGGAAATGTAAAATTATGGCATCTTACGGCAGTAATTCTGATTTTAGATTTAATGCAGTTTCGTCTCGGTAATATGGGCGGACATATTTCGCATCTTGCCGGTGCTGCTTTTGGATTTATTTTTATTAAATTGCTTCAAAATGGAACTGATTTGAGTATATTGATTTCCAGAATATTAGATTTTTTCACAAATCTATTCACAAAGTCACCATCGACCCCCTTCAAAAAAGTTCATAAAAATTACAATAAACCTACACAAAAACCAATATCAAAAATTGTTACGAAAGATAAAACGCAACAGCAAATTGATGAAATTTTGGATAAAATCAGCCAGTCCGGCTATGATTGTCTGACTAAAGAAGAAAAAGAATTTTTGTTTAAAGCAGGAAAATAATCCTTCGAATAAAGAAAACATGCAAAACCTTTCGTGGTTTAATAAAATAATGTTCTTTTTGAATATAGTGCTGACTGTAGTAACATTTAGTATCTATATTCTGCCATTTTTAGCACCCAAGAGTTTTCCTCTTTTAGCGGTATTAACGCTTTTTATGCCGGTTTTTTTTGTGCTTAACGGATTGTTTTTTGTCTACTGGGCAATTCAGTTTAAAAAGCGTCTTATTTTATCTGGTCTAGTCTTATTAACCGGAATTACATTTATCAGTAAATTTTATAAATTCTCACCAAAAGAATATGTTGAAGACGAAAAAGATTTCTCTGTAATGAGTTATAACGTTCGTTTGTTCAATGTTTTCAAATGGCTGGACCGTGATGATATTCCGTCTAATATAAAAACGTTTATCGACGAAAAAGACCCGGATATTCTCTGTATTCAGGAATATTCAAATTCAGCGCATTTAGACTTAAAAGTGTATCCACATCGTTACATCTTTATTGAAGGGAACCAAATTAAAACCGGACAAGCCATTTTTTCTAAATTTCCAATTATAAACGAAGGCAATATCATTTTTCCTAAATCAGATAATAATGTAATTTATGCTGATATAAAACGCGGTAAAGATATTATTCGTGTTTATAACATGCACTTACAATCGATTAAGATTTCGCCGGATGTTGATAAAATTTCAGATGATATTGATAATGTCAATCAACAAAAATCACAGCAAATTCTTAGTAGAATCAGTAAAGGATTTAGACAGCAGCAGGAACAGGCCGAAATTTTTAAAGAAAATATCAAACAATCTCAATATCCGATAATTATTTGTGGAGACATGAATAATAGTCCGTTTTCGTATGTGTATCGAAGTATTAAAGGAAAATTAAAAGATACTTTTGAAGAAGCCGGAGAAGGTTTTGGTGCAACCTATAAATTCCGTTATTATCCAGCAAGAATAGATTATATTTTTTCAGATAGTAAAATGAAAGTCAAACAATTCGAAAGTTTTTCAGATTTTGAGAATTCAGATCATTACCCAATAATGACAAGGCTTTCTATGGAGTAAACGGAGAATAAATTTCAATTTTTAAAAATCCAAAATCCAATTCTAAACCGAGGGTCTTTATTTTATTTCTAACTTTTGGTTTTTCAAATAATCCATTGCAAACTTTCCTTCGTTAAAAAGCAAATCTAATACGCTTAGATTGTTTATAAAGCCGTGTTTGTCATCAAATACCTGAGGATATTTTTCGAATGAATTTGGGTCTTTTTTTCCGTTTGTCAAATACCTGAAATCAGAAATGTTTTCTACTTCGCGAAAATATTCTGTTGTTTTGCCAAATTCCAGTTTCATGCGCAAACACTTTGTTACGATGTCTAAGACTTCCAGATTTAGCTCCATTAAAAAAGTATGTTTTTTTTCGAATATCGGACGAATATCATCTTCAAAAAATTCAAAGAAAGGAGAGCTTCTGTAAGCTGCTTCCAGCGATTTAAAATGCTGTTTTTGCCAGTCGAATTCATTTTCAATTAAAACATCTTTCGTTTTTTGATGTGCTTCTTTAGAATGTTTAACAGGGATATTTAATAACTGAATCCCATTCGGACTATAGATATAAGTACGATTTCTATTGGTTTGTTTCTGAAAATTATCTTCCATTTCAAAAGTAATATTTTCAGATTGTGCCATAACTGCAAAGTGACTAATCGACGGAAAATAGGTAGGAAGTAATAAGGAATTCATTATATCTTTTTTGTTTAATCGGTAAATCGTTTAATCGTACTTTCTGAGAACGATTAAACGATTTACCAGTTCAACGAATAAACGTTTTTTTATGCTTTATTTTCTTTTCTTTTTCTCCAGAAATATTCTCCAACAAAATAAGCTACCAGAATAATCAGGAAATATTTAAAGTAGGATTGTGGCTGACCTTCACCGTCTACAGTAGTGAAAACTCTGCTCCAGCGAATTTTATTGATTCCTTTACCGTTTGTATCCCAGCTCAACCAGATAAAAACCGGTTTTCCTACGATATGATTTTCAGGAACGTAACCCCAATAACGACTATCTTCAGAGTTGTGACGGTTGTCTCCCATCATCCAATAATAATTTTGTTTGAAAGTATAGCTGTTAGTTTGTTTTCCGTTAATTATAAAATGAGAACCATCTAACTCTAAAGTATTTCCTTCGTATTTTGTTATGATTTCTTTGTAAAAAGGCAACGATTCGTTTGTTAACGCCACTGTTTTTCCTGCTTCAGGTATGTAAATTGGCCCAAAGTTATCCTGACTCCATTTGTTGATATGAGGAAAAATTGCATTGTCATTTCCTCTGTCAATTTCTCTTGTTACAGCAGTAATTCCGGGTGTGTTTTTTAAACGTTCAGCACTTGCTTCTGTTAAAGCTCTAAAATATAAAGTATCTCTTTTTTCATTTTTAAAGCCGGCACCATCCGTGATATCCAGCTCTTTCATTATTGATTCAAAATCGATAGGTGTTTTTCCGTCTAAAGCTACTGAATAAGAATATTGCGGTTTAGCTCTTTCCGGTAAAACTAACTTTTTGCCGTTAATGAAAACAAATCCGTCTTTAATAGATAAACTATCTCCAGGAATACCAACACATCTTTTTACATAATTCGATTTTTTATCGATTGGTTTAATAACCCCGGGTCTTCCTTTTGGCTCATAAAAATAGTGAACTGTATCAACCGGCCAGTTAAAAACGACAATATCAGTTCTTTTTATTTTTTCAAAAGCAGGCAATCTGAAATAAGGTAATTGCGGCCAGCTTAAATATGATTTTCTTTTTAAAAATGGTATTGTGTCGTGGACCATTGGCATCGCTATAGTTGTCATAGGAACTCTCGGGCCATAGTTTACTTTACTAACAAATAAGAAGTCACCAATTAATAACGATTTTTCTAAAGAAGAAGTTGGAATCGTATACGGCTGAACTACATAAGTATGTACCAATGTTGCCACAATAATTGCAAAAAGCAATGAACTTACGGTATCTGCAGCTTTATTTTCAGGTGTTAATTTGCGTTCAGCATTGTATTCTAATTTCTGGGTATAATTTACATAATAGATATAAAATCCAAATGTGAAAATTCCAAGAATAGTATCTAAAGTCGATTTTTTTCCAAACGTTCTTAAAGTTTCAACCCAAACAACCGGAAACATAATCAGGTTAATAATCGGGATAAAAAGCAAAACTGTCCACCAGGTTGGTCGACCAATAATTTTCATTAATACGATTGAGTTGTATACAGGAATTGCAGCTTCCCAGGCTTTTCGACCTGCGGCCTGATACAATTTCCATGTTCCAAGAAAATGAATAATCTGAACGGCTAAGAAAAATACGAACCAAAGATATAGTGTCATAATATTTTGTTTAAAGTTTCAAGTTTAAGGTGTGACCTTAAGTTTAAATCTGTTTATTTTAAGTTTAGAACATCTTTCATGCTGTAGATTCCCTTTTTACCGGCTAACCATTCTGCAGCAATTACGGCACCAAGAGCAAAACCTTCGCGATTATGCGCAGTATGTTTTAATTCGATACTGTCTACAGTCGAATCATAAGTTACAGTATGAGTTCCCGGAACATCACCAATTCTCTTGGCTTCAATATGAATTTCGTTATTTTTTGCGTCATCCAAAGTCCAGTTTGCATAGTTGCTGTTTTCGATAACACCTTTTGCTAAAGAAATTGCTGTTCCGCTTGGAGCATCTAGTTTTTGAGTATGATGAATTTCTTCCATCGTAACTTTATACGAATCGAACTGAGACATTATTTTAGCTAAATATTCATTCAGTTCAAAGAAGATGTTTACACCTAAACTAAAATTAGAACTAGAGATAAAGCCTCCTTGTTTTTCATTGCAAAGGGCTACCATTTCGTCAAAATGTTCTAACCATCCTGTAGTTCCTGAAACTACGGGAACATTAGCGTGAAAGGCATTCGAAATATTGTCTACAGCAGCAGTAGGGACACTAAAATCGATGGCAACATCTGCTGTTGAAAGCCCGTCATAAGTATTGGATTCATCTTTTTTTAAAACAATTTCATGACCTCTTTCTAAAGCAATTCTTTCGATTACTTTACCCATTTTTCCGTATCCTAAAAGTGCAATTTTCATTATGTATATTTTTTTGAATTAAATAGAAACATGATCTATTTAAAAGCGGTAATTAAAAGTTAGTCCAACATTTGGTTTGAATGTTACATCATTGGGGTAAATTTCAGGTTTCATTGATAGTCTTTCGTTTACGTTAAACTGTATTAAAGCTGCGTCAACGTTTGCGTCAATGATGTTTAAAACATAAAAACCTACTATAAATAATGCAGATAAATCTCTGTTTCGCTGATAGAATTTTTGACCCGCAATAAGTCTGCTTTCATCCAGAAACTGGTAATTGTCATCGTTATAGCCTTCTAATCTTCGTTTATAGGCATTACGATAATCTTTATATTTTCTATTATTATCAATATAAAAGTACATGCTGGTTCCAATTGCTCCGTATACCAAAGGAATTTTCCAGTATTTTTTATTATATGCCTGACCTAAGCCGGGTAAAATTGCCGAGTAAAAGGCAGCTTTTGCTGGAGTTAGCGGATCTATTTCCTCCAACTTAGTAGTGTCTTTAGCGACTAAAACCGTTTCTTCTTTTGCCTGAGCAAAAAGAGAGACGGTTCCTAAGAGAAAGAACAATAGACTTATGGGGACAATCTTATTCACTATCCGTTTATTAATTTTATAATTCGATTAAAGTCAGCTTCAGAATTGAAAGGAATTGTGATTTTCCCTTTTCCGTTACCAGCGACTTTTACATCAACTTTCGCACCAAAATAATCGTTGAAAGTGTTTTTTTGTGTTTCTTTAACTACAAATGAAGAATCAGATTTTGGTTTTCCTTCAACTTTAGGTTTTAGGCTTTCGTGATAATTTTTAACCAAAGTCTCTGTCTCACGAACAGATAAATTTTGACTTACAATTTTTTGATAGATATCTGTTTGAATGTCAAGATCTTCAATATTGATAATTGCTCTACCATGACCCATACTGATAAAACCATCGCGAATACCGGTTTGAATAATCGGATCCAGTTTTAAAAGACGTAAATAATTAGCAATTGTAGAACGTTTTTTACCAACTCTCTCACTCATTTGCTCTTGTGTCAATTGAATTTCATCAATCAAACGCTGATACGAAAGTGCAATCTCAATTGGATCTAAGTCATGACGCTGAATATTTTCAACCAAAGCCATAACAAGCGATTCATTATCGTTTGCAATACGAATATAAGCGGGAACAGTAGTTAAACCAACTAAAGTCGAAGCACGCAAACGACGCTCTCCGGAAATTAACTGGTATTTGTTAAAGTCTAATTTTCGAACAGTAATAGGCTGAATCACACCAAGCTCTTTGATAGAAGTGGCTAATTCACGTAATGATTCTTCATTAAAATTGCTTCTTGGCTGAAACGGATTTATTTCGATAGCACTTATTTCAAGCTCTATGATGTTTCCAACAACCTTGTCAGCATTTTTGTCTTCTACTGATGTAATGTCGTTTTCCGGATCTTTTAATAATGCTGATAATCCTCTTCCTAAGGCTTGTTTTTTAATTGCTTTTGTCATAAAAACTATTTACTGTTTTTCTTTATAATTTCCTGAGCCAGGTTAATGTAATTAACTGCTCCTTTGCTTGTTGCATCATAATTAATGATGCTTTCGCCAAAACTTGGAGCTTCACTTAATTTTACATTACGTTGAATAACGGTATCAAAAACCATATCGTTAAAATGTTTTTGAACCTCTTCTACAACCTGATTTGATAAACGTAATCTTGAATCGTACATTGTTAACAACAATCCTTCGATGTCAAGGTCAGGGTTGTGTATTTTTTGAATACTTTTTATAGTGTTCAATAATTTTCCTAATCCTTCAAGTGCAAAATATTCACACTGAATAGGAATAACTACAGAATCAGCTGCTGTTAATGCATTCAGGGTTAATAAACCTAATGAAGGTGCACAGTCAATAATAATAAAATCATACTCATCTTTTACACTTTCCAGTGCTTTTTTAAGCATGTATTCTCTGTTTTCTTTGTCAACCAATTCGATTTCGATAGCTACAAGGTCAATATGAGCAGGGATCACATCAACGTTTACAGCTGAACATTTTATAATAGTTTCTTTTGGGGTGTGGCTATGTTCAAGTATCTGGTAGGTTCCAATTTCTACTGATTCAACATCAATCCCAAGGCCAGATGTGGCATTTGCTTGAGGATCAGCATCTATCAATAATACTTTCTTTTCTAAAACACCTAGTGAGGCCGCAAGATTTACAGATGTAGTAGTCTTTCCAACGCCTCCTTTTTGATTAGCAATCGCAATGATTTTGCCCATTTATTTTCTGAATTTTGAACCGTAAAAATACAATTATTTATGGTTTTTGAAAATCTATTTTGTTAACATTCGTGAAACTTTGATTTGCCGTTGTTTCGTGCGTGTTTGGCAGATTTTAATTTTCTAATAAAGAAAAAATATCTCCGAAAATTCTCCTTATTTGGTTTTTAAAACAGAGCCAAACCTTATTTTTGATATATATTAGAAATAAATTTTTGCCTTAATTTAATTTTTCTCCTATAAATCTTTTACTAAACTGGCTGTAAAAAACAGAATCGTGATTCCGCCTAATATAATACAAAGCCACATAAACCATCCCTGCTGCCAAAATGATTTTACAGCTGTTTCGCTTTTTGCTTTGGCATTTTGCTGAATATCTGAAATAACAGTTTGAGGTAAAGACCCTTTGATGTTGTTTTTAAAATCAGAAAGATCGTATTCAGGTTCGTTCAGGTTTTGATTGCCTGTTTTAATCGTGTATTTTTCATTCGCATTTAGATCGGCAATAATAGAAATCGGTTTTTGACTGTATTTTATTGCTGAAATAGACAAGGGCAAATTATCGTGGTTTTCTATTTTTATAAAAAACTCTTTTTCGAAGATTTCCGGAATCTCAAAACTGTTTTTTGTATTCGAATTTAATTCGAAAGAGACAATCTCTTCGTCGACGATTTGAGATTTTCTTTTGGTTTTATACATTACTTTCTTGTAAATAACAGCCTGGCGTTTGTAATAAGTTGGTTTTGAAATTTCAAAAGATATTTGATTGATGATTTGTGGGCTGTTAAAAACAACATGAATCTGTGTTTCTTTTTGAGAAGAAAGTTCAGTTGTTGTCGATTTTTTGGGACTTACTTTCTGCAGAATATTCTTTTGAAGCTGAGTATTGAAATTCCCCACTTTTAAAACATTAATTGGAAGTGTTTTTTTATCATCAAAATCAATTCTCAGATATTTATAAGTACTTAACGGATATGAAATCGTTTTGATAACACTTGCTTCTGTAGTACTGTTTAAATCATATAATTTTTGCGAATTTGATATTCCAAACCATTCTTTCAGATCGTTGCTTCCGGATATGGAATAATTTTTTTCTACATCGGCGTTAGCAATAAATAACGAAATTTGATTGTTGTTTTTAACCGAAGGAATTGCAATAACGATCGAAGTACTTTTTTTTGGTAAAACTGTTTTTGAAACAATAGTATATTCTTCAAAAGAACTCAATAAAGCTTCTGAATTACTCTGAATAAAATACGGAACCTCATTTCCTTTCGCATTAAAAATTCTGATATCGCTTAAATCCTGTTTAGAATAAGAACGAATTTCAGCCGATAAAACAATTTCATGGAAACCGTTTTCCGAGACTTCCTTTATTTTTCCTGTAGTTTGAAATTGAGCAAAGGAAAGGTTTGTTAAAAATAAGAGAATAAAAAAACTATTTAATTTCATTGGTTTCATCAGGTTTGTTTTCATCAATAACTAAAACTTTTATTTTTTGATAAACGAATGAGATTATCAAAATTAGAATTCCTAAAAGGATAAAGGAAATGATTTTTCCGGTTTCGGAAATGTTGCTGATATCGTAGAAAAATAATTTTACAATTGTCAGTCCAAGTAAAGTCAGCGCAATAATTCGAAGCGTTTTGACTTGTTTTTTTATTCCGATAATTAAAAACACAAAAGCTAAAACTCCCCATAAAACAGGAAATCCGGTTTTGATGATTTTAATTCTGGCGATTTCGATCATATCATCTGCAACAGCTGAACGAAGGTACACTAAATCAGATTTGTTACTATAGCTTGCATAATAGGCACTCGCCTGCAAATCTTGTGGTGTAATTGGAGAATTCATTAAAATCAAACCATGAAGCATTACTTCTGAACTGGCAATATAAATAATAAAAAATGCTGCTGCCCAAACAAAATAACGATTTTTGAAGAAGCCAAAATTAATGGTTTTGTTGATCTGAAATAATTGATAAGCAGAATATACGATTAAGGCCAGCGAAATATAATGCAGATAAAAAGCTATTGGTTTCCCGATTCCTGATTGAAGGATTTCTTTATGTTCAAAAAAGGCATAATTTGAAAATCCGAAAGTGAATAAAACAATATTTGTAATTATAATCACGATGGACAACTGATAACCTGCTTCGGTCTTGTTTTTAATTAATACAGAAGTTAAAATACCGGAGAATAATAAATGATAAAGAGCAGACAATGCAATCGCACCGCTCGAAGTCGCAAGATGAGTATTGGATTGAAATATAACTTCTAGTAAACCTGTTAAATAAGTGATTATAATACCTATAACCAAGGCTAACTTCTTGTATTTTTCGGGATTGAAAGTAATGTTTAAAAATGTAATATTTTCTGTTTCATTTTTCAATAAAAACCAAACAGCAAATAGAGATGAAAAAGCGAAAACACCTGTTATAAATATTGGATTAATTACAACTCTTAAAGGTAAATCGCTGTTGTAAAATAAATTCCAATCCATTATCAGGCTGATAATCATTAAAGCATGAACGATTACAGAACCAAATCGATAACTTGCAATTTTTGATTTTTGCGAAAGCCATAATAATAAAACAGCTTCGGCAGCCCAGAATAAAGTAATATAATTGCCTTCAAACTGAATAGGAATAGCAAGTGTTATAAACGTTAGCGTTAGACCAATTAATAAATAAACAGCTTTTTTGTCGAGACCAAATTTTTTGTACAAAAACCAGGCGTATGTTAAATTTAATAAAGCAATAAGAGTAGTAAATAAACCACGTAATTCTGGATGGAAGTTGCTTAAAATTGCCATTCCGGCGCCATAAAATAAAAAGGTATTACTGGCTAAAATGGTTAGTTGTGTTTTAGAAAATTCACCTTTTGTTCTGATATTATTGATGATATTCATTAAAATAAAAATCATATAAAAAGCAAAACCAAAGACTAAGGCACCAATATAATGTGGTTTTGCAGTATCCAGATCCTTAAATAGCCAACCACCATATAATAAGATGGTGAAAATATAAGCAAGAACATTGACCAGATTCCATTTTTTATAATAAGCGATGGCTAAAATCCCGATGTTTAATATAATGATGTAACTAAAAAGAACCACATAATTTCCTTCGCCCGTGCTAACCATAAACGGAACAGCAAATCCGCCAATTAAGGAAAGTACTGCAAGTTCGATTCGGTTATAAGATAAGGATATCAAAGCACTAAATGCGGTTATGACAACCATTATGCTAAAAGCAACGGTTTGATTAAACAAATGGTAATCGTGAAAAGCGATTCCGATTGTAAAATAGAAAATTGCAATGGCCCCGGCGACAATTACAGAGCTAAATGCGGCATAGTTTTTACGAAGTTTATGCGCAATTCCCATAACAAGAACCCCACATAAAACGCCAATTCCAACTCGAGCCGGTTCATTAATCCAGTCTTTATCGATGGCATATTTTACAAAATAACTAATTCCTAAAACCAGAATTAAAACCCCAATTTTATTGATTAGGTTTTCACCGATGAATTTCTCTAAATCCGGATTTTTCTCTTTGAAATTTTCCCAAAATGATTTTTGCGGCACTTTTGGTACTACAGGTTTTGGTATCGTTTTTTCTACAATTGGAGATGCTTTTGCATCCATAGAAAAAACAACTTTTTCTGCTCTTATTTCAGGAGTTTCTTTTATAACATTTTCAACAGGAGGCAGGATAGGAGCTTCTGTTTTTACAATTTTTGGTTCTTCCTTAATTATAGGAATCGGTTTTATTGATAGATCTTCTGCTGGTTTTTCAACAGTTTTCAAGAGATCAATTTTTTTATTCAACTTTTGAATATCGTCTTCGAGATGATCAAAACGACCTTTGATTGTATTAAGAAGGTAAATTAAAAAACAAAATAAAACCACTAAAAGAAAAACTTCCATATTGTATTTAATAAGATGTTATGAATTGGTAAATATAACAACATTTTAACAGGGTAAGTTTTTTTTGCTTAAAAGAATTAGAAAGCATAACAAAATAGTCCTCTTGCACTTTTGAAAGGTTATTTAACCTAGTTTTCGATAATTTCAATTTTCACGAAAACAACTCCGCTTTTTTTGTTGGATGTAATATCCATAAAAGCTTTCTCGCTCAGGTCGATTTCTCTTCCGTTTACAAATGGGCCTCTGTCTGTAACTACCACAGTGACCGATTTGTCATTTTTTTCGTTTGTAATTTTTAGTTTTGTACCAAACGGCAGTTTTTTATGAGCAGCAGTCAGTTTGCTGTTGTCGAATTTTACACCACTTGCTGTTTTTCTTCCGTCAAATTTATCATGATAATAAGAGGCGTGAGCATTTTCTTTATATAATTTAAGATTTTCAAATTCTATGTTTTTGTCTATTGAATCCAGACTTTCTTGCGCAGTAACTGCAAGTGAAAAAAGGAAAAGAATATATAGGAATAGCTTTTTCATTTTAAAATTTTGTGCAAAGAGAAGGAATTGCCCAAATTCAAGCGGATTTAAGAAGCCATATTTATATTATGAAAAGCCACATTTTGAAATGATTGTGTTTTTTAGATTAGATTGTGCATTTCTCGTTTGGAATTGACAACGCGAGACTCGGTTCTAATGCTTTATTGGATTATTAAAAATATTAAGAGCAAAAAAAAAGTCTTCTCAAATAAATGAAAAGACTTTTGTCGGGGTGGCAGGATTCGAACCTGCGGCCTCCTGCTCCCAAAGCAGGCGCGATAACCGGGCTACGCTACACCCCGTAAGCGGATGCAAATATAGTAATAAATTCTGTTTTCAAAAGGAAAATCTCAAAATAAATAAAACTTATTTTAAGATAGTTATTTAGGATTTATTTAGAGGGGAATTTTTTATAATAAAGTTTACCTTTGCATCACTAAAAACTATACATACTATGTCAGATACAATCGAAAAAATTAAATGCCTAATCATTGGTTCTGGTCCTGCAGGTTATACTGCTGCAATTTATGCTGCCAGAGCAAATATGAATCCAATATTATATCAGGGAATGCAGCCTGGTGGTCAGTTGACTACGACAAATGAGGTAGAGAATTTTCCGGGTTATGTAGATGGAGTTACAGGTCCTGAAATGATGGTTCAGTTACAAGAACAAGCAAAACGTTTTGGTGCTGATATTCGCGATGGCTGGGCTACAAAAGTAGATTTTTCAGGAGATATTCATAAAGTTTGGATTAACGATGCGATCGAATTGCACTGTGAAACCGTTATTATTTCTACAGGAGCTTCGGCTAAATATTTAGGATTACCTTCAGAACAGCATTATTTAAATATGGGTGGAGGAGTTTCTGCCTGTGCGGTTTGCGACGGATTTTTCTACCGTAACCAGGATGTTGTAATCGTTGGAGCAGGAGATTCTGCTTGCGAAGAAGCGCATTACTTATCTAAACTTTGTAAAAAAGTAACCATGCTGGTAAGAAGCGAAAAATTCAGAGCTTCAAAAATTATGGAAGAACGCGTACGTAAAACAGAAAATATCGAGATTTTAATGAATCACGATACGGTTGAAGTTTTAGGTGATAATAACGTTGTTCACGCCATTAAAGCATTAAATAAAACTACTGGTGATGTTATTGAAATTCCTGCAACAGGATTTTTCGTGGCGATTGGCCATAAACCCAATACAGATATTTTTAAAGACTATATTTCTCTTGATGAAACTGGTTACATCATAAATGTTCCTGGAACATCAAGAACAAATGTTGACGGTGTTTTCGTAGCCGGAGATGCTGCAGATCATGTATACCGTCAGGCAATTACGGCTGCAGGTACAGGTTGTATGGCAGCTCTTGATGCTGAAAGATATTTAGCGTCTAAGGAATAAGTTTTCAGTTCGCAGTACCAGTTTTCAGCTGGAATATGAATATAAAAAAGTCCCATTCGTTGACGTGAATGGGACTTTTTTTGTAAACTTTAGTTTAAAAATTGTAAACTGCCACTGTAAACTGAATACTATTTAATTTTCTTAATCAACTTAGCTTCTTCAGAAAAACGGGTAAGTTCTACCTTTGGGTTTCCAAATAAAGTAAGTTCTGATTTATCTCCGGCAGCTATCGAAATAGTAGTTTCAGCAAGAATAGTTCCTGTCGAATTTCCTTCTGTTGTAACATTTGCTTCTTTTAAAGTGAATTTAGTTCCTGTAAAAGTAGAATTGTTGTCTAAACGAATTGTTCCTTTTTCGGTAATTCCTTCAATAGCGGCATTTGCTTTTTGGTACAAATCACATTTAAATTTAATTGCAGCAACCAATGCTTTAATTGAGGCACTTTTACTCAATTGCAAACTGCCGTCATCAGATTTTAAATTCAATTCGGTTTTTGATTTGTCATCAGCGATCAAGGTGAATTTTTTAGCATTGGCATTCAAAAATAGTTTTGAATAATCGTAGCTGTTAAATGTAATATCATCCAACTGAAGTTCCTGAATGGCATAAATAGCCGACTCATTTTTTGCAATTACTTTATTAAGCGATTTTGTATAGGTAACGCGAACAATTAGTTTTTTAAAAATGGTACTTTCTTTTGTGGTGTACAAACGAAGCATTTTATCGCGTAAATCCATCCCGATGATTTCGTGTAAATTGTCATCGGCTTCAATTTTAATTTCGTTTTTTTCTCCTCGTTCCAGATAAACTTCCAGATTATCATCGGCTTCGATTCCATCAAATTCTCCTACTTCTTTAATAGAAGTGGTTACGATTTTAGATCCCTTTAGTTTCTCTCTCTTTTGTGCAAAAGTTAATGTCGTAACTAATAATAATAGGAGTAAGGCTGTACTTTTTTTCATTAATTCTAGATTTGATTTTGGCAAATATAAAAAAATCATCCACTTTTGATGAATGATTTCTTTTATATTTAACAGATAAATATTTATCCCTGGCTGATGCTTCCTCCTGAACTTGATTTTTTCTCGATTGATTTAGGAGTTATGTCATAATTAATATGGCCTCCGCTGCTGGCTTCTGCTTTCAGGCTTACAATTGGATGCACATTTATAGTTCCCCCGCTTGAAACATCTGCGTTCACGTCATTTGCTAATAATTTTCCGGCATCAATACTCGCACCGCTCGAAGCTTTTGTTTGAACTTTTAAAGCTTTCCCCTGAACATTGATAGAACTTCCGCTGCTTGATGTAGCTGAAATATTATCAGATTCAATGTTAAGGTCCATAGTCGCGGCACTTGATGATTCTAAATCGATATTTTCTCCCTGGAAAACATTTTTAGTTTGCACATTTGATGCACTCGAAGCTTCAATTTTTTCAAGAGAAGGCATTTTTATGGTAACTTTTTTCATTGTAACGTTACGGAAAGAACTGAACTTGCATTTAATGATTAAAGTTCCGTTTTCTACTTTAGTTATAATTTCTTTCTGCAAATTATCATCGGCTTCGACAGTAATTTCAGTTGCGTCAGATTGTTCGATTTCAACATCTATCGCATTGCTTACAGATATGTTTTTAAAATCTCCCTGAACGATTCTTTTTTCAGTAGTTACATTTCCGCTGCCTTCAATAGTATTTACGTTTAAGTTGCATGAGGCAAACAATAATGCGGTGATCGTTGCAATAATGAATTTCGTAATATGAATGATTATTTTTATCATGGCTTTAGTTAATTTTGATTATGACTCCGTTTTTATCAGTGGTTAGCTTTCCTTTAGTTTTTTTTCCGTTTAAAACTTCTTTACCATTAATTTTAACCGAAACTTCGTTTATTGTATCATTCTCATTTTGATTTTCTTCAATGGTAATATCGTTAAAATCATCTTCATTTGGCGGGCAATCAAAACATTTAATTTTAGAACCTTCTACTTTATATTTGTAATTTCCACTAAAGTGTAAGTTGAAAAAATCATCATCAGAATCGTCGTAATCTTGTACAGATGCATCTGGTTTAAATAACTGTCCTTCTGGTAAGTATAGGTAAATATCAACTTCTTGTCCTCTAAATTTGTTTTTTACATCCGTAAGAAAATAATTATCCAAAATTAAACGATTTCCGTTAATTTCAATCTTATAATTTATTTTTTCTGCTCTTTTTTTAGCATTTATAAATGAATTTCCTCTCGCACTTTTTTCTATTTGTAAGTAAGGATTAGATTCATCAGTACGTAAAACATGCAAACGAACATCTGTAGAATAAATCAATTGGTTATTTGCTGAATCCTGTACAAATTGAAAATCTCTGTGGTGATCTAAGTCTTTAGCATAGTAATCATTATATCTAAACTTTACATAAAGTGTATCATTTGGACTAATGCCGATTTCCTTTTTCTCAATAGTTTTATTGTCATAAGAAATTTCAGTGGCTTGTTTAATTCCAATGCTGATTGCAATTGCTACTGCAATAATCCAGATGGCTAATAAAGTGTATTTTGCAATATTTCCGATAGATTTTAAGTTTGGAGATAATAATTTGAAACCTAAAAGTGTAAGGAAGAAAAATGGAATTCCAACAGCAAAGAACATCAATAAACCAAATGACCAGATAGGATAGTCTGTAAAGTTTCCTGCGTCAACAAAGTTCTGCCACGGAAAATCAACAAAAACATTGGTTCCAAGAGTAAAAACCCCAATCAATAACATGATTAAAACACTAATTCCGGACATGATTAAAACTATTCCTAAAAATTTAGCGAATATTTTAAAAACCGTCATGATAAAGTCTCCAAATGAACTACTTATTCTCTCAGCTCCCGACTTTACCTGGTTTCCCATTTTATCATAATCTGCACTTTTAAATTTGTCAGATAACGATTCGATTTCTTCGCGAACCTTTCTTTCAATGTTCGAAATAGTAACAGGTTCACCAGTCATTTCCAGTTTTTCAGAAGTTGTAACTGCTTCCGGAGTTACAATCCAAAGTACGAAATAAGCCAAAATTCCAGTTCCAAAACCTGCGAAAACAAATATTAAGAATATGATTTTGATCCAAACAGCATCAATTCCAAAATAATGTCCTAAACCAGTTGCAACACCACCAATCATACCTTTTTCTTTATCGCGGTATAATTTTTTTGTTGTTCTGTTGCTGTAATCATTAAAAGACTGATTTGGTTTTTCGTCATCTTCAATAATGTAATCTTCAGGTTGTCCCATTACTACAATCACCTCATCAACATCTTTCACTCCCACAACATGTTTCTCGCTTTTTTGTTTTTCTGTTAATAATTCAGAAACACGCATTTCGATATCTTTAATAATTTCATCCTGACCAGATGAGTTGTTTAATGATCGTTTTATGGCGTCAAAATAGCGCGTTAATTTTAAGTATGCATCTTCATCGATGTGAAAAAACATGCCTCCTAAGTTAATATTTACTGTTTTGTTCATGGCTATTGATTTTGTTGATTGGTGATTAGGTTTACGGCATCAGACAATTCTGTCCAGGTACCGGTAAGTTCGTTTAAAAAAGTTTGTCCTATTTCGGTTAATCCATAATATTTTCGTGGTGGTCCTGAAGTCGATTCTTCCCAGCGATAATTCAGTAAACCGTCGTTTTTGAGTCTGGTTAAAAGAGGATAAACTGTTCCTTCAACCACTAGTAATTTTGCGTTTTTTAAAGTGTCTAATATTTCTGATGTGTATGCGTCTTTTTCTTTCAATACAGATAAGATGCAAAACTCAAGAACACCTTTGCGCATCTGTGCTTTTGTGTTTTCAATGTTCATAATTTCATTTTGTTTTTTTTAGATTGAACAATTCGTTTTTTGATTGATGATGATTGATTG